>JACCDT011732080.1_pt1 | contig 24070 bp, 22 predicted proteins | sample 7446291 | NCBI WGS metagenome assembly JACCDT01 (sample SAMN15323446, study PRJNA562643) | freshwater metagenome | isolation source: river surface water | place: USA:Blue River Watershed | collected 2017-08-17 | reverse complement strand
GGAATCAATAACCGAAACGAGGCAGTAGCAGGTAAATAAACAACAAAATACAAATTGGGGTATCGTCTAATGGTAGGACATCAGGTTTTGGTCCTGAGTATCGAGGTTCGAGTCCTTGTACCCCAGCTCGTAAGTTTCTATAAATATTGATATACTTTTTTGATGCAAGGACAACCAGGGCAACAAGAAATGCCCAAAAACCTACCTGAACTAGAACCAGCTAAAACAGTTCAACTGCCAGACAGTCTCAAAAATATAGTCATTAGTTTAAAGTATGAAAGTTCGGCTGATTATCCCACGTTAGAATCTATAGGATTACCTCAAAATCTTTCAGACAAGATAAAAATTCGTGTTGGAAAAAAATATATCTATATTTCCAGAAAAGATGTACAAGATCCTGGGCACGTTAGAGACTATACGATTGACCTACAAGTAGCAAGATTAGAAATAAATAATGAACAGCAGGTTGTTAATTTCATTTCAGATGATGAAAAACTTGCAAAAAGTACTTTAGCACTTCTTACAAGTAACCCTTTCTTTTCGGAAATAGTTAGCACATTTAATATCGAAACCACTTCAGATGATGAAGATTATATTTCAAGATTAAATACAGATGCAGACAATCTTCTTTCAGAAACAAAAGAAATTTTCGACTTAAAACCTACAAGTGCTATAAGTCGAGAAATGATAGATATTCCTGACTCAGAAAAATCTAAAGAGGTCCTCCAAGGCTCAGTTTTACTACTAGATCAAACGAGTAGTCAAGAATATCTTCACACCATTGGGGCAGGACCATGTATTATTGTTGTTGGATATAATAAGGACACCAAGAAAGTTGGAATGGTACACGCCGACCCATTCACCAACTTAATTGATGCAGCTCGAAAAATTATTGGGTTTACTGGAAAACAAATTACAGTATTAGGAGGAGATTCAAATAGTATTAAATACATGCTTTCATTAAAGAGATACTTAGATAGTCAAAATATTTCTGCAACGTGGGACATACTCAATGAAGTAAAATCAATTGCAGTAAGTAAAACTACCGGTGAAATATTTGACCTAAAAACTGCAAGACACATCTAGAATTGTTCCAACTTCGTCCCACAATCCCAGCAAAGAAAATAAAAACGGCACCCCTTTCGAGATACCTCCCACAATACGCCAGGGACCTATTTCAAGGGTGGCTCCACGTGATCTAGCGATCCCGCTTCAAAGCCTCAGTCCTATCCTACACAGACCTAATGTGGTTTTTGTACTCTACCATATTGTACAAAATTATTCCAACTTCGTCCAGAGCCTCAGTAAAAAGAGAATATACTACAGCACTCTTACCACACACACTCTAATCTTTTGCTATACTTTAAACACAATACCTAATTCAAAAAACAACATGGCAAAATACGTAGATGGATTCGTGCTCACAATTAAAAAAGATAAACGTGCTGCGTATAAGAAAATGGCAAAGGAAGGTAAGGCAGCATGGGTGAAATTCGGCGCACTTTCATATATGGAATGCCGTGGAGATGATCTAAATCCTCCTCACGTTGCTTTTACATTTCCAAAGATGGCAAAGGCAAAGGAAGATGAAGAAGTATGGTTCTCGTTCATTACATTTAGCTCAAAGAAGCATCGCAACGTAGTGAATAAAAAGGTAATGGAGTACTTCGAGAAGAAATATGCAGGCAAAGACCAGAGCATGCCATTTGATATGAAGCGTTTTGCTTACGGAGGATTCACTGTTGAAGTTGAGGGGTAGCGAGGGTTGGGCTGAGCTTGAACCACAAAGACCAACTGATGATTAGATAAAAGGAAGAGGCGCTGCTTAGTAGTCCATCGGACATGGTTACGGAAATGGCCCGACTATTTCTCTTGTGCAAAAAAGCAGATGACACATGAAAAAAAATGTACTAATAATTTTTGTAATAGGACTACTCGCTCTAGGAAGCATCGGATTCTATCTGACAATAAAAAAGACTCCAAAAGGAGTCGTGATGTCGTCTTTTGAAGAATGTGTAGCTCAAGGAAATGCAGTAATGGAAAGTTACCCTAGACAATGTAGAGATGCGAGCGGAACGTTATTCGTAGAAAAAATAGCTGAAGAGATAACATACGTCAACGCAACTAGTGGAATAATAACTGTCACCGCTCCCCTGCCTAACTCATCTATAGAGAGTTCTTTTACTGTAACAGGAAAGGCAAGAGGTTACTGGTTCTTTGAAGCATCGTTCCCTGTAAGAGCGCTCGATAAAGATGGTAATACTTTAGCTTTGGCACCAGCGCAAGCAATCGGTGATTGGATGACAACAGAGCATGTACCCTTTAGTGTGACCCTGCAAATTCCTGATTCATATGTAGGACCTGTTACTTTGGTGCTTAGTAAAGACAACCCTTCAGGCCTCCCAGAAAATGATGCTTCAATTTCTTTTGGCATAAATAAACAATCTTCTTCTAACACAGCAACGACAACAATAAAGCTTTACTACTATAATCCTAAACTAGACCAAGGTGAAGGAGGTGTGCAGTGTACAGAAAAAGGACTGGTTGCTGTTGACCGCACTATCCCAAAAACAATAAGCCCGATACAAGATGCGATACGTGCACTCATTAAAGGTGAACTCACCGTTTCTGAAGAAGCTAGAGGGCTAGAGACTGAATATCCTCTCGAAGGATTTGCGCTCGTCGGAGCATCACTTTCAAATGGTGACCTACTACTCACTTTCGATGACCCTAAGAACAAAGCTACTGGTGGCTCATGTCGTACAGCACTACTCTGGAGACAAATAGAGGCCACGGCAAAGCAGTTCAAAGAAGTTACGTCTGTAAAATTCCTCCCTGAAGACTTGTTCCAACCATAAGGTTAGATACCCTACAATTCTCACATTGGCCGGCAGGTCTACCCCGTTGATGAAGTGGGCCAGCCGGACAAGGAGAGAATTTCTCGCAAGCAACCTAACAGCGTGCAGGAGTACACAAAAACAACCTAAGGAACCTCATGTCAACTGAACTTGTCTCGACATGCGTGACTCGGTCGAGATTACGAAAATATTTATAGAAATATTTGAACAAAATTTAGTGAGTAAGTCTCACGAGAGATGAAGGGTATTCAACGCCTTCAGGTGTAACGTAACTATGCACTTAATCTACAAAAATAGCAACTCAATTTTTAGCACGACCGCACAAGACCTGTTTGATATACTTTGTTAATGCACTTACCAGTCGAAAAAATCTTAAAGACTAAGAATATCTCGTATAGATTAATCGAACTGGATGGTATTTCTTTCACTGTGGGGACGTATTACGACTTTCAAAAGGAAAATTCTAAGCAGACGTAGTTTGTAAAACATAATAAGTAAAGGAAGAAAAAGTGAGAGCACTCTCCGCTTTTAACTGCGGATCCGGGCATCACCTATATGGTCTCGAGTATACGGTAGAAGATATAGAGAAAGGCGTTAGCTACACAGTGATATCTACCAGAAAAGAGTAAAATTAGACCACTAAATACAGTAAGAGACAATAGATCTGTCAGAGACAACTTCCTGGAAACATAAATAAATATTAGGTTTCTCTAGATATAGGTGGTAGCCTTTAGATACACCTGAAGGGATGTTGAATATCCCTCATCTTGTGGAGTAATCCACTTAATTCATTCAAGTAGCTACAACTCTGTAGCTCACTCTAGTAGCCAATACTCTCTGTCGCGACCCTATTGCGTTACAGCATTTAAAGAGCTAAGGATGACCTTACTGCACTCTTCACAACATTACTTGTTTCTGTTTCTTAAAATAATTCTATATGAAAAAAATATCAAATCGTTTTGGTTCTGTTTCTTCTCCTAACCAACTAAGAGCAGCCGTTCTTGCTCTCATCTTAACAGCCGGAGTCACGGCACAGGTATACGCTTACTCAACTGTTGACTCTCAGCTTGACCTCGGAGAATCAAACTCAGATGTGACACATCTACAGACATTCTTCGCAGACAACTCTTCTATTTACCCTGAAGGATTAGTAACTGGTTACTTCGGTGGACTAACACGAGCGAGTGTCATTAGATTCCAAGCACAGTATGGATTTGACCAGGTTGGACGTGTTGGACCTATGACACGCGATAAGATTAACGATCTCATCAATGCAGGTGGATGGACAGGTACTACACCAACAACACCAACATCTAACCTAAAGTCAGCAGCTTTCTACAACATCGCCATGTCACAAGGAAACACATCAACAACGTTTACCTTCAACACTGACGAAACAACTACGGCTAGAGTCGTGTACAGTACTTATAGACTACAGTTTAACGAGGGGGATATTAACAGTAATGGTTTTGGACCAATCGGAGGTAGTGTTGTTAACTCATCTAACTCATACAGTCAATACCACTCTATTACAGTCTCAAACCTACAGCCTAATACAGTCTATTACTACACAGTAATAGCAACTGACGCTAACGGTAACGTGAGTATCATAGAACCAAACGCAGCATACAGAACTAACCAATAAATTCTGTCTACGACAAGAAACTCCACTTCACGGTGGGGTTTCTCGCTATCTAGCTATATACTCTATTCTAGAACTATGGTCAGAATGTCATTAGCAAAAAATAATCATACTTACAATGAAAACAAATACAGCCATCACAATTGGCGCCATAGCGATACTCGCTCTAGGACTTGCTCTCTACCTATGGAAAGGAGATAGTACTCTATTAGAAGGAGAAACGGCTTCGACCACACCTGTGATATCGACAACTACTGAGAACGGCACAACTCCTCCTAAAGGAACGACCTCATCTGGCTCAACAAGCGGATTCTCTACGTACACAAATGCAGAGTACGGGTTCACAATGAAATATCCGCCTTACGTTAAGGCAAAGTCTTCCTTCTCTACATTCCACGAAATTGGAACTAACTGGAGAGTGAATGCTTCTCAAGCTAACCAAGGTAAGGCAATTGTCGCCTTCCCTATCTTTAGTGTAGATCAAGGGTCTGTCTCAAATGGAAAGCAAACGTATCCTCTTTACTTCATGTCTGAAGTAAGAGTCGGCACAAGCCTTAACGTGAAGGATTGTTACGCAACTGACAGCGGTTACACTAACCAGCCAGTTACTAACGTCACATTAGGTGGCGTAACGTTTAAGAAGTTCTCTTCATCAAACGCTGGGATGATGAAGTACGTTCAAATCGAAAGCTACAGAACGATACGTAATAACACATGTATCGTTATAGAGCAGATAAAGTCAGGATCAAGCTATAAGGACGACCTTATGAAGCCAGGCATCTCTGAATCTGCACTTAATGGATACTATTCTCTAGGAGAGACAATCGCAAGGTCATTTACTTTTAAGTAAACTTAATCTATCAATTGAGAAGTAAAGGTCGCCCCTCGGGGCGACCTTTACTCTGGTGTATACTTTTAAGAGTTCAAAGAAGATATATCTCCCTATGATTCACCGACATATTCACAAAGCCTTTAAGCATACATTCATTCCTCACAAAGAGAATGACTTTCGCCCCCACTTCCTACGTGAGCATGTGGTTCTCAGTATTGTCATAGCAAGCATACTAGCTCTCCTTCTCTCTGTAACAAGTTATCTAGTTATAAGGAAAACAACCTTTGGGACTCTCGTTGCTTCTTCTGTGCTCATAGATCTCACTAACGAGACAAGAAGAGACTTAGGTCTGTTACCGCTTCTAAAAAATGACCAGCTACAGCAGTCTTCGTTTGAGAAGGGTGTTGAAATGGCCTCGCTTGGGTATTTTGCCCACGCCTCCCCTGACGGTAGCACTCCTTGGAAGTTTTTTAAGAGCGCACAGTACTCATTTACTTACGCAGGTGAAAATCTAGCACTTAACTTTTCTACATCTAAGCAGGTACACGAAGGATGGCTCAACTCTCCAAAACACAGAGACAACATAGTGGACCAGAAATTTAGGGAAATAGGGATTTCAGTAGTACCATCTCTCTACCAACAAAAGCCAGTACTCTTTGTGGTACAGCACTTTGGACTACCCAAGAGCCAACTCGCACTACCGGAAAAGTCTCCAGTCTACTCCTCTTTGTTTGAAAGACTCATTTTTAGTGGTTCTTACTATATTGAACTGGTGTACTTTTTCCTGATCGCTCTTATTATTATGGCGATAGTGCTCATGATAGTAATAGAAACAGAGGAACGTCACAAGAAACATATTCTTTATGGAGTACTTATGCTTGCAATTGTCATTTTATGCACCCTTATTAATTCGGAGCTTCTGCAATAAATGATGTTAAGGTGATCTGTTGGTAAATGAATACCGTTTCTAATATAAAAGGATATACTGTATTTATAATTAATAGCATTGCTTTAATGTAAAAAACATGAACAACAAAGGACTCATCACTGCACTTATTATCATTATCATATTAGGTGGGGTCATCTACTTTACGCTTCCTGAAAATAATCAACAGGGAGATGCTACTGGGATAACAACAACCACAGAAGAACTAAACAAAGATACTGCTACACCAACTAGCCAAGCATCAAGTGACGAGATAATTGACTTCATGGTAGATGACTTGGCAGCAAGCGAGACCGCAGCTGCGGAAGCTAACATAGAGTCCACTTCCCCTAGTTCCCAATCCGAGGCTGCAACGTCTTTAAATACGGACTTCTAAACAATTATTTATTTTTACCTTAATTGAACTACTCAGTACGTATGAAAAAAACACTAACATCAATTACTATTATTTCGCTTTTTGCACCAGTATTTCTTTTTGCGCAAGAGGCTGTTACAACTACAAGCGCTCCACTTGAACGCCCTCTGCCTAGAGAACTTATTAAAGATAAGCGTGACGGCGTTCGCAATGCTATAACAGAAAAACGAGAGGATGTGGCTCGGAATCTGAGCGAGAGAGCATCAAGTACTGCCATAAGAAAAGACGAGCGTGCGGCAATGAAAGCCTCATCAACACAAGCCATGGGTTTTTGTCAGTCAATCGATAAAGTTCTTGGATCAATAGAAACCAAGAATCTTAAGCTGGAAGACAAAAGATCACAGAACATAGAGACAAGAGACGACAAACGTGGAATGGTCCGCTCTACCGTAGATGAAAAGAGAAGTGAGAATGAGACGAAGAGAAATAATCAGATTGAAGAGCTTACTAAGCGAGCCACCACAGACGCACAGAAACTCGCTATCACTGCATTCCAAGACGCAATGAAGGAAGCGCTAACTATTAAAAAAGAAGCTACGGATAAGGTTCTTGCAGCTCATAGAACTGAGGTTGACGCACTAGTAGCTGAAAGAAGGGCGGCAACAGAGAAAGCATTAGCGACACTGCAGTCTTCTGTCGAATCAGCGAAAGTAAAGGCTAAGACCGACTGTGCAGCCGGTGTTAGCGGTGATAAAGCACGCCAGGATCTTAGAACATCAATAGAAAAAGCTCAGTCTGATTTTCGAGAGACGGTAAAAAATATAGAAAAGGTAAGAGAAGTAAGTCAGGCAAGCAAAGATGCTAAAAAAACTGAGCTGCGAAAAATAGAAGAGACTTTTACATCTAGTCTAGAGAAAGCTAAAACTGATCTTAAGAGTGCCCTTAGAAGCACAAGAGGTACAGCGACTTCGACCTCTCAATAATCACACTCTCATTCTGGTTCATGTTTAATGTGCACTGGCTAGAGTGAATGTGTCCGTGTTTGTAACTATACTACAAGAGCAAAGAATGAATCTTATTAAAGCAAAAGCTACCTATATAGTACTTGGAACCCTGCTTGCTGTCGGTGTTTCTGCCTTTGCTTTATTCTCAACCCAGGAAGATGAAGCGGCACTAGAAAAAAATACTTACTCTTTTACGTCTTCCTCTGGCCAAAAAGTACTTGTCAAAATAGATGAGGGGGCAACTTCAAGTAGTGCAGTCATTACGACAGAAGGTTTTGAGAACAATGCCCCAATAAGAGTAGAGAAAGAAGCACTGAACGATGTCTTCTTTTCAGACCTTAATGGAGATACTTTTGAAGAACTGGTTCTTGTCTTTACCCCTAATGTCGTAGGAGGTAACGGAGATATCTCAGTTTTTACTACATTCTACAATTCTGAGCTAACTTCCGTAGAGCTTCCAGATATAACTGAGTTAGATAAAGCTCCTGGGATGCTTTTTGAAGACTACTTAGGTGGAGATATTTTTCTCGTAGAGGGAAACACTCTCTTCAGAAGTTTTACTGTTAAGGGTAAAGTACAAGAAACGCGTCAAGGCGATGATACATCAACGGAAGAAGAGCCAATTGTAGAAGCAGCCGCTTCCTCTTCTGAAGCACTTTCCACTTCACCAGAACCCGAGGTGATAACTAAACAAAAAAGAATCTCATACGCCCTTCTCTCTTCTGAAGGCTTATTTTATTTGGAACCACATGAGGAAGAATCTGTGAAAGTCTTTACCGCGTCATCTACTGCAACACTAGCTAATACTTCGTGGGCTTGGCTATCACTCAACTACGAAGGGTCAGTTACATCTTCCGCTATTAAAAACCCTCCTATACTCACATTTCGTGAGGATAACACCTTTTCTGCTTCTAGCTCATGCGAAACCTTTACCGGCAGTTATATACTCTCAGGGTACCTGTTGAGGTTAGGCTCTATTACCACTGAACAATCCGGTGATGAACTTACGTGTAAAAGTCAAAATCAGTTACTAAAAGATGTTCTCCCGCTAAGTGAGAGCATGGTCGTAAGAGATGGACAGCTTATGATAAATCTCGAAGAAAAAAAAGGTGTTGTCTTATTTATACGCCAGTAACAAAGAAAATTTTGCCCAGTTTTGCGTGTTACACTCTAGAAAAGTATGCTGAGTAACTTTTCAAAAACCTTTATTTTTATAGCCATTTCTTGTCTTGCTATATACATTACTTTTCTTTACCGCCCTGTTTCTCTAGAGAAAATCATTACAGGTCTATTTGATAAGGAAAGCTTCTCTCAGATTGCCACTCCTGCCAACACGCTCCTTTTAAAAGAGGAAGCCACATTAGACACTCCTGCAGATACACAGACAAGCTCTGAGGCGGAGATAAAGACATCGAGAAATGTTGTCACTGTAGATGTAAGCGAACCGCTACCTAAAGCTAATGAAGTACATAAGGGGCCATACGAGATTCTTGAGACACACCACTCTGACATAGACTATGAATCTTATAGGCCTTCTATATCCCCTTGCGTAAAGCCTATGGGATATAAAATTGGCAAGTTTGATTCACAGTTTAATCTTTCAAGAGAAAAGTTCTTCCAAATCACCAGAGACGCAGTTGCAGTATGGGAGGAAGCAGCTGGAACCTCGCTTTTTACGAACGACCCTGACAATGGCACCTTAACTCTTAACCTTATCTACGATGAACGTCAAGCGACAACAGTAAGTCTCGGGTACTTAGCTTTGGAAATTGAAAATACTAAGCAGGCAGCTGAGAATACTCGGCTAGCATATGAAAAGGAAAAAGTAAGTTACATTAATGAGAGCGAAATTTTTAACAAAGGCGCTATGGAATTTCAACAAAGATATTCAGACTATAATGAGAAGGTTAAGGTGTACAACGATAAAGGTGGAGCTACTAAAGAAGAATATGATGTCATGATGTTAGAGCTAGAAGCCTTAAAGAAAGAAGCTGAGGTATTTGAAGCAAAAAGAGTAATTCTGAACGGAGAAATGGAATCAATCAATGCAAAGGTAAAAAGATATAACGAGCTCATAGAGTACGTCAATGGACTTATAAGAAAGAGTAACTCTATCGGGTCTCGCACGTTTACAGAAGGAAGATTCGTCCCTTCGATTAATACAATAGATATCTTCCAGTATTCAGATGAAATAAAACTAAGACGTGTCCTCATTCATGAGTTTGGCCATGCGTTAGGTATTGGCCACGTAGAGAACGTGCAGTCTATTATGTATTCATTTAATAGCGGCACCTCAACGTCATTAAGTGAGGAAGATAAGTATGCCTTAAGAGAGTCGTGCGCCTCAAGATAAAAAATAACCATGGAGCATCTAACACCAGACGAAAAACTATTTCTAAAGAAACTTGAAACCCCTTCTCTGGTTCAAAGTTATCTAGAATCCATTCCATTTAATCATGAAGACAATGGGGAAACATGTATGTCCCCTAGACGCGTCATTAGAGAAAAGAAGGCACACTGCTTAGAAGGAGCACTCCTTGCATCTCTCGCTTTTATGCTTCAAGGACGGCGTCCTCTCATTATGAGCATTAAGGTAACTAAGGATGACTACGATCACGTTATAGCGCTCTATAAGGAGAATGGATACTGGGGTGCAGTTTCTAAAACCAATCATTCTGTTTTAGGTTTCAGAGACCCTGTATACAAGAATATACGAGAACTCGCCATGTCATACTTTCATGAGTACTTCCTCATTAAAAACGGGAAGAAAACCATGAGAGGATACTCACGACCGATATCTATGTTGCGCTTTGGGACTACGTGGATGACAGAGGAAAAAGAATTATTTGAGATAGCAGAGTGGATAAGTGACCACAAACATCTCCCTGTCGTTCCTGATGAGATCAATCATCTTCTCCGAAAAGCAACCTTACTCGAGCGTGAAAGTGCGGATATATCAAGAGATGGAAGAGGGTGACACTATACTTATATCGTTTTCTCTGAAATTCTACCAGGCTCCCCTTTCTCAATATAAAACTTAAAACGTCCGACGATTCGTTTTTCATCTACCTTTACTGTTACTCTCCAGAGACCTTCAAAAATGTTTTCCTTGTGTGAGTATGCCCTATACCCGTCTTCCCGTCCTCCAGAAAGAGTAAACGGAACAATCGTTGAAGTAATCCATTTATTCTTATTCTCATCATAGTACTCCCACACATGTGTAATAGGTGCGGTCATTTTTTGCGGAGCACGAACAGCGCTTAAAAAGAAAACATCACTTTGGTTATCTGATATTGTGTGCACTTTCGTTCTTATACTTACAAACACTTTTTTATTCTCTTCTTCTTCCACTAGATACTCTCCCGTATCTAATCTTTTCACATTATGATAGACGCCTCCCTCTGTAAGTGAAAGTGGCACACCTGGTATCATGTTAAGAAAATAGAGCATTCCAATAAACATAGGTATCCCTACCGCTAGCGAATACATTCTTGGTGTCTCCTCCTCACTTGTTTCAGAGATAGAAGATATCGAAAAAACATAGAGCAACGAGACGCCAATAGCGGCAAGAATGCTTACATAGAAAACCGTTTCATTTTGAGTATTCACAATAAATGGAGCATTAAAGAGTACGTAGAATACAACTGCAATAAACAATACCATTATGTCTATAGTGAAGCGGTATGTGTGAGTAGCAAAAGCCTCATTAGCCACCATACAGAGAAGCAGTATTAAGAAAAGTGGCCATGAAACTGAAAGAGCTGCAGACCTAAGTGCGTACACAAAGACAAATGACAGCGCCGCACCAGAAAGGTATGCGATGCCAAAACTAGAAAAAGAGAAGAGCTTACGCTCCCTCTCGTCTGCTGTGTTTCTGGCGACCACCCACTCACGAAACGCTATAAGTGCCGCCACACCTAGAATGTACCCTAGACCAATATACTTAGTGAGCGAATTGTTAACATCTGGTAGAAGTAACATGTCAGTTACAAAACCAAAGATAAAAAGCACTGTAGTCGTATGCTTTAGATACTGCTTATACTTTGTAGCAAAATGCATACCAGCTATGAAGAAGCTTTTGGTAACTCACTAATAAGTATGGACTCAACGGCAAGCCATCCATGAGATTCCGAAATAGTGATGAGGTGTCGCTTCTCTAGGAGAGAGAGTATGAGTGCTGAGTTAAGGACGGTGGCATATTCCTTTCCGAGTGCCGTGACTTCGTCTTCGCTTTTAACTCCCCCGATTCTTGCCAAAAGTGCCTTACGGACAAGCTCTAAGAACTCATCATAGGCTCTTAGTGCCCCACTTTTCTTACTTAAAGACTCCACCAGTTGAGTAATCTTCTTATCGTCACCTTTACTAAATGAGGTAAGCAGGTCTACAAGGAGAGAGTACTCTGGATGACCAATAACACTAATAACTTCTTCTAGTGTTATCTCTTTTCCTTTACTCATTCCAACTACTTGCTCTAGATATCCAAGCGCATCCCTGTATGAACCTTTGCCATGCTTAGCAAGGAGCAGCCCTGCATCCTCACCGAGATTCTTGCCCTCACCTTTAGCCACATGAATCAGTCTATTTGATAGAGTAAGAAGACTAGGAACTTGAAAAAGTATCTTCTGACAACGTGACACAATAGTCGCAGGAAGCTTCTCTGGGTCTGTGGTAGCCAAAATGAAGATAACGTGCGCTGGCGGCTCTTCTAGGGTCTTTAGGAGGGCATTAGCGGCTTCCTTGGTGAGCATATGCGCCTCGTCAACTATGTACACCTTGTATGGACTAGAAAATGGCGCTGTTCTCACTGCATCACGAAGCTCACGTATTTCATCTATCCCACGGTTACTCGCTGCATCTATCTCGATAATATCCTCATCGTTACATCCAATATCACGCGCGAATATCCTCGCGACTGTTGTCTTCCCAGTTCCGCGACCACCACAAAAGAGGTACGCATGACTAACTTTTTTATCTTTAATTGTCTTTTCTAGGAGGGAGACTAATTGTTCCTGGCCAACAACATCACTAAATGTCTGTGGGCGATATTTTCGATAAAGCGCTAGATGATTTCCTGACATGGAAGTAGTTTAGCACACAAAAAGACACCGAGAACACTTCTTGCCAAAGACTTATTTTTTAAGAAAACAACTAATCTTCTCTTCTATCTCTTTTGAATTAGCACATTCCATCAGCTCTGCGCGCAGCTCTTTAGCACCGTCAAAACCGTTCACGTATGCTTTATAGTGCTTCTTCATAATTGCAAAGCTTTTTATATCCCCTAACTTTTCTTCGTAGAGCTTGGTATGCTCTACACAGATACGAAGCCGTTCTTCAACACTCTTACCATTGTTATATTCTTCTTCGTTGAAGAACCAGGGCGTACCAAAAATCCCTCGCCCAACCATCACGCCATTTGCTCCAGATGCTCTTGCTTTCTCTTTACCCTCTGTCACTGACTTTATGTCACCATTACCGAGTATAATTGTCCCTCCCTCTTCAAGAGGTCCTGTCATATCTCGCACGAGCTTTACTACGTCTTCCATGAATTCCCAATGTGCGTCTACCTTTGACATTTCCTTTCTTGTACGAAGATGGACAGTGAGTGTAGGAATATTACACTCTAAGATTTTTGGAAGCCATTCCTTAAACTCTACCTTGTTCCAACCAAGTCTTGTCTTTACAGAGACGGGTATATCCCCTGCTCCTTCTTGGGCTGCGCGTATCACCTCTTGTGCACGTCTCCAGTCCTTCATATGTGCTGCACCTGCCCCCTGCTTTTCAATCCCTTTGTCTGGGCACCCCATATTAATATCAATCCCATCAAAACCAAGTTCTCGGCAAAGCTTCGCTGCTTCTCGCATGTTATCTGGGTCTGAAGTAAAAAGCTGCGCCACAATCGGTCGCTCGATGTCAGTAAATTCTAGATCACGTTTAAGTATCTCTCGCCCAGGACTACATAATCCATTAGCTGAGACAAATTCAGTCCACATCACGTCAGGTCCATTAGGTTTAGAGTACATAGCAATCACGGTACGAAAAGCAATATCAGTCACATCCGCCATAGGCGCAACCACAGTTATTGTTTCAGCTTTTAAAAGCTTTTCGTCTATGATGCGCTGCCAGAAGCCGCGAAGCGGCTTCTGGTGTATTCTCTTTATCTTATTATTACTCCGCAGTAGTAGATGTAGCAGTTTCTGTAGCATGGTCGTCTATTATAACAGTCGAAGAGCCATTTTGAAATTCCCCTTCTTTACCGAATTTATAAAATACTTTATTACCAAAACGTAGGTCTATATATGAAAGATTACCTCTTTCTTTTTCTAAGAGTGTCTTAAGAGGCTCTGTGTCTATTGCACTCACGAGAGTAGACCACCCCTTATCTAGATCACTTCTAGCAGGAAGAAGAATCTTTGAAGGAGCCCCTTTTGCAAAAAGAGAAACATCTCCCCCTTCTTCTATTTTTATTATCGCAATTGGAAACAGGACACTTGTCACCTTATCAATAAAAGAACTTAGTTCTTTTAGGTATGCCTGGTCAAAAGAAGACAGCCTCTGGAAGGTTAATCCATTCTCCTTAAAGGTCTCTGTTGTCGTAGAAGAGTCGAAGTACGGAAGCTTGACTAGAGGTCTTTTAGTTGGGAAGACAACACCTTCTTGAGTCACTCCAATGCTATTTGATATCTTCATTACTGGCACATGTTCAGTAACTTCAATACGAAGACTTTGTACACTTGCCAGACTAACCACAATATCTTTTCTGCTTGGTACAACTTCACTTACGGCGCTCACTATATCGCCATGCGAATAGCTTAAGAGCTTATCTTTGGGGAAAAAATAAAGTGTCACTCCAGAAGAGAGCTTGTGTAGGCGACCGATTATCTCTTCTCTTTCTCCTTCCTCAACACCAACTACAACATACTCCTTAATACTAAACCAGTCTTTTTCAACATAGACCTTGTAAAGCAACCCTAGGGAAACGATCAGCGAAGTGAGAAAGAGCCAATTCCTAATCTTCTCTACAGTGCGTCGTTTTATTTTCATAAGGTGCCCCTCTTTTATCTGTTACGAACGAAAAGGCTTACCGAGGGTCATCTTGCCTCCCATGTACGGGATGAGAACCTCTGGTACACGAACGGTACCATCTGCCTGTTGGTAATTCTCAATAACAGCGATAAGGAGTCTTGGGGTGGCAGCTGCTGTATTGTTGAGTGAGTGAGTATACAAAAGTTTCCCATCAGCACTCTTATAGCGAATGTTAAGTCTTCTTGTTTGGAAGTCATGAAAGTAACTAGCAGAGTGCGTCTCTCGATACTTTTCTTGTGAAGGTAGCCACGCCTCGATATCGTACTTCTTCACCTGACCTTGTCCTAAGTCACCTCCACAGTTAACAACTGTATGGTAGGGAATACCGAGCTCTTCCATCATCTCTTCTGCGTGTGTGCGTATCTCTTCATGATGTTGTACAGAAGTCTCATGACTAGCCTCACAAAGAACCACCTGCTCACACTTATAAAACTCGTGCACTCTTACGAGACCTTTCACATCCTTTCCATGACTACCTGCTTCTTTGCGAAAACATGGGCTCCATACAATATATTTTTTAGGAAGCTCCTTTACATCCAATACTTCGTCACTATGGTAGAACATTGTAGCTACTTCACCTGTTCCTGCCATATAATCATTCCCATCCTTATAGAGATCATCTTCACCTTGTGGGAGATACCCTGTACCTAAAAGCGCTTCACGTTTTACAAGAGACGGCACGAGCATAGGTTCGAAACCTTTCTTACTCCACCTCTCCATAACGTAATGCCAGATAGCTATCTCAAGAAGCGCTGCATCATTCTTCAAAAAGTATCCTCGGAAGCCAGCAGTCTTAGTGCCACGCTCAAAGTCCACCATATTCTGCTTTTCCATGAGAGTGATGTGATCAAGCGGATCAAATGCGAATTTTGGAATGTCTCCCCACTTCTTTACCTCTACGTTATCTGCGTCACTCTCTCCGTCTGGAACGGACATGTCTGGAATATTAGGAACCTGAAGCATAAGAAGTCTCCACTCTTTCATTACTGTCTCGAGCTCTTCTTCTTTTATTTTAAGCTCATCTTTTACCTTGCGCATTGTTTCAATCATCTCCTGACGCTCAAAAGCTTGCGCTTTAGAAATTGCGTCACTTGAAAAATTTTGTTTAGCTCTTAACTCCTCAACTATCTTAAGAAGAATTAGTCTTTTTTCATCCGCAACAAGAAGGTCTTCAACCTTAAAAGAGGAGCGCTTTTTCTGTGCCGCTAATCGAATAATGTCGCTATTTTCCTTGATAAATTTGATGTCTAACATGCTTGCTATTCTAGCATGTTTATAGTGGAGATTAAAATAATAAAAAGTTGTTATACTGGCTATATATGATACAAGAATACAGCGAAGATATGGTTAAAGATCTTGGGGAAGTAACGCCTCAAGTATCACTAAAAGAAGAAGAGTATAGGTATACTCCGAAGACATTAAGGGATAAAGTGGCTCGAAAAATAGTACACCTCTCTGCAGAGTGTGCTGACTTTCTTTTTAGAGAGCGCTATGGACACAGGGCAATAGTACTTGAAACAATTGCCTCAGTCCCTGGAATGATAGGAGGCTTCTTTCAACATCTAAAATCGCTTCGTTTTATTCGAGATGACAGAGGATGGATACGAGCACTCTTAGACGAAGCAGAGAACGAACGCGTGCACCTCCTTGTATATAGCGAACTAGCACGACCAACAAAATTTGAAAGATTCCTTATTATGTTCGTACAGTTTTTCTTCTGCATTATTTACTTCCTCCTCTACCTCTTCTCTCCAAAGACAGCTCACCGCGTTGTTGGCTACTTTGAAGAAGAAGCAATACACAGTTATGAAACATTTCTGAAACTTGTGCAGGACGGTGTCACAGAAAACGTCCCTGCGACTGAGCTAGCGAAATCGTACTGGGGATTAAAAGAAGACGCCCGTCTTACAGACATGATAATAGCTACCATTAAGGATGAGATGGTACATCGTGACGTGAACCACAGGTTCGCTAACGACAAAGAAGGCACGCGGATGTGGAGCTAGATTTCCTGTTTTCTTTGTTACCCTTCGCACCTAACCTTTAATTTACCTTCTAGATGAGATAGTTCTTGCTGCATACTGTTAACAGCAACAAGCATCTTTTCTAGATCAGACTTTTCTGTTTCAACATCCTCAATTGTCTTTTCAATGATTTTTTTATCATGACGGATACCAGACATAATGATAGAATCTCCGATAAATGCAGAAACAAAAAGTCCAGTAGATAAAAGTACAACCACACCTAGAACAAGAGACCCTAGCGGAGAAAAAAGATGTGCTCCAAGTTGGGACGTTCTTTCAAAGACATCCGCTATATGCCAAACCCCTCTCCAAAAGAGAACGATACCGGCGCCACCAATAAACGTATAAATAAAAGGATGACGAGCCAAGCGTGCTCGAATATGGTCCTCCATTTTATCAAAGAGATAAACGATACTACTGATAGCTTTCATGTTACTAGAGTATAATGCTTACCTGACGCTTTCAAAAGTGGAGAATCAGTGCCATGTTAACTACTTCTCTACAACAAGCACCTCAAGGGGTGTCTTACTCACCCGACAGATAACCAGTACGAAACAATGGCTATCATAGCCATATAGTCTATGAAGACCTAACACTAAAGTGCAACTTTGCGGTTGTGTCATTCTTCATTGAGAGTGTGGTAATGCTTTCTTCACTTAACACCTGTGGTGGTATTCGCACAAAAAAACTAAGCATGAGAAGGTGATAGCGAAAACATACTGCAGGTTCTACTTCATTACTTAAAAAGCTATAACATCTACTTCTCATCAAAAGTAAATACTCCGTCGAAGTCCTGCGCAATCTCTTTACTGTTTAATCTCTTTTTAAGCACCTCGCTTGGTATATCTCCCTCTAACATATCTGACTCTAGTAGTGCAGCAGCTTCTATGAACTTACTATTTTGATACCTAGAAAGCGCAGACTCGTATTGTTCTATAGCTATGGTGTCTAAGGTAGTAACTTCATATAAAACAACACTCCTTTGCTTCCCTTTTAGTCGCACTTCATCTAACTTACGCAAGTGCCACCCAGTCTCTAAATTGCCCCTCACCTTCTCCGCGACCTCTCCGCTAATTACAATACATGCACCGTACCGCTTAGTCACACCTTCTATACGAGATGCAGTGTTAACAGTATCGCCGAGCGCTGTATAACTTAGTCTCTCTTCCCCTCCGATATTACCAACCACAGCCTCCCCTGTATGGATACCAATACCCATCTTAAGGTTAGTGTTATTTTTGTGATTAAAGTCTAAAAGTGCTTTCTGCATACCGATAGCAGCAAGGGTGGCACGCAGCTCGTGATCCTTAACAGTTAGTGGCGCATTCCAAAAGGCCATGACTGCGTCCCCGATGAACTTGTCCACGGTCCCTCTTTCTTTAAAAATTTCGGAAACCATAAGTGAAAAATAATCATTAAGCGTACGAGTAAGATTTTCTGGTGTAAGTGTCTCGGAAAAATCAGTGAACCCACGTAAATCAGAAAATAAAATCGTTAGTTCTCGCTTTTCACCTGAGGTTGAGTATGTGTGATTTTTAAGAAGACTCTGTAATACTTCTTTATTAACATATCGTGAGAACATATTCCTGATAAAAGTATTTTCTTTACGCGAGTGAGCGTAGCGGGCAAGAGTAGAGACAACAAAAGAACTAAGGAGCGCAAGCAGCATCTCAAGAGCTGGAAGTTCCCAACCCATATCAAAGAAAATAACAACAAGTAGAGTAACAGCACAAACAGTGCCGAGAAGGACCAGCATTTGAACTAATGTTTTCCGTATATAAGAAACAATAATAAATCCAATAAACAGACTGCTGAGAAGAAGCATTATCTTCACAGTGTCTGTAACAGGCAGAGTAGAGAGTTTGTTACTATGTGAAGCATACATAGCAGCATGAATATGAACCCCAGGTATTTTGTTACCATCTAACCCAATAAAATAGTCTTCAAGGTCAAGTGTCGTTGCCCCTACAAAGAGAACTTTATCTTTCAAAAGAGCCTGAGGAACTTTGCCTTCTAACACGTCTATCAAACTGAACTCAGGCAGTAATCGTGGATACAGGAATCTAGCACCAGTTTCTACATCACAAGAATTGACTGATGTAACGCTAAGAGAAAGTGAAGCCAGACACTCACCTTCTATAATAAGCTTCTCACTTAACACCCTCACTTTCCCATCTTTATCTGGGGTTACATTAACATAACCTTCTTTTATATTGTCAGAGAGCAGATACACGGGATGAATTACAGTATTCTCATACAGCTTTGCACCTAATATTACCGGAAATGGAGCGCCTTCTAGTGTAGATGCCACCTTAGTATCACCATCCTTCTGCTCTAGAAAAAGCACATCAAAAACAACACCTTCTACCTCTGAATTCTCTAGTGTAGTAATAAAATCAGCAAAAACTTGTCTATCAAGTGGCCACGCCCCTAGTGTGTGAAGCGTCTTGTCATCTATGCCAATAACCACAGCATTATGAGTAATGTCTTTTGTACGAAGTGGATCCAGAAAAGTAACGCTCGCGTTCTCAATAAGTGGCAGATAAGAAACTACTATAATAAAAGTAGAAGCCATGGCATAGCCAATTACCTGTATAGCAATTTGTACTTTTTTGCCGAAGACTTTCATTACTGTCGATATGGGTATTCATTATCAAAGCGAGCTTGTAACTTTATTTTTAAGCTTTCTTCTTTTGTCGTACAAAACTCTCCTATGTCTCTAGCAAAAGCGGTCAAGGACATTGTAGACGTAAGTGGGTACCCACTTTCTTTAGCTAATGTAAAGATTTCTCTTACCCTGTCTTCTGGTTGCCCTTTGAAAGCACATGGCTCCATTTGGTCGTCAATATAAAAGAGCCTTATAAAAAGCGGTTCGAATTTATTAAAGAACGCTTCCTCGTCCAGTTTCTTAACATTCACAGGGCTCTCTTTTATTTCCTCCTTTACCTCTTCAACTGCAGTCTTCTTACCTTCTACTTTCTTTGCAATTTCAGACTCTTTAGCAGAGTCTTTTATTTCCTCCGACTTCTTTTCTTCAGCAACAACCTCTTCTACCTTACGTACAAATTCTTCTCGAGTAGAAACCCTCTCTTTTGAGTCAAAAACTTCGTCCATGATGATCTCATCATGTATCATCTCCCGCATCTCTTCTTCATCCGCTGTTTTAGTGAGAGTTACAGGCCTATCTTTTGGACCAGAGTTCTCAGCGCTATTAATGGTGGCAGTCTTTCCCTCTTCCACCATGGTAAATTCTTCTAAGGGGGCGGTAGACGTACTGTTCATGTCTTCTACGTCCTTAACGGCAACCTTGCTTTCTGTCACAGCTACCTTGGTCTCTTTCTTAATTTCGTCATAACTAACAGCGAACTTAGTACCACGCACAGCAGCGAGCGTCGTTGGGGTTCTTACTTCGTATGATTTTCCAGTAAGGAGTGTCTTAACACGGTGATATGTCTTCCCAAACATCTGTTTAACAATTACATTACCATCGTCTATTACTATTACTATCTCCGTATTTTCCTTGAGGGACACTATTGAAGTATCTTCGAATAGAACATATGCCTTGCCATTTGCTGTCTTAATACTTGTTCTATTTGGCAAACGCATCTCATCTGTCTCAACTAAAGAGAAGTTATTATCCCTCTCCTTTTTGTAGAAAACGTCCCCTGTAGTACGATACAGCGTAAATGTTGAAGTCGTTCCGCTTATTGTAGAAACCGGGTTACTGGTTACTGTGTCTGGCCTCATATAAAGACCAACAACAACCGCTAATAAAAGAAGGCTAAAGCCAAAAAATAGTACTTGTTTCATGTTTATAAAAGTATACACCTTGTACAAGCTTCTGAAGAAGTCTCTAGTTTCTGTAAGTGAGTACAGTTGCTTGTGTCCCTAATAATTGATATAATTGGTTTCACTTGGTTTTTAAAAAATCTAAGTTTTCGGGCCCTTAGCTCATATGGCACGAGGCGAAAGCCGAGATGAAATAATGCCGACGGTTTTTGCAAAACTGGCGCAATATGAAGTTAATAAGCTTAAACAGGTTACAAAGTTAGAAAAAACAAATACGGGCCCTTAGCTCATATGGTAGAGCGCCGGTTTTGCACTCCGGAGGTGAGCGGTTCGATTCCGCTAGGGTCCACAGATATAAAAATATCCCCAACTTCAGTTGAGGGATATTTTTATATCTGCTGGGCACGTAAAGCACATGACCTGCGTCATGTGCGAGGAGAATCGAATACGGGTCGGAAAATCATCTGCGACGAAAGAGCTGATTATGTGACCGATTCTCCTAGGGTGTTGCGCTTCGGTGTTGAATTCGCCTCATCTATTGACAAATACAGTATCTATTGTTATACTGATTTTGTTCAATTCAATAGGAGGCATCATGCCCGTCGATTACAAAGTTGTTCTGGTTCCTGACATGTTCGGCACCCGTGTCTGCGAAGACTGTGGCGGCTACGGCTGGAGCCACGGATATCGTGACGATGATGAGCCTGGTCGCATTGAGTGCGGTCCATGTGGTGGGAATGGTCATTTCCGCGAGGAAACCGACATCATTCCCGTCGAGGATGGCCACCCCCTCCAGTCGCCGGAGCTGTCTCGTGACGACTTCGGTCGCCACATTCACCTTGCTTGCAACGGTGGAGGTGTCGGCTTCTTCGTCCAGTGCGGACTTCACTACTGGTCTTGCACGAGCTGCTGGAAATGGGGAGTCCTTTCGCGGCCCGATTGGAAGACTCTTCAGACTGAAGGCAAGCAACCAAACCTTCTCGCGAATGCACGAGGTGCCGAACTACTGCTCAAGCTTCGAACCTCCCTCTAAGGGAGCACGCTCGCCCCGCTACACGGAATTCCCGTCTGCGTGCAGGCGGGTTTTTCTTTTTTCCCCCTTCTTCATTTCAATATCCAAACCAAATACTCTATCTCTTTAGCAACTTGGTTCCATATCTCGTTCTCGTAGTCCACAAAATTAAAACAACCAGACTTCTTGTCTGGTTGTTTTAATTTTGGCATGCGCGAATAGCGTCACACCTACGTGTGATACGAGAGAATCGCGAGCTATTCTCCTAGAGCCAGCACTTGACAAGTATTATTATTTATTATACAATACTATTTGTTTTATTTGGAGGCATGAATGATGCTCAAAACTATCCTCACTCTCACAGCTGTAAATGCTGTCGGCATGGCGGTGGTGATCTATTTTGACAAAAAGAAAAAGCGCCTGGCTAGCACTTCTCTTATTGTGACGGCCTGTGTCGTAAGTACAGTACTAGACGTACTGATTGTTCTCATTACTGTTTAACGCTGCCCGTCGCTGCAAGAACCTTGCTTCGGCGGGTTTCTTGTTTTAAGCATAATTTTAGTGGTGACCCGATTTTAGTAATTCGATTTATTTTTAATATCAATATCCACGATGACTGGCTTAAGAAACTAATGACTCTTTTGTATTAATGTAGATAGTAGCAATTGTAAATAAGAAACTATGCTAAAAACAGCTATCTAAACCAAGTGACGAGTCTCACCAAAAAGTGGCACGTAACTTCGCTTTGTATAGGTAACAAAATACACAGCCTTTATGGCTGTGTATTTTGTTACCCTTCAATAAGATACCTACTCTGTCGGGGACTCTGCGACATCTGATGCTTCTGTAGCGATCGGAGCATCTTCTGTAGTTTCTGTGATCACTTCAGTAACCACTTCTTCTGTTATCTCTGTCTCAACTAGAGCAGGAGACTCAGCTACCGGAGTTTCACTTGGACCTTGTGCTGTTGATACAGTTACTTGAACATTTGAGTCTACCGGAGTAACACCTGCGTTCTGCACCATAAGTAAGAACTGTTCTCTGGTAACACATATATCTTCCAAACAAAGAGTCTTTGTCTCCACACGGTCACTCTTGAGGTTAACGAGCTTTTGACTAAGCTCTTGTACAGCATTGATAAGTGCATAAATAAAGTCTGCACCGCCATTATAGACATACACTTCAGTCTCTTGACCACTTATGTTCATAAGCTTCTTAGTAAACATCTCAGGAGCAAGAGGAGCTACATCTTGAGCTAAGATACCCACATGGCGCTTGGTAGTGTCATTTCCAGATAAGTCGTTGTATGAGAATACTTTTGTCTTGATACTAGAGATAAATTCTAGACCCTTAGTATACGGAGTGATATCTTTCTTTAGTCTTTCATCAGAAAACATAGACCATGTTCCTGATGTGTTGTAGGCAATGCCTGTAACTGCGAGCGTCCCATCCACTGTAAGGGTTTCAAAAGGTGTACTTGTTCCTACACCAAGACGATTATTGGTTTCATCCCAAAAGAACTTGGTTGAGTTTTGCTTAAGCTCTCCTCCTGTACTAATAAAAGCAACTGAACCCGCGCTCAGAGCAGAAAACACTGGCGCATTAACGAACGTAGAGCTTCCAGACACATACAGCCCTGAAGTTGTAGCATTTGTGGCACTTAGATTAGTGAGCACCCCAGTTGCTGCGAACATATTAGTTGCAGTAGCGGAAGTAGCAACGAGGTTAGTCGCAGTTGCATTAGTAGCACTAAGATCGGTTATAGTAGCGAGCGTAGCAACTAGTGAGGAAATGAATGAATTAGTTGACGTGCTATTAGTGGTCACTTGATTAGTTGAAGTACTGTTAGTAAATGTTGCATCAGCCAAAGAAGCGATTGTAGCAGTGAGGTTGCTAAAGAATCCATTTGTTGAAGTTGCGTTAGTTACTACTAGATTAGTAGTTGTCGAGTTAGTTGACGTGAGGTTAGTTATAGCCGCAATACTTGCTCCAAAATTACTAAAGAACCCTGTAGTTGAGGTAGCGTTCGCAGATATGAGGGAGGTAATAAATGCGCTAGTTGTAGTACTGTTAGTAACCACCGCATTAGTAGTAGTACTGTTAGTAGTAGTGAGACCAGTGACATTAGCGAGCGTAGCAACTAGTGAGGAAATGAATGAATTAGTTGACGTGCTATTTACCGTAACAGAATTAGTAGTAGTCCCGTTAGTAATAGACACATCTGTAAGAGAGACGAGTGCTGCTGAAAGATTCTGGAAAAATCCATTTGTCGAAGTCGCATTTGTGGCTAAAAGCGCAGTTACAAACGCATTAGTTGTAGTACCGTTAGTCGCAACAAGATTAGTAGCAGTAGCATTAGTAGCAGTCAATCCAGTGAAACTACCGTTGGCTACATTTAAGTTAGTGACACCTAAATTTGTTGCAGTTGCATTAGTAATGACTGCATTAGTAGTCGTAGAGTTCCCTACTACTAGGTCAGTGATATTAGCTAGAGTAGCTACAAGAGAAGAGATGAATGAGTTAGT
>JACCDT012009742.1_pt1 | contig 24125 bp, 24 predicted proteins | sample 7446291 | NCBI WGS metagenome assembly JACCDT01 (sample SAMN15323446, study PRJNA562643) | freshwater metagenome | isolation source: river surface water | place: USA:Blue River Watershed | collected 2017-08-17 | reverse complement strand
TAAAACGTATTGTTCGTTCTGGATACACTAACTTCATGAGAAGTGGTTTTACATCAGCCTCAAGTGTGCTCATTATGACAATTACTCTTTTTGTCATAACTTCAATCTTCTTTGTTCAGACAGCACTAACATCAGCACTTGCAGATATTCGAGAGAAAGTAGATGTCACAGTGTATTTCGTACCAAATGCAAATGAAGTCATAATCAAAAACGTAGAGTCTGCACTCAAGAAACTTCCAGAAGTTAAACAAGTAACCTATACCTCACAAGAAGACGCACTTGCATTGTTCCGTGACCGTCATGCCGACGACTACCTCACACTCCAAGCGCTCGATGAACTCAAGGAGAATCCTCTTGGTGCATCACTCAATATTAAAGCAAAAGACCCTTCTCAATACGAAAGTATTGCAAAATATTTTGATGGAGATACAACTATTTCAAAGGGTGCAATGACTTTGATTGACAATGTAGACTATCGTCAGAACAAAATGGTAATTGATCGTTTGGGTTCTATTGTCTCTGGTGCAAAGAGACTTGGATTTGCTGTTTCTCTTATCTTTATTTGTATTTCAGTTATTATTACATTCAATACAATCCGCCTTATTATTTTCATGTCTCGTGAAGAGATAAACGTTATGCGTCTCGTAGGGGCGGGTACTCGGTACATACGTGGTCCATTTATGGTCTCGGGAATGCTTGTCGGTATTGTCGCTGCGATTATTACCATGATGCTCTTTATCCCTGTTTCTATTTGGCTTGGTAATCAGATGACTGATTTTATTGGTATCAATCTCTTTACGTATTACAAACAAAATATATTCCAACTCTTTAGCATGATGCTTGGCTTCGGGGTGATTCTCGGTGCTATTTCAAGTTCATTTGCTATTGCTCGTTATCTCAGAAAATAATAATGAAATCCCGTTAGAAACCGCGATCGCAAATATGTAAATGTATATATATGAAAGAAAAATTTATTAAAAATATTAAAATAATTTCTAACAGTCGCATTTTGATCGCGATCTGTTTCTAACGGGATGAAACCACCAAAACCAACGACTAAAAATAGTTCACCTTGTAAATATATTTTTGTCGTCGGTGGTGTCATCTCTGGTGTAGGAAAGGGTGTCGCTGCATCTTCTATTGCACGTATTCTCCAAGACCGTGGCCGAAGTGTCACTGCGATTAAAATAGACCCATATATCAATATTGACGCAGGGACGATGAATCCAACAGAGCACGGAGAGGTTTTTGTGCTTGATGATGGAGATGAAACTGATCAGGACATGGGTAACTATGAACGCTTCCTCGGTGTTGATTTAACTCGTATTAACTACATGACGACAGGGCGTGTCTATCAGACTGTTATCGAAAAAGAACGTAATCTTGAATATGGTGGTAAGTGTGTAGAGGTTGTTCCTCATATTCCCCTCGAAGTTATTCGCCGTATTGAACAAGCTCGTGATAATGCCAAGGCCGATGTGGTGGTAATTGAAATCGGCGGGACTGTAGGTGAATACCAGAACATGCTTTTCCTTGAGGCGGCACGTATGATGAAAATCAAACACCATAAGAATGTCTTTTTTGTGATGGTGTCATATCTTCCTGTCCCATCAAAGGTAGGCGAGATGAAGACCAAGCCGACACAATCCGCAGTACGTACACTCAATGCTTCTGGTATTCAGCCAGATATTATCGTGGCACGTAGTGGGCAACCGCTCGATGAGAAACGTAAAGAAAAGCTTTCGATGTTCTGTAACATTACGCCCGAGCGTATTATTTCTGCGCCTGATGTCGATAGTATTTATGATATTCCAGTTAATTTTGAGAAGGAAGGTTTGGGAGACATGATTTGCGATGTTGTTGAAATGAAATGCGCGAACTCTGACAATACTGGCTCTCGTGCGTGGCGTGCGTTTGCTCGCAAATCTCATACCGTACGTGATGAGGTTCGTATTGCCGTCATCGGTAAATATTTTAATACAGGAGATTTCACTCTTTCTGATTCATACCTTTCTGTTATTGAAGCAATTAAATACTCTGCGTATGCTGTTGGTAAGAAGCCCGTTCTCACATGGATTTCGTCTATTGATTTTGAAACAAATCCAAAGAAATTAAAAGAACTTTCAAAGTATGACGGCATTCTTGTTCCTGGTGGATTTGGTTCTCGAGGAGTAGAAGGATTACTAAAGGTAATCGAATACGCTCGTGTTCACAAGATTCCATATTTCGGACTTTGTTATGGTATGCAGTTGCTTGTTATCGAGTATGCTCGGAATGTGTTAGGTCTCAAAGATGCGAACACTCGCGAAGTGAATCCAAAAGCAAAACATATCGTCATCGATATCATGGAAGATCAGAAAGAAAAGGTAGCGATGAAGAAATTAGGCGGTAGTATGCGTCTCGGTGCGTATATTGCGCATCTCAAAAAGGGAAGTGTCGCTGAGAAGGCCTACGGCGCATCGTCTGTATCAGAACGTCATCGTCATCGCTATGAGGTGAACAATGCTTATCGCGAAGCTCTAGAGAAGAAAGGTTTAGTATTCTCTGGTACCTCACCCGATGGATTGCTCTGCGAGATTGCTGAACTCCCTGTATCCAAACATCCATTTTTCCTTGCAACGCAATTCCATCCAGAATTTAAAGCTCGCCCACTCGAACCGCACAAACTTTTTACCGCATTCATCAAGTCTTGTGTTGGTAAAAAGAAGAAAAAATAAGCATTAAAAAATCCCCTAAAGGGGATTTTTTAATGCGAAGTAATTTCATTCGTAATTACTTCAACGCATCTTGTGCATCACGGAGACGACTGTCTGTGATTATTTTCAATATTTCATCTTCATCATCAGTGATAGTGTAGAGTTTCAGTTCTTCAGAGTTTACCGTGTGGTATTTTTCAACGAGGATTTGCTGGATGATGTTTTCAACTGGTTTCCAGAACTCAGAACCAAAGAGAATAACAGGAATATGTCCGATTTTACCAGTTTGTTGAAGTGTGAGCATTTCAAAAAGTTCATAAAATGTACCGAATCCTCCCGGACAAAATACGCATACTTCTGTTGTATAGGACATCGAGACTTGTCGTGCAAAGAAAAAGTAAAAGGGGATTTCATCGGTAACGTACGGATTGGTCTTTTGCTCACTCGGAAGCTTGATCGTGAGCCCGACTGATCGTCCGCCGGCATCATGCGCGCCACGATTTGCTGCTTCCATGATACCTCCGCCTCCACCAGAGAGTATTGAGTAACCGAGTTCTTTTGATATTCGATAGGCGAGGTGCTGTGCTTTTTTGTAGGCATCACTTTCTTCTGCGAGACGCGCTGATCCATAAAAAGTAACCGATGGGGTAAAATCCGTAATCATGTCGATACCCTGACGGAATTCTTCCTGAATCATGCAGAGTTTCGTTTCTTGTTCGTTGTCTCCATAGAGAGTGATACATCCGTCACGAATGTCATCAACAGTGAGATGCTTTGGTCGATACACTTCTTTTTTTAATTGTTCTGACATGTATCTATTGTACTTGAAATATCTTGATTTTCAAATCAGTAAACAAACATCTATCGTGATTCTCCTTCGAAATTTTGTTCAACGATACCCCATTTCATATTTATGGTATTGAGTTTGATGTATACGCTTTTGCTTATGTGCGGTGCTGTTGTCATCGGGTCATTTTGCGCGCGGTCTTTATAATCAACCATAAGCACATTCTTATGTCGTGGGTTAGTACTTGCTCCGATATTCTGTGGCACTATTCTGTCGCCAAGCAAGTATCCATCTGACCCTCTATATCCGTGTTTCGTATTGAGTGCAGATACGACATAGAAGAAGACGCCTGAGCCACCCATTTCTTGTGTAAGTATAAAGACGATATCTTCACGTCCGTCATTATTGAGGTCTGTTTTAAACTCGTTGCCAACATAACGCGTAACAACTTTTGATGCCGAATCAGGTACAATCGCAGTTTCAGAAACACCGTTTACAAGCGTTACTGTTTTGCCGTCTATTTGATATATTGCGTTTTTGTAATTATTTATAACAGTCGGTTCTTTGCGCTTGTTTACTACAAAGAATCCAATGACGAGGATGAGTAAGAGGGTAGCGATAGATAAAAATATTTTCATAGGGTTAGTATAGCAGATATATAATCTTTTTTATTTTTTGGTCGGGGAAATCTCGAGTATATTGCTAAAAAATTATAGCTTTGTCCGTAGTTTAAAAAAATCGCACATATGTGCGATTTTTTTTTGGTTTTTATAGGGGTATTGTGAAATTGCGAGTGGCGGGGAAGGAAGATGGGGGGTTAGGTTAATTCGAGTATTCTAAGTTATTTAAACCAACTTAATATAGCCTTCGGAGCATTGGCATCGAATATTTTTTCCGGGAAATCGTTTGGACCGATCTTGAAACCCAATTCTCCATTTGAACCTTTTACTGCATACATCTCTCTTTTGTTTCGACTAGCACTGATCCACTCGATTGAATCATGTTGGTCATCTAGTATTTGCTTTAATTCTTCGTAGTTTAAACAAACAATACCATCGTCATTGCAAACCAGCAACAAAAAAACTTCCTTAAGTCCTTTTTTCATGAGTTCGATTTCCTGCTGATGTTCCTTCTTAAAAGAAAATCTCCATGGAGTCATTCTCTTTCCGGAATACTTTATATAAATACCAATTTTTTCATTTACGATATATGCCGCATTCGATCCTGACGGAAATGGCTTAAGGGATAGCGGTCGCTGAGTACCATGCAGTATTCGTGCAAAGACAAGTCCATGGAAAAATTCAAATTCTTTAATCATATTTCTTAGGAGTTTTTAAGAATCTAATATTACCTCTATATCTATAAAAAACACGTGCTTTTCCTAATTCATTATAAAAAATCTTTATGTGATGGATTGCATTTGGGTACTTATCTATTTCCATTTCTGGATTACCGATAAACCCCTTTGCTCTGATAATATTTCTTTTATCCATTTCTCCCTCTTTTTCAGTATACTTAACTATGTTATGAGAAGGGTGCACAACTAAAGACTTGTCACCCTCTGGACAAAAGCTTTCAATATAACTAATCAGGTAAGCAGGAAGACAATCTTTTCCAAGAAGTTCAGATAGGGCTTTAATTTTTTGTATTGGCTTAATATTTTGAATCAGTATTTCTTCAATATCTGCTTCGACATAATCAAAAAGCTGGAAGCTCATTTCACCTCGATCAACCACAACATTTGTTTTATCTATACTTGCACTTGCAACAGCGGTGATTCGTTCACCATCTAACCACACAGGAGATCGCTTATCTTGTTTCCTAGACTCAAGTGAAAGACGGTGGAATATAAAGCATTTCTGCCAATCCAAATATAAAGACTTTGGAATTATCAGCTCAAAATATTTTAAATAATCACCTCGTGATCCAAACATTCTAGCTCGCTGAATATAAGTATCTTGCTGAAGCTTATGCTTCACGTCACGAGTAAAGAACATCGAGAGAAGATTATTGAAAGTCACTCCACGAGAGACGATATTTCCTCCGATGATTACTGTGAATGGAGCTGTGGGGTCTGTTGCGGTTCTATTGTCTGCGGCATTAACTTCTTTATCGCTGTTCATCACAACAATATTGTTTCTATCACTATTAGCGATAGTGTATTTAGTTATTTCATTTGCACGATCAGGGTATCGCTCACTTGCAACATCAAAGATTCGCTTAAAATACGACTCATGATTTGAATTATTACTATCCTTGAGGGCTTCAAGTGTTTTTATTACCTGCTTATAGTCAACTGTATGATCCGCCTTTTTGCTACTCGTATGGATCAACATTGAGTAGTTCTTTTCAGGATCATTTACCATGGTATTTAAATATGCCACATTAACCATAAAGCTAAATATGGCATCTCGTATGTGTTTTGGATCATCACCAGTATCCGGTAAGAAAGTTAACCTGTACGGCAAAGTCTCAATTGATACAGGGAAGAACACATCTTGTCCTGTGTAATTTGAGTGTGGAGGGAAATCAATCCAATGCTCATTTTGGTTTGCATGAGTCTTATTTAAATCCAGGCGAGCAGGTGTAGCTGTAACTCCAATATATGTACCTTCGGAGCCAATTAACTTCTCTGTAAGTTCATTAATCCTGCTTTTTTCCTTCTTATTAACCTTAGAGTTCGGAGTTGCGTAGTCAGCCTCATCATCAATAATCACTCTGTTTGAATGACCATCTAATTTATGTAGAAGCTTCTGTAGATCTTTAGAATTTTTCTTACAGAAAATCACCCACTGATGATCTCCAATGGTAACCTCCGGGGATAATATCTCACTGAATTTCTTTGGCGATGGCGAAAGACCAGATCGTTGAAATCGTTCAAGATTCTGACCGAGTAGCTGTACACTATCATTCAGCAATGCAATAACAATCTTAAACTCGACATCTAAAAGCTTTGCCGTAAGAGCAATCATCATTTCAGTTTTACCACTCTGTGGTTCACCGTATATTACGAATGATCTCTGCCCAGCTTCTATGTTTTGTACAGCATTCTCAACAACACTCTTAATACGGTCAACTTCTTGATTCGCAGAAACAAGCTTAGCCAAGCGTCGCTCGTATCGATTATTGTTTACTGTCTCTTTTTTTAAATCATTTAGGTTAAAATTCATAAAAGTATTTGCTATTTCTGCATTAGGAGGACATATTCATATTCGTAGGCACGTTTCTTGCTGGGGTTAGTATGACCTGTGAATTTTCCTGTCTCACTGTCACGCCAAGGAGTAATCATTTTATTCGACACCTCTCTTTTAATTAATTTTGATTTGGTGAATCCGATATTGAGCATCTGCTCGGTTGCAACCTGAGCATTTAGTATTGGAACACCCAACAATTCTGTATTACCGATAATCACACAGGCTTTTTTGCCCTTTTTTAAAATTCGGTACATCTCACTAAATGCCAGCTTCATGTCATCAAAATAACTTGCCACACTCTGTGAGAGTGAGCGATTTTGAGCCTCTAACTTCGAGACTATATCTTCTGCGATCTTACTCTTAAATTCATTGTGTGCAACTTTTTTGTGGCTACTTCCAATAAATTGTTTTTTAAAATCAAGGAACTCGTCTACTACCTTGTCCCAATTTTTAAAATGCTTTTTATCATCCCCAAACCATAAAAGAGACAATTGATGTAAATCTGCATACTCATAAGATGTCACGTACGGTGGTGAGGTAACAATCAAATCAATACTTCTGTCTTTTAAAGGTAACTTTTTTGTCGAATTCCACAATTTCATCTTTGCAGGAATCTTTAAACGCCCTGATTCTTTTAGAGATGCGTGGAAAAGCTCGTTCTTTTTTATCATGGAATCGAGGTGTCTTAAAAAAGTTTTTGATGGATCTGGGAATTCTTTATCCTGATCTATAGTAGGTTTAATACTTTTCATCAACCATCTCGAGCAGTTCTTTAAAACATGCGAAAAAGCACACAGAAAAAATCTTCGTGTCTCAGTATCTTTAATAGATAAAATTGATAAGTAAATTACATCAAGCTTTCGAACTATTTTTTTATCGAACCAGTAGTAAACACGCTCATTATGAGTAATATTCTTTTTCTTTTTTTCGTATTGCTCGCATTTTTTAACAAAAAGATCCCGAGCTTCTATTAACTTATTTGGACTGATAGCTCTGGTTTTTGTATCAGTGATCAGTTTGGCAACAGGATTAATATCAAAGCCAATACTTTTTCGTCCACTAACTTTTGATTGAACAAGTGTAGTACCACATCCACCGAAAGGGTCACACACCACATCACCTTCTTTGGTGTATTGAATTACGAGCTTATCAACTAACTGAGGAATAAACTTCGCAGGATATCGATGATAACTATGACTCATCATAGTTGTCTCTACACGTTGGAATTCTGAAAATGACCAGGCTGGTGAAGACTTGAGGGTTGAGAATCTTTTTAAAATGATTGATGGTGTAGCACTCATGTTAAATAATTATAACACTTAATAAACACAAAAAGCCACGGATTTACACAGTGACTTTTTGCTGGATACTATGTCTCAAGATTTATATGGTTGGATAATTACAGAATATAAAATATTTTTCTATAATTTAAAATCTTCGTCAAAATGTGCTCATTTCGACGCAAATTTTACGCTTAAAATTTGGCTGTGTTCTCCGGTCTAGAACCATCGCCAGTGAGACCCCACAAGGGTTCTTTGGCGTACCAAAGTGGCTGTTTCTGACCCTCTCTGGTCTAAGCTCTCCGAAGGAAGAATAAGGCTATTCTACCAAGAATGTTACAAATGTGACACGAGAAGGCCTTCGGGCCTTTTTCTCTATTGTAATGCACACCGAAATGACGATTTTGGTGATGCACCATATTCAATACCCACCAATTGAATGCGCTTTCCAGCATACGATTCTGGGTGGCAAAGTAATGCACCCCTTTTTGCATTTTTTGCGCTTCATACTTATTACGTGGGCAGAAAAGTAATGCAACGCGATTGATCACTTTTCGCGCCACACAATTAAGTAGTCCTCGGGAGTAATTCCCCTACATAGGTATTTTCTGGGAAATACCATTGAGGCGTCGGATGAAAGTAATTCCTACTTATAATCCGAAATCGCTCTCTAGGATTAAGTCGTGAGCCATTATTAGTTAAGCATTATAAAAACATATGCAAGACACACAAACCGAACGAGACTTGAAAATCGAGTACGTTCCATTATCAGACCTCAAATCCCCCGAGTACAACCCTCGCGTCTGGGACGAGGAAGCGACCGCACAACTCAAGGAAAGCGTGAAGCGGTACGGCGTGGTCGATCCGCTGTTGGTAAATAGCGCGCCCGAGCGCAAAGGAATCATCATCGGAGGAAACTTCAGGGCGAAGATCCTCAAGGAGATGGGCTTCGAGAAGGTGCCTGTGGTGTTCATCCACATGCCCGATCTCGAGCAGGAGAAAGAACTCTGCATCCGCCTCAACAAGAACCAGGGCGAATGGGATCTTGATTTGCTCGCCACCTTTGACGAAACACTTCTCGCTCAAATTGGATTCGATTCGGAGGAACTCGACTCCATCTTTGAGGAAGAAGGTGCTGAAGAACAGTTCGATCTCGACAAGGAGTTGGAGAAATTAAACATCAACGAGATCAAAGTGAAGAAAGGAGACGTGTATGATCTCGATGGGTCGAAATTGATGTGCGGAGATTCCACTATCGAAGCTGACATGCTCAAGCTCTGCGGAAGCGAGAAGATTGACATGGTCATGACTGATCCTCCGTATATCCTCGACTATCTTCACGGCAAGACTAAGCATGGGAAAGCGACGGAAGGATTCGGCGCAAAGAAGAACAGACGGTATCTTGAGACGGAAAGCCTGCCCGACAACTTCACCGAGCTTTGGATGGGCAACGTGGCAAAAGTCCAAGCCGAGGATTTCTCTATTATCTGCTATGAGAACTGGAAGAACATCCGCACCATTTGGGGCGAGATGGAAAAGCACTGGAAGGTCAGGAACATGATCGTCTGGCATCTGCCCAACCGAAACCAAGGATATGCGGGCAAGCACAAGTTCTTCTCGAAGCACGACATCGCCATGGTCGGAACGAGTGAGCCAAAGGAAATGGACTTCGGAGATGAAGACGAATTGCTTGAGAACGAATACCAGACCGCTCTCTTCGCCATCCAAGGTAAGCCACAATGGGAATCATACGAGAAAGGCAAGAAGTATTGCCCGACTGATTTCGTGGACTACAAGGCCGCAGATGAAAAATCATCAGGACAAGGAATCATCTTTGGCACGAAGCCGATAGAGATACTGATTCCTTACATCAAAGTGCTCACCCGAAGGGATAAGTTGGTACTGGAGCCATTCGGCGGGAGCGGGTCGACTTTGATCGCTTCGACGAAGCTTAAGCGACGATGCTTCATCATGGAGAAGTCTCCCGTATATGCGGAAGTGATCATGAACAGATGGGAGAAAACCACGGGCAAGAAGCGATTATTGGTGAATGAAAAACAGGGATCTTAGGAACAAGATACTAGAAATTCTTTCCGAAACCCCGTTAATCAACTATGCTTGCAAGAAGGTTGGAATCTCCAGGATGACGTTCTACAGGTGGAGGAAGGACAACTTCGACTTCAGAAAAGAAGCCGATCGTCTTCTTGCGCTTGGACGAGAGAATGTCGGAGAGATGGCAGAAGCCTCCCTCATCAAGAACATCAAGGACGGCAAGATGGATGCGATACGGTTCTTCCTCCAGAACAACGATCCGAGATATATGGCGAAGCGCACTGTATACGTCGAGCCACCGAAGACAAAGCGAATGATCAAATCGGGAGAAATATGCGACGAGTGCGGAGAGCAGAAGCCATTCCCCCAGAGCTTCGAGAAGATGAAGAGCTTCAACTCTCACTTCAGCTACGAGGAATATACCAAGGACGACTACGACCAGTACCTCAAGGATTTTGAGAAGAATCACATGCACCATCACCCACCACAACGGACGACTGGATACAGGAAAGTCGAGAGAAGCGCTTACGAGAAGGACGAGGACGATTTAGAAAGTAACTAACAAAAATAACATGACATTTACAAAATTATTGAAAGAAGCTATGAAAGGAAGACAACTATTGCAGCTTATTTACCCAGGAGAGAAGCCGCTTAGTGATCTCGAAGTTGAGATACTGAAAATATGCATATCAGGAATCAGGATGAGGAAACTAGATATACTGTCCGACGTTTTGAAACGAGAGGGATATATTGATAAATTATTGCAAAGTGAACAAGAAACCATTTCTACTCCAAAACCATAAAGGCGGATGCATATCAATTGGATCAATACCACTTTCCTTGAGTAATTCTCTCCAGCGTTCAGAGATGGCATCTTTGGTGAGTAAATTAGCTTCATCTTGAGTAATGACACCGAGCTTCACAGAGCATTGGGTTATGTGAGTATCAGGAGCAATCTCGATATGATCTCGATTCGAGAGAGGCACTTTTCCATAAGTGCTGATTATGAATGACCAGTAGTTAAATATCTTAGGACCAGACAAATACGGAAAGCCCTTCTTGTGGTCAATCTTTACTGTTTGCTTAAGGTTCAAAAAATCGTTTTTTGTTGATTCAAAGAACTTGGTAAATGAACCCCAACTATCATTAATAGTTTTAGCTATCACTCTCCATGTATTCACATGCTTGTTCGGCTGAAGAGCAACTTTATACTTCATCAAAGCCTTTCTTACCTCATCCTCAGATGCAGTAGAAACTTTGGTTACATCAAATACAAATCTAGTCTCTGGATCATTGAAAGTCTTAAGTGCCGCCTCCCAGAGCTTATAACTATCTCGCTGATAGTTGAGAGCCATTGGTAGCGTAAAGTAAGCAATTCTCAATTCTTGATCTTTATCGGAGAATCCAGGATTCGAATCCTCTGGCATTACAGTCTGTCCGAGCTTTCCAGATTTGAAAGCATCAAGGAGTGATTTGCAATTTTGTAGCAGAGAGGCAGACATAAATATTATTTATAGAAAGTTTTATACTCGTACTCTGGCAAGAAAAGTCCTTCTAAGTACTGACCTACTCCATCTAGCTTACCTTCATACTCTTTCTTGTAATGAGGCGTAATTTTGATTGGTAAAATGCCAAGTCCTTCAGTAACAACATCCGCTTTAGGACTATAAAAGAATTTACTCCAAACATTTGCTCCGGCAGATTCACCAGCGACTATTTTTCCAACCAAAGCCTCTTCGAGATTAGGATATTGTTTAAGTGCTTCAAGTAACTTTAAGCTAGCTCCGCCATGAAAGTATGCAACGTCTGCAGATTGAAGTTGCTGCATAAAATCATCTTCATTAGCAACTTCAACGATAATATTGTTCTGCCACTTATTACCGTTAAGTTCAGAGGTAATCTTTTGTGTAGCCGAAGGTATTCGATCAATATCTTTAGCAAAAGGAACAAGTAAAACTTTTGCTCCCTCAGGAGCGTCTTTTAGGATCTCTTTATAAAAATCAGTATTGTCTTCATTTGTCTGTCCAGGATTAAATCCTCCATGCAGGATAAATTTTGTTTTCATATTATTTATTCAAAACTACACATTCTCCTTCGCTTACTATTTCAATCTTTCCATCAATAACCTTTAGCGCAGAATCGTCATCACAGGCATACAAAGGAAAAGCAAAGTCAGCTTTATATTTTTCAAGTACATCTTTTCTCACTTGAGTAAAATATTCGGAGTTAAGATGCGGGATAAAAAGGCAGTTTACATAAGCCAAAGGTGTCGATAATTCTTCAAAAACTTCTTCTGGATAAACCACTTTCATCAAATCATGAGAAAGGAATTGCCCGGCTACCATACTACCCGCACTGATACCCATGTATACACGCGTTTTCAAAAGTTCAGGTAATGTTCTATCAATACCAGTTTCTCTTATAACTTTCGCCAAATATTGCTCGTTTCCTCCGCCGAAGCAAATAAGATCTGCGACTTCCATTCGAGATCGCCAAACTTTTTCAGATGCAGAAGCAATATCAAGAATATCTACTGATTTGTAATTCTGGCTCTTAAATTCAGTAAGATTATCGACAAGCCAACCCTTATCACCCTCGACCGTATTTGCAGCAGTTGGAATGAACAAAACAGAAATCTCGCTCGCAGGCTTTCCAACAAGGTCGGTGACAGCCTTGGCAATGGACTTATTTGTGATTCCTGCGGATGTTAGGAGAAATTTCATAATAGAGCCATTTTAGCATTTTTATAGGCTCTTTTGAACTTTAGCTTACATATCAAAATTTGTGTAATCGGATACCAACTTGGCTCTTCCTAGGAAGATACTCCATTTCTAAGTACCGAATCTTTTATCCAATACGTACTTCTTGAATAGAATTATTCCAATCCAAATGCCGAAGATAATAAGAACCCACTTCAGACCAGCAATTTTGAGGGCTGATTCTCCAAGAATATAAACGAGAGTTCCCCAGAATATATTCCAGAGGACAATACCGATTGCGGAATAGAGCAAGAACTTCTTGAATGGGATGCCTAGAATTCCTGCGGCAGTCGCTGTAAGCGAGGCAAGATTCGGTTCCCAATAGGTAAAGAAGATCGCGTTTAATCCCTGTTTCATTAGCTTCTCCTTCGATCTTTCGACTGAACCGATAAGTCCGAACTTTGCGAGCAATTTATACCAGCCGTATTTACCAACGAGATAGTTAAGAGAATACGCAATGAAGAATGATACACATACAACCGACACAACTTCTATAGCTCTTGGAATATCCTTGCCTGCCGATATAACACCAAGGAAGATAATGAATCCTCCTGGGAAATATTGTCCGAGCAACAGAAACCCTTCGATAAGAGCGCTTATGAAAACAATCCACAGACCATATCGAACAAACCATTCTCTGACGATTATCAATAGCTGATCGTCTGTAGGAAGATTTAGAACTTTCCAAACAAGATACATCGATAAATATATCCCAATGAGTATGAGAGGTATCGAAAGGAGTTTTAGAATTTCTTTAGCTTTTTGATTCATCTCTTAATTGTTCTTTTAAAGGATCACCGACCATAAACTCAATTGATCCAGATTCGGCAATATCAATATTAACCACTCCCAAAAGATGATCATACTCATGTTGGAGTAATCTAGCCAAGAAACTATCTGCTTCAAGACTTTTAGTTTCTCCTTTCTCATCCGTATATTCCACGGTGATAGCTTTTGGTCTTTTTACATCGGCCCACACATAACCACAGCTCAAGCATCCTTCTCTGTAGAAATTCGAATCGTCAGACTTCTTAGTAATCTTCGGATTTATATAGACTTGAAACTGATCGTTCACATACGTTACAAATACTGATTTGTTTTCTCCGATCTGCGGAGCCGCAAGGCCACGGCCGTAGCCTGCGATACTTCTGTATTTTGATAGAGTAATCTTAAGCTTCTCTGCCACTTTCAAGCCTTCTTCTAAAGAAACTATCAATGTCTTCTCACGGAGAACTTTATCGCCAACAAAAGTAAGCTCTGGACATTCTGCCAGAATCTTTTTGAAGACTTCGTTTAGGTTTTGTATTTTTTGTATATTGCTCATTGCTTAATCAAATTGAAGAACGTAGAATCCTTTCTCTGTTAGTTCTGGTTGGTTCTGTATCCAACTCTCAAGATCAACTTTTCTTGCATAAGTTACTTTCTTCTCGATAAATCTTCCTGTTGGTTTTCTATCAGCACCGCTTCCGACCCATTCTTCGAGTCGAAGAATGTCTCCATCCTCAATATCAAAATCAGCAAGGCGAAGCTCAAACTTCTTCTTGCCAGCGAGGATCATCTCAAGCCACTCTGTATCAATTTTCTTGGTAACTGTTTTCATATATTTATAAAAGAATTGAGTATTTAGCAGGGTTCTTTAACAAATTCTTGAGTTCTTCCAATTTGTCCTGCATCAGCATATCTTCAATAAAGCGTGGTCGATAGAAAAGCTCACGGTTGCGAGTCATACTAACAAGCTTGTCTAAGGTAACTTTCTCAACCTCATTTTTCTCTCCCGCATCAAGCTTCTTGTCCTTCGCCCCTTTATATCCTGTAGCAACAAAAGTATATGCAAACCATTCGACAGCAGGAGTATTTGTCTCGATATGGACTAAATGGTAGTTCTCAAAAATAAGACCTGTTTCTTCTTCTAATTCTCGTCGCGCAGCAACATCTAAATCTTCATCCGGATTTACCATACCTGCAACAAGAGTGTAGCCTGGCTTGTCCCAATGTGGCTGTTGCTCCTTTACCAAAGCTATTTCATTATCGATAACTGGAATGATAATAACTGTGTCATTTCTTTTTACGATTTCAAAAGTCGCAGTCGATCCATCAAACTGTTTCTGTTCCCACTGATATGTATCAAAGCGGACTCCTTTAAATACTCGTTCAGCTTTTTCTGAATGTAGCTTAGTATTCGGAGGTAGAGGTCGCTTTTTCATATCTATAATTCTTTAATTAAATCTTCAATCTTATTCTTTATTTGATCCTTAACGTTTCGAGTGAAATCTAAATCTTTCCCTTTTGGATCAGGTATATTCCAACGAACCAATTTTGGAGAATTAAGAAGGTAATCTGGCAATATTTCTTCGTCTTCTATAATCGCAATTACTTTATCAGAATCCTCTACCATTTTTTCTGTAAGTTGATTTCGAACAGCCATTGAAACATCGAGACCCTCTTCTTTCATCGTATCTAAAACTTCTTGGATTTGAGGCATGAGTTCTCCAATAGGTTGTTCTGGGCCACTCAACTTGGTCCCCGCTGAAATTACATCAAACTTACTGTTAGTCATTTTCCTGAATAAAGCTTCGGCAATCTGACTTCTACCGACATTTCCTTTGCATATAAATAGGGTTTTCATAAATTATTGATATTTTAACAGATTTTCGACCTTTTTACAGCCTTATTGAGAGGCATTTTGTACTTTAGCTTACATATCCAAATTTGTGTAGTCGGTTACCAACTGGACGACTTCGGGGATCAGCGTCATCAGTTAAGGGGTGAAAGACGATGATATCGAAGCAATCATAGAAGCCAGTAAGCATTTCAAGTACCATGAGCCAAGTGGTACAACTCCTTTCAATCGTATTTCAAAACTCCCTGAATCCAAGAAACATCTGAAAATAGCAATCAAGGAAAGAATGCGACTCTTGGTCGCTTCATACATATCACTGGCTTCTTTCATCGATGACGACCTCGTTGATTTTCTTGAGAGCGACGAAGTAAAGAAACGAAAAAGAAAAGTAATATGGATTTACAACAAAGTATTCAGAGACTTCGAAAAATTGAGAAAAGAGATTAGTTCTTTCGATCCTTTTGATCCAGAAGTTTGAGAAGGTCTTCCTCTCTTTCATATGCACGAAGGCGACCGGAAAGAATGCCCATGCGATATGAGATACCGTCGCTCATGAGTCGCCAGTTGGTGTCAGTGAGAGTCTTCTTCAAGAGCTTCTGAAGATCATGGGTGCTTGCCCCTTCTGTTCTTTCAGACTTATTTTCCTGAACAGTGAATGGAAGAAATAGATCCTTGCCCATGTCGGGAGCGCCTGTTTGGAATTTAATATATCCTGCCCCTTCGCAGATCGGAGCAAGCATCTTTTCGAGTTCTGTAACGGTGACTTTCTTGATATTTGCAATAGCTTCTTTTACTTTCTTATTCTTCTCATCTTCTTTAAGCCTTTCAGTGAGTTTACCCATTTCCTCGGCACGCCATTTCTCTTCGCGCTTTTTATCCGCCTCCTCTTTCGTGAGGCAGAAACGAGCGCGGTCTTTGAGGTAATCGGGGTCGGGTTTTTCTTCTTTGGCTGACAGATCGAATTCTTCCGTCTCAACGTGCTGGCAGTTCGGACAAGTCTTTGTGATGACAATCTTCTTATCCTCGACCCTCTCGCTTGTACGATCAAACTCAGTTTTGCATTTAGAACACAGGTCGGGCTTTATGCGCCACTCCTCGCCATCATCGAAGAATGCTCGACGAGGCACACAACCCTTCGGACAATCGAACATAAATAATACTCTGTCACGATTATCAGAACTCCAATCGTGAATAGATTTATCGGAACAAGACATGAGGCTGTGGCATTTGAGACAGCGGATGCCTTCGGGCGGTTCTGTATTCTCAAGCAATTGATCTTTATTTTGATCATCACTCATCCATTTGTTGACGGTCGCTTCTTTCTCGTCATACCATTTCAGTGTCGTGTAGAGCAGGTCGAAATATAGGCCAATATCGCCCACGAGTTTCCTCATATTCTTCTCAAGGTCAGTCTTGGACTCTTCGCTGTCCTTCTTGAAAAAGTTCTCCCTCCAACGGCAATCCTCCACGGTCATGCGGTCGTATCGGTCTACGTATTCTTGGCGTGGCTTTAAGTGCTTAATCATTGATATCGGAAATATATCCAAAACACTGATTTTTATCAATTATCCACACCTCTCCCTAATACTAGATTTCTCTTTATTTCCTATATTTTGTGTGTCTACGTAGTAGACCGATATCGGTCTACTTTCTAGACCACTTTTGGTCTATTTAATAGACTAGTCTAGTAGGTAGACTACTTTTTCCACAGGTTGTCCCTTAATACTAAGTTTCTCTTATTTTCTCTTTCTTTTGTGTGTTAACTTCGTTAACTACTTTCGGTTAATTTCGTTTACCAGATCTGGTTAACCTTTTTAACCACTTCTTGAGTTTTCCACAGGGTACGGTCAGTGACTATACGATATTCGCAATTTGTTGAACGGTAATATTCTTTCCAGTAAATTCAGTATTTATTCGCGTAGTAAGTGGGCCATCATCGGTAAAAACTACGACTTGTTCGGATATATCGAAAAGACGTCCCTGCACCTGTTGATCAAAGTAATTAACTAACATGTGTAAGGTTGCCATGATTGATACATCCCCAAAACCTGTCATATTGAAGAACGATCTACCTCCATATTTATTAAGTACCGTTTTGTAGTGTTCAAGATAAACAGCTTCATTAAAATAGCCCGTTTGTGACAGATTGATTATATGGTTCGGTACACGTCTGCCATGTACCATCTGAGCCAAGTCAACTTCTTCAGCGACATCAGGCACAAGATAATAATCCTCACGCAGATTGAGGTTATTTATCAGAATATGGTTAATGCCATTTGTATCTACTATGTTCATAATCCTAATTCATTACGATATCTGTAATACCCCTTTTTATTTGCTGCTCCAAAAATAAGATGTTGTGCCTGCACACTATTTAACGCCTTACTTCTGATCCCGTCATTAATAGCGGTAAATGATTTTGAACCACAAAATTTTTCAACTGATGTCGAAACTTTTGGAGATCGCATGTGACCCTTTTGTTTTTTAGAGACAAACGGAGCGGGCTTCAGCGCTTCATATTCAGGCTTTGTAATGATTCCTCTAATACGAAGCGTCGTGACTAAGGCAAGAGGAGAAACCTTAAATTTTCCGGAAAGAGTTTCTATTGTTACAGGTGTTATGCTTTGCCCTCTAATTTTTTCAGTCTCGTCATTTGGTATTAGAAATTCTGCGGTAATGGCGTGAATGCGAGCAGCCATACCTTTGGCTTCCATAATCTTCGCCTTAAAGTTTTTATCGAGATAGTACTCGTATTGATCCAATCCAATGACGGCGATTAGATAAACTAGGGTGTATATTTGACGACTCTCAACCTCATCGGGATTAATTTCGCTAGGAAGAAAAATAAAAGGGACACAATCATCCTTGATAGCAAACCCGCTCGTATTTCGATAGACATCACCTGGCACCACACGGGAGGTCGGCAATAGTTTGTTTGTGAGTACCCCTCGAGACACATTAATATTGGCAGATTGAATCTGCTCAGTAAGATATTCAAGTGCGCGTCCCTTACCTGTATATTTCCAAAGATTGTTCCGATCTATAGAAAAGTGTTTGAGAATATGTTCCGCAGCTTTTCGAGTTTGTACACCTTTGAGAGAGCCACAGAATGTATTTGGAAGAAAAGTACCCGTGCTAGTTAGGAAATTCTGCTGTCGGATCAACCTATCCATAATTCTCTTAGAAGTCACTTCTCCTGTTCCACGTCTTTTTGCTACAAGTTTCGCTGAAACTTTATGCTTTCTCTCTGTTTCTATGTGCGTGATCTGTGTATTGAAATTTGCATCGCTGAGAAAAAACATCTGCCACGGGATCAAGAGTTTATCGCTTTCGCTTAGAAGATCTTTATACTCGATCCTTCCTTTAGAAAATGCATTTTGAAAAACCACTCTCTGATCAAGCTTTTCTTCGGGGTAGAGTTTGAGAACACGTTCGACAACGCTATCCTCAATCTCTGTTGAGTTGTTACCATTAACGGTGATCCACATTGGTGGTTATGCAGGTGGCGGTTAGGCGTCATAGCACATGATGAAAAATAGCATATGTAAAGGGATTTATACAGCTTTCCTGGGCTTTTAAGTTACCTACTACCCGTCCTGGACTTAAAAGAAGGTCTGCGTCATCAATGTAGCTGTATGGAAAACAAAGCAATTAAAGGGGGTTTAAGGGAGCTTCAGGCGAAGCCCCAAGAGCCTTTAAAGATGAAATACGTGCTTTATGCGCGTAAGTCGACCGAAGCCGAAGAAAAGCAGGCACTCTCGATTGATTCGCAGGTAAAGGAGATGCTACAGATCGCCGAGCGTGAAGGCTTGGAAATTGTCGACATTCGGCGAGAAGCGCACTCCGCAAAGGAATCTGGACAACGACCTATCTTCAAAGAAATCGTGGGTGACATTCAAGGCGGACGATACAACGGAGTTATCGTATGGCACCCTGACCGACTTTCGAGAAATGCAGGCGACCTTGGAAGTCTTGTAGACCTAATGGATCAAAAACTTCTTATCGAGATACGAACTTATGGTCAGCGATTCACGAACTCACCGAGTGACAAGTTTCTGCTGATGATTCTCTGTAGCCAAGCCAAACTTGAGAACGACAACAAAAGTGTAAACGTGAAGCGAGGGTTGAGAACGAGATGCGAGATGGGGCTATGGCCTGCCCCTGCTCCCACTGGATACTTGAATGAGAAACGGATTGATAGAAAGGGCTATGTGATGATCGACCCACAGCGTGCACCCGTGATGAAAAAAATGTTTGAGAAAGTGGCGAACGAAAACTGGAGCGGTCGCAAGGTATATCACTGGCTGAAATTCGAGATGAATTTCAGAAGCGCAACGAGCAACAAACCTTTGACCTTGAGCAACATATACCGACTGCTACAAACTCCATTTTTCTACGGTTCATTCGAGTATCCAGCAAAGAGTGGTAACTGGTATACCGGCAAGCACGAACCAATCATTACAAGGGAGTTGTTCGAAAAAGTTCAGGAGCGACTAACGAGATCAGAGATAACACACGAGAGAAAGGAATTTGCCTTCTCAAGGATCATGACATGCGGACTCTGCGGATCGGGAGTGGTGGCTGACGAGAAGCACAAGAAGCTCGCGAGTGGTGGTACGGCAGACTACATCTATTATGGATGTAACAGATCAAGAGACCTGGACTGCAAGTGCGGGTATATGCGAGAGGAAGAATTGATCAAACAGCTTGTAGCTCTGATCGAGAAAGTAGAGGTGGAAGAAAGATTTATCAAAAAGAAATTTGATCAGGAGCAGGCACGCATGGCTACTTTTCAAAAACAATTCTACGGAACCAAAATAGCAAAATCTGAAATCGAATACGATCCAAAGAAATTTACAGAACACATATTGACCGAAGGTACTGTTGAGGAGAAGCGAGAGATGCTGGCAAATCTGAAAGGCAAACTGATAATGAAGAATAAGGAAATATTTGTTGAGAAAATCTAATTAATCCACTCGGGCTTAATACTCCAGTCTTGTTTAGGAAAAATAGAAAGATTTGAAGTAAAAAGTGTAGATGTCGGATCTTCCATACTTATAATTATTGTTCCGATGTTTTTAACTGTATCTGAATTTGACATGGTAGATATTTTAGAAGCGTTCTTATACATTTCATATTTCAAACTAAATACAAATTTTTTATGCTCATTTTTAAGTTTATTTACAAAATCATTCAGTATTTCTATACCAGTTTTTACTGCTTCAGTATCACGGCTATTCAAAAATAGAGTTCCGTCATACACATGATCCTCTTTGTCTGTGAGAACATGCTTAATTTCAATATATGGGAATCCTTTACTTGGTCTGCGATAAACGTCTCCCTTAAACAGATTGTCTTTACTTTTTATTATAAATTCTACGGCCAAATGGCCTGTTGCATAAATATAAAATAAGGCTCCTCGTGTAATATGATCCTCAGTCATTTTGGAGACATCACTCTCTATCATTTCTCCGTGACGATGCAAAACTATTGGTCTCCAATAACCATATTCATTATACCTTGTACCTGTTTGCTCAAAAGGTTTACCGTCCACCATCCAAGAACGGGCCATCTGATACTTTTCTAGATCACCAACATGAAGAGAGATGCCTTCTTTTTCAATCATTAAATTTAAACCACGTGTACCCTCATAATCTTTTCTTTCAAAAAATGCACTAGTTCCACTAGGAAAATGTATCTTGAATCCTGATAAGAGGCCCTCTGAATTCGTCAGTATCTCAACAACCTCAAAGTTTGGTCGTGTGTGATACTTCCTCCCCATTCCGATTGCTTTTCTAGCATTTTTGTATGTTATGAAAAATGCTGAATAAAAGGCAAAGCACTTTGCCAGGGCATCAGATAACTCCTCAAGATCAATCTCCTCGACAACAGGGTTGCCGCCCTCAATGATCCTGAATTTAGTTTCAGTAATTGTGTAGTCCGAATGATAAAAAGCATTTCTAATTTGATTTCTAAAGAAACCGTCAACTAACTCGAGCAACTTATCTTCTCCACATCTTTGAGCCAACTCTCTGATGTGTTTTATCTTTTTTGATGGTGAAGGTGGAATACTTTTACCAAAGAAACCTTGCTTACCGATAGGTGTGGCGAGGTGCGAAAATGGTCTAAACTTATAGGGTTGTTCTTGGCAACAACGGAGTAGATTTGCAAGTATCTCGTACGGAGCTGACATTTCAGTAGAATGACAGTACAAAAGCAGACCTAAACGTAAAGATCTTTTCTCTTTACCTTTTTTATTCTGAAGATTACGGAGCATTTCACTAAAATCCATAGCAGCTTCTTCTGCCTCAACAAAAGCATCCCAGTGACCACTTGTAATACCTTCTATACGAAGGAGAGTATATAAGTAATCAAAACCTGATGTTCGTGCGGCTCGAAAAAACAAACGATCGAAATACTCTAAGTATTCTTTTGTATATTTATCTATACTGGACGAAGATCTCTTCGAAAAAACTTTCTTGAAGAATTTTTTGATTGGAGAAATAATGTCCATATATTTTTCAGCGCATCATGAGGCTCCTCGGTCTAAGCCTCGATACTACGCTGACTCGTGCTGCCAGACCTGGACTCGAACCAAGATAACCTCCTCCAGAGGGAGGTGTCCTACCATTAGACGATCTGGCAATATTTTTTTGTTACCTCGCACTTTCTTCCAAAGGGAGGTGTCCTGATTCACTGGCTATGTTGCTTTGCAACGCCCAGTCCATTACGATCTGGCGATGTGTATTTCAATACTAACTCAAAATTGAATTAGGAATACGCTCATAATACCACAAAATACTGTAAAAACAAGCGTATTTATTCATTTTTATAGGTGGTATGTCACATCATCTCATTAGGGTGGTTTTTTGTTTGACTTGCAATATACCCCCTAGGGGGTATATAATGTTAGGTATGAAATATATGGAAGATAAAAGTAAGGGAAAAATTATTCATCGCCTCAAGCTTATTGAGGGTCAGATTCGAGGCCTACAAAAGATGATCGAGAGTGATACGTATTGTATTGATGTAATCACTCAAACATCTGCAGTCAAACAAGGACTTTCCAATGTGGAAGATTTGTTGCTTGAAAACCATCTTGGTGGATGTATTCTGAATCAGGTGAAGGCTGGGCAAGTTGAAAAGGCCAAGCAGGAGATCTTAAAAGTTTATAAGTTAAAGAGGAAATAATTTATGCACACACAAACATATAACGTAAAAGGAATGCATTGTGCCTCATGTTCATCTGTTATTGAAAAGACCTTCAAGGGGGTTGAAGGTGTACATTCTGTAGAAGTTAATTATGGTACTGAAAAAGCGAAGGTTTCTTTTGATCCGTCAAAGACGAACCCTCATGATCTTTCTGGTTATATCGAGAAACTCGGCTATTCGTTAGAGATACCTACTACCGCTGAGGAAATGGGTATGTCTGAAAGTGAGCACGCAACTCATTTGGGGCTGAATCAATCAAAAAAAGAAAAGCTTGCTGATATTAGTGATATGCGGACGAAAGTACTCTCTGCAATTCCTCTGGCAATTTTTGCTGCCTTCGTTATGGGGTGGGATATTCTCTCTGAGTACAGTATTGTTCCTGCAATGAATTATACACTCAAGGAGTTCTTTCATCATCTTCTTCCTGTATTTGCTACTTATATTCTTTTTGTCGTAGGCAAGCCATATCTTCTTGGTTTTTATAGATTTCTCCGATACGGTAAAGCAAACATGGATACGCTTATTGGTATCGGTACGGTAGCTGCCTTTTTGTACAGTTTTGCTGTTAGTGCTTTTGAGGATGTTCTTAGTCCTTTTGTTAATGTTGAATACCAGTACTATGACGTAACTATAGTAGTTATTACCTTTATCGCACTTGGTAAGTATCTTGAAGCTAGGTCTAAAATTAAGACAGGTGATGCAATTGAGAAACTTCTCAATCTTCAAGCAAAAACAGCACTTGTTATTCGCGATGGAAAGGAGGTTGAGATTCCAGTAAGTGATGTAAAGCATGGAGATGTTATTGTTGTGAAGCCAGGTGCAAAAATTCCTGTTGATGGTGTTATTATCGAAGGTTCGTCTTTTATTGATGAATCAATGGTTACAGGAGAACCAATGCCTGCCCAAAAAAAGATTGGTGATAGTCTTGTATCTGGAACAATAAACACAAGTGGGTCATTCACATTTAAAGCTACAAAGGTTGGCAGAGAGACATTACTCGCTCAGATTATAAAGATGGTTGAGGATGCTCAGGGGAGTAAGGCACCAATACAGGCACTGGCAGATAAAATATCAGCTATCTTTGTACCTATAGTTCTCGTAGTGGCTTTTCTTTCCCTTGGTGCGTGGTTAATTATTGGATCACAATATTTGGGATTTTCTCAGGCACTTTCATTCGGTCTTGTATCTTTTGTGGGGATTCTAGTAATCGCTTGTCCGTGTGCACTTGGTCTCGCTACTCCAACTGCAATAATCGTTGGGGTTGGTAAGGGTGCTAAAGAGGGAATTCTGATAAGAGATGCAGCTACCCTCGAAAAACTTCATAAGGTAAACACAATTGTAGTTGATAAGACGGGGACAATAACGAAGGGAAAGCCAACGCTTGTTGATATACAAAACTTCTCAAACTTAAAAGATGATGATATTGTTTCAATTCTTGCTTCACTTGAGAAAAAATCAGAGCATCCGATTGCACATGCGATCATAAGCTATGCACAAGAGAAAAATATATCAATATCTGATGTTT
>JACCDT010780334.1_pt1 | contig 24139 bp, 38 predicted proteins | sample 7446291 | NCBI WGS metagenome assembly JACCDT01 (sample SAMN15323446, study PRJNA562643) | freshwater metagenome | isolation source: river surface water | place: USA:Blue River Watershed | collected 2017-08-17 | reverse complement strand
TGGCCAGCGATGCCGACATCACGGCTACCATTGAATACTTCATGGCCAAGGCGGGTTTGTCATGACGGCGATGGTTGACAAAATCCTGACCGCCGAACCGTTCGGGGATGGCACGGCGCTGACCGTTGCGGGGGTTGAAGGTACGCGTCCGGGGCAGGACCGCAATTGGAAAAACCTGTTCTTTGGCTCCAACATCGCGCCGAATGGAACACCGGCGGTTCCCGGCAAACCTGCGTTTTCGTTCAACGTCGCGGTTGACCAGTTCTTGCGCCCCGATGAAGCGGGCGTTCCGGCCGGCGAGAATTACTACGGCAACTGCGGGTGGGGCTACTGGACAGCAGACGGCGTTTACCGCGCCATCAGCTCTATGGAGTGGGGCCAGTCGTCAGGCGCAACGCTGTACGTGCAGGGCTATGACTGCTTCACGCAGAAGGCCTTCTACGACCCCACGATGACCGTGAAAATCATGGACTGGAACTTCAAGTCCATGACAGTGACGATGGGGGTAGGCGTCAAGTTCCTTCACCAGTCGCCCGGACGGCCGATTATTTCGAGCGTGCGTGGCGATGGCGCTCCCGGCAGCGTTGCCGTGCTGGCCATGGATCAATTCAATCGCGCGCAATTCACGACCGGAACCGTGACGATTGTCAGTGAAGGCACGAAGCCGGGCCAATCCGTCATTGCCTCGACGCCACGTCCGAACAACTGGGTTGGTCATGAAGTCCAAGGCGCGGGCGTTGCGGGTGCGCATCTCTTTGCCTTCAACCATGTGATGAACGGGGACAAGGGTGTCTCGGGGTTCATCCAGAACAACCGCAATGCGCAGTTCGGCGGCGCACGCATGGGCGTTCGCGCGCTCTACGGTAACGCGGACTGCGACACAGCTTTCGAGTGGCGGAATTACGGGACAGGCGGCACGGCGGCCGTCTACACAGCTGGCATTGATCAGTCAGCCAAGGCCTGGAAGCTCTCGGCATCTGGCGCGCTCGGCACTGAGGACCGCATCTGTGTGTCGGACAAGCACGTTGGCGTGCTGTTGCCGTTCAAGCCGCGCGCCTACGACTTCGCGGCGCTGCCGCCCGCAGCTGATGCCGGAGAAGGGGCGCTTGTGTACGTCGCAGACCGCGACACGTTTGCGGCGTCTGACGGGGCCAACTGGCGTGTTGTTGCAGTGCTTGGAGACGTAGTGCAATGAGCCAAGACAAGCTTAACAAGCTGCTGCAGATTGCCGACAAGAAGCGGTCCATAGCTGCGCTGCATGAGAGCCTAGATGTTCAAGAGTTCTTCTCTCGCCTTGAAGAGAGCCTGATTAACGACATGGCGACCGGCGCGCTGGTTCTTACCACAGACCAGCTTCGCGCCCATGCCGTTGCACTCGATACCACTCGAAAGTTGAGGGCATACCTCAAAGCCGCCGCTGGCGATGCCAAGCGCGCGGAGCAGGATTATGCCAAGCTGACAGGAGCAAAGCAGAATGTCTGACACAACCCAAGCCCCGGTTTCTACCCAGCAGGACGGATCACTTGAAGCGGCCCTTGCCTCGATGCCAGACATTGAAGCGCTTGAGGCGTCAAACCCGGATCTGCAGCCGTTGACGCGCGAACGCGATCGCGACGATGGCGGCCGGTACAAGGCCAGAGAACCGCAGCCCGAAGCTACGCCGGAAACAGCAGAAACAGAAGCGGAGACGCCGGACGCATCGTCCGATGATGACGATGATCCGTTTGTTGAGTTCGCGCCAGAAGAGGGCAAGGAGCCCGTTCGCGAAAAGCTCAGCAAGGTTTGGGAAGGCTACACGAAGGCGCAGAAGCTGGAGGCCGATCTACAGGCTGCAAAGCAGTCTCAGCGCGTCATGCTTCCCCAAGAAGTCGAAACGCTCGTGACTGAGGTCAGCAAATATCGGCAAGGCCTCATTCAGCAGTTGCAGCAGGTTGCCAATCAGAGCAAGCCTGTCCCCCCCGATCTCGAATTGATGAACCCCAACAGCCAGAACTACAATCCTGAGCTGTATTACAACCAGACCCAGCAATTCTTGGCAGCTAAAGAGCGCCAAGCCCAAGTGGCTCGTGAAATTCAAGCCCAGCAGGAAACAGCCGCCAAGGAGCAAGAGGCCCTCGTCCGCGCGCGCATGGACAGAGAATGGCAACGCATCCAGCAGGTGTGGCCTGAGTTTGCAGCAAGCAAGGATAGCGCCGAAAAGGCCCGGTCCGAACTGAAGACTGCATATGGCTTCGATGACGAGACCCTAAACAGCGTGGTGGATAGCCGGTTCTATGCCCTGGCTAAAGACGCGCTGGCCTACCGTGCCAAGGCGACCAAAGAGGCCGAAGCCGTCAAGGTAGTGAAAGCCAAACCGAAGCTCATCTCGGGCATTGCCCGGCAAAACACAACCGCCAAACAGCGCTCATCTGCAGACAGCTTTAAGCGCCTGCAGCAAACCGGCTCTTTAGAAGACGCCGCTGCCGCGCTTGACGCATTCCTTTAAGGACCAACAGACATGGCTATCCAGACCAATACGGTGCAGACCTTCGCTATGGTCGGCATCCGCGAAGACCTGACAGACGTTATCACCAACATTGCGCCCACTGACACGCCGTTCTACTCGATGGCAAAGAAGGGCAAAGCCGACAACCGCACGCCTGAATGGCTGCGTGATACGCTCGCCAATCCTGATCCGGCAAACGCCACGATTGAAGGCGACGACATCCCGACGACCAACGACGCAACGTCTCAGCCCGACCGGCTGAAGAACGTCGTGCAGTTGTTCGACAAGATCGTCAGCGTGTCGGACACGGCTCAGGCTGTGAACTCTGCCGGCCGCTCCAACGAACTGAAGTATCAGGTGGCCAAGAAGGGTAAGGAGATCAAGCGCGACATTGAAATGCGCTTGTGCGGCAACTACGCAAGCGTGCTCGGCAACTCCACCACGGCTGGTCAGTGTGCCGGCGCTGAAGCCTGGATTGCCACGAACGCATCGCGCGGTTCTGGCGGTGCGGCTGGCGGGTATAACTCCGGCACTGGCCTTGTCGCTATCGCAACGGACGGCACGCAGCGCACGTTTACTGAGGCTCTGGTCAAATCTGCCATCAAGAGCGCTTGGGATTCGGGCGGCGAGCCTTCCACGATCATGGTCAGCGGCGCCAAGAAGCAGGAATTTTCTGCTTTCACCGGCATTGCTGCCCTGCAGAACGACGTGAATGGCAATAACAAGGTCATGATCTACGGTGCAGCCGACGTGTACAAGTCGGACTTCGGGATGCACAAGGTCATTCCCAACCGTTTCATGGGTGCTGCTGCCGCGCGTACTCCGACGAACGGTCTTTATGCAGGCCGTACCGCTCTGATCCTTGATCCGAGCACATGGGAAGTGAAGTTCTTGCAGCCCTTCCAGACGCTCCCCATGGCTCGCACGGGCCACGCAGAGCGCCGCTTGCTCAAGGCCGAACTGACCTTGGCTTGCAAGGAAGAGCGCGCAAACGCAGCCGTTGCGGATCTGACCTAATGGCAAGAAAACCCAAGGCGTCGGAGGGGGCGGAAACGCTCCCTCCCACCCATGACGACATGCTTCTAAAGATCGTATTCGATTACGAAGGGCGCGGCGTTCACGATGGACTTGGCGGAATTTGGAAGGTTGGCCAGTTGGCCCGCCTGCCGAACGATGTCGCGAACGTGTTCATTGACCGCAAGCTGGCGGTGCCTGCCGACGGCGCGTCTGTTATCGAAGCCAAGAAGGCAGCGGCTGAAGCGGTGGCTAAAATGGAGACGGCACAGGCTGCGGCCGGCGCACGGTCCCGGTTGCGGTCCTATGATGACGCTCCGAAGTCCATCAGGGATCTGGTCAAAGAGTTTGGCGATGAAGTCATCTCGCGTTGGGAGATGGGAGAGGATGAAGCAGAAATCCTGAAGGATTACGGCCTATGAGCAGCCCGCGCTTGTTGGATTACGACCCGCTAACAGGCATCAAGACAGAGTTCATCGACGGGGAAGGCGAGACCTTCCACATTCGCCAGTCGCAGGACGTGCAGCCCTTCATCGACGCCAACAAGCGGGCGCACGCCACGGGGAAAGAATACTGGCGGTCTGGCGGGGATTGGCGCCATGAGGCGACTATTCCCCTGACGGTGCAAATGATCTGGCTTGAAAAGTACGGCATCCAAGTCTGGAACCCTGAGCATCAGAAAGATGTGGTGAAGAGGCTCAACGATCCAGAGTGGAAATATCTGAAAACCGCTGAGATCATTATCTAATGGCCATCATAAGCGACTATGACACGCTCGTTGCTGAAGTGAAGGCCTGGGCCGCGCGCACAGACCCGGCATTCTCCAACCGCGTCGAGACGTTCGTCGGGTTTGCCGAGCATCGTATTTATCACGGCCAAGGCGCCCCTGGTGATGCTCTCTATTGCCCGCCGCTCCGCGCCAAAGAGCTAGAAACGGATTGGGCGGTGACGTTCACCGATGGCGTTGGCGATGTGCCTGGAGACATGACATCACTCCGGCTGATCCGTCAGGCAAACTCTGAAGATGATCTGTCATACATGACGCCAAAGCAGTTTTGGGAGCGAGACGCGGCGGAAGATTCCTCTGGTGTGCCGCGCTACTACACGGTGTTTCAGCAGAAGATCTACGTCACGCCGATCTACACGGGTGATCTGCAACTCTCGTACTACAAGAAGTTTGACGCCATCACGTCGGACAACAAGACGGGCACGCTCCTGACAGCTTATCCGCTGCTATACCTCTCGGGGTGCTTGTTTGAAGCGTTCTCATTCCTTCAGGAAGAGGACTTGGCCGCTGGCCATTGGGCGCGGTATCGCAGCCAAGTGGCGGCGGTCAATCAGATGGCAGATGCGGTGCGGTTTGGCGGCGGGCCTAAGAGGGTTCGGGTTAGGAACGCGCTGCCGTGATCCCCTTTGGCCCGTGGCGGCCTGATGCCGCTGGTATTAACACACAGGTTTGCAGGCTGGCGCGCAACGTGCTCCCGTCTGCGTCTGGCTTCGATCCGCTGCCTGCTCCGGTAGCTGCCGGCAACGCGCTTGACTCCCGCGTCTATGGCGCAGCCGTCATTACCAAGAACGACGGACAGGCGGCGCAGTTTGCCGGCACAGCAACAAAGCTCTACCGCAACAGCACAGGCACATGGAACGATGTGTCTCGCACGACGGGCGGCGCGTATACCACGGCATCTGGCGAACGCTGGCGCATGGCGCAGTGGGGCTCGGTTGTCATTGCCGTGAACTATAACGACGTGCCGCAGAAGTTCGACACAGCAAGCGCGTCCAACTTTTCGGCATTGGGCGGCTCGCCCCCGAAAGCCCGCTACATCACGGTTGTTCGTGATCAGGTTGTGTTGGGCGGCTTCTTTGGCAACGAAAACCGGGTTGGCTGGAGTGGGACGAACAACTCCGAATATTGGACGTTCGGCGGCGGCCAGAACTGCGACTATCAGGACTTTCCAAACGGCGGGCCTATCCGTGGCTTGATCGGTGGCGCTGTTGGGTACGTGTTCCAAGCTGAAACCGTCACGCGCATGACGCAGACGCCGGGCAGCGTTACAATCTATCAGTTTGACGAAGTGCAAGGTGCTAAGGGCCTGGCTGCGCCTGATAGCCTCGTTAAGCGCGGGGACATGGCGTTCTACTTTGCAACCGACGGGTTTTATCGCTTTGATACGGCCTCAGGTGGCCAAACGCCGGTTGGTGTTGAAAAGTGGCGCCAGGACGTGCTCGATGATATTCGCGCTGGTACGGAGCTGAGCATTCTTGGTGCGGCAGATCCCGAAAAGCCGCTGGTGTTTTGGGCCTACATCTCGCGCGACAACTCAGGCACCGTTCCTGATCGTGTGGTGATCTACAATTGGTCTATTGACGAGGCGACGACTGCTGACATCTCAGTTGAGGCCATGGCAACGTGGCTATCGTCTGGCTACACGCTGGACACGATGAACAGTTTCGGCACGCTGGACGTGCTGCCCTACTCGCTTGACTCCCCGTTCTGGAAGTCTGGTGCCTCTCAGATCGGTATTTTCGGGACAGACCACAAGCTGTCTCACCTTAGCGGCAACCTCATGGAAGCGACATTCGAGACGGCAGACGGGCAGTTGTCGCAGCGCATGATTATCAAGGCAACAAGGCCCTATGTGGACGCATCGGACGTGGAAGTTGCCGTCCATATGCGGGAACGCGACAGCGACCCTGTGAACTTCGGAGACAGCACGTTTGCGCCCATGGAAGACACAGGGCTGTGTGGGGCGTGGGTCTCAGGGAACATCGCCCGTGCTCAGATATGGATTCCTGCCGGCGCAACATGGAGCCGGATGAAAGGGATTGAAGCTGTCACGGGGCCGCACGGCAAGCGATGAAACAGCTCCCCCCATCTGGCGCAACAGACCGCGACAGGGATTTTGCCATTCGTCAGTTGATCGACGGGCGTTCGAACGCAACCGGGACGGTTACGCTCAACACGCTGGCGACGACGACAACCGTTAGCCGCACGAACTGCAATGAGAATGCGGTTGTGCTGTTGTTCCCCAAGAACACGGCGGCGGCGAGTGTGGTGACATCGACGTATGTTTCGAGCGTCACGAAAACAGGCTTTACGATTACTCATTCAAGCTTGGCGACAACCCGGATATTTGGCTACTTGGTGGTGGGCGGATGAACGCAGAAACAAAACCAACGGCAATCACAGAACCAGACTTGGTTTACATCCCAAGGCAGTACATCCCGCGCGTGTTGCCGGTTGTGGAAGGTTGGTTGCGGGGCATTGTGGAGCGCTCCCATGGGGCCTTGAGCCTTGAGGGCATTGTCGGCGCCTGGGCCTCGGATCGGTGGCAGCTTTGGGTGATCAACACGCCATCGGGCATCAAAGGCGTGATGGCAACGGAGCTGCATATTCAGAACTCAGGCCGCAAAGCCTGCTCGGTGCACTTTCTGACGGGCGAAGATTCGGCAACGTGGCTGCATCTGGTCGATAAGCTGGAAGATTGGGCAAGGCAGCAGGGCTGCGGCGTGCTTGACATGCTGGCGCGTAAGGGATGGGCCAAGCGCCTGCCAGACTTCCACATGAGCCATGTTTTCCTTGAGAAGGAACTTATCTGATGGGCGGCTCAAAGCAGACGCAGACGACGAGCATGGGCCCGTGGCAGCCGGCGCAAGAGGGGCTGAAGAGCGTCTTAGAGCAGGCGCAAGCGTTGGGCGGCAATACGGGACTGTTTACCCCTCAGTTTTCCAACGACACAAATCAAGCCATTGCGCAGCTTGCAAGCCTAGGCGGGCAGGGCAGCATTGGTGCCAACCTCATTAAGCGTGCTGCCGATCAGACGGCGCGGGGAATGCCGGTTGGTATGGACGCGCTGAAGGCGACAGCATCAGGCTCAATGCTGGACAGCAATCCCTATCTTGACGCGGTTCTTGCGAAGTCAAAGCAGGATGCGGCGGATTCGATCAATGCGCAGTTTTCAGCGGCCGGGCGATACGGATCGGGAGCGCAGACCACGGCATTGACGCGCGAACTTGGCGGCATCGAGAACACCGCGCGCATGAACAACTATAACACGGAGCGCGATCGGCAGCTCAACTCTGCGCAGTTGCTGGGTAGCCTCGGGTTGCAGGGCGCTAATATGTCGGCACAGATTGACCAGCTCAAGGCAGATCAGGTGATGCGGCGCCTTCAGGCTGGGCAGCTTAAGGACGCACAGAACGACGCCACACGCACGGCACCATTGAAGGCGCTTGAGTGGCAGTCTGGCATCATGACGCCGATTGCAGGGCTCGGACAGGAAGGCACCACGACGCAGAAGACCAAAGGCAACGTGCTGGGGCAGGTGCTTGGCGCTGGTATGTCGCTTGCCGGATTGTTCGGGGGCGGGCCTGCTGGGGCTTCTATGCTTGGCGGGTTGAGCGGACTTGGCGGCGCAATCAGTGGTGCTGGCGGGGCCGTGGCTCCAACCATGGCGCCAACGATGGGCAGCACCATGGGGGCTCTCGCGGGTTCTTCTATCGGTGGTGTTCCGGGCATCAGCACGCCATTTTTCGGCGCCTTCTCGGGTATGAGATAGCATGAACAGCCTTTGGGACGCGGTGCAGCCTAAGTTCGACATTTACGGCGCAATCAAGGGTTTTGAGGGCTACACGCCACGCGCGTCCTGGGACTATAAGCAGCATTCGATTGGCTACGGGACGCGCGCCAAATATCCGGGCGAAGTCATTGACCGTAACGAAGCTGAAAACAGGTTGCGCTCTGAAGTCGATAACGCGCGCCGGATTGTAGACGGCTTTGCTCCCCATGCGCCGGAAGGCGTTAAGGCGGCCCTTACGTCGCTGACGTTCAATGCTGGTTCGAAGTGGCAGGATAGCGGACTAGGCCAAGCCGTGAAGGCTGGCGACTGGAACACTGCGCAAAACAGGTTTCTCCAATACAACAAGGCTGGCGGTAGCGTTCTGCCCGGTCTTGTCAAACGGCGCCAGCAAGAGGCGTCATGGTTCAATGGAGCGGCGCCGTCTATCGGTGCGGCTCCGGTTGCGTCAAATTCCCCGCCCGCACCTTCGCAGCGCATGTCCCTTGGAGGCCCGATGCCCGCCAAACAACAGCAGACAGAAAGCCCGTCTTGGTGGGGAGACATCAACAGCCGACTGCAAAACCCGCTGTTTCTCGGTGGGCTTGGAATGCTCGTTGCCGCGAACCAGGGTCAAGACGCTGCGTCGGCGCTGAACTCAGGCTTGCGCACGGGTGCCGGGTTGCAAGACCAGATGATGCAGAACTCGGAACGGCAGAGAGAGCGCGCCAAACAGCAGGCGTTGGAGGAGTTTTGGAACAGCTATGATCCCAGCCAGTTACCGGCCGGTGTTGCCGGTGTTCTGCCGGGCCTAAGTGCGTCTCAGAAGGCAGAGCTTGTGCTGCAGAATGCGACGGGTCAGTTGCCGACGGCTGAAGATGCGGCGTTGAAGCGCGCGAAGGTCAAGGCAGAGACGGAAAAGCTGCAGCGCGAAGCATCTGGCGCCAACAAGTACGGGCGGCAGGGATCTATCTTCCAAGACCCCAAAACGGGGCAATTCTTCTCTGTACAGTTTTCAGAAACCGGCGAACGGCTCATAGAGCCGCTGCAGGGTCTCACGCCGTCGCGCGGTGTTGGTGAGGTTGATACCGGGACCGGGACGCAGATCATCGACAAGGCAACGGGGATGCCTGTTCGCGAGGTTGGCAAGAACTTGCGCGGGGCTGAGGCCGAAAAAGCTATTGGCAAGCAGCAAGGCGAGAACCTCGCGAACCAGCCTAAGGCATTCTCAGCGCTACAGTCTGCCAACGCAAAGACGGACATTGTTATTGGCGCAATACGGGACGCGAGAAAGCTTACGAGCGGATGGTCTGTCGGTGCTGGCTCGTTGCTCGCATCATTGCCTGGAACTCAGGCCCGCGATCTCAGGGCTCGTGCCGACACGATACTTGCCAACCTTGGCTTCGAAGAACTCCAAGACATGCGCAATAATTCGCCCACAGGTGGCGCGTTGGGGGCTATTGCTGTGCAAGAGCTGCAGATGCTGCAGGCAACGAAAGCGTCTTTAGACCAAGCGCAGACTGTGGGCCAATACCTGCAGGCCTTGGATCAGTTGGAAAGCTTTATGGCGGGTTCTCGCCAGCGCAGGCAGGCAGCGTATGAAATGACCTATGGCACGCCGCAGAACTTCACAGGCGGAGCAGCAGCTAGCGGAGCCCCCCAGAGCCTTCAGAGGTTCCAGAAGTATGGGATTGAAGAATAATGGCAGAACCATTCCGCATAGAAAACCTTTCGCCAGAACAGCGTGCCGCATATGAGCGCATGATGTACGGCGGGCGGGTGCGTGAAAGCCTGCCTGCTCAAAAACAGGAAGCGGCACCGCCAGCCGTGCCGACGGCAGCCGCGCCGGCGCAGCCAGATATTCCAAAAATCAAGCGCAACGTCCGCAAGATGTTGGAGCAAGACGCCCCGGACGAGGACGTTGACGCATACCTGCAGATTGTCGGCGTTACGGCGGACCAGCTTCGCGCCCACAAGAACGATCTGTCATGGTCAGAAATTCCGGGCAAAGCATTGGACAATCTTGGGAACAGTGCGGGCAACTTCGCCCAAGCTGTAGTTCATCCGTTCTTGCACCCTATCGACACGGCTAAGGCTATCGGCAATATCGCGTATGGTGCTGGGTCTAAGATAGGTGGCGCGCTTGGTGTCGAGCAGGACCCCGAGCGAAAGGCGGCGAACGAAGCGCAGATCAACGCCGTTGGTGAGTTCTTCGCAAATCGCTACGGCAGTATAGAGGACTTCAAGAGAACACTTGCAGAGGACCCAGTTGGCGTTGCTGCTGATCTTTCAGTGGTTCTGACAGGTGGTGGCGCAATGGGGGCGCGTGCGCCGGGGATCGTTGGCCGCGCGGCGCAGACAGTCTCAAAAGTCGGATCAGCTATCGACCCTCTGGCCAATGTTGGCCGCGTTGCCAGAGGGACGGGTAAGGCCGCGTCTGCTGCTTTGGGTATGACCACAGGTGTTGGACCGGCGCCAATTCAGGCCGCCTTCAATGCCGGGCGCAAGGGCAGCAAGACATTCACCGAGAACATGCGCGGGCAAGCCCCAATCGAGGACACGCTAAGCATGGCACAAAACGCCATGGGCAAGATCAGGGACGATAGACGCGCCGCCTATGAAGCCGGTATGGCGAACACAAACGCTAGTTTCAAAACTCTGGATTTGAGACCCGTTGCTAAGTCAATAGAACAAGCGGCACGCATGGTTAATCTTAGCGGCAATAAGCGAACATTCTCGCGAAGCGCTGAAGCTATGGAAACCGTCCGTCAGATGGCTGCAAAGTTCGAAGAGTTTAACGCTTTGGACGATGCAACCAAGCTAACTCCGAAGGGTGTTGATGCTTTGAAGCAGGCTATCGGTGAAATCCGCATGGCCACAAAGCAGGGCACGCTCAGTAGAACAGTCGCCAATTCCGTTTTCAACGCAGTCAAGGCTCAGATCGTCAAGCAGGTGCCGGATTATGCCAATGCTATGCGGGGCTATTCGCAAGCCAGCGACCAACTAGACGACCTAACCAAAACATTCTCCCTTGGTGAAAACACAGCCAAGGATACGGCTATTCGCAAGCTGACATCTGTCATGCGCAATAACGTCAACACCAACTACGGGCGGAGAGCGCAGCTCATGGATGTTCTGGCAACGAAAGAGCCGGAGCTTCCCTTTGCGGTCGCGGGGCAAGCTCTAAACTCCATGACGCCGCGAGGCCTCAGCCAGATTCCTGCAACCATGTCCGGCATTGCAAGCCTTGCAAACCCGGCGATGGTGCCCGCTCTTGCAGCAGCTTCTCCGCGCTTGGTTGGAGAGGCAGCTAACGCCACAGGTAAGGCGGTCGGCGTTGTCGATGCCTTGGCTAAGGCTCTTGGCGTAGACGTTCAAACAGCTCAGCGCATCTTGCTTGGATCATACGCCGTAAATCAGGGATCGCAGCCCACTTTGATCGGCTCTCAGACTGGCGACTATCCAACGCCCTAGAGAGCGTACTTCTGCAGCAAAAAGAACAGGAAGTTTGCCAGAAGGCAAGCAACGCACATCGTTGCGAACAGTTCGCGTTTGTCCATAACCGTTCCCTAAAGAGGCAAGCGAATGCCATCCATCTACGATTGGTCAACCACAGCAGCCGACAACGACGACGCAGACTCAGGGATCAATTGGGCTGAGTTCCAAGATCCGGATACCGTTAATAACTCCGCGCGTCAAATGATGGCCCGGCAAGCGGCGCTCATGAAGGATTGGGCACCAAACAAGGTCTCAACCGGGGCTGCAAATGTCTATACCGTCTCGTCGTTTACGGCGCCGGGTGGTGTTGATCCCCCGGATGGGATGACGGTTGGCTTCATCGCTCATCAGACCAACGCAGGCGCAAGCACGCTTGCTGTCGATTCGTATGGTGGCCGGCCGTTGCGGGCGGTTTCTGGAACGGCGCTTCCTGCCGGAACAGTACTAATCAACATGCCGGTTTCAGCAACCTACCGAGCCGCTACCAACGAATGGATTGCGTTTGGAACGGGTGCTGGAACATCGAGCTACCTGACCAACTTTCAAAGCGCTGACATCACGGCCCGCTTAATCAAGGTGGGGACAATCTTCCCATGGCCTGGTGCAACGCTGCCGGGTGGGTATCTGTACGCCAACGGCGCGGCGGTCTCGCGCACAACCTACAGCGAACTGTTTGCAGCCTACGGCACGACATACGGCGCGGGTGATGGCAGCACGACGTTCAACCTTCCTGACTATCGCGGTCGCGGGTTGTTTGGCCGTGATGACATGGGCACGACGGCGGCGGGGCGCATTACGTCGGCAAGTGGCATTACAGGCACGACGCTAGGAGCAACGGGCGGTGCTCAGACTGTCACCATCGCTAAGGTGAATTTGCCGAACTACAACCTGTCTCATACGCTCGACACTGCGACGACGGGCACGCACAACCACGATGTTCCGATTTTACGCGGTACGGTTGAGGGCGGATCGGGATCGGCTACGGCGCTCATGTCGCCTGCGTCCAGCTATTCCACGGGGTCCGTCAACGAAACTACGACAAGCGACGGCGCGCATAACCACGGCATAACGGGCAGTATCGCGCTTGGTGGCAGTTCAACGCCCATGTCCAACATGCCGCCCGCTGCGATTTGTAACTTCATCATTCTTGCGCTTCCGAGCGCAGCGAAGTCTCAGGTGCTCTCTAAGGGCGATTTGACGCTCGCAGACGGGCTCAACTCAAACATAACGATCCCGTCTCAGGAATCGTTCCGTGTGGCTGGCCCGACAGGCGCCTTTAGCCTTGGCGGGTTTACGGCTGGTGTCGATGGTCAACCCTTGCGGGTTTACAACACCACGTCTCAAGCGATGACGCTGGTCAATGAGGATGCATCAAGCACGGCAGCGAACCGTATCAAGACGCTGACCGGGGCTGATGTAACGCTGCGCACTGGCACAAGCTATGCCTCGTTTGAGTACGATGGAACAGCGGCCCGCTGGGTCTTGACGAGCACAAACTAATGGCCATTCCCCACAGCTTAGAAGCCGTGATCCTCGCGGTTCAAACCATCATCGACGGGCGCGAGATCCCAACGGAATGGAAGACGGAACCAACACAGGGGGATTTTTCAATCTCTCTATTCGACATCCTGCAGCAAGCGAAGGAAGCCCAAATGGACCGCGCCGAATTTGAAGCACTGGACAAAGACGAGAAGACGCGCGTGCTTGCGGAGCACTTGGCAAAGCTCTCGACAAAGCAGGCGAACACGGCACCTCTGGAAGAAACGCTGGCAAAGCTGACGGATGTTGTGACGCTTTTAAACGAGCGTGTTGGAATGATCGAAACGGCGATTTTTCAGGCGGGGCAAAAGGTGGGGACATGAAAATATCACAAGACGGCATTCGACGCATTGTCGGATACGAAAGTAAGCTCAAAAAACTGGGGGATGGCAGGTATATCGCGTACCTTTGTCCGGCTGGCGTCTGGACGATCTACGCAGGGTGCACCAAAGGTGTGCATGAGGGCATGATAGTTACGGAAGAGCAGGGCGAAGCGATGTTTGCAACGGAGCTTGAGCGCTGCGAAAAAGACGTTACCAAGCTTGTTACGGTTGACATCAATCAGAACGAGTTCGATGCCCTCGTTAGCTTTGTATACAACTGCGGTCCTGGCGCTCTTCAAAATTCTAGCATTCTGCGCCGCCTCAACAATGAAGACAGGGCAGGGGCAGCAAGGGCGTTTCACCTGTACAACAAGGCCCGCGACCCACGGACCCGCAAGCTTCGCGTTCTTCGTGGCCTCGTGTCTAGACGGGCGTCTGAATCCGCTCTGTTCCTCAAGCCCGTTGCCGCGCCAGAAGAGCCGTTCATGCCGCAAGCTGTGGAAGCTTCCAAAGAGCCGCCCAAGCCCGCAACCGTCGCGGTCGGAACGTGCGCCGCTGGCGGTCTTGCCATGCCGTTTCTGCCTTCCATTCCTACGCCACCAGTTGAGGCAGTTTCCAGTGTTGCGGGATGGCAAAGTGCAGCGGAAACATTGGGTGCGTTCGCTTCGTCGCGGTACGCATTATATGCGATTTGTGCTATGGTGGTGTTCGGTTGGATCGTGCCTGCGTTGCTGAACAAGAGGGCTGCGCAATGATCCCGTTTCTGCTCTCCCCCATAGGCCGGTGGGTTGCCGGTGTTCTTGCAGTTTCTGTTGTGTTCGGTGCGTGGCTTACAAATCGCGACCACAAGCAACAGGCCATTGGAGCGGAGAAGGTGTTCGTGGCCTCCAAAAAGGAAGGGGCCAAGGCCAATGCGAAATCTCAGGAACATCATAGCGCTGCTAACCGTCCCGGCTCTTTTGACCGGCTGCTCAAAGACAGTTGTAGTGACTGCTGAAGAGCTTTGCTCAAGCTGGAAACATCAGACCGTATCCAAAAACGATAAGATGACGGACCAGACCGCAGCGATCGCAGAAGGGAACAACAAGTCCAGGCCGGAATGGGGCTGCGTCTACGGCAAGAATGAAGCCAAGAAAGGTTAGCCATGGATGCAGAATCGCAAATTGCTGCCGCCGTCGCCGCCATACGTGAGCACGACGGACCCGCGCTACGTCGCTTGGCAGCTAGACCAGCACGCCCAAGCCATCAACCACCTGTCGGAAACAAAGTTGGACAAGCCAAGCGCTTCAGTGCTCCGGCTAGTTGGAGTGCTTCTGTCCGCGATCCTTGGCCTAGCCGGGCTGGCATCGCCGGAAAAATCCGCAGAGCTGTTAACGCTGCTGCTGAGATAGCGACGCGGCGGCCTGTAGAGCTTGCCGCGTTTTCTCTGCTCGTGGCTGGAATGGTGCGCGTTGCGGTGCACCTTGCCGAGCCGGATCATCCCGTCATCGTCAACCTATTTTGGCAGCTATAAATGGACGATTTTCTTCAACGCCTTGCCCCCCGCCCTTCCGACTACGGCGGCCTGCCTGGAAAGATTACCCGCGAGGATGACGCAGGAAACGTCTATGACGAGACTGGCCGCAAGATCTTCAACAAGTTCGACCAGACCGAGCAGCCTGATAGTTGGCTAGATACCGCCATCAGCACAGCTACGGCTCCGGCAAAGCTGGCTACGGCCCTTGTGGGTAGCTTGAACCCGTACGGCCAAGACGGTTGGCAAGTGCCGCCGATCATCAGCGAGCCTGCGGCTGCGTTTGCGCGCTCAGGGGAATCGACCGGCTTTGGCGAAGATGGGCAATTCTACCTGCCAAACGTTCAAAACCCACAAGTTGCCCAAGACACGCTTACCCAGCTTATGACGGTGTACGGGGGCAATGCGCTTAACCCGCTGGCAAGAGTGCCAAAGGGGTCTGTTGGTGTGGCTGCTAAGGCTGCCCCGCGCGCGCCAACGCAACAAATCCCCAGCACTGCGTATGTTCCCAAGGATGGGGGGCCGCGCCTCGTGAATAGATATGGTGATGGTTTTGAGTTTGTTCCTATCGAAGAGCACAGGAGTACAATAATAGATCGCGCGATGGATGCGATGGATTCATACAATGAAGCTCGCTACATGGGCGAGCCTTTGCGAAATTCTATTTCTTCGGCATGGAGCACTCTCACCAAAGTTCCAGAATATACGCCTTTTCAGCAATCCATGATTGATGCTGGAGGTTACACGCCCTTTTACTATGACATAGTAGACGATGCCGGAAGAAGGCTAGGTGAAGCACGGGGCAGCGTCGTCGGTGACACGATGAACTTTGATTTCTTAGGCGGCATTGTCGACAATAGGTGGGAGGACGCTGGAGCAAATCTACTAAGGAGCAATGAACTAGGGCTGAAGGGCATTAGGCAGTTGCGTGAGCAAGTTCGCCAAGACTTTCCGAATGTAACGAACTTTGTTGGAGAGCGCGTGTCAGGAGCACGAGACGCGAATAACGCAGCAAACAAAATGCAGGCTGTCAGGCTCCTATCCGACAACCGTCCTTCTCTTATGGGAAGTGCTCTTGCTTCAATGCAGGATAACGCACTCCCTATGGATCAAGCTTCAAGACTACAGAGAGCAGCGCAGCAAGGTTATTCGCCGCTATACCACGCCACACAAGCAACGCAGCCGTTTGACGCCTTTGAACTAGGGCGGCAGACGTTCAACTCTGATGTTATGGGCAATCCACAAGCCACCAGCAGGAACGCCGTTTTTGCCTCTCCTGACGTTGGATTTGTAAACCATTTTGCAGACGACGAAATGGCAGTCATGCCCTTGATGGCAAGGCTTGGGAACGTGTTTGATGCGACGGGCGGATATGGCAGCTTGGGCGATGATTTTTACTCAAGGCACGGTCTAAACCAAGACGTTTTCTCTAGCCTTGGGAGACGCGATGCTTGGCAAGCATTTGACGGCCCTGACGGGAAAGCGTTTGCGGATGCCCTGAAAAAAGACGGCTATAATGCAGTCAGGATGCAAGAAGAATTGACAAACGGGTTGACGCCTGAAAAGGTTCATAGCGCTATTGGTGGTTTTTTCCTTGAACGTGCGAGCGGTGACGTTATGGAAGCCGTCAATCTAGCACGCGCCGAGATGATGTTAGCAGCCCCAAAGCACGCAAAGACTTATGAGAAGGTCATTGCCGAACTTACAAACCCTACAAAGCCGAAAGTTGCGGAAACGTTCGCTATTCTTGATCCATCCAATATCCGCAGTGCCAACGCAGCTTTTGATCCTTCTCGTGCTGGTGAAAATGGCCTGCTGCTAAGTGACAACAAGCCTTCCCTACTAGGTTCTGCTCTTGCTAGTGGACAGGGGGAAGAAGATCTTTTGACCCTACTAGGGTACAGGTAGACCGGCCTTTCCTACTTCTTTTCGATGATGGGTAGCGGGCACCAGTGCGTAGGCTCTGGCTCGCTGTCGTAGTTGTCCTGCCAATAGTCGGCGTAATCTTGCCCGCCAATAACCCACCACATTTCTCGCCATCCGCGATGATCCAATCCAAGGATCAACGTGCCGTCCTTTGGAGCCGTAGCAATCGGTTGGGCGTACATGATCGGGCCTTTCCTGACTAATCAATTGGCAGAGGCCCTGGAAGCAAGCCGCCCTCTGCGTGGATAACCGCTTGCCCGGTAACTGGCCTTTGTTTGCGTTAATCTGAATGACGGCTTACCCGTCAGCACGCGCGAGGTGTGGTCGCAGGCTCGCCGTCCAGCTTCCCGGTGCCTCTCCCGGTTGTCTCGGGCCTTCTCCCCCGTCCAGTCAGCTCTGGGGCTAGCAACTGACTACCCCCGCGAAAACCTTTTACCGAGTGCCCTGCCGCATCGTTTCGCGTCGATATCGGAAAAACGGCAGGCGGTTCGTAAAGTGGCCTTTCCTGTTGTCCGGTTCACTGTCAGCAATGCGGGCACGTTTTTTGGGCTCGTCGCAAGCGACAAATTCTCGCTCCCACGCTTTTAGTGCATCGGTCAACTTGACGATGTGCCAGGCTGGGCGCTTCTTATGGGGCCGAAGCATGCCCTCGAATCCTGGCAGTTCATCGCCGACGATCTTGTCGATGGGATCCTCGTAGTTTCGGGACACTTCCTTCGCGAGGGCGGCGACATCGACGGGAAAACGGTCAGATCCCAGGCTGATCTCAAGCAGCTTGGAGAGCCGGATCGCTTCTTTCCGCGGTGACTTCGCCGCCCCTTCGACCATCAGTCATCATCCAGGATGTTGAGCATCTTGCGCAGTTGTTCCTTCACGGGCGCATCGAGCTTCTTATACTTGCGGTAGAAGGCGATGTCTGTAGCGTCCTCGGCTTCGTTGGCGCCGTCACCCTCCAAAAGGTAGTCGGCCGTTGTTTCGAGCGCGGAAGCTATTTGCGCGAGTTTCTCCGCCGACGGGCGCGCGACTTCCTTGTTCTCGATCTCCCACATGTAACTTTTGCTGGATCCGACCTTTTCGGCCAGCGCTTCAAGTGTGAGGCCGCGTTTGCGTCGCTGCTCTCGAACTCGTTCCCCCAAGGGTGTTGGCACTGATCATCCTCCTGGCTGCGCATGGTTCGCTTTCGCCATACTCCTAGTCCTTGACACGCCATACCCGCAACATCTATATCCAACGCATAAGTTCGTAGTAACGAACTTAATTTCGCGTGACCACGAAACATGGGAGGCCAGCATGGCCAAGGGTAAAGGGTCTGGTACCCATCACGTTGTTCCGAACGCAGGCGGAGGCTGGGACGTTCGTCGCGGCGGCGCTGATCGCGGCGGCTGGCTTCCTGTAGGTCAGCATTGGCGGAGTGCGCTCTAGCAAGCATGTCATCGAAGTATCTTTGACATAGCTGCACGCGCTCAGAAGTCTCCTTAGAAACCATGATCCCGGCCTTTACTTGCTCTGCGGCGCAACGGTTGCGCGGCTTGCTTCTGTGATCGGCAGAACGCCATTCATCGGAACGTAAATGATCTCGCGCTGAGCTGCCCCTTTACCTTCGTCCAGCATTGAAATGTATTTCCAGCGAAGGAAGTTTTCTGGACCGCCTAGCCCTTCCTGCATGATCTTATTGGCTTCTGCGGCGCCCTTGGCGCGTGTTACTTCCGCTTCGTGCAACTGACGTTCGTGGCCGGCGGCGTGCTCTGTGGCGCTCATTGTCTGCGGCTCCTTATTTTTTGTTACACCATGCAGCCGCCCATGCGACGCCGAGAAGCGACAGGAAAAACACGCAGGCAGCCGTGGCCCCGGGCCAACCAACCTGCGAAGAGCATCCAATTATTTCTGGCGTCATAACGGGGCCTTTACTTGCTGGATTTTCGATTAACAAATTCAGCTACAGCGCCGATTAAAATCAATGCTGGCGCTGAGACCGGCCACGCCGTGGCCATTAGAGCTTTTGCCCATTCGCCCATTTTTGTGCCATCGAGGGAAATCCACATCAGTGGAACTCCACAAATCCACATCCAGATTGAAAACGGGGCCATGATACCGGCCTCTATTTGACAGTTTCGCCGCGCGCCTTCGCCAGCGCGGCTTTGGCGTTCTGATACGCATCCCATGCGCTGCCGCCGGGGTATGGCTCATACGTCTCAAGCAGGGCGGCGATTGCGTCCGCCATTTCCGGGGCTGCGGCTATGATTTGCGCATTCGCCATAGCTTGCAAATCGTAGTGGCAACCTGTGCCCTCGCCGTCATCTTCATAGACGATTTCGTTGCACCCAGCATTCGAGAACTCAGCGACGACGGCTCCGTTTTGAGCCACGACGCTGTACATGCGCACGGCACCTATGCCGTCGATGTGCTGACTGTCTTCAGCAACTTCCCAGGGTCCGAGCGTTGGCTTCATAGCGGGGCCTTTCAGGTTCTAGGTGTTCGAAACTCTGCAATCAGCAATAAACCTGTGTTGACGCTGTGTCAATGCTGTGATAACAAAAATCGCATCAAAGCCACAGGAAGCCTTGGAATGCCGTCAGAACGCCACGTCGGACTATACCGCAAATTGCGGCGGCATCCTGAGAAGAAGCAGATCGTTGCACTGGAAAAGCACGGGTGTGGTCGGTCGTGGTCTTGGGACGAGCGCGAGCGGCTGTTGAGGTATTTGCGTCCCGGTGATGTCGTCGTGCTCCCCGAGGCTCACTGCCTAGGGCCGACGCGAGACGAGGCAGAGCAGCTAATGGTTTCGATATTCAAGCGCGGCGCGACGTTGGAAGTGCTCAACCCGCCGATGACAGCGGCAAGCATGGGCGCGGCTCAAATAGCGTTCCGCGCCGTCGCGGGTTTGGCAGGGGATAGCAAGGCGCACGAGACGCAAGAGGCCCGCGAATATGGTAAGCTGGCGTGGTCTGATTTGCGTGAGAAGCGCACGCCGTTTGCCACGATGAAACGCTACTGGCGGTCGGCAGAAGCGCAAGCCATCACGGCGCAAGAACGGATGTCGCACCCTGCTATGCGGGGCTGGTCAATTGCAACGGTCTATCGCGCCTTGCGCGAAGCCAAGAACAAGTGAAGGAGCCTAGGGCTATGCACGAAGTTCTAGCAGAACAGTACGTCAACAAGTCTAGGGCATGACGCAAGACGAGCGCAATAGGCTTCTGCGACTGGCCGACCATGTTGACGTTCTTGTGCGGTACTGCGCCTGCCACATGCCGAAAGATCGCGTAGATCAGTACAACGCAGGGGCGGCGGCCTTCTGGTCAATAGTGCAAAGCATTGCAGGGAACGATCAGGACGCGGCGAAGCTGGCGCAGATGGTCCCTGCAGAAGTGGTTCCGCCGCCGGCTGATTGGCTGGAGCGTAACGGTCTGACAAAATCGACTTCATAGATGGGGAGCCGTGCCGTGACGTTAAAAATGAAGCGTCCCGTAATATCCGTTAAGAAGTTCAGACGGCTCTTGCGCATACCACCACACAAGAGGGTGGGGGATTGCATCAGGGCTGGTTGGCTAAAAAGGTATAGAGCAACGCGCAATTGGCGCGCGTCAAAATAAGGAGCGGCCAGTGATTTTGGCAGGCAGGCGATCATCGGACGAGTCTCAGTGCGGCTGCTATAAGTGCTGGAATGAGCGCCGTGCAGCGCTTCTGGCTACGATGTCAGTTGCCGAACAGCTTACGAGCAATGCATTCATCGTCTGCGATGTTTGCGGGAACAAGCGCTGCCCTCACGCCACCGACCACGCGCACGCTTGCACGGGCAGCAACGAGCCGGGGCAGCCCGGCAGCAGGTACAAATAAAGGAGCGTACATGATAGATGCGGATGAGGGGCACGATAACCCGCCATTGCAGACGCCGCAGATGATGAAATGCGAGGCCGTGGCCGCCGATGGCACGACGAAATCAAGCCGGCGCATCGCAGAGCTTGAGGCTGCGCTGCAAGCAATCGCGGGCCGCAGGCAGTGGCGCGATAACCTGATGAGCAATGTTGAGATCGCGATCAGCGTTTTGGACAAATAAGGGGAGCGACCATGACGCGTGAGCAAATGTTGATTTTGGTGATTGCTGTTGCCGCCGTTATCGCGCTCGCATGGCAGGCGCTATCGGGCGGCCCGGATCAGGGCGGGGTGGTTGACGACCACGACGACGACTGAAAAGGATGGTGCATTGCGGAAAGCTGAGCGCAGCGCACGGGAGGCAGCCGCCCGCGCCATTGATCCCGGCGCATGGGTGCCGCCAGATACTGCGGACAAAGCGGCGCGACGACTGAGGGCGCGCGATGAGGCTGCGAAGCGGCGGGCTCTAGACGAGACGCCAACTGAGAACTGATAAGGAGGCAAAAGTAGTGCACGCTGAATTTAGGCCGGCGCATGAGGCGCCGGAAAACGTCCCGGTCGTTGTCACAATCGAGTATAGCAAGCGCGACATTCGGGCGAGATGGCTGAAACGGTGCGGTGCTGTGTGGTGGCTGCCAGATGACAGCGCTTACACGTTTGTAAAGCCGCGCTATTACCTGCACATAACGAAATCAACCTGATAGATGGGGAGCAGTGACGTGGGCAAGCAACCGGAACCGGAAGATATATTTGGCCTAGCATGGAGCATCGCGTCATTCGTAGTCGCCACGTTTGCAAGCGCGCGGATATTGCGCGCCAAAGCATTGAAAAAGAGAGGCGAGGCTGTGTCAGCGGTGTGTCACGGGTAGGGACTTCCGGTCAAACGTCGCGCCAAGAGGCCAATAACCATCCCGGCGGATGGTGGCGGCAAGCTTTTCCGTGAGCCGATACCATTCCCCGTTACCGCGCTGTTCGGAGAACATTCTACTCCCCCTCTACAGGTGGTGGAGGAAGGGGCGTCCAGCGGGTGGGCTGATCTGCCGCGTCCGTCTCATCACACAGCGGCCATTGCGTTGAGGGGTCTTGCCACCTGAACTGGCCTTCGTATCTGGCGCGCCAGCACCCTATTGCGACAGCATCTTTCCATCTGAGCAATATTTCGCTCCCATCCTTTGGCGCTGTCTCAATCGGCTGCCATTTTCCGCATGTCATTTATCCCCCCTCTCTCTCACGGGCGCGAAGCATGGCGTCTGCGTAGTCAAAGCAAGCGCGCGCTACGTCATCAATCGTCATTGGATGTGGCCGCTCGGCAGGTGCGATCAGCCCGGACAGCGCCTGCCCTGCAAACAAGTCCCGTAGGCTCATGCCTCTATAAGTCTCACCGCCAGCGCTGACCGGGAAAGCCGGGCCGCCTTCTTGCATCCATATGTCTTTGATCTTCTCGCTCATGTCTCACCTGCCACGCTTGCTGACCGCTCCAACTCAGCAAGCCGCTTCATGTCGGCAAGTGCTGTTTCATTGTCGCAATAAAAGTCCGGTATTTTTTCAAGCTTTGGGTCGCTCGCCATGTAGATGATGGCGGCGGCGGCAGACGTTCCGAGCGCCCATTCCAGGGCTTTCCCTGCGGGACCGGCCAGCGTCACAACCCAACCCGCTCGGCAATGTGTGGTGCCGCACGCATCGCCGTTTTTGTGCCATTCATCCATTTTGAGAGCACCTTCGACCGATGCGGCGGCGTACACAGCGCTATGAATATTAGGCACCCGCAAACAAGATGGGGCACCGCGCAGGTTGGCACGGCGCAGGTCGGCACCGCTCAGGGCGGCATAGCTCAGGTTGGCATTGCTCAGGTAGGCACCGCGCAGGTCGGCACCGCTCAGGTTGGCATAGCTCAGGTTGGCATTGCTCAGGTTGGCACCGCGCAGGTCGGCATAGCTCAGGTTGGCATAGCTCAGGTAGGCACCGCGCAGGTTGGCACGGCGCAGGTTGGCATAGCTCAGGTTGGCACCGCTCAGGTTGGCATAGCTCAGGTCGGCACCGCTCAGGTTGGCATCGCTCAGGGCGGCACCGCTCAGGTTGGTATCGCTCAGGTTGGCACCGCTCAGGTTGGCATAGCTCAGGTCGGCACCGCTCAGGTTGGCATTGCTTTTAACAGCTAACTGCACAGCTCGTCCGAGCTTAACGCCTTCTCCATCACTCTCGCTGCACTCGATCTCAGCCGTAAAAATTACACGGTCGATCCATCGTGATTTGATTTCGTATTTCATGTTCCCTCACCTGTACGGGCTCTGATGGCAGATGCGATTTCCGTCACGACATGCTGCGCACATGCCTCGAAGCTTGATACTTCCATGTGAGCTTCATAGGGGTGTGACTCTGCCACCTTTGCGCACACCTCACGCTCTGCTGCTAGGGCAGCGCGAAGGCGTTCGATTTCGTCAGCGGCTTCAAGCTCAATCCCAGATGGCCCATATGTAGGGCCATAGTCTCCAGCGCGAAGCCTCTCCACGATGTCTTTCATGTCTCCCCCCTTACCCTAGAGAGTGCGTTACGGGCCAACTTGAAGCAGTGGCGGCACTCATCGTTGAGCCATTCGTTGTCGTGCAGCGGGCCAAAATGCTTCGCGAACGCTTCCAGCGCCTCTAGTAGCTCTGGAGCGGAGGCGATAAGGCGGGCGTCTGCAATCGTGCGGGCACCGACGCAAACGGTTTTATCGTCTGCTGACCTTATGAATGGCGGGCCTCCATATGGCTGACTCTCAATACGCCATGGCCCAGCCGTGTGCTTGCTCTCACTCGTCATCGCTGCCCGCTTTGCAAGCTCATCCCTCACGGCTTTCAACGTCTCCCAATCGCAGTCGTAAAACACACCCCTCTTAATCAGGGCGTCTAGGCGCTCAAGTGTCGTCATCTTCCAGCCCCCGCTGAAAATAGCCCCGCAATGCAGAACCCAATGAACACACCAAGGCAATGCAGAACCCAATGAACACACCAAGGCTGCACCCGATGTAGAAACCAAGCCCGAACGTCATTCGGCAGCCTCCGGTAAAACGATCTCCACCTTCTCGATATTGCGCACCACGGCGCGAAGCTTGGCATCAATGAACTTGGCCGCCTTCTTAATCTCGGCAACCTTCTCGGCTCCGGCATCAGTCAACGTCACGGCATAGGCCCGCGCATCCTCTTTGGTGCGCTTGCGGGCAACCAATCGACGGACCAGCAAACGACGCACGACATCCGCCAGCGTCGAACGGTCAACGCCGGTCACTTCTACGATCTTGGTCTGTGACGTTCCGGGGTTCTCTGCGATGGCCATCAGCACCATGGCTTGTGTGTGGCTGATGCCCTCAACCTTTTCCGAAACCTCAGATGCCGCGATCTGGTAGGCACGATGGATAGTAGATACGAGTTGCATG
>JACCDT011468064.1_pt1 | contig 24154 bp, 25 predicted proteins | sample 7446291 | NCBI WGS metagenome assembly JACCDT01 (sample SAMN15323446, study PRJNA562643) | freshwater metagenome | isolation source: river surface water | place: USA:Blue River Watershed | collected 2017-08-17 | reverse complement strand
CCACGGACATTGTAGTTGGGTATGGTTTCACATCCATCTACTTCGCAGCGTTTGTTCTTGACATCTACCATCCCAGGAGTTTTATGGAGCACACAGAATCGAGCTTTTTTCTCCCCACGAAGATTGTAGGCGGGTTGTTTCTCACATCCATCCACTTCGCAGCGTGTGTTCTTGACATTGACCATCTCAGGCATTTTATGAAGCGTACAGAACCTGCCTTTGGTCTCTCCACGGACATTGTAGTTGGGTATGGTTTCACATCCATCTACTTCGCAGACCTTGGAAACGACATCGATCATCTCGAATGTTTTATGAAGCGTACAGAACCTGCCTTTGGTCTCTCCACGGACATTGTAGTTGGATATGGTTTCACATCCATCCACTTCGCATCTTTTGTGCTTGACATCTACCATCCCAGGAGTTTTATGAAGCGTACAGAACCTGCCTTTGGTCTCTCCACGGACATTGTAGTTGGGTATGGTTTCACATCCATCTACTTCGCAGCGTTTGTTCTTGACATCTACCATCCCAGGAGTTTTATGGAGCACACAGAATCGAGCTTTGATCTCTCCACGAAGATTGTACGTGGGTCGGGTTTCACATCCATTTATTTCGCACGTTTTGGATTTCACATCCACCATCTCAGGCATTTTATGAAGCGTACAGAACCTGCCTTTGGTCTCTCCACGGACATTGTAGGTGGATAGGGTTTCACATCCATCCACTTCGCAGGTTTTGTCCTTCACATTGACCATCTCAGGCATTTTATGGAGTGCACAGAATCGTCCCCTTGTTTCTCCACGGACATTGTATGAGGGTTGTTTCTCACATCCATTCATATCACATGTCTTGGATACCACATCGATCATCTCGGATGTTTTATGAAGCGCACAGAACAGACCCTTTGTTTCCCCACGAATGTTGAAACAGGCCTGTTTTCCACAATGACACTTTCCCATGAGGTCTCTTCCCCCCTTTTCTTAGGAGAGAACATTCAATTTTATACTCCATCGTTTCCGTCCCCTCCGAATTTCTTTCTGTGGGGACGGAATGAGTGCATGTTATGATTTCGAGGTAGCTAGTAGATGGAATTCACACAATCTCTTCCTGCCTTAGAGGGTGTTCATCGTATTATGGATAACAGTCTTTCGTATACCAAGGGCACCTATATTCCTCGTTCATGGGATATCGGATCTGTTCTCTATATTCTTACTTATACCGTGATGGTATTTTTTGCGACAGAGGTATTACTACGGGGAAAACTAACACGCTGGTTGTATCTTGGTACACTGGTCATGGTGGGTAGCCTGCTTTATCGTGGAGAGGTGTCGTTGAAGGGGGAAGAAAAACGACCCTAGAATAGAATGCCTGCTTCCCTTGACGTCCACGTGGTCTTGTCTCTCTTTCATTTGGCCTTCGTCGTGCCCCTCTTCTTGTTCGTCTCCTTCCAACGAGCAGATACACCCCGATGGATGTACCGGACGTTCCTTGCCATCGGAATTATCGTGGCAGGATATCATGGCCTCAAGATCGTACGGCGTTGGTACAGTGGCTCTTCCCTGTGGGTGAATATGATCCATTTATGTATTATATCCCCTCTCCTAATCACGATCGGATACCACGGGAAGGATACCCCCCGTTCGGCTTATGAATTGCTTCTGATGGCAGGATTTGGAGCGGGAGGATACCATCTCTTTCAGCTGGTGAAGAGTCTGGAGGCCTGGCCGGAACCGGAAAAGCGTGTCCTTTCCAAACTGGGACCGAGCTATCTTCATTCCATGTATTAAAAATAGTGCCCCCCTTAGGGTTCTTTAAGCCCTCTAGAGGGTACATCAAAACAGGGGGCACAGGGGGAGGCTTGCGTCCCCCTATATGTGCCTGCCTGTCAAAGGATTACCTATCCTGTCAGGCAGTTACGTGGGCGGGGAGGAGGGTTCTTTACGACAAGAGAGGTCTCATCCGCCGATACAACTCCGTCGTGGGGTCAAATGTGATACAGGATTTCACGTGATAGTAAAAGGCAGACGGAGAGGGAAAGGATTCGTGACACTGTCGGCAGGAATACTGGCGGGTTTCGGGATGGTACTGGAGGAGGGGTCGGACGAGGGGTTGAGCGTGGATGCGTAGGCAATGGATAACACAATTGCCTTTGGTATGGGACGTATATGCGCATCCATCAAACGGACAGGAAAAGGGCTTGGAGGTGTCGTGGGAAAGTTGTTGGGGGTGTTTGGACCGTTGATGGAGGTCCAGCGTCTGCTTTTGAAGGAAGGATTTCGTACAATACGTACAGGGGTATTCGGTGGTCTCTTGATGAGTCTTCATGTGATAATGCATGGAGTTCTGTCGTGTTTTGGTAATGCCACAGGTGGGACAGATAAACTCACCTGCGGCGTTTTTGACGTAGGTTAACCCTGAGGGTCGGTGGTTTCGTTGCATCGTACGTGGCTTTTTATCGGGTTTGGCGTGCTCCGCTTTGGCGGGTACAGATACGACAGCAGGTGTGGGTGGTGGAGGGGGCTCGTGGGCGAGGGGGAGCGTGGGTGGTTTGACTGTCCGGAACCGTAGCATTTCAATTTTTTTCAGAGGATGGGGGGACGATGAGCGGACGGTTTAGGCTCCTTCTGAATCCTAGAAAAATTGAAGAGGGAAATGGACACAGTGGCGGCGTACAGCACAAGGGGTATCCAAGAAAACAACCGCAATGGAAGCACATGGATTAACGTATCACGCCGACTTCTTAACGGAAGAGGAAGAGGAGGTACTGTTGGAACAAGTGGACGCACGGGTATGGAATGAGACACTGTCCCGACGAACTCAACACTATGGCTATGTGTATCAGTACAAGAAAGGGGGACGCTTGGAAGAAACGACTCCGCTCCCTGAAGAATGGGAGTGGCTGGTGGAACGTGTCCAACTCTTGTGCGACGAACCCGTGAATCAGATTCTGGTGAACGAATATCTCCCTGGACAGGGAATTAGCGCCCATACCGATGCGGGAACGTTTGGGGAAACGGTGGTGTCCGTCAGCCTGGGAAGCGTGTGTGTGATGGATTTTACTCGTGAGGAGGAAAAACAGTCAGTGGTGCTGGACGCACGGAGTGCGGTGGTGTTACAAGGGGAGGCACGGTGGGTGTGGAAACACGGAATTGCGGGACGCAAATCCGATGTCGTGGGTGGGGTTCGGAGGACCCGAGGACGCCGTGTTAGCCTGACGTTCCGACATGTCAAGGTGTAAGCCTGTGATGTCCATGAATGAGCCCCTTTTTTTGTTCGGTTCGTATGGTTCTTAAAAAAGAGGGAATAAGCGAAGGGAGGAGGGAGGAGGGAGTAAGCGAAGCGTGTGAGACAGGAGGCAGGAAGCAGGAGGAGTCTATTTGGCGCATCAGGAGAGGGGCTCTACAGATGAGTCATCCCCGCAATGAGGTCCACGATGTCCTCATCTTTTTCGTCTCCCACATAGGTGGTGGAATAGTGTTCCCAGAGTTCATTCATGCTATGAACCAGCTGGTAATAGACCGATAAGTCAAAGATGGGACTTGCTCCCCATTGTTCGATGAGATAGGCGAGCATCTCGGAAATCTTGGTGGCGGTCTCATAAATGTAGTCGTTCTTGTGTTGGAATTGGTTGGCGAGATCTTGCCAGTGGAGCTCCGAATACGCATAAATCTTGAGGAAACGGGCTTCGTACCAATCGGTGGAGGGCTGGATGCCATGTTCGTGGAAGTGGTCGATTTCATAGACGAGGAGTTGAAGCTGAGTGGCTTCGGGATGTTGTTCCAGCTCCTCCAGTTGCATTTCGGCGCTTTCCATCGTGTCCATGGTGTCCATTGTGTCCATTGTGCTCATTGTGTCCGTTCTATCGTTTTCTGATTCATTGATATCCATTTGGGAACTATTTTGACCCATCAATTTTTATAGGAGGGGGACCTCCCACCTTTCCCCGCCATTGGAGGGCCATTAAAAAAGAGGAGAGGCAGGAAGAAGATTCAAAGGGAGTAAAGGGGAATTAGTGGATGTATTCTAAGGCCTCCCGAGCCTTCGGCTCCACGATATCCTTCGTAAAGGACGGCAGGAGGATGTGGCGAAGATGGTCTACGTTTCCCAAGGTCGAACACAGGAGGGTGAGTGAGAAGCGTTTCTTGGTATTCACTTCTTCTAGGAGTTGGTTCCATCCCGTTTGAATACGGGCACACCTCTCAACGGCCTGGGGCAGGTGAGGAGACAGGGCCGTACCCAATGCGTTCCAATCCAGCGCCGCATACTCCCGAATGAGCGTCTCACGGGGTTGATACCATTCCTCCAAGGGCTGGACACGGGACATGACGTAATTGTGGGTGTCATTGTGGACGAGAGCAAGACGTTCGTTTCGTGTCATCGGCTGGGCCATTCGGCGCTCGAGAAGATGTTTTTCCATAAAGGATTTGTTTGCAGTGGTCTGGGGCGCACGGAACTCCATGATGGGCAAAGGAACGAGAGCGACGAGAGCGACGAGAGGGATGTGTGGATGATGTTCTTTCCGTCCATCCATTCTTCAATTTTTTCTAGGAGTGTGACACATCCAAAAAGGGATACGGTAGGGGGACACAAGCGTCCCCCTGCGCCCCCTCTCCCGACGAGCTGGATAGGGAGGACAAAGGTCTCATCGGACAGGAGGCAATCTAGATGGATGTGTGTGTAAAAAATATAGGCACGAGTTAGATATGGCACAGACAAAGAAGATTCCCGCAGTTGGAAGCAAGGCTTCGGTCTTTCACGGATATGCTCGTCACACCAGCGGTGGTCTCACCAAGAAGGATTTGATGAAGCACAAGGGTCGCATCGTCTCCAAGAAGCAGCACGCGGCCGGCAAGAAGGCCATCAAGCGTTTGTTTTCGCTCGGCTACAAGCCCGTCAAGGGCAAGTTCGTCGCCATGCGTAAGTCCATGGTGAACGGTCGCAAGCGTCGTCAGACCAAGAAGCGCGGTGGTGCCTCGGGTGTCCCGAGCATTGAGAAGTTCTTCGCCGATGCGTCCGGCAGCGGTGTGGGCTCCCTGCTGAAGATGTAAGAGGCTTCTATGGTTATCCTAACGTCATTCTATCTCAGTAGAATAGGTTAGCATGGCATCTAATTTACCCATCAAACACCGCTTCTTTGCCCGTGTGGCCCGTTCGGTGCGGGAGGTCGTTTCGTTCTTTACGGATCATCCCGTGGTGGTAGCCCCCTTGACCCTTTCCGTCTCTATCGAAGAGCGGTCCGGTCGATTTCGTAATCTTACCAGTAGTTTGAGTGTCGTCTTACGATTGAATCCCGATACATTTTGCCATGTTCTCTATTTATTACACCCTATGGAAAGTCTACCAACCGTATCTATCCAATACATTACATCGGATGTCGGTGAAGGAACCGGCACCTTCCTGCTTTATCTCCAACTCTGGGTGGCCTATCGGATGGGCATTCAAGACGTGGTTCTGGAGAATGAGACCGATGACCCTGTACGGGCCGCACGGGGAATCTATGAGGCCTTTGAAGTGGAGGAGCGAGGGAAAAATCGTACGGCGCTACGGGGTCAGTCGTTGGCTGAGAAACTCCACACGGTGGAAGGGGCGATGCGGCTCCGAATGGGACCGTGGTTTGAAGCGCATGCGGTGAAGAAGTTGGAGGGGCTGATGGATCGGGTGGAGGATAAGGGAGTCTATACGGTATGGTCGGAGGAGGCGCCTGCCTCGGTGTCTCGTTGGCTTCGGGAGGAGAAACAGAGGGGGTTCCGTGGAGGCGGGAGAAGAACGACCCATCACAGACGTCGCAAGGTCTCCATGACGCTCCGAAAGCGCTCCTCCGCACGCTCTTCCTCCAAACGGTAGCGGATGGAAGCACGGACGGTCCAATGGGCTGTGGAGGTAAAGGTCTTCTTCGAGAAGGTCTTGAAGCGGGCGAGGTCTTCTTTAAATGTCCTGTAACGTTCTTCTTCCTCATCCGTTCGCATGTCCTTGCCGAAGGCGATGAATATGGAGGGACGGGTAGCGTAGGGTGTAGGGGTGTGTCGGCTAATGATGTACAGTCCGTGGGATTGGAACCAGGTCTGGCCCATATGGACGTAGGGGCTAGAGGTCGTTTTGAGCTCCACGGGAATCACCATACGTTCATCATACAGTTCAAAGTCGGGCCATCGGTTGGGTCCCTTGGGGTGACGTTCATACCCAATCCGTGGAGAGCGGAAAATCCCATGGTGGTCGAGAAGGCGCTCAAAGGACTGCTCGTGGCTCGGACCTCTGCCTCGGAGAAGCTGGGGGGTGCGGTGGAGGGCATGGAGGAGGTGTTGGAAACGGAACCAGATAGACATCTCTTTATGGGATGAACTGTGCTATGGTTTAAACCTACAGGGGGTAAAAATTGAATCTAAAATGGGAGAATGATAGAGTACACCAAACCGGTCGATTCTGTATGAAGAAGCGGTGTACGTATCCCGAATGTACCAAACAGGCTATTGGGAAGACGGAGTTCTGTGTAGGGCACGGTGGGGGAAACCGTTGTACGTATCCCGATTGTACCAAATCAGCAGCAGGAAAGACAGAGTTCTGTATTGAACACGGTGGGGGAAGACGCTGTACGCATCCCGAGTGTACCAAATCAGCAGCAGGGAAGACGGAGTTCTGTAAAGGACACGGTGGGGGAAGACGATGTGTGTATCCCGAGTGTACCAAAGCGGCTCAAGGGAAGGAGTTCTGTATCGAACACGGTGGGGGAAGACGCTGTACGCATCCCGAGTGTACCAAAGCAGCTCAGGGGAAGACGGAGTTCTGTATTGAACACGGTGGTGGGGAACGCTGTACGCATCCCGAGTGTACCAAATCGGCTCAAGGGAAGACGGAGTTCTGTGTAGAACACGGTGGTGGAAGACGCTGTACGCATCCCGAGTGTACCAAATCGGCAGCAGGAAAGACGGAGTTCTGTGTGGAACACGGTGGTGGAAGACGTTGTCCTCACTGTAAGGATTGGCCAGATTCACGCAGTGGTCGTATAAAATACGATGGATACTGTGCGACCTGTTTCAAGCGTGTCTTTCCCCTTGACCCTCGTTCTACCATTCTGTATCAGAAGTCTCACGAAACGGCGGTTCGCAACTACCTCGCCGAACATATGAACGAATTTATCCATGACACACCCATTTATTCTGGGAATTGTGACTGTACGCATCGGAGACGCATTGATTTTCGGATGTTAGTTGGTGGAACCATCTTGGCAGTAGAAGTGGACGAACGCCAACACTCCTCCTATGATGAAAAAGACGAAGAGATTCGTTATCACGATTTGTATATGATATTCAGTGGAAAATGGATATTTATCCGATTTAATCCGGATGCGTATACCGATCATAAAGGCACTCGTAAGAATCAAAAAATAGCCTCACGATTGCCTATTCTTGCGATGGAGATACAACGGCACATCAAACGGATAGAACAGGAGGAAAACAGTGAACTGGTTGAGATACATACCCTCTATTATAATGGATACAAAGAGCCTGCCGAATGATTCGTGGGGTTGACTTCTCTTTTTTCTACCTCCTGCCTCATACGGCCTCTGCCGTGTAATACCCTGCCAACCATCCAAACAGTTCCGACAGCTGCTTGGAAGACAATCGTTCCCCCGGTTGGACGGCCACAGGATCGTACCAGTACATGGCTCCCGTGGGGCGCTCTTCATCCACCTTGGTCCACGCCAAGCCTGCCTTGGCCACTCGTACCTCTTGAAGAATCTCCTTGTGCTCTTTGAGCGTGTAGGAGGCCCGATAGATACTTTGAAGGATTCGGTGCGTATACTCTACATAGTTCGTGGTGAGCTCTTCCGTAGGCGCAAAGAAGATGGCGTCGTAGGGGGAGAGACGGACAATGGGGGTGGAAGTGATATGGAGCACCGTGGTGGCCCTCGTGAGCTTCTGCCATAATCCATCGGGGATGGACATGTCCTCCACGACCACGAGTAGGGGCTTGGGAGCATAGGTAATATACGTCAAAATGAGTGTCCAATCCATGCTCTCTTTGACGTGAAATGTGGCATCATAGGGAAGAGGAAAGTGTTTGGAGAGGGGGAATGTGCTGTTGCGAATGGAGATGCGCTTCTTAAACGGGTCACGCAAGCTTTGAATCCATTCCATAAACGGCGGATACAAGGACACGGTGGGGGCCGTCGGAAGCGTGTAGAGAATACGAGCACCGTGGAGGGAGGTTTGGAAGGATTCCAGTTGAATGGTTTCCATCGTCTACTTCGTTGGGGGTGTTCTTCGTTTGACGTATCAGACGCGTTAGGGGGACGCAAGCCTCCCCCTGCGCCCCCTGTCCCGTCCACCACTGCCTGCCTAGGCTTATTGAGAGAGGGGGTTCAGGGGGACCTCCGCCACGGAGTGGCGGGGCAAGATGCTCCCTCTGGGAGCATACGACGCTTGCGCCTCCCTCTTTTCACTCAGTACTCGGTAGAGAAGAATGACCCTCACGAAACCCCTCTTGAAGACCATCGTTGTCCTCATCCTTGTGGACCTGTTCTGGCTCGCCACCGGTGGTATTTATGCCCGTGCCATTGCGGAACGCATTCAAGGCGGTCCCTTGGAGATTCGCTACATGGCTGCCCTTATGACATATGTATTTTTGGCCTACATGCTTCTAGAAACGACATCCTACAAGCAAGCATTTTTGTTTGGCGTTTGTATTTATGGTGTATATGATTTTACGACGATGGCCTTGTTTAAGGGATATGATTGGAAGTTTGCGGTGGCCGATACCTTGTGGGGTGGCCTGCTCTTCGTATCCGTTCGTTACCTGCTTCGGGAGGGGGTGTTTTAAGGGCGATAGCCCCTACCTGTGGTTTAAGGGCGATAGACACGGAAGCACGGATGCGCATCTCTCTCCCGCTTCTCTTGGAGCAAGAAGGCCAATTGAATGACGTGAAGCAGCACGAAGAGGAGCGTGAAGAAGATGAGGGCGGTCGGCGGACCCTCCTCCCGACGAACGATACGAGGCAGGTCGTCGTCCGAGTCGGATTCTTGGTCCTGGTCCTGGTCCGAGTGGGATTCCTCGTCGTCCGCATCGGTGTCCTCGGTGTCCTCGGTGTCTTCGGTGTCCTCGGTGTCCTCGGCGTCTTCGGAGTCGTCTACGTCTTCTTCGGAGGGTTTGGGGTTATCGGTCAGTGAAACCGATTCCAGCAATTCCTCCACCATACGACGATGGAGTTCACGATACGTCTCCTGTGTCTCCACCTGGAGGTAATTCCATTGAAAGTCATCGTCGGTGTCTTCGACCAAGGGTGGCAGGTCATCGTCTGAGGCGTCTGCCTTCTCCTGCTTCTCCTGCGCTTCCTGCTTTTCCTGCGTCTGTTCCTGCTCCTGCGTAGGTTCAGGTGCCTGCGACGTTACCTCGTACTCCGTGACGACTTCCTCGGTATCGGAAGTCGAAAGGGAGGTAAGGGAAGATGCGGTAGCAACATCGGCAGTGACATCGGTGACGGAAGTGGAATCCATGGTATCGTATGTAGTCTTGCGAGAGAGACGATGGGAATGGTTTAAGTCGTTCTTGAGAAAATTGATAGCACAAAGAAGGTCCGAGAAGGTATCCCCAACGCGCGATGAGCATCTCCTATTCGGGTACGGTCCCTCATGGAGGGAATCGAAAACGTATCGTTCGTATTGTGCCTCGTAGGGGTTCTACGCTGTATGTGGGGCAAACGTGTCATGACGGAAGACCCATCACGGAAAGCTGGAAATACAAACGGGCGGTGTTATTAGGGTTGCCCATTCTAGCGTTGGAGGACGAGGACGAGAAGGGGGATGGGGGGAAAGCAGGCGAGGTGAAGGTGGAAGAGAGTTGGGTGGACAAGTATCGTCCCCAACGACTTGCGGAGGTCATTGGACACAAGTCCGAAATCCAGGAATTGGCAAAATGGCTGGCGGGATGGAACCCATCGGGGCCACGAGGCGCACTTCTGACCGGTCCTCCTGGAATCGGAAAGACGACGATGGTCCATTTGTTGGCAAAGGAGGCCGGATATGCGGTGACGGAATACAATGCGAGTGATACACGCTCGGTGGCGGCGTTACGGGGTCAATTTGCGCTCGGAATGCGACGCTTGCGCCGTGAAGTCATTGTGATGGATGAGGTGGATGGACTGTGTGAACGTGGAGGCGTGGCGGAACTGGCGACGATTCTCCGAACGACCACGACGCCCATCTTCTGTATCGCCAATGAACGTGGTCCCAAGCTCACTCCGTTGACCCGTGTCTGTCTGGAGGTTCGGCTTCGCCGTCCCATGGCGAGCACCATTGCGAGTGCGATGGAACGTGTGGTGAAGGCGGAGGGATTGTCGGTCTCACGTTCGGAGTTGGATCGGATGGTGGAGAAAAGCGGGAATGATATTCGGGCCGTGTTGAATCAACTGGCCTTTTACAAGAGTGGTCTGGGGAGTGGAGGTGGAGTTGGATGTGGAGAAAAGGACGCGCTTCACCGTCTGGATGCATTCTCCGCTACGCAACGGCTCTTTGCCTCGAAAGGGATGCCGTGGGAGGCCGCAGAGGAATTCGTCTATGTCGATTATCATTTGATTCCGCTGATGGTACAAGAGGCCTATGTCTCGGCGGGTCAGAGTGACATGGAGACGATTGCGACAGCTGCGGAGACGTTGTCGTTCCAGGATGGGATTCAACGGATAGTGGGGCGGCAACAGGAATGGTCTCTCTTGCCGCATGTCGTGGCCAGCTCGGTCTCCGTGGCCAAGCGCGTTCCTGGAAACGCGCCCTTCCAACTCTTCCCCCAAGTTCTGGGGAAAATGTCCAAGCAACGGAAACAGTTGCGATGGATGGAAGATCTCACTCGTCGTGTGGGAGGCGGATGTCGTGTCTCCGAGATGCGTCTCGGTCAGGCCGATGTGCTTCGTACCGTCTTGGTATCCCGATTACAGGGGGGTTCGCCGGATATCAAGGGGGTGATTCAAACCATGGAGGAAATGCGTATGACCCGTGAGGATGTGATGGAAGTGTTGGATGCGGTTCTCTTCGGAGGGGTCGTGATTCCGACCAAGGTCAAGACGGCCTTTACACGAGAATGGAAAAAGAGTCATTCGGCGGAGGTTAAACGGGTCCGAGGCGCGGGGGGAAGCGAAGCAGAAGAGGCGGGAGAGGCAGACGAAGAGGAAGAGGCGGGAGAGGATGCCGACGAGGCAGACGAGGCAATGGATGTGGCGTTTACATAGCCTGTAGGGCACGAGCCGTCTTGTTTTTTAGTTCATTAAATTGCTGGCGGAGTTTCTTCATCGCCTGTCGGCGTCCACCAACAAGGGCAGGGGCTTCGTTTTCTTCGTTCTGGTTCTCGTCTTCCTTTTCGTCTCCGTTGTCTTCGTTGTCTCCGTTGCCCTGGTTTTCGTTGTTCTCGTGATTGTAGGCAGGGTCATTCGGATAATGCGGGATGGCCTTGACCTCCTTGTTCCATTTACGGGCATCTCCTTCCACGGCAAGAATGGCATCCGCACGGGTCAGAAGGGCTTCGTCCAACGGAGATCGGTCTGCTTTTTGGGAGGCGAGGATACGTTCCTGGAGAGGGTCTGTAGCCTCCTTGGCGTCAAACGTGTCACGCACGGTCAGAATGCGTCCCACGAGTTCTCGGCGTCCTCCACCCGTACAGATGCCATAGGCGGTCATTCCTGCGGGGAGAGGGGCGCGTGGCTTGGGGACGAGTTCGGGAGGGTCAGCCATGTCAAAATGCTGATGGGCGGCACACGGACGACCACACTCAATACAGAACTCGACATGGACCATCTCCAACGGGGCCTCGTGGCCCATCTCCTCTGAGATGATGTCTTGGGCTCTCTTCTGGTATCGTCGAAAGAGGTCCATGTTCACGAGGTCTTTGTGGCAGAAAGGAGAATGGCGCATGGAATCGGCATTCCGTGTATGGGTCATGTAGGCACATCCTTCCACACGGCTCTCAAATTGGAGACAGAAAGGGCACATGCCTGAACCAAAGATGTCACCGAATCCTGCGGGGTCTTGGGTCTTTTGGTTGTACAGAACGGCGTCGTACAAGGGAAGAATCTGGTTCAAACCCTTGCGAACCTGGATGGTACGGGTCCATTTGTTGAAGAAGCTCGTCGTGACACTCGGTTGGATTTCGGCGAGCGTGTAGGTCTTCGGACACTCATGGATGCCTGCTATCTTAAGATAACACGGGACGCTCTTTCGGGCCGCATCGGACTCGGACAGCTTGGACTTCAAATACGATTGGAGGGAGGCCGGCGTGAGACCTTGACCATCGGCGGTGTGGCCATGGAAGAAGAGAAGGGGACCCTCGTCGCCGAGTTCATCCTCTCCGTGAGGCAACATGTCGAGGAGGACGCTTTTCCATTCCTTCAGATAGACCAGGTCGGGACTGTACTCTTTCAAGTGATTGAGGTTGATGTCAATTCTTCTGTCTCGTTTCTCATCGTCGTCCAGACCCAGGTCTTTCTCGTCCTCCTCTTGTGCCTCTCTCACATGCTCCAAGTCCGCCAAGGATTGGATGAAGAGATTCGTGAGGATGCCACGGTAGGTTTCTTCAGGCACCTTCTTCTGGTCCTCTTCGTCCTCACTGTCCTCGTCATCATAGGAGCGCAATCGGTCCATGGGTACGAAGATTTTTCCTCTCTGCCCGACATGAATGGCCTCAATACCGTTGTCGCATACCACGTAGTCCCGATTCATGGGGAGGGACGGGAGGACTTGTCGGTACTTGTCCTGGGTGAGGTCGAAATCGGGGTCAGAAACGAGACGCATCACCAGACGCCAAATGGCGTGACGGGCACGCACGGGACGAGGCTCTCGTGGACGGGTGCGGACGGCCTCTAAGGAATCGATGGTGGGGGAATGGTCGAAGGTGATTTGAAATCCTCTTGCCTTGTACCGGCGTACACTACGGGCTAGAAACTTGTTTCCGAGCAAGAGCGTTTCCACGTAATCCCCTTGTAGCTTTCCCTTTTTGCTTGTGACGTGGTCGGGATGGCTGGCGAAGACCATGGTGCCGTCGAACCAGACTTGGCAAAAGGTGAGGTCAAAATTCGTCACGACGTCGAGGGGGCTTCGGGATTTGCGCACGGACATCACATCCACCGCATTTTGGTTCTTTAAGTGAAGCGTATTCACGCTACGGATGCCATTACGCTGTAAGAAGGAGCGACAGTAGAGACTGGAACTGCGGATGAGGACCTCGTTCTGTTGTACGTCCTGAAACTGCTGGAGGGTTTCCCTTGTATGTTGAATCGGTGTATAGACATCCAGGTCAATCAACTCCTCGTCTTCGTTCTCATTGATGAGCGCATTTCGTTGTTTGGTGAGACGTTCGCCCGTCAGCAGACGAAGGATAAATCCGCCGGCCACCAGGGCGCCCTTTTCCTTAAGAAAGCGACAGAAGGCCTCCATTCGGTCGGGTTGATCTCCGAAGAAGAGGGCGGCAATGGCGTCTTTGACGAGAGGTACCGAATCCGGAAAGGGCGTACCACTCATTCTGTTTTATTCCATGAAAAAGAAAACAGAAGGATTGTTTCACAGGGGGTTGGGTGCGGTGTCTCACTATTTACTTGCTTTTTCGGGAGAGGGGGTGCAGGGGGACCTCCCGCACGGAGTGCGGGGGCAAGGCGCTCCGTTCGGAGCGCACGACGCTTGTGTCTCCCTTGCGGGTAAGGGAGCGGGAGCCCTTATGGGAGGAGGGGTTCTTCTTCCTACGAGTATAACGGAGCGCACGGCCTCCGCGTTGTCCGAGTCGCTCCGCTTCGAGTCGCTCCGCTTCTTCCTGCTTTTCCTCTTGTTCGTTCTTTTCCTCATTCTCTTCCTGCTTTTCTTCTTCCTGCTCCTGCTCTTCCTGCTCTTCCTGCTCTTCCTGCTCTTCCTGCTCTTCCTCTTCTTGTCGCTCTTCAAGTCGCTCCGCTTTCCCGTTCTCGCTCCGCTCCTGCTCCTCTTCGGTCTCTTCATGGTGTCGCATCACACATTGCTGCTCAGCGGTGGTCAGCAACTGATCGCACTTCTCTTGGTAGAAACACGGGATGGGTCTCGGCTCGTCGGCATTTCCATTGGATTCGTAGTGGGCGGTGACATAGGTTCGCAGGGACGTAGGAGTGATTCCACCCTCGGTATCGTGCTGGTGAAACGTCAGCAAGGGGCCCGTCACGCCAAACAGGTCTTTGTCCTTCCGCAACATGGACAACATTCCCGAACGCCACAACGTGTACTTTTCAAAGGGCATACTGGGGCTATCTCGGAGGTTGATGCGGGGAAGATGGTCGGGGTGGATGGATTTGTCCTCCTCGATAAAGTCCAGGGGGGCGAAGGTGTTGACAAAGAGGGCGGTGAGGTCCCGTTGGAAGTTCTCCTCGGACCATTGGTTGGAGGGGTCGGATCGCATGGCCTTCATGTCGTCTTCCTCCGTACTGTCATAGCCTTCATGGGGGAAAAAGAGACGATTCACTCGTGTGATGGGTTTGTAGCGTTGCGAGGTGTAGTCTATCATGGTAGACTCTATCGTATCATCTAGATGGCGATCCACTCGCCTGCCTCCAGGGATGGCGATGACTCGGTCTCGACGGGGGATATCTCTTGGATCACTCTTCCGTTGACCATATCGCAGACAGAGGGTCCGATGAATGACGTGGTTCACGAACTCGTTGTAAGGGCGTTCTGGATGACACTGCGTGGGAAATTCAAACAGTTGGTTGAGGATAGCGGTATCCGAGGGGGTGTGGTCAAAGGTGATTTCGAACCCTCGCTCCCTGTATTTCTCGATGCGCTTCCTCAGAAACCGATTGCCTGCCAGGTAGGTCTCCACATAATCCCCTTGGAGTTGGCCACGGCGTTGTTCGATGTGGTCGGGGTGAGTCGCATAGACGGTCTCGCCATCAAACCAGAGTTGACAGAACGTGAGGTCAAAGTTTGTCACGACCTGGACCGGAGTCCGACGATTGCGGATAGAGACGATATCCAGGGTCATCCATTGGGGCGACTGGACGGCGACTTTCACATCCATACTCTTCACGCCACGGATACCATTTCGTCTCATAAACGACCGACAGTAGAGAGAAGCGAGATAACCGTTGTAGGTATGGGGTTGAAAGAGGGGAAGCATACCTCGTGTGCTCTCAAAGAGCGCTTCCATCAAGGGACGTGTATTCTTCACATTCACATACAGGTCAATGTCTCCTTTCTTCCATCCCTCATTCTGTACATCCACATTCGGCTGGATGGCCTTGAGAAGGAAACCACCTGCCACGAGGGCGTTGTGACGCTTGAGGAGTCGGCAGAAGTGTTCCGTGCGAGAGGCCATTCCAAAAAAGCGGGCAGTGAGATTCTGTTTCAGAGTGGCCGTCCAATCTGGACGGGGAATGCCTTCTGTGGGATGGCTCTTCTCGTCCATTCTACTATGCGATTCGCTTATTTCTTTTATCCGGTAGAACTCACTTCGTTTGTTTCTTGTGTCGGCGGGTACGCATGTTTTGTGAATGCGTGCGATGCTTTCGATGCTTTCGGGTCTTGTGTCTTCGGCCTCCTGTTGTGCGGAGGGTTTGGGAGGTCATACGAGACCGTGAGGTAGGCGTTCCCCGTCGGCGGGGTTCATCCTGCTTCTTCTGTGAAGCAGCAAGAGCGGGAGTGGCGGGAGTGGCAGAGGCATGAGCGGGAGAGGCAGGCAGGAGGACCGCATACAGTGGATGATGAGTCAGTCGTTTCTCTGTTAAGGTATGAATGGCTGTTCCGAGAATGAACTGCCTGCCTTCTTCGGTGCGAGGGTCCAATCCCATCAGGTATTCGGTAAAGGTTTGGGATGCATCCACGTCGATTCCCTCCATGTACCGCTCCGCCCATTCCTCTATCGATAGAAGAGTGTCGGTGGTTCATCGTATTCGTTAAGTGCTCGGATGAGGTCCTCCATCGGAAGGAGAAAGGAAGGCGGTGAGCGCTGGGTCATCTGGTCGTAGAGGGCCTCTAGCGAGGGGGTTTGATGACGAAGATGCGTTGCGATGTTGGAGTGAAGTTCGGCGTAAATCGGTTGGTAGGTGGACGATAAGGACTGGTAGGCGTGTTCGAGGGCATACAATCCGCTGCGATGGAGACTCGTGTCCTTGGGGTTCATCCGATAGGTTCGTTGTCCGTCTTCCCACTGTGCGCGGAACAAGTACAGTTGTACGCGGGGGTCCTTCGAGGCGTGGAGGGTGCGTAGGAGGTAGGACAGGCTTTCGTAGCCAAGTTCGAGCCAAATGTTTTTTGCTTCTCGTTGGGAAAGGGAAAGGGCACCTCCGCGTTGCGAATTCTCGACCTCCATTTCGCTCTCGTTGGATGTATTGGTCATCTTGGAATCCGTAGAGGCAGCGGAAGAGGCAGGAGCAACAGGAACAACAGGAGAAACATGAACAACAGGAACAACAGGAGCGGCAGAAAAGAGTGAAGCAAATGCGGAGGAAGTGGATCGAACCAGAGGGGTAGGGGCAGAGGCAGGAGGAAGCGAAGCAGAAGAGGACGAACTCCTTTGTACGCGAAGGGGGGAAAGGTTGAGAGGAGCGGTTGAAATCATGGCGGAGGGAGAAGGAGAGGGAGAGGGAGTTCTGCCTTTTTGGGCGCGAGAGCGTTTGGAGGCAGGCGTGTTGGCGTTGGGCGGTGGCGTGCTGGAAAGGGTCATAGGAGAGGCTGCCAAGGTGGCATCTACCGTCGGGGTCACATTCATCGCAGAGGCAGCTCGCTTCTTTGTGAAAGGTTCGGGTGGCAGATACACCTGGTCTACAAATGGGAGGTCCTGGAGCAACGGGGGGAGCACACCTCTTTTAAATGTCCGATGGGCTTTGAGGACTTCTTTCCGTTGGTTGAGAACGGCATGGACCGCTTCTACCATTCGTTGCTGCTTCGTTTCGTCTGAGGCATTTCCCGAAAGGGCCACACGCAGTTGCTGTTCGGCTGCCGCAATCGAGGTGTCGAGGGTCGAGAAAGGCATGGTCTTGCGAACCTCTCCGATAAGTGTCACATCGGTGGTCCCTATCTTGGAGACAAAGGTATCATCAAATGCAGTGAGACGCTCATTGTATGCCATGAATAATTGTTCGCTGGGGGATAAGGTCATTCGGAACATCGCGAGGAAATTCTCCACGTCTCCTTTTACCTTTTTGACAGAGGGTGAGGCGGTGCTAAGGCCAGAAAAGTAAGGGTGGTCCTCTGTCACTTTTGATAAACTGGGTAGAAACGAGGCGAGGTCATACCGAAAGGTTTCGTGGGTTCGGAGGACGATGGCGGCACGGGGAGTGGGTAGGCTCTCCGTTTCGAGCTCCTCCATGTTTCGCAGGAAGGCCACCTGATTCGGATGGGAGAGTATCCACTCGTACAGACGATTCAGATGCTGGACATCCTCCTTCGGGGCGACGGTGTTCTTGGACTCGCGAATCTGTCGGACACTGGACAGCCATTGGCGAAAGGTTTCACGTTTCGGACCTTGAAAGGTATTTGATACGTATTGTATCCCCTTCTTCAAACGAATCATCGCATCCACACGTTTCCAAAAGGCCCGCTCACGAAGCAGACCAGAGGCATAGCCTGATTTTCTATCCTCTTCCGCAAAGACGTGAAAGAACGCATCGCGAACATGCTTGTAGAGCTCATGAATCTGTTCTTCGGTATAGGTCTCTACCCACTTTTCCAGTGCGGGAAAGACGGTCTCCACGACAGCCAACTTCTTCTTGTCTGCCGTATAGGGGATAGGGGTTGGTTCGGGGGTTCCTAGCGCACGAGGGGTGATGGTACTACGAAAGAGGGTAATCGTGCGTTGACCGGTATAATCCAGGATGGCATCCAGACCCACCATACGCGCCAGGAGCGCACACAGGCGGTCACCGGTCACCATCACCACACGGTTGGGGCTCGTGGTAGCACGGATACGGGCGGCATCCACCTGGTCTTGGTCTCCACAGCGTTTGATGTCCAAGAGGAGCGTATGGTTGTACTTACGCAGTCCGTCCACCATCTTCGTCAGAAAGCCAAGAACATAGGGGTCTCCTTCGGAGAGAAGGGCTTCTTGGAAGAGCGGAAGAATCGTCGGACGACTCGGTACCCTTGTGCTCAACAGGGTCCATGCCTGGTCGGAGGGCGTGGCGGGATTCATCGCTTCCAGGGTGAGGTCTAGAAAATATCCTTTGGAAGGCCCCTGTCGTTGCTCGTTGCGGAGATGGGAGAGGTAGAGGTTGTCCTTGGGGGTGTTGGGAAAGATACAATAATCAAACTGGCGTGGATAGACACGGCTAAATCCCTGTTGGCGGAAACACGGCTGGTAGTGCCCCTTGGAGAACTCCGCACGACGGGACGCAAAATAGGATTCAGGGGGGTTGTCTTCGTTGTACGCCCGATGTGTCTCGGGAAATACGAAGAGCGTAACACGCGAGGCTTCTTGTGCCTTGGAGGTGTTAGCGGAATCAAAGACATTTTGTGGGGTGTAGCAATGATAATGGATGGGGTCCTCGTCAGGGGTGTCCTCGAAGGCGTTGGTGATAATCCGTCCATAGGTGGCATCGTGGCTAAACTCAAAGAGGCGATGGTCGGTCGGGTCATTCGCGGTCAGAAACTCACGAACGAATTGTTGGATTTCCTTCTTGTACGTTCGGGCGACTTCGGCGACTCGTTCCTGTTGTTCTTCGTTGACGTCCCCTTCCTCGTCCTCTTCCATGTCCATCTCATTCACAGCGACTGTGGCAGAAGCGGAGGAGGAAGAAGAGGTGGAGACGTCTTTCAAATCAATGGTTAAGGAGTCGTGGGTGAGATAGAGCGTATCTCGTTCATTCTTCGACATTGCCATGAGCTCTTGAAGTCCGATGTGCCGAGGAGGGAATATGCCGAGTTGATCGGGATGGGCCTGTTGAAAATAGGTGGTGGTATTGTCTTCCACGGTGTTCCAGTCAATGCCGGTCTGTTCGTCTGCCTCCGTAGCTAGAATATGGGTTTGTAGGGCAGTTGCCACGGCATCCTGTACGTCCTCCATTCCCAAGTAGCGCTGGATAAATCGTTCCATGTAGTTGCGAATGGCCATGCTTCCTGTTTTGTAAAAGTCGTGTACGTTGTCGGCCAGGGACAGAAGAGTGATTTCCTTGTCGGTGAGAGGGACGTGGGGGTCAGGAAGGATGGTCGTCTCCACGAGGTCGTATTCTGAACCTCCGTAAAAGGGGAGGGGGGACGTATGGAGCGAGGGGACAGACAGGGCGGCGGAAGCGGCTGCAGAGGAAGAAGAGGATGCGACCGAAGCGGAATCCGGCATCGGCTCATCGGGATGATGTTCCTTTAGGTACTCACGAACCAACTCGGGTACTTCTTCTAGTTTTTTATAGTAGGGTTCTTCGGTGATGCCCTCATACCCTTTCCATTTCACGAGGAAGAAGAGCTCACCGTCTCTCTTCACCATTCCTACAATCTTCTCTACTTCGTCCATTTTCGCCATCTTCTTTACGGCCGTTCGTGCGGAGGATGCGAGTTTCTCTCGTTCGGTCTGATAAGCTCGTACCAGTGTGGGGAGCTGGGTAAGGCGTGCGTAGGGGACGGCGAGGGGTTGGGCTCTTGTTCTTTTTTTCATGACCAAGCCATATCGTATCCACTCCTGGGTTTCTTTTTTCAACTCTTCGCCGACGATTTTATAGTCTTTGGCTTGAATCTTGATACCTTGAGTAATAATCTCCCTATCGCTTGAACGCATACTGGATTCCCGTGCTTCCCGTTCGTCGGTTCGTTTGGCTTCGTATTTCTCCACCATGGTCGGGATTTGTTCATACATCCAGTCATAGGATTCGTAGGCGGGTTTGGTTTCATATCCTTCGTAGATGACCTGTAGATAGAGGGCGGGACGCTTTTTTTCACCCTTTTGTCTCATGATGCGCTCTCCGAGAATGGCAGACACGACGTATTCGGTTTCGTCTACCACGGTCGAAGAGGTCTCGTACTCCTGTACCATGGACGGAGCATCTTCACGGATGGTGTCATAGGGTTCCCATGTGGCTTCTGCTTCTGGATATCCTTTCCATTGGACACGGAGCTGTCGTTGGCCTTTTCGTGTACGCTCCCCCAAGATGGATTCCACTTCCCATTTCTCTTCCACGTCCATGTCATCTCCGTCGTTCGCAGGGGCAGGTGAAGCGGAAGCTTTGGGAGAGGAGGCTTTGGAGCGCTTGGAAGAAGACGCTTGGGGTGAGGATGCCCTTGGAGAAGATGCTTTGGAGGACTTGGAAGAGGAAGCAGGGACAGACAAAGCAGGAGCAGGCAAGGCAGGAGCGGAGGAAAAAGAGGGTTTGGACGCTGTCTTGTCGGATGCCTTACGTGCGGCTTCAAACTCCATGAGCATCTCATGCGCATCCACTTGTATGGTATCATAGGGTTCCCAAGAATCAGGCCAAGGCTTTCCTTCTTCGTTTGTTCCTGCCCAACGTATGAGAACTTCTCGTTTACGACCCTTTCCTCTTATTCCAAGAATCGCATCGATTTCACCATATTCTTCTGTCGCCTCTTCTTTGGATTCCTCTTTCCCTTTTTTTTTGGCAGAAGACATCTCTATTCTTACCCTGCTCTTTTATTGTCCTTGCTTCACGCAGACCTGCCTTTTCCTGTCTCTGTCTGTCTGCCTTAGGGGGACGCAAGCCTCTCTAAAGAGTCCGCATCAAAGCAGACCCGCAGGGGCTGCGGGCCTTGTGCCTGCGGATGCTTTACCCCCTGTGCCCCCTGTCTCTGTCTGTCTTTCATGCCATCAAAAGAACGGATCATACGCCCATTGGAGGAGTGCCTGCCTCTGGACCGGACGACAGGACAGATCACCTTTGGCGCAATTCTTTTTGACTTGCGCCAGATGTCTCTTAAACGCATTCCATCGGCGGATTTGGATGTCATCCAATTCAGGGATTCGCCTGCCAAGATAATACCGACAATACCATTGAAAGTGTCCTCGGGGATCTGGATTGACACGGGGGTCGGACAGAAGAGGGTATTGTTTCGCCACATGTCCTTCGTCATTCGGCACCCATCCCTTCTTCCGCCACTCTCGGAGGGGTTGTCGGGAAGCGACATGGAAGGCATTCAATTGCGGGTTGGCCCCCTGGGGAGAGAGTTTTCCTCGTTTTAAGGCAGGCAGGAACCACTCCTTGGGAAACTCCAGGAGACAGTCGTTCAAATACTTTCCCTCAAAGACACCGAGTTCCAACATCTCGGCCGGCGTAAAGGCAGGCTGAAACTCAGGAGGGAATCCCTTTCCTGGGTCTTCGGTGAGGGTATATCGGTATCCTTGTTGGAATCGGTCATGGACACGAATAACGGTACCTTTCCGATAGGCGGATTGCGGGTTGCCCTTTTCTTCCAAGATGCGTCGCATCATATCGGGGGTGGAGAGGGACAGTGTACGTTTGTCTTTGAAATGCATGGGGTGGGGGCGGTATGCTACTTCGGGCGACGTAAAAATTGATGCGGTATGTTCCCCTTAGACAGGTACCATGCAGCACTATACACCCCCGAAACCCGCTCCGCTCCCCGAAGATTACGAGGCATTCTATGCCACCTTGACCGATGCGGAAAAGGAGCTGGATACCTTGGCCAAGGAGAAACTCGGGTCTTCCTATGTCATTCAATGGACCCACATGTATTTGAAGTGGAAGAAGGCGGCTGCGACTGCTTCTGCTGCTAGTGCATTCGAAGAGGAAAAGAAGTCATGTCCGTAAAACGATTCCAATGCTCCTCCCATGACCTGTCTCGCTCCATCGCTACACCGGCTACCACCGATAACACACTTTCCAGCAAATCCACGCGCTCCGGAAACGGAATGCGTTTTTTCACGGTGGCGACATAGGCATCCCGACTCGGGAAACGAAGAATGTCCCGATAGGCGTCTCTCCAGGCACGAAGAAAGGACGTTTGTTTTTGGCAGGCGATGACCGTAGTCAGGAGAAAGGGTGTGGAGGCAGGTGGTGTGGAGGCAGGTGGTGTGGAGGCAGGTGGGGCAACAGGCAGGCAAAATACCGCCCCTTCTGCCTTTTTGGGAAAGAGACGGCCAATGAATGGTGCGCGGACTTCCACGGAAGAATCCAACCATACGCCACCGTGTTCCAGTAAGGCATAGAGGCAGACAACTTCAGGGAGGAGCGCAGGCAGGCCATGAAGGTCATCGGGAATCTGGAGATAATGATGGACGTTCTTCTCGTTCAGGACGACAATGCGGTACTCGGGATGATGTCGGGCCCATCCCTCTCGGCGTTTGGCGTTCTCTAGGGAGTGGTCCGTGGGGCGAAGCGTAAACGGCTCATACGTCCAGATGGTTTTTGGAATCTCTTCGTAGCCTGAGGGGGGTTGTATCTCCAGCAGGAACGGGACGATCACGGCGAACAGGAGAACGAAGACGAAGAGAGGGAAGGAGGCAGGCAGGGAGGCAGGAAGGACATCCATTGGTGGAGACAGAGAAAACAACTTAAACACCCTGTGGGTGAGGGACGCATTCATGGGTACAGGATGCCGTGTTGGGGTACTCTATCGTACACAGCGAGTGATTCGTTCTGTGTCCGTTCATTGGGATGGATATCCTGCCGGTGTGGGAGAAGCACTGGAGAGGTATTATGGGGATTATCTTACCGATGAGAATCGTGAAAAAGTAGAGGCGTTGTTGGAAGGAGGCGACTTACGCTATTTGGAATCGGATACCTGCCTGGAACACTACCCTGTGGCGGATTCCACCGTGGCGAAGGAGGATACGAGCTATTCTGCCTTTTTCTATCGTACGATGGACCACGCAGGAGAGTACTATTATCTCTACGAGCACGGAGTCGGCTGGAAATGCGGTTCTACCTTGACAGATACCCCTTTGACCGGCCGACTGGTGCTTCTTTCAGAGGCCATTCAGGAGATGGAAGAGTGGGAAGAAGCGCAGCGACAAGAGGCAGACAAAGGACTGGATGTATAAGGGTCCTTAAAGGGGGTTAAAGAGGCAGGGGGTACAGGGGTCAAGCGCAGTGAGAAAGGCTTGCGTCGTATGCTCCCAGGGAAGCATCTTGCCCCCGCACTCTGTGCGGGAGGTCCCCCTAGAGAAAGCCTAAAGCGTAGAAAACACAGAGGGTCACGGCAGAACACAATGCACAAGATTTTTATGGACGATGGTGTGGGGTTTATGGAGCTCATAGAGACCTTTGGAGATGACTTGACGGTGGTGAATGCTGCGCGTGTCTCGTTTGACAAGGTCTCCACGGAGTTGAACGAGGCCGACAAGCGTCTGATTCGTTATTTGGCGACACACGAACACACCTCACCCTTCTTCCATCCACAGGTTCGTCTACGCATCAAGATGCCGATTTTCGTGGCACGTGAGTGGTTCCGTCATACGATTGGCTTTGCTCGGAATGAAGTCAGTCGTCGGTATGTGGATACGCCTCCTGAGTGCTGGGTGCCTGCCGCAGAGAACATTCGGGAACGTGACCCTCGTGCGAAACAGGGGTCCAAAGCCACGGCCGTGGCCGAGGCAGATGAGGTTCATTCGTTGTTGAGGGAGCAGACGGAGCGCGCGTTAGCGACGTATCATCAGTTGTTGGAGCGCGGTGTGGCCCCTGAAATTGCCCGTTCTATCCTGCCACAGTCCATGTACACGGAGTTTATGGAAACGGCTTCGTTGGCGGCGGTAGCACGTCTCTGTGGATTGCGAACGAGCCCTGATGCGCAAAAGGAGATTCGGGACTATGCTGCAGCATTGTCTCGCATGATGGAGACGGCCTTTCCTGTCTCGTGGGCGGCTCTCTCCAAACGTGCGTAAAAAAAGAGATTTTAAAGTCACTCCGGTGTATATACAGAATCGTTAGTGTATATACACCGAAATGAGTATTCCGTTTGACGACCAACCCCTGAATCTGTCACCCTCTCCGTTTCTCGCCCATCTCTTGGTGAATCATTCGCTGAAGAAGGTGTTTTTGATAATGGATTCCCCTCCACCGTTTATTGAATTTGTGGAGAAACTCTATCGGGCCCTTGAATATGACTATGAAGTGGTCCCCCTTGCGATTGAACCGTCGGTGGGTCAGTTTACGATAAGGGAGTGGAACCTATTTTGTGATGACACACAGGGTCTTTATGGCAAAGAGATTCACTATGATACGATTACCAAGGACCTGTCTGCCTTTCGGGAGGAGTTCTTTTCCTAT
>JACCDT011167793.1_pt1 | contig 24241 bp, 19 predicted proteins | sample 7446291 | NCBI WGS metagenome assembly JACCDT01 (sample SAMN15323446, study PRJNA562643) | freshwater metagenome | isolation source: river surface water | place: USA:Blue River Watershed | collected 2017-08-17 | reverse complement strand
GATCCACTTCTAATTCGAAACCGAACAAACGAACGATACCTACCATTCCTAATACCACTAAGGTATCGTGAACCAAGGCAACAATACCACCTAATGAATATTGCCATTTACGGAAACGAATCAAGATGTAGATAAAGATTGCGATTAGCGCATAGAAGATAGACACAAATGATTGTGTCAAAATATCATCGGCAACCGTCGCTCCTACTTTCGACTCAGAAACTACCTTAGGTCCCTGTGCAGAGAATTGCTTCAATCCAGTTTCCAATGCCGTACGAACAGTATTATTAGCCGTGATTGACTCATCTTCTACTAAGTAAGATGTCGTTACTTTTAATTTCGTAGGACCGTTGAAAGTCTTCACTTCCACTCCTTTTCCACCGAAATCATCGGCTAACGCTTCTTTTACTTTATCCGTAGGAACCGCTTGGTTGAATTCAACTACATACGAACGACCACCTTTGAAATCCACACCTAAGTTAAATCCTCCTTGCATAAACAATACAATTGCACCCGCAGCGATTAAAGCCCAAGAGAACCAGTAGGAATACTTACGCTTTCCGATAAAGTCGAAGTTCATTCCTTTGAAAAGATCACGCGAGATGAATGTCTCAAAAGTCATCTCTTTCTCTTTACCTGCCTTGATCGCACGTTTCGCCATCCAATCCACTAAAATGTGTGAGATATAAACCGCTGTAAATACTGAAGTAACAAGACCGATACAAAGTGTAACACCAAAACCTTTCACAGAACCTGATCCGAAAATAATTAAAATCACACCAATCAAAATCGTCGTGATATTACCATCCAAAATCGCACTCAATGCTTTCTCGTAACCTACATTGATCGCATCTAACAAGCCTTTTCCTTTGTGTAATTCCTCTCGGATACGCTCGTTAATCAATACGTTCGCATCGACCGCCATACCGAGTGTTAACACGATACCTGCGATACCTGGAAGGGTTAAAGCCGCTTGGATTTGGACTAAAACACCTGCGATAAAGAATACGTTAAAGAACAAGGCTAAGTTCGCCATCCAACCTGGAGTACCATAGTAACCGATCATAAACACGATTACAAGTAATAAACCTAAAGCCATGGACATGTATCCTTGATTAATCGCCTCAGCACCTAAAGAAGGACCTACGAAGGCATCTTCTACGATACGAGTCGGAGCTGGTAATTTACCTGCCTTTAAAACGTTAGCTAAGTCTTTCGCCTCCTCTACTGTGAAGCTTCCTGAAATCGAAGAACGACCACCTGGAATCTCACCATTAATAACTGGCGCTGAATACACATAACCATCTAAAACAATTGCAATACGACGTCCAATGTTTGCCCCCGTTAAGTTTTTCCAAATACGAGCACCCGTTCCGTTCATCGACATGGTTACTTCTGCACGGCCTGCTTGATCGAAATCTTGCGCAGCATCTGTGATCACATCACCCTCTAATGGAGCTGATTGGCCTTCGCCTTTCTTCAAAGCTTCTAAAGCTAAAATTTCATCGCCATTTTTAGCTGGAATTCCTTTCGCTGCCCAAGCAAACGTTAAGTTCGCTGGGAACATTGCTTTCACATCCGCACGAGCAAATAAAGCATTCACACGAGCTGTATCTTTTACATATACACCGATGTTATTTCCTAAAGGCAAGAATAATTTCGTTAAAGCTGAACCTGCAGACGTATCTGCCTTCGCTTTTCCTGAATCTTTCTTTGCTGGAGCTGCGGCTAATTTGTTTGCCAAAGCATTCGCTGCCGTATCCTTCGTCGCCGGAGCTGCCGCTGCTGGTGCAGTCGCTACAGGTGCTTTTGCTTCTTTATCTAATAAAGCGCCTAAAGCGTTTAAGCCTCCGCCATATTCATTTAATTCATAGCACTCAACGAACTCTAATTTCGCCGCACCTGATAATAATTTACGTGCACGCTCTGGGTTCTCCACACCTGGCAATTCTACCTGGATGCGGTTTGTACCTGGAAGACGTTGAATGTTCGGGTTAGCCACACCGAACTTATCGATACGCGCCTGGATAATCTTATAAACGCGATCAACCGCACCATCAATTTCCGCATCAATCACCTTTTTCACTTGTGAATCTGTTGATGTAGAGGAGATTTTACCGCGGTTCACTGAATTAGCGAATACGGATGCCAAAGTTTGGTTAGGAGCCGCCTTCGCAAATTCTTCATAAAACAAATCGTTAAACGATTTTGTCGAAGTCGCTTGCGCCGCACCTGCCGCTGCTAACGCTTTCTCAAATGCTGGATCATTCGACTTTCCTGATAATGCACGCAAGATCTCTGCTGGAGAAACCTCTAAAACTGCATGCAAACCACCTTCTAAGTCAAGACCTTTTTGCAACGCATACTGAGTCACTTCTTGTAAGGTATATCCAATATATACTGGTTGTTTCCAAAGAGAATCAATGAAATGCAAACGCTTCGCCGCATCTACTTTGCCATCCGCCGTAGTGGCATACTTAATGGCTTGTTCTTTTAATTGATTAGACTTCCACGTAAACGATAGGAAGAAAATACATAAGGCTGAAATAATTGTAGACAGCCAAATAATGGCACTTTTGTAACGCATAATTTAAATGGTTAATGGTGAATGGTAAATGGTAAATGAATGATAAATGGTGGAAGAATGGTGAGTGGTAAATGGTAGATGGTGAATGTTCGCTGTAGAATGTTTTCTGACTACTGTCCACTGACAACTGTCCACTGACTACTGTCCACTGACGACTGCCCACTGACGACTGCCCACTGTCGACTAGCGACTGTGCCTCACGGCGCCAGAGTGGCTATAAACTGGGTAAATAAAATTCGTAAGAATTGCGTACGATGAGTGAATGTAGGCAATTTGATGGCTTGCATCGAGCGCGCCACGAAGATTTCCGTAGGGCTTGTGAAGTTCCAATCTTGGGGAAAATCGAGTTGTAGGTTGGTGGCAGATTGATAAACGTTCTGCTCTGCCTTAACAATCGTTTGCTTCGAAGTCTTCTCCGTCTTTACAGCTCCTATTTCTACTGCGAACAGCGAGATAGGCTTAGCCACGAGCCAAAACAGCACGGGGATAAACAGAATGAGATGAGATATTTTAACCTTCTTTTGCATTGTGGGTAGCAAAAATAGGATATTTTTCTTAGAAATCAATTCTACGGGTAATTTTCGTAATTTTGGAGCATTAATACCGCCACATGTTTTCATATACTGAACCAACTTATGTCCGCACCTTCATTCAATCTGCCCTCCGGGAAGATATAGGCGAAGGTGATCACACTTCACTTTCCACAGTGCCAGCTGAAGCTGTGGGTACAGCAGAATTAAAAGTGAAGGACCGAGGCGTGCTTGCTGGTGTAGAACTGGCTCAGGCTATATTTACTGAAGTAGATGCCTCATTGAAGGTTCAGGTTTTTATCACCGATGGAGCCTGGATCGAACCAGGACAAGTCGTTTTAGAAGTAAGCGGATCCTCTCAATCTATTTTAAGAGCAGAGCGTTTAGTCCTGAATTGCATGCAACGCATGTCTGGGATTGCGACCTATACACGTTCTTTGGTTAACATCTTAGAAGGAACACGAGCTAAGTTATTGGATACGAGAAAGACAACGCCTAATTTCCGTTTGGCAGAAAAATGGGCCTGCAAAATAGGTGGAGCGGTAAATCACCGCTACGGTTTATTCGATATGATTTTGATCAAAGACAATCACGTGGATTTTGCGGGAGGAATTAAAGCAGCTTTAGACAAAGCGTTCAGCTACAATAAGACCTTAGCTAAACCGCTCGATGTCATGATTGAAGTAAGAAATGAAACTGAATTAGATGAAGTGCTGGCGATAGGCGGGGTAAAACGCATCATGTTAGATAATTTTACACCGGATCGCCTCCGCGATGCGATTCGCAAAATTAACGGTCGCTTCCCTACGGAAGCCTCTGGTGGTATCAATGAAAAAACACTCCGTGCCTATGGTGAAACTGGAGTAGATTATATTTCCGTGGGGGCTTTAACCCACCAGGTAAAGAGTTTAGATTTAAGTCTGAAAGCGAAATGAATTTAACTGAAGAAGCAGCAGCAGTGGGCTACATTGCCCGTTCTACCCCGAAAGGAGTTGAATTAATCACCGAAATACAGCGCCTGAAAAAGGAGAAAAATGCGGTGATTTTAGCACACTACTACGTAGATGGCGAAATCCAAGAACTGGCGGATTATGTAGGTGATAGTTTGGGTTTATCCCAGGCGGCAGAGAAAACGGAGGCGGATTTAATCGTCTTCTGTGGCGTTCATTTCATGGGTGAGACGGCGAAAATTTTGAATCCTTCGAAAAAAGTGGTGGTGCCTGATTTTAATGCAGGTTGCTCTTTAGCCGATTCTGTTCCGGTGGCTGAATTCGCGGCTTTGAAAGCGAAACATCCAAATGCGCTAGTGGTTTCCTACATCAACTGTTCTGCCGATATCAAGGCAATGACGGACATCATTTGTACCTCGTCGAATGCCGTACAAATCGTAGAATCTATCCCGGCTAATCGCGAAATTATCTTTGCTCCAGACGCGAACTTAGGTCGCTATGTGGCTCACAAGACGGGACGCGAATTAATTCTTTGGGAAGGGGCTTGTATGGTGCACATTGATATTTCTTTAGAGAAATTAGCGGCCTTAAAGCAAGAATACCCAGATGCGTTATTGATTGCACACCCAGAATGTAAGGAAGTGATCTTAAAAGAAGCGGATTATGTAGGTTCGACGACGGCCCTGTTGAAATTCGTGGAAACATCGCCTAATTCGACCTTCATCGTTGCGACAGAGGCTGGCATCTTGCATAAAATGAAGCAATTGGTGCCGCATAAGCATTTGATTCCGGCACCTGCGAACGAGCAAAATACCTGTGCTTGCAGCGAATGTCCGTATATGAAGATGAATACGCTAGAGAAATTATATAACGCCTTGTATTACGAGTTGCCAGAAATTCATTTAGCTGAAGAAACACGCGTTCCTGCCTACAAGGCATTGAAAGCGATGTTAAACATTTCTGCTTAGTCGTTCAATTCAAAAACAGCTTCGATTTCTACCGGAATATTATCTGGCAAAGACCCCATTCCCACCGCGGAACGAACGCCTATGCCATTTTCTTCTCCCCAAACCTGGGCGAATAATTCACTGCACCCATTAATGACATAGGGATGACGCAAGAAATCGTCCGTGGCATTGACCATTCCTAGGACTTTGATAACACGTTTGATTCGATTCAAAGAGCCTAATTGGGCTTTTAAGGTCGCTAAAATCGCTAAACCCACCTGCCGAGCCGCTAATTTACCTTCCTCTATATCTAAATCGACACCGATGCGACCGATGATCAAAGAGCCATCTGTTTGAACCGTACCATGGCCTGAAACATAGTAGAAATGATCTACTTGTAAACCCGGTTTGTAAACACCTAAAGGTTTAGGAGCCGGTGGAAGTGTCAAGCCTAAGGCCGCAAAGTTGTCTTCTGGACTAGTTTTTGCCATGTAATTGTCTGATTATTTCGGAGATTAAGCCCGTCCAACCGGTTTGGTGGTTTGCGCCTAATCCTTTTCCGGTATCTCCATCGAAATATTCGAAGAAGAGGTGGGAGTCTTTAAAATGTGGATCCTGGAACTTCTTGTAATCGCCGTACATCGGTGTTTTACCATCTTTACCAGGTACGAACATAGCGAGTAAACGCTCAGATACCCCTCGAGCGGCATCTTTAATGTTCATCATTTCCCCGGAATTCGTCGGGAATTCTACCTCGTAATCTGATCCATAATAGTCAGAGAACTTCGATAAGGAGTCTAAGATCAAGTAGTTCATAGGGAACCAGATAGGTCCGCGCCAGTTTGAATTTCCTCCAAACATATCGCCCGTCGACTCTGCAGGTGTGTAATCAACTTGCAGTGTGCCTCCTTCGTAGGTAAATTGATATGGATGCTCTTTATGGTATTTTGATAAAGTTCTAATGCCAAAATCAGATAAGAATTCACTCTCATCAAACATCCGCTTCAAAATCATCTTCATCCGGTGACCTCTCAAGATAGAAAGTAATCGACTCTCTCCTTTTCCGGGTTCATACCAGCGGGAAATCAAATTCGCTAGGTCTGGGCGGTTTGCTAATACCCATTCCACGCGGCGCTTAAATGCAGGTAACTTCTCCAGCATCTCAGATGTCAAGGTCTCTACTGCAAATAACGGTATCAATCCTACCATCGAGCGCACCTTCAATAATTCAGCTGACCCATCTTCCTTATGCAACATGTCATAATAGAACTGATCGTCTTCATCCCATAGATTTAACTTATCACCACCGATCGATTGCATCGCACCCGCAATGTGCAAGAAGTGCTCGAAAAATTTCGAGGCCATATCTTGATAGACCGGATTTTCAATGGCGATTTCACAGGCTATGCGCAACATATTCAAGCTGTACATGGCCATCCATCCTGTTCCATCAGCTTGCTCTAAGTGGCCGCCGGTAGGTAATTGAGCGGAGCGGTCGAACACACCGATATTATCCATTCCTAAGAATCCACCACCAAAAATATTATTTCCGTTATCATCTTTTAAGTTTACCCACCAGGTAAAATTCAATAATAACTTATGGAAAATACGCTCTAAAAAGACGATATCCCCTTTTCCGCCATTCATTTCTTTATCGATCTCATACACTTTCCAGGTTGCCCAAGCGTGTACGGGTGGATTTACGTCGGAGAAAGACCATTCGTAGGCCGGGATTTGGCCATTCGGATGCATGTAGTACTCGCGGAGGATAACGGCTAGCTGTCTTTTGGCAAAATCAGGATCTAATCTAGCTAAAGGCAAGGTATGAAACGCTAAATCCCACGCCGCAAACCAAGGGTACTCCCACTTATCTGGCATCGACAAAATATTCGCCGCATACATGTGCCTCCAAGTACTATTTCGGCCATTTTTACGGCTCGCATCCGGCTTAGGCATGGACGGGTCACCCTTAATCCACTCGAATACATTATAATAATACCACTGCTTCGTCCACAGCATCCCAGCATATGCCTGACGTTGTAGAGAGCGTAAATTATCGTCTTCTATACCTTTCTGCAATTCCGCATAGAATTGATCTGCATCAATGATTCGATCTTCGAAAATTTGGTCAAAATCCGCGAAAGGATCTCTGTGCGTCACATTACTCAATCGCAAACGATACACTTTCTTGCCTCCTGCTGGAATTTTATCCGTGTATTTTACGGACGCTTTCGTCCCGATATGGTTCGGATTTACGGCATGCTTATTCTTATTAACGATGTATTCGTTAATCCCGTCTTTCGTAAAATGAGACAGATTATCAGAGTTGTGCAGGCGCTGAAAATTAGTCTCGTTATCACAGAAAAGGAATTCATCTGCCTCCTCTGCGTATAATTTAAATCGACCTACTACGCGGTGGTCTACCTCGATGAAAGAATTACCTACTCCCGTTAAAAGTGGTTTGTAATTGTATTTCTCATAGCCCCAGCACCAGGTATTTCGATACCAAATGGTAGGCAAAACCGTGATGGGTGCCGCCACTTTTGAACGGTTCTCTACGGTCACTTTAATCAATATGTCTTGCTCGTCTGCCTTCGCATATTCCATTGAAATATCGAAGTATTCATTATTGTCAAAAATACCGGTATCCAATAGCTCATATTCAGGCTCTTGGCGATTCCGCTTTTTAGACTCGTCGATTAGCTTTTGATAAGGAAAAGTTTGCTGGGGATACTTATAAAGCATCTTTTGGTAGGAATGCGTAGGTGTCGAATCCTGGTAGTAATACAATTCCTTCACATCCTCCCCGTGATTCGATTCCGCACCCGTTAAACCAAAAAATCGCTCTTTCAGGATATGATCCCGGTGGTTCCAAAAAGCAAACGCAAAGCAAACATGTTGTTTATTATCTGAAATACCCGCGATTCCTTCTTCACCCCAGCGATAGGCTTTCGAACGCGCCATATCGTGTGTTATCGAACCCCAAGCATTTCCATGAGCTGAATAATCCTCTCTCACCGTTCCCCATTGACGCTCCGTCAAATAGGGTCCCCATTTTTTCCAGCCTTTATTATCGTTTCGTAATTGTAACCGCGCGCGCTCCGCTCCCAATCCTGACATAGTAAATGTTTAATATATTATTTCTTAACTTAGGTATAAATGCAATGACCAATTTACGTAAATTGCCTCTAAAATCATCAAATTCACTATGAAAAAACTCCTCTATTTGTGCCTAATCTTGTCTTTTTTCTCGTGTAAAAAGTCAGATCAACCCTCTTCCGAATTAGCCAAAATCGTAGGCGACTACTACGAAGAGCAATTAAAACTCAATCCGACTGCTGCTACAGCAAACGGCGACAATCGCTACAACGATCAGTTAAACATCGATTTTACGGATAGTCACCGCGCATTAGTCAAAGAAATGCTGGAAAAATATGAAAAATCTTTAGCAGGACTTAATCGCGCAGATTTGAATGCAAACGATCAAATCACCTATGATTTATTGACTCGCGACGTTAAATTAGGTTTAGAAGGCTTGACTTACCCAGACAACTTAACTCCTTTGAACCAATTCTACGGTTTTCACTTAACCTTTGCCCAATTAGGCTCTGGTCAGGTGATGCAGCCATTCAAGACGGTAAAGGATTATGAAAACTGGGGAAAACGCATGAAAAAAGGCGTTGCCTACTTAGATTCATCGATTGTTTATTTCCGCAGAGGAATGAAAGAGGGTTATGTATTGCCAAAAGCTTTGGTAGTTAAAATGATCCCTCAATTTACTTCGTTCGCGGTGAAAGATGTAAAAGAATCCACCTTCTATGGTCCATTGAAGCAATTCCCAGCAGACTTTTCTGAGGCGGATAAAAAGCGTTTCACCGCAGAATACACAGCCACTATTGAAAAAGAGGTTATACCTGTTTATGCTCGTTTAGCTACTTTTTTACAAGACGAGTATTTACCTAAGGCCCGCACGAGCACCGGCATTGGAGCAGTGAAAAATGGAGCAGCTTATTATCAATTCCTCATCCGCGTCTTAACAACCACAGACAAGCCAGCAGACGAAATTTACCAAACTGGCCTGAACGAAGTGAAGCGTATTCGTACCGAAATGGAGAAAACGAAGAACGCTGTAGGTTTCAAAGGAACCTTAGCTGAATTCTTCGAACATATGAAGACGGATCCGAAATTCTATCCATACAAGACCCCGGCTGAGGTAATTGCGGCCTTCCATGCGATTCACAAAAAGATGGAGCCGTCGTTGAAAACGATGTTTGGTCGTGTACCTAAAACTCCTTTTGAGGTTCGTCAAACAGAAGCTTTCCGTGCTGCCTCTGCATCAGCGGAGTATTTCCAAGGTTCAGAAGATGGAACACGTCCAGGGATTTTTTATGTACCGATTTTGGACGCTAAAAAATTCAATTTAACCTCTGGAATGGAAAGCTTATTCTTACACGAAGCCATCCCAGGCCACCACTACCAGATCAGTTTGCAACAAGAGAATGCAGACCTACCTAAGTTTCGCCGCTTCGGAGGTAACTCTGCTTATGCGGAGGGATGGGCACTTTACACAGAGAGCTTAGGTAAAGAATTAGGCCTTTACACGGATCCTTACCAATATATGGGAGCATTGGGTGACGAAATGCACCGTGCGATTCGCCTAGTCGTAGATGCAGGAATGCACTCTAAAAACATGACTCGTGAAGAAGCGATTAAGTATATGATGGATAATGAACCTCTAAGCGAAGAGGGTACCATTGCCGAAATCGAGCGCTATATGGCGATTCCAGCCCAAGCTTTAAGCTACAAAATAGGTGCCTTAAAGATCCGTGAGATTCGCGATCGCTTAACGAAAGAAATGGGCCCTAAATTCAAGTTGTCTGATTTCCACGATGAATTATTAAAGGATGGAAATATGCCTTTAGACGTTTTGGAAACCAAAATGAATGCTTGGGCAGCCTCAATAAAATAATGCAATTAACCACATCATTCCCCATTCCCCCAGCACCCGTTCTGATGAATCATCAGAGCCGGGTGCTGACGATGGGATCTTGTTTCGCAGCCTCGATGGGGGCGCGGTTGAGTAAATTACCTTTAGAGGTAATGATGCAGCCTTTGGGCACCTTATTTCATCCGTTTGCGATTACCAGGGCTTTATCTGGAGAGATTTCCGAGGATTTATATGAACACGGCGGGTATTTTTTGCACCCGGATTACCATTCTTTATTTACGGCATCCTCCTCATCAGAGTTGCTTGCGGATATTCGTTCGGTGGCAGCAGAGGTATCTTCCTTCGTCCGCTCAGCGGACTATTTATTCTTGACTTGGGGAACTTCATTTAGTTATTTTGACAAACATCTAAATAAAACCGTTGCGAACTGCCATAAGATGCCGGCAGAACGTTTCGAAAAGAGGCTTTCGACGGTAGAAGAGCTAGTTTCGGATTTCCACTCTCTCCTCTCTACTCTCCCATCTACCACGCAAGTGGTACTAACTGTTTCCCCGGTTCGTCACACAAAAGACGGCATGCCCGAGAATCAGGTTTCTAAATCGACCCTGCGTGTGGCAGCTGATATAGTTTCGAAAAAATTCGAGAATGTGCGTTATTTTCCGGCCTATGAGATTATGCTAGACGAATTGCGCGATTATCGCTTCTATGAAGCGGATATGATTCATCCAAACGAGCAAGCACAGGAGTATATTTGGGAACGATTTATGTCGACCTACTTTGATAATGAGTTGCTTTCGATTTCCAAAAGATGGGATTCCATCTACCGTACATTAGGACACAGGCCTCACCGCGCTAAATTAATTGATCATCGGCGTGTATTAGAAGTATTGTTAGCCGAATTAAATTCCGAGAAATACCAAGAAATTGATACGTGCAAAATCGCCGAATACGTCGCGCATGAAATAAAAAACACCTATATTTGAGGTTTGAAAAGGAAAAGAGATTCATGGGAGAATTAAGCGTAAGCAAAGAGATTATATTAGGTGCCTTGAGCACCGTTCAAGAGCCAGATCTGAAGAAAGATCTAGTGACCTTGAATATGATTAAAGACGTGGAATTAGGCGTAGGAGAAGTTCGTTTCACCGTTGTATTGACAACACCTGCCTGTCCACTAAAAGAGAAGATTAGAAAAGATTGCGAGGATGCGATTCACAACTTAGTGCATCCAGACTTAAAAATTGTCATCAACATGACGGCTGAGGTAACTTCACTTACCTCGAAAGATCCTTTAATTCCAGGCGTAAAAAATGTGATTGCTGTGGCCTCCGGAAAAGGTGGTGTAGGAAAATCAACAGTAACGGCGAACTTAGCCATGGCCTTGAAAAATGCCGGAGCGAAAGTGGGAATTTTAGACGCAGATATTTCTGGACCATCGATTCCCGTGATGTTTGGCGCAGAGGATTTACAGCCTTTAGTCACAGAAGTAGACGGGAAGAACCGTATTCAACCGATCATGCAATATGGCATCAAGATGATCTCCATGGGCTTTTTAGCTCCTTCAGAAAGTCCGGTGCCGTGGAGAGGTCCTATGATGACGCAGGCTTTACGTCAGTTTTTTGGCGATACAAACTGGGACGAATTAGACTATTTACTAATTGACCTTCCTCCAGGAACATCAGACGTCCACTTAACTTTGGTTCAGTTAATTAAACTAACTGGTGCGGTGATCGTAACGACTCCTCAAAAAGTCGCTCTTTCTGATGCCACCAAAGGTTTAGCCTTCTTTAAACAAGCCGGTATCAACGTACCTTTATTAGGATTAGTGGAGAATATGGCCTATTTCACTCCGGCTGAATTACCTGAAAACAAATACTATTTGTTTGGCAAGGATGGCGGAAAGCAATTAGCCGAAAAATATGCGGTTCCTTTCTTAGGAGAGGTTCCATTAATACAAGCCATTCGCGAAGCGGGTGATGATGGAAAACCGATAGCATCTACAGCAGGTCCTAGTGCGGATGCTTTTGCAAGTATTGCCGCTAATTTAGCCCAACAAGTAGCTATCTCGAACGCAAAAAATCAAGCCTCTTAATATGGAAAATCACCCACTACATGCGCGCATTCAAACAGCGTTAGACAGTATTCGACCCTATTTAGTGGCTGACGGAGGCAATGTAGAAGTTGTTGAAATCACTCCGGATAATGTACTTAAACTAGCGTTAACGGGTAATTGCCAATCCTGCAATATGTCCACCATGACATTTAGAGCAGGCGTAGAAGAGGCCATTCGTAGAGATGTCCCAGAAATTACAGCAGTAGAAGAAGTAAAACCCTAATAGGCACATGATGCGGATAGGAATATTTTTTGGCGGCCCCGCGCGTGAACGGGAAATCAGTTTTTTAGGAGGTAAAACAGCGATGGCCCACCTGAACAAGGCTTTGTTTCAACCTATCCCTATTTTCGTGGATAGCCTGGGCAACTTTATCTTGATCAAGGAAGAACTCATTTTTGAGGAGTCCATTCGCTCTTTTTATCCACCTCAACGACTTCAAACCGCTCCTTTCAACGTTTATATTGAATCTTTACCGAATGCGGATGCAAGCGCACTTTTGCAAGAGATCGGAACGATTATCCAACCGGCTGAATTCGCGAAGCACTTTGATTTTGCCTTCATCGCGATGCACGGTCCAGGCGCAGAAGACGGTAGTATTCAAGGGCTTTTGGAATGGTATAACATTCCTTATTCCGGCCCAGGGGTTTTGGGCTCAGCCATCGGCATTGATAAAGCGAAGCAAAACGAATGGCTACAAAAATCGGTAGGCCTAGAGAAGAAATTCTTTGTTTTGCAACGTGATGATTACAATAAATACGGAAGAGAGACCCTTTTTGAGCAAGTAAAGAAGGAAATTGGTATTCCTTTCGTTGCCAAAGCTCCACACCAAGGATCCTCCATCGGCCTTGCCTTCGTAAAAGAGGATTCACTTGAAGTGTTTGATAAAGCCATCAAAAAGTGTCTTTTCATCGAGGAAATTTACCGCGAAGAGTGGATTACATTAGACGATGACGCGCAAATAACTTTATTGCAAAAAATGGTCAACTTAGACGAGGGAATCGGATTCCCAGTCGTGTTCCAAAAACAAGTTTACTACCATCCTTCGGACTTATTAACCGCCCTACGCGACTATTTCACTCATACTGTGACGAAAGCAAGCATTCAATCGATTCATTCGGAAGATGCCATTTTGCTCGAATCTTTTGTAAACGGAAACGAATTTAGCTGCGGGGTCATTCAATCTCCATCTGGTAAGGCTGTGGCCCTTCCTCCCACCGAAATTGTCACAGATGATTCGGTAGAAGTGTTTGATTTTAATGCCAAATACAAATCCAAATTAACCCGCAAACGCATCCCAATGCACGCGAGCTTAGCTCATCTACAAGTGATTCAAGCACAGGTGAAACAAGCCTTTGAGGACTTAGGCTTTGGGGTTTGTACCCGTATTGATGGATTTTTAGATGCAAACGGCGTAGTCGTTTTACACGACCCTAATACCATCCCTGGAATGTCACCTAGCTCATTGATCTTCAAACAAATGGCAGAAATAGGGCTAAATGTAACGGACTCTTTGACCTATTTCATCCGACAATCCATTCGCGAACGTTTAAGAACAGGTAAAAATTATTATTTCCTGAATCAACAATTAAAGGCTCTAGACGAAGCAATTGCCGCTTGTTTGCAGGCAAAAGCGGAACGTGAAGTTCAAGTTTTAGAGATCAGCGGTGCGAATGATGAGGCCTTAGAAGCAAGCTTCCAGGCTGTAAAAAGTCAAGCAGCTGAACTTGCGGCACTAGGTACAGAAAATTTCCAAGTTTGTACTCCTTTGGAAATAGAAGAAGGTGAAACTCTACTCAACCTACACGTTGCACATATTGGAAAAGATTCTGCCAAAGAAATGTTAGAGGCCATCAAAACAGGTGTACACCCGTTAATCGCAAATACGCGTCAAGAAGCTATTCAAATCACAAAATTCTTTACGAATGTCTAATACAGAACTAAACCCTTTGCAATACCCAATCGGGAAATATAAGAATCCAGAGGTGATTACTCCTGAAATCAGAGCCGAATGGATCAAAGTTATCGCTTCAACACCCGATGATTTAGCTGCTTTATTAAAGGGTGTAGACGAAACCTTATTAGAAAAACCTTACCGTGAAGGCGGCTGGTCAGCTCGTAAAGTAATTCATCACCTGATGGACAGTCACATGAACAGCTACATTCGTTTCAAAATGGCGCTAACAGAGGACAATCCTACCATCAAACCTTATGATGAAAATGATTGGGCCGTGATGCCAGACGGAAACGAAGCGCCCATCGCTTGGTCCATCGAGGGCTTACGCTATATCCATTTGCGTTGGGTATACTTAATGGAAACACTGAAAGAAGAGGATTGGAAAAAGACCTATCTTCATCCGGAAAGAGGGATTACCTATACGATGGATAAGGTTTTAGGGATTTATGCGTGGCATTGTACGCATCACTTGAAGCACATTGCTTCAGTTCTTTAGAGAAGAGAGTAGAGATAATAGAGTAGAGATAAAAGAGCAAAGTTCAAAGTGCAAAGTTCAGAGTTTGCATCGCCGGAGGCGATGCATATAAGATAAAATACAATAGGGGCTTATGCCCCTTTTTTATGCGTTAGACACATTAGCTCTCTAGATAGAAATCGAGTTTGAAATCTAAAAAATCATTGCGCAGCACGATTTTGAGATTTTAAACTCGATTTCTTATTCCACGGCGCAGTAGTATTCACAGCCATTTGAATAGCTAGACCTATCATCAACAAAGTAAATAGAATTAACACCCAGCGAAAGATTTTTTGGTTCTTGTTCATAGTTGATGCGAGATAATGCCTGAGCCTTTGGTGATTTCTGACCAGGAATTAAGACCTGGGAAGTGCAAAGATATACAACCGGCGGTTTCCATTTGAATCATATCGCCAGATAAATAAGAGGCTAGATAGGAAATAGATGGATTATGGGCTACTAGATAAAGAATGGGCTCGGTGCGCTTTGTGATTTCAATCAAATAATCAGGGCCGCTGGAGATATACCAAAACTCAGATAACTCGAATTCTGAGAAGGGCTTACCTAGTAATTCGGCCGTTTCGCGTGTACGAATAGCATCGGAAATCAACCAAAATCCTGCAGGGAATTGCTTTAAATGCATCCATTCCCCTAAGAGAAGAGCTTCTTCGATACCTCTTTCCGAGAGATGGCGACCTTTATCATCAGCGGTATGAGGACCCGCATGGGCGTGGCGAATGAGTATGAGTTCCATTATTCGAAATCTGCTGCGGTTAATAAGGGGAATTTGCCTGATTTATGTTCGGCTCCCATTTTTACATAGTGCGGTGAGCCAAATTTCAAGCGATTAATCTGATCTTCATTTAGGGTCTTGACTACTTTTGCGGGAGTTCCTAAAACAAGGGAATAGTCAGGAATTTCCATGCCTTCAGTGACTAAGGCATGAGCGCCGATGAGGCAGAATTTGCCTACTTTGGCCCTATTTAAAACCGTTGCTTGCATTCCGATAAGACTCCCCTCGCCTATTTGCGCACCGTGAACAATAGCGCCATGACCAACGGTTACGTTAGGTCCTATGATTGTTTTATCACCTTCATCCGCGTGTAATACGGCATTATCTTGAATATTGCAGCCTTCGCCTAAATGTATTTCCTCTACATCCGCGCGAATGACAGCACCATACCAGACGGAGACATCTTTCGAGATGAATACACGGCCCATAACGCTGGCCGTCGGTGCAATAAAAATCGCCATATACAAATTATTTTATTGGTCAAATATACCTTAAATTGCGAATCGATGAAAGAATTCTACGAATTTGGGCTTTGGCAATCAAGTGATCATATCGCTTCGATTGGTTGTGGGTATGGCTGGTGGGAAGTCGGCCTCTTGATACATTACCCCGCACAACATTTAACGTTAGTCGATCCGCTCGTTAATGAGGATGACATTCAAGACAGCGTCGAATATTTCAGTGAGAAAACGGGATTAACCTGGAAAACAGCGTTCGAATTGAATCCCGAAAACCTGCAAAAAAAAGATCAAATATGGGTCTTTAATGCCTGGCATGAATTCAAAGATCGCTTGGAAATGTTAGCAAAAATCAAAAGTGCCTTAAACGAGGGCGGAATCGTCATCATCGAGGAAGAAATTTCGAAAGTCGAGCGCTTGCAACACGAAGGTTGTGGAAAAGACTTATTTTTTGAACAAGAAATAATCGAGGAGTTCGAGCAAATGGGGCTACAATACGTAGCTACACAAGTGAAAGACGATGTAGCCATTTACCTCAAATTCAGAAAATGAAAGCCGTTTTTTAGCTAAAATAAAATCCTTTTCGCAAATTTGCAGCGGAATTAATCACACATGTCAACAATCGAACGTCCCTTTATTATCGGTATCACTGGAGGAAGCGCCTCAGGTAAAACCCTCTTTTTAAGCCGATTAATGGAGCAGTTCCAGACGGATGATATTTGCCTTTTATCTCAGGATAATTACTACCGTCCTATCGAACAACAAACCAAAGATCACAACGGAATTGAGAACTTCGATCTTCCTGGAGCCATTGACGATAAGGCTTTTGCGGCTGACATTGAACGTTTGCGAAATGGAGAGGTGGTAAGTCGTGTAGAATATACTTTCAATAACACGGAGAAAGTACCTGACTTGTTGCATTTTCATCCAAGAAAAATTCTAGTAGTGGAGGGGATTTTTGTGTTTCACTTCCCGGAGGTGGCCCAACTTTTGGACCTTAAAATCTTCATCGACGCCCAAGATAAAATCAAATTAAAGCGTAGAATAAAACGCGATAACGAAGAGCGCGGATACGATTTACAAGATGTGATGTATCGCTGGAAATACCACGTAAAACCGACCTACGAGGAATATATTCGCCCTCACAAACGCAGCTGCGACATCGTGATTCCGAACAACCACCACTTCGAAAAAGGATTAGATGTAATCGTTTCTTACCTAAAGAATCAGATCTAGGTTATAGTGCAAACCTTTATTTTCTTGTTGTGCCCTCGCGTGTTTGATAATCAAATAGGCCACATTAATCATATTTCTTAATTCACACAAAGGCACCGTAATTTTCGATTGGCGGTACAATTCTTCGTGCTCTAAATAGATTAATTCTAACCGATCATAGGCTCTTTTCAAACGGCGATCTGTCCGAACAATCCCTACGTAATTCGACATAATCGACTCCAATTCTCGGGTCATTTCCGTCACTAAAACCATCTCCTCTGGATGGCGTGTGCCGTCATCATTCCACGATGGAATACCTTCAGGTAAGACCTGTGTCCCAAATTCCGAAACCGATTTTTCGAAGGCACGGTGTGCGTACACAATAGCTTCTAAAAGAGAATTGGATGCCAACCGATTTGCACCATGCAAGCCCGTAAACGAACACTCGCCAGCAGCGTAGAGATTTTCGATATTGGTTTGACTGTATTCATTCACGATAATGCCACCACACAAATAATGTTGAGCGGGAACGACCGGTATCATTTCTTTGGACATATCGATACCTAAAACCTGCAAGCAATGATTATAAATCATCGGAAAATGCTGCAGAATTTCTTCCTTCGGGATATGGCGAGTGTCCAAGAAAACATGATCAGTTCCATTCTTTTTCATCTCTGAATCGATTGCCCGAGCTACAATATCTCGAGGGGCTAAAGACAGCCTAGCATCGTACTTTTCCATGAAAGTAGACCCGTCTTGATTCTTTAAAATTCCCCCATGACCACGTACCGCCTCCGAAATTAAAAAGGATGGTTTCTTGCCCGGATTGTACAAGGCCGTAGGGTGGAATTGAATAAATTCCATTCCTTGAACAAAGGCTTTAGCACGGTAAGCCATCGCGATTCCGTCCCCAGTTGCGATGGTAGGATTCGTTGTCGATTGATAAACTTGTCCGATTCCTCCCGTCGCAAGAAGCGTGGTTTTACCTAAAAAAGTTTCTATTTTATTTGTCTTGAGGTTCAAAACATAGACACCAAAACACTTCTTACCCGGCGTATCCTTCGTTACTTTTTCTCCTAAATGATGCTGTGTAATTAGGTCTAACGCGAAGTAATGCGTAAAGAAATCAACGCAAGCATAGGACTTTACTTTAGCTAATAAGGCGCGTTCAATTTCATTCCCCGTAGAATCTTTGTGGTGCAAAATGCGCTTATCAGAATGGCCTCCTTCTTTGACTAAATCAAAACTACCATCAGCCTGGCGATCAAATTCCGTACCATATTCGATCAATTCCTTCAGGCGTTCAGGTGCCTCTTTTACCACGATTTCCACCACTTTGCGATCGCTAACAAAGTCCCCCGCCACCATCGTATCATCGATATGTTTCTCGAATGAATCCGCTGTATCCCAAACCGTTGCAATCCCACCTTGTGCATATTTCGTGTTCGTTTCTTCGGCCACGGTCTTGGTAATCAAAGCAATTTTAATCGGGATTTGACGTTCCTGAAAATAGTCCGCCACTTTTACCGTGTAGGATAATCCTGCAATTCCAGAACCGATGACAATAAAGTCGTATGTAGGCATAGGATATAAATATGGATTGCAAATTAATCAAAAAGAGCCTTGAAACCGAAATGTGGACTTTATTTTGTAATTTTGGCACATTAAAATTTATAAACCCTTAAAAATCAATTTATTCTCAATGGAACAATCGCCTAACAACAATTCAAAAATCGCTATTATTGTCCTATCCTTGCTGACGGCAGTATTAGGAGTATTGTACTTCCGTTCGAATCAAACATCGACGGACCAAGCCGCTCAAATCGAACAAAAAGTGACTGAAATAGCCAATACGCGTTCTTCATTAGATTCGATTTCTACACAATTAGATGCTAAAATTGCTGAGATTAAATCATTAGGTGGTCAAGTAGCTGATTTAGAAGCATTAAAAGTTCAACTGGAACAAGATAAAGCATCTTTGAAAAGTTCGAATAGAGCTACAATTGCCTCTTATGAAGCAAAAATCAAAGAATACAATGCGGTTTTGACCACTAAGGATGGTGAAATCGTAGAATTAAAGAAGCAAAACGGCATTTTAACGGAAAACAATCAAACCTTAACAACGCAAAATTCGACGTTAAATGCAGAGAATTCTGGATTGAAAAACCAAAACCAAACGTTATCAGATACGCTTTCTTCCGTTAGCCAACGCAACAAAGAATTAGCTCGTAAGGTAAGTATTGGTGCTGCTTTGAAAGCTCAAAACTTGAAAGTTTTAGCGGTAAATGCAAAAGGTAAAGAGACAGAAAGAACTCGTTTGAATGGAAAGAAAATCGAGAAATTGAAAGTGTTATTTAGCCTAGCAACAAACCCGATCACGAAGTTAGAAAGCAAGACAGTTTACGTTCGTGTCATTGATGGCGAAGGCGCAACCTTATCAAATGAAGCAATGGGTTCTGGCCGCATTTCTATCAATGGTAAAGAGGTAGCCTTTACAGCGAAACAAACTTTTGACTATACGAATGATGGCCAAACGGTTGCGGTAACATATCCACGTGGTGGCGTTGCTTATAAGCCAGGTAAGTATTCAGTAGAATTATATGCAGAAGGTTTCCAAATCGGAACTGGATCATTTGAGGTAAAATAATTACCTCTTCTTTTTTGAAAAGGGCCATCCATAAGGGTGGCCTTTTTTATTGCTTCTTCTGCCAAAAGAACGTATTGAAACCCTTATTATACAACAAGCTGGCGCCTAGGGTTTGATTGATTTGGTAGGAATTAAAGGATCCTAAGATAGTCGTTTGCACGTTACGGTTATAGGTCTTTAAACGCAAACTACCATCTGGCCGAACGAACCATTCCAATGCCCAATCCCCCAACAAAATTTGCGGACTCGTTTGGTTTCGCGCATCTGTGAATCCCCCACTTCGCGTGATGCGCAAGCGATCGTTGAAATTATAGGACGCTCTCAACTGCAAGTTTGATAAGATATCTTGGTTTAAGGCACCCCCTCCTAAAGACACCGAAATGTCTAAGTCTTTGTTGATTTTAGAGGCCAAATTACTTAACTGATTCGATAGCATTTCAGTGAAATTACCCATCAAATTTCCAAGGGCTAAACCACTTCCACCAAACGGGGAAACCAATTGTCCGAACAACAAGATATTACTGACCTGCCGGGTTAATTCCTGATCATCCGTTTTGATCCGATTCGTGAAGGCGGTTACTGCTCCATTCAAAGTCATATCTTTCGGATAATCACGAATACCTATATCAAAATTCACGCTAGGGGATAATAATCGATTTTGCAGACTGATCGTCACATCCACCGGATAGCGGCGCTTAAATTCAGGTAAATTACTCTTATTCGTCGTATCTAGGAGAATAGGAAACAAGGAGGCATACTGAGTGTAAATAGCCTTAATATTCACATTCGCCTCTAATGGATCTCCATTCCACGAGATCTTCGAACCCCGCTGAATAGCAAACTTTTTATTAATTAAATTCTGAAGCGTAAACGTATAATCCCCCTGTTCAATGGCGTAATCCCCGATCATTTTAAAGGATCCTTTTTTGTCCAAATTCATCTTCAAATTACCCGCCCCATACATCCGCATCACATCCCCTTTTTTTGCATCAAACTGCACCTCCCCATAAGCCTCCGGAGTTAAGGCAAGCTTCAGGTCAAGTGTAATTCCATCCTCTTGTAATTTCGAGGAAACATTAGCCACTACTTGATCAGTGGAAGGTAAATTCAAAGAGGAAACAAACTCGTAATCTTCGACCTCCGTAGCATCCTCCTCGCGATCTAACGGGATGAATAAACGAGTCCCTTTCTCGGTCTTTAAATCAGCCGAAACTAACAAGTTATCTATGGTTCCCGAAACACGCATCGGACCTGAGGCGTAGCCGATACCATAGTAAATAGAGTTCGGTTGCCTAGTTGTATTCAATAATTTGTAGCGGTTTAAATCGGCTTGAATATCTAATTCGAACGGTTTATCAACTGGGAAAAATAAGCTAGTATTTACATTCGCTTTATTCCCTTCTGGATCGACTACCGTCCAGTTTTTGGCCAATATTTTACGTGGGGTAAAGTTCACCGTATCCGAAACAGATATGGACGTTTTCAAATAATCAAAGACCGCTCCGGCCTTCGAAAAAACAATATCCCCTGTGATTTCTGGCCTCGTAGGCAGTCCACCAATGTGCAAATTCCCTGAAGCCGACCCTTTCAAATTAGAGAATACCCCTGCTGTAAAAGGCTCTAAAATCTGTAAATCCGTTTGATTCAACTCCGCCACCACATTCAATTTCTGATCCTCTTCATAGGGCCTATATCCCCCGGTGAGTGATAGAACAGTCTCGCCTAATCGATTCAAATTGAAATTCAAATCCATCTCCTTCGCATCAGCTAAATAAGTTCCTACCCCTTGAAGGTTGCCTATAAAAAACGTATTTAAGCGAAGTGAATCTACTAATATCCACGAGTCCAAACGCGTATGATTATACCAATCTTGTATCGTGATCTCACCGTTTAATTCCCCTTGTGTCTTGGTTGCAAACAATGGTTTTAAGGTCTCTAACTGAAAATGATTTGCTCGTAATTTGATAGTCTCCGTGGTATCATTTGAGAGGCTACCTTGCAAGGAAATGGACTGATTTTGATTCGAAATAATGACGCGATCAGCCTTCCATTCTGAGCCTTGAATCGTTATTTTATTTGCTGCATCCATCGCCCAATCTTGATTTAAGATTCGGAAATAGGTGTCCTTAAATTTCAGTGATAAACCCTCATCCTCGAAGGCCCAAGCCCCGCCTAGGTGGGCAGAATTATCTTCTCCTTGTTGCTTAAAGTCAAGTCCAAAATTGATGCGATTTTGATCCCAAAGCGCATCCAATTTAAAATTCTCCGTCGGTGTTAGAAAATTTAATTGTTGTTTTCTAGACGTAAATACTAGGCTGGATGATACTTCGGGGGCACCCAAAAATTTAGAGCTTTGGAAAGAAAAAACAGACTGGTAAAAATGATATCCGCCTAAAACGAGCGTATCCGGATAGGCTTCTAAAGACACTGAAAGCGTTCGTCCTTTTGAGATATTTCCCGAGAAAACGGTGTTCTCCCCAATTTGTACGGATGGAAAAAAACGATCTAGAATCGGATCGATTCGATGGCAAACGACCGTAAAGTCGGCCTTGTATTTCGTCTCTACTTCATGCTTTTTCGTGGCATAATAACCCCAACGTTCATCTGCCCCTTTTTGAAAATACAAGGCATATTCATTCGCCAGCTGACCTAGATGTGATTGCAAAACACTAGGCGTAAAATACCCGTTAATTTCTGCGGAAACTAAGTCAGATGTCAATTTATAGTGGCGCTTTTGATTCGATCCATTTTCGGAAGACAAGCTAACTAAATCTACATGTAAATCTGGTTTATTGAATGTGCGTAAAGTCGCATCAGAAAACACCATCCGACCTTCTAAATCGTCGTATTTGTCCCCCTTAAAGTCCAATTCAAAATTAGTGGAAACAGTGATAGGCGTATCCATCAAGTGCAATTTCTGCAAGTTTGAGCGGGTGATTTCACCTTGCATTTGATAGACTGATTTTGCATTTCGAAGATCAATTAAACCAGACATGGTAGCCACTAAATTAGTGTCTCTTGCTATCACATCCCCCTTAAATAATTGCTTTTGAAAGTTGCCTTTTAACGCAATTTTATGGTAAAGGTATTGGTTAAAATAAATCTCAGATACCGTCCCATCAAAATCAATATTGGCCGATTTCTTCGCAAACCCACTTCCTTTCAAATGACCCTCCGCATCCAACGTTCCTAACGACGGTTCCATCCCTAATAACTTTCCTAGCTTAAATTTCTGCAATTTAATGTTGCCATCATAGCGCGAAAAAGCCATCGAATCTTGCAAATTCATCTTAACATCGGCCTCCACATAACCTAAGCCTGTCTTCAATTTTCCGGCCGTCCGAAAGACTCTATTATTCCCCTTGAAAAGACCATCAAAGGCTACTGGGCCTAAAATAACCATGTTTTCAGCGGCTGATTTCGTAATATAGGTCCCTAAATCTTGCGGATAAAACAAAGACGATCGCATGGTGAAATCCATCTCCGTCTTGTCTATATTCGGCAAACCTTTAAAGCCAAAATCCCCCCGCAATAAACTCTTAGTACCAAAACCTAATTCAAAATTCTTCAAGTTCAAATTCGCGACCGTCCCGTTCAACAAACCCTTCAATTGATACATCCCTTTGTATGCATACATCGCCTCCACAAATCGACCTAAATCCTCCCCTTTCACGAGCGCACCGTTAAAATCCGCCTGCATATCCACATCGGTAATCCAACGCGTCATCGAGCTCATATCGCGGTAATTCACCACAAATTTTCGGGTCACACGGGAATCATTAAATCGTAAATCCAATTGATCAAAACGCATTTGGCGATTTGATATCATAAACAAGGTATTCAAGCTTTTTACGTCAAAACCGGTCAATGGATCTCTCGTGCGCAAACCAATTGCCTGAAGTCCAAGCGTGTCATTCTTGATGTAAAAATTTTTGACTTTGGAATATACTTTGGCTAACGTAAAGTGCGAAATATCGAAATGCCGAGGGCTGGCCTCGCTCTTTCTCGTAAAATCATCGAGCGAAAAAGCCCCATCAATGACCTCTGCTTCCGGTATAGTAAAAATAGAGGCAGGCCCTTTTTTAGGTGTTTTAACACCCCCCGTAATCCAGTTATCTAGGCGAAGAATAAATTCTTCAATATTCATTTTTCCCGATTTTTTCTCAAAAATCAAATGGACATTGGGACGGGTCAAACGAGCATAATCGAGGCTCGGTTTCCCTGGCTGCAAGAACAAATGGGTAATGCTAAAATTCACATCCAGCTGTTCGATTTGGATCATTTTAGCGCCCCATGGATCTTTTACTTCTAAGCCATAGATGCTCAACTCATCGAAAAACTTGATTTGAATCCCTTTCATTTTGACAGGATATCCAATCGCTTTCTCGACTTTAGGGGTTAGGTAATTCGCTAATAAAGTTTGGTTTACGGGAGCTCTGAGTAGAAGAATGGAGGCGAATATCAACAAAAAAATCCCCAGCAATCCGTAGAGGATTGTTTTGACGAAGATTTTGAGATATTTGACCATATTGCCGTATTTTTGCGCAGAATTCTATTTTTATGAAGCTACTGGCTATTGAATCTTCT
>JACCDT010100402.1_pt1 | contig 24259 bp, 22 predicted proteins | sample 7446291 | NCBI WGS metagenome assembly JACCDT01 (sample SAMN15323446, study PRJNA562643) | freshwater metagenome | isolation source: river surface water | place: USA:Blue River Watershed | collected 2017-08-17 | reverse complement strand
CCACATTTACAACAAGTTTTTGAAGTCCAAGCTTCATTAACTTTTATAACTTGATTACCTTTTAATTTATTTTTGTATTCTAAAAGATGTGTAAAAGTTTGTAAATTCCAATTATTTTGTATTTGTCTATTTAAAGACTTAAAATTTGATTTTATGTTCTTCTTTAAATTAGTTAACTCTCCTATTAAAATTGTTTTATTTTGATTACTTAAATCTTTAGTTACTTTTTGAAGTGTTAAATTTGTCTGAGTTTTCTTTTTTGAATAAACTTTCTTTATTTTTTTATTTATTTGTTTAGATTTTCTACTGTTCTTCTTTTTTAAATCTCTTAAAGATTTTAATTCATCAATTCTTTTATCTAAGAACTTTTGATTTTTACTTAAATATTTTGAACTATAAACTATACCTTTATTATTTTCAACATCATAAATGGAAAGTAAATTCTTTTTACCTAAATCTATACTTAAAACTTTATTTGTATCAATATTTTTCAATACATTTTCTTTCTTTTCGTAAGTTATCGAAGCAAAATAATGATTATCTTGTTTATATATTTTAAGTTGTTTTATTTCAGATTCTGATGTTTTATTTCTTAAACAAATTAAATTTTTAATTGGTTCAATATAAGTAAGTTTAATATCTAACTTTCTATAACGTAAATATGATATTTTTAAAATATTTTCTTTAATTATAAAATCTTGAGTAAATGATAATGTAAAAAAATAATCTTTTCCTCTAAATTTAGGTGGACTTGGATTCAAATCTTTATTTTTCTTAACTAAGTTAAAGAAAGAAGAATAATTATTATGTAAAGTTCTTAAAATTTCTTTTTTAACATCAAAAGTTAAATATTCACATTTATAGTCTTTTAATTCTTTTTGTTGTTTGTAATAAGAAATGAATGTTTTGTCTTTTTCATATTGTTCCCTTAATTTACCTAAAAAATGATTATACAACATTCTACCATCATTGGACATAGCGTCAATGATAGTTTGTTGTTCATCACTTAAATTAAGTTGTATTTTAAACGTTAATAACATTCAAGTTCCTTTTTATTATATATATTAAAGTTTCAGGAAAAATGTTGATTTTAGCAAAATATTTTAAAAATAAATTTTAATTATAGAAAATTACTTTAATTATGGTTATTATGAAATATTATAGATAATTTTTATTAAAGTCTAAAAGTCTTTTTTTGTATTTTTAAACTTTTTTACTATTTTTAGTTAAATATTTAACAAATTCATCACAGAAGCTAAAGACTTCTGTGTTTTCTTTGACATCCCAATATAAACGAAAAAACACAGGGCAATCTTTTAAAGATGTTAATTAAAAAAATCGGTAGATAAGTCCTTCATTTATACCCATGTCTTCGCAAGTCCCGCCTTTAAGCTCTATTACGCAATCGGAATCCGGATGAGAATACAAATCACATTCTCCAGATTGGCAAGGAGGGCATTGTCGATATATTTTCTGTATCTTGCCATTCTTTCCAAAAATTATATCAAGATCAGTCAAACAATTTTTCATATGAAAATCCCTATGTGAAGGCTCATCATACAAAAAAACCATCCCACCCTTAGGAGGAATGTTATCTCTGCCCATTAAACCCCTATTGTGATCCTTGCAAACTTCGAGGGAAAACAAAAAAAACCCCAATTTACAAAGCATGAAATTGGGGGATTTTTGATTATTCTTTTCCAATTACTTGTAGTATATTTCAATTACGTCGGTTGGATCTATCTCTATCTCAATTCCTTTTCTTCTCAATGAATAAGGCATTGCGATGATAGTTCCTTTCTCGGGATTTAAGCCTTTAACGACAAATTCGGAATCAACAAATATATTTTTCTCTCGTCCTCTCTCGTCGTACATATCTTTTGGTGAATGTACTCCCGCCGAAGCAAAAACATCTTTTAGATATTCAGGTGCTCTTTTTCCCTGTGTAGGTATACCGGCAACAACAGAAACCCAGGAAATTTGTCCGCTCTTTACCTGTTCTAAAGCATTAGCTAATTCAGACATGATAGCGGTTCCTTTAATATTTTTTTCTGGCTGAATTGAACTCCCTCTGTAGACTGGGATTGCAGCTTCATTGATAGCACCAGCAAATTGTGTGAATCTTAAGATCATTTTATAGAAGTTATTTTCTCTTATATATCTCAAGAGAAAAATTATTCTCCAATCTCAGCAGCAGAAACTTCTTCCTTCTCCTGATTAGAATTCTGGTATTCCTCTGGGAAAGCTGCCTCGTGAAATGCCTTTATATTCTTCTGAATTCTTTCTTTTTCATTATCCGGAATAATGTCATAGAATTTACTTTCTGAAAGTCTTTTTGCGCTATTGTAAGCTTCTGTAAAATTTCCTGTGTAATAGCACAGAACCGAATACTCGTCGGCCATTCTCCATCTCCAGATTTCTTCTTCAATAAAGAGAGCATCATTACATGCCGGGGATCTCATAGCGACAGTAGAAAGTGCGAAGGCATAGTTAAATCTCTTCTCCTCAATCAAAAACCGGATCAGATTATACAGGGCTTCAAGCCTAATTGGTCTAAACTCCCAGGCCCTCATGTATGAATCTATAATTTCCTCTTTAGGTCTTCCAAGGATCTTTTTAATGTTTGCTACCCAATAAAGTGATATGTAGACCTCTTCGTCCCATCCACCCATAGAAGCTCTTCTCTCGTAATTTTCCAAAGCCCTATCATAAACTCCTCCATCCCTATAGCTCTGAGCCAAATAGAAAACGTATCTTCTTTTTAGATCTTCATCTTGGTCTAGATCCGGAGTGGTGAGAAGTGTTTTCTCTATGACGAGTGCATCATTGTAATACTTGTCCTTACCTTTTATTTCTCGAGTATCTCCAGAAACTGAAGCATACATTTCGACTCCAGGTAAAAAATCTTCAGTGATTCCTTCTGGTCCTGTTAAATATTCGTGGATCACCCCCTTGTATTTCCAATCCTGCGATCCGTTAATTAATTGGGTTCTATAATAAGCCAGATTACCAAGTCTGATCATAAATTTATATGAGTCTTTCTCGAGGCCATTAAACACATTTTCGTCCTTATACGCAAGAACATCATCTGCATCTATGATTAATCTATAGTCTGCTTTTCCCTTTGCAAGTTCAAGGCTCTGGTTTCTGTTGGTTGAATAGTCCACCCATTCTCTCTCATGAAGCTCACCAGGTATTCCCTTCTCCTTCATAAGGTTCTGAATTATTTCTTGGGTTCCATCGCTAGATCCCGTGTCTACTATTACCCAATAGTCAATAAACCTTTCAACAGATTCAATGCACCTTTGTATGGTCTTGGATTCATTTTTGACAATCATTGTCAAACAAATGCTCTTCTTGTTATTCTCAGACATATTTACGTTTTATTACTTATAGATTAGATTTTGAAATATTTCCATTATGAACCACATGCCTCACAATCTTCAGGATTGGATATTGAGCATACAAGATCACTAATATTATCCTCCACACTCTTCAATTTTTCATCATGATCTATTTTAACATCTGTTAAGTCTATTCCCAGACCCTTAATAGCTGTGGTAGCAGCTTTAGTCCTGATATAATAGGATCCTGTCTTTAATCCCTTTCCCCAGGCATAAAAATGTGCGGAAGAAAGCTTAGCGAAATTTGCATCATTAAAGAACAGATTCATGCTTTGACTTTGGCAGATAAAAGGTGCTCTTTCAGCAGCATGATCTATAATGACTTTTTGGCTCATTTCCCAGGCAGTCTTATAGATTTCCTTAATATCGTTCGGAATCTCGGGTATGGCCTGTACAGAGCCGTTATTTAAGATGATTTGATTCCTCATATTGTCATCCCAAATTCCAATTTTATCAAGATCTCGAACCAAGTGCTTGTTAACAACAGGAAATTCCCCGGAAAGAGTTTTTCTAACATAGATATTCGAGGTGAAAGCTTCAAATGCCTCATTGTTTCCCATTATCTGAGACGTATTGTGTGAAACAATTCCATTTTCCAAAAGATATTCATGCTTTTCGGGAACTTCAAGATCCCAGGTGGACCTTTCTTGGTTTTGCTTTTTTATAGATTTGATTTTTATCGTTTTCATTGTAATTAAAATTTATTTTATTGCTGTTTAAGAACTTTTCTATTTTTTCGATATTATGCGAAGGATCATCGTCATCCCAGACTATTAAATATTTATATCCATAGCGTGTATGGCAACCATAATTTTATCTTCTACGAACAAATTATATTATCGTTTTCTGTTAATTCATCAGCTCTCACCCAGTTTTCGGCTCCTTCTCTCAAACATAAAAATTTATGATTATACGAGCAAACTATTTTTACATCTTCTGTTTCTATTTCTATAACAGGAACCTTGCCATTATAAAATATTTTCTCACATTCTAAATACCCAAATCTAGTTTTGACTTTTACTTTTTTCTCAAAAAATACCCATCTTTGTTCTCCTGATTCCTCTATAGATCTCCAATCTATCCCACGTTCTTCCATAATATCTATATAGCTTTTTATTCCATCCGATGTTTGTATTTTCGTTTCAGGAACAAGACAGCTTGCGGTCGGCATTGGAGCGAGAAGAAGTGAATTTCTAGCTCCTGATTTAATTACTCTGGAGCGAAGAGCTTCCCAATTCCATCTCTCTGAGGGCTTAACTCCCCAGAGATCAAATTGAAATTTTCCTTCAGATAGCGGAGATCCTTTAAAAGATTCGTAAGCACCCTCTTTCTCGGCAAGATCAACGGAAGCTTCCATTGCTCCATAATAGATGGTCTCAAATATATCTCTGTCCAGATCCTTAGCAAACTGTGAATCAAAGGGAATCTTCAACATCGCAAAGGTGTCGGCTAATCCCTGTACTCCTAGACCTATAGGACGATGAAGCATATTGGATTTTTTCGTCTCCTTGGTTGGATAATAATTCACATCGATAACCCTATTAAGATTGATCGTAGCAGTATAAGCTATGTCTTTAAGAGCGTCAAAATCAAAATATGCTTTCTTGCCCTTACCTACAACAAATTTAGGCAGAGCAATAGAAGCCAGATTACAAACTGCGGTTTCTTCAGGTGAGCTATGCTCGATTATTTCCGTACACAGATTTGAAGACTTAATGGTTCCAAGATTCTTCTGATTTGACTTTAAATTCGCAGCGTCTTTGTAAAGCATATAAGGAACCCCCGTTTCAATCTGAGATTCTATTATTTTATACCAGAGATCCTGTGCTTTGATAGACTTTCTTCCCTTTCCCTCGCCTTCGTATTTTGTGTATAACGCATTAAATTCCTCTCCGTATACATCGTCAAGACCAGGAGCTTCGTCAGGAGAAAAAAGTGTCCATTCCGAATTATCTCTGACTCTCTCCATGAAAAGATCCGGGATCCAAAGAGCTAAAAATAGATCCCTTGCTCTCATTTCTTCTTTCCCGTGATTCTTCCTGAGATTTAAAAAATCCTCGACATCATAATGCCATGGTTCCAGATAGATCGCGAAGGATCCTTTTCTACGTCCCCCGCCATTATGAACCAAAGAAATATCAGTGGAATAATTGGGAACATCTAAAACTCTAAGATCGTATAGGTTCTCTATTTTTTTATCCGATTCCTTAACACTTTTAACTCTATTGAATTTTAGGTTTTTTAATGAGAGAATAACAGATTCTTCTCTTATCTCTCCATCTATCTCAGGATGATGTAAAAATACATTCTTTGTCTTCATTTTTATATTATTTTACTTTTTTTTACTTTTTTCGTCCCCTATATGGAATTCGAATTTAAACCCTTTCGAAATACATATATTGGATCAGGGTGGATTAATCAAAAACTCAACAGAATATCATCGACCGAAATATTTTTCGCCTCCACCCACTCGGGGCTCAAAAAATCTAATCTAGTCTCTATATTCTCTATAAGAGCTCCTCCTTTTATTACTAAAAACATATGATCCTCGGTGACCGTGTTTTTACCAAATTCCGTCTCTATGTCCAGCATTCTTTTATTATTCGAATTTGCTTCTATTTTTTCTATAACTTCATGATAATTTCCATCCGATGCTAGGACCATATCTCCAGGAATTATATCTCTAATTTCTTTAAATCCATGATTTGTGTTAATGCGGGTATCGCCAGCAAAGCATTGATCCACATATCTTGCGGTTTCGTTGAAAACCTTAAGCATGGGAATAAGTCCATTTGAGGTGCCATTGGTTCCCTTAATATATGATCCTGTTGCTCTGATATTATGTACTGATAAACCTATTCCTCCTGCATTTTTAGAAATTTGTGCTACATCAGAAAGGGTTTTATAAATTCCTTGAATAGAATCATCCGCCATTGTTAAAAGGAAACAGGATGATAGTTGCGGCCGAGGGGTTCCAGCATTAAAGAGGGTTGGAGTTGCATGGGTGAAGAATCCCTGACTCATCAGGTCGTAAGTTTTGAAAGCGCTCTCTAAATCATTCTTATGAATTCCTATAGCAACTCTCATTAGCATGTGCTGAGGCCTTTCAGCAACTTGTCCGTTGAGTTTAAGAAGATATGATTTTTCCAACGTTTTAAATCCAAAATAATCATAATCCAGATCACGATCATAAATGATATTAGAGTCAATCTCTTTAGCATTTTTTCTGATTATCTCATAAACATCATCTGCTATCAGAGGTGCTTTAAGTCCCGTCTTTGGATCCACATAATTGTAGAGTGATTCCACTACTTGTGAAAAAAGTTTGGGGGTTCTCTTGTGCAAAGATGTGACACAAATTCTGGCTGCGAGCAGAGAATAATCAGGGTGTGTCGGCGTTAGCGAAGCGGCAGTCTCCGCAGCCAAGACATCCAATTTCACAGATGTTATTCCATCATATAGCCCATTGATGACTTTTTTTGCTATTTCCATCGGCTCTATGTAATCCATATTGAGCCCATAGCACTGTTTTTTGATTCGATTTAGAATCTTGTCTAATTTTACTTTTTCTTTCGATCCGTCTCTTTTAACTACTTCCATTTTTTTGATTTTTTTAAACACAAGGATACCTTCATTTAAGATTTACTTTCAATTATATTCTAGATAAAAAAACCTGGGGAATTCCCAGGTATAAGAAAAAATATTTGAGTAACTAGATGGTGTATCTTGATCATTCTATTTTTATATACTTAAAAAGTAACTCCACTATTAATAGCTTCTATTATGTAGAATAATACACTCATTACACTACTTAAAATAAATACTAAAATTTTATTATCTTGAATAAAATTTAAAGGTTGGCCAATATAGTCTAAGTATTCTTCTATTCTCATTCATGTTTATTTAGTTGTTTTTTTATTATTATTTAAAATTTATTTTTTATATGATTATTATGCAAATATGTATTTTCATCAAAACATTTTTCTGTTGGTATGATAGCATCAACTTCTTTAATTATTTCCTCAATACTGACTTTATTTTTTAACTGCAATAATTCCTCTAATTTTAATACAATTTCTTTTACTACATTAAATTTATTTGTTCTAAAGTCATTATAATATTGATGAAGATTAGTAAATTTCTTCCACATTAGCAAGTGCAATCTATATTCATCTAAATTATCATAAGTCTTATTGTGCAATAGTTCTAAACTTTTTCTTGCTTGTTCAAAATCTCTTTCAGTTGTAAAAATAAAATCACAACTATTTTTTATTTTTTGGTTATAGTGATGTACTTTAATCAAGTGAATATCGGTAGGTAGTTTTAGTTTTTCATCTGTATCATCATCTTTAGAAAAAGTAACTTTATAGCCATTCAATTCTAATGTTTTTCTTATTGTATTGAATTGATAAGTGCTTCCACTTCTTACCATTCCGCAAATACCAATTATTATAGGTTGTTTATTTTCTTTGTAATTGTTTTTAGTTAAAGTGCTACTTATATTTGGAGTTCTATCTACTATAAAATTACATTTTTTTGAAGGATAAAATCTATTTATGTTTTTAGACTTCTCATTCCCAAACATTACAAAATCTATATTATTAGATTTTAAAAATTTTTCATCTGTAACTAATGGACAGTTTTCTATAATTTTTAAATTTGGATAATGCTCTTTTATTTTCTTTATTCTATCTAACATTGTATTTGTTGGTGCTGTTTTGTAACTTATAATATCATTATCACAATGCACCCCAATAATAACTTTATTAAAATTCTCTATTGCTTTATTAATTAAATTAATATGACCAATGTGTAGATAATCAAAAACGCCTGCAACTAATACACTATAACTATCTTTTACATTATTTATGTTATCATAAACTTTAGACATATCTTTTTTAATAGGTATATGCCATAATTTACCATATCTAATTTCTAAATAATTGTCTAAGTTTTTTGGTACTTTAAATTTTAAATTATCTATCTCTATACAATCAAAACTTTCATAAAAAATAAAGGCATTTGATAACCTTTATCTTTATGGATATTAAAAAATAAATTCTCCATAAACTTTGTTTGGTTGTTTCTTTTACAAAAATAAAAATCAATATGTGTATTTAAGTCCTTATGTTTTATTTGGATGAATCTGTTTATGTTTTTATGTTTTATTATAAAATCTTGTTCTTGCAATTCATTTATAATTGAATTAAAGTCTTCATTTTTTAATTCAATACAAAAATCAAAATCATCAATACAATCTAAAAATTTTTTATCTCTGTGTAATGAAAGTAGTTGCCCAAAATCCAACCACCAATTTATATTTAAACTATTTAAAATATCTATTATTATTTTTAGCTTTTGATTAATCATTATTTTGATATTTTAATATAATTTAAACTCATTTTATCTTTTTGTGCTAATATCCCAAAGTATATTTTAAATGGTATATATTTTATTTCTAATGCTAATATTTCTTTATTTGTTTTTCATTGTTTAAATAAAAAATAATCATTTTTGAACAGTTGTTTTAAATCCTGACTGACTTACTAAATTTGTTTTAGAAAAGTACGCATTAACTTTATTTTTATTAGCCAAGTCTTTTATTCGTAAGTCAATTTGCGTTGTCATTTTCTCAAATAGATTAATTTTATTTTTTAAATTCTTTGGATTAATTAAATAGAAATGTGTCCCACACCATTTATCGCACAGACTTATATTTTTACTTATATCTATTTTTGAATGATTATTATAATAACCTAATAAAATAAAATCCCAATTTTCATCTACATTTTCTAAAATAGTTTTCATAACACTTCTAAACCCAATAGAACCTACTTTAAAATCATCTTCGATTATTAAAACAGGTTCTGTATCATTATTCCTAATACACTCTTTCCAAATCTGTAAATGTGAAAGATAACAACCTACCATACCTAAAGTCCCCCACGTTTGTTTAATAGGAAAATTCTTAGCCATTATAGCATCAAAGATTTTTAAATCATATTCATTTAGATTATGTTCTGCAATTAATGAATTGACATTATCTACACGCTCTTGATTTTCTTTATTAAGAATTATGTATGCTTTCATTTCTTTTATTTTTTTGTTCTTCTTCCCAATCTAAATATTCTTGAGGGTCTTCATCATACCATTCAAAACCATTTAAACTCTGTTTGTTATCTTCACTTAAAACAGTTTTATTTTGATTAGGTAAATACACTTTTGGAGCTTTTATCCAATCACCATTTTCAAATTTTTTATAGAACATTTTTTAAAATTTTTATTTTGTTATTAATTAGTCGTTACCGTCCACCCTGCATTTTGTAAATCAGTAATTCTTGTTCCGCCTGGAATAGCATTTGTACTTCCATAAAAATCTAAATAAGCACCATCAATAGGTATAAGAGTACTACCAGCTAAAATTGCATCACAAATAGCATCTACTGTTGTTTGGTTAAGTGCGTTGTGATTATACCAGGCGTGTATTTGGTTGTTATTATTTAAGTTAGTAAATGTAAGAGTAGGTGCTACTATTATTGTTGTTAAGTAGGTGTTGAAATAAATAGAATTATTTTCTCCTATACTCGCCAATAATGGTTGGTCTATGGTTGTTAAGGAGGTGTTGAAATAAATAGAATTACCTCCTCCCACACTCGCTAATAATGGTTGGTCTATGGTTGTTAAGGAGGCGTTGCCATTAATAGCATTATATCCTCCTACACTCGCTAATAATGATTGGTCTATGGTTGTTAATGAGTTGTTGCCATTAATAGCATTATATCCTCCTATACTCGCTAATAATGATTGGTCTATGGTTGTTAAGGAGGTGTTGTAACTAATAGAATTATCTCCTCCTACATTCGCTAATAATGGTTGGTCTATGGTTGTTAAGGAGGTGTTGTTACTAATATCATTATTTTCTCCTACACTCGCTAATAATGATTGGTCTATGGTTATTAAGGAGGTGTTGTTATTAATATTATTATTTTCTCCTATACTCGCTAATAATGATTGGTCTATGGTTGTTAAGGAGGTGTTGTTATAAATATAATTATCTCCTCCTACATTCGCTAATAATGATTGGTCCATGGTTATTAAGGAGGTGTTGGAATAAATATAATTATCTTCTCCTACACTCGCTAATAATGATTGGTCTATGGTTGTTAAGGAGTTGTTTTCATTAATATAATTATCTCCTCCTACATTCGCTAATAATGATTGGTCTATGGTTGTTAAGGAGGGGTTGTTACTAATAGAATTACCTCCTCCCACACTCGCTAATAATGATTGGTCTATGGTTGTTAAGGAGGTGTTGTTACTAATATCATTATTTTCTCCTATACTCGCTAATAATGATTGGTCTATGGTTATTAAGGAGGTGTTGTTACTAATATAATTACCTTTTCCTATACTCGCTAATAATGGCGTTAATATTTCTATCAATAACGGATTAGAAATATATCCATAGTTATCACTCATTTCTGTAACATATTCTAATTTAACACTTGTTAATTTTTGACAATTTAAAATAAGGACATTAACATTAACACCAAAATCATTGATAAATTTACTTCCAATCTGTGTTCCTGTCCATTCAATAGTTTCTATGCAACTATCATTATTATAATAAATATAATCTATCATATCATCTTCGGAATGGAAATTTTTAATACAATTATTACCACCTGATGAATAGCCATAACTATAACCCTCTTCACATAAATTATCTCCTAAAGTGAAATAGATAACCACTCCTTGACTTGCACCACAAGCATTAAGTACATTAGCTCTATGAACTTCAACACCTATACCAATATTATAATCAGAAAGTTTACCATTTGCAAAATCAAAGTCTTCAACATAAATACTATATACATCTTCATTAAAGAATTTAAACCCAGCAAATGTGGGCTCTTCAATTATGTTAGGTTCATCAGCCCCACCTAAAGACTTAATGATAATATCAATCTTATCATTGTCAGTATCTAAATTTGCATTTAGCTCAATGTTTTCTCCCTCTATTAAATTTAGTTTTGATGTTACACCAATTAAAGAGTTATTAACCATTACATTGAATGGGTTATTATTCTCCTGTACTGGTGGCACATCAGTTGTAAGTCTTATATAATCAATATACAAATCTCTTACAACACTTGGACTGCCTAAAGTAAATGTAGCTCTTAATCTTTCTATCTGTTCTCCATTTGGAATATTAAAATCAGCTATTGGAATAGTTATAAGTTGCCATTCATTTAGCAAGTTTTTATTGAGTCCTTTTGTTCGAATATCAATATAATTCCCTGTAGCACTTCCTGCTGTTTTATAAAATTGAAACTCAAATCTTCTACCATCATTAATGGGTTCTTTGAGCATAATCCACATTGATAATGTTGTCCAATCAGTTGGATTAACCAAGGAAGTTGGTTTAAAAACAGCAATTTTCTTTTCATTAGTATTCCAATGAATAGACTTTGCACCAACTTTTACTTCATTTGTACTATCAAAATCAATAGAGCCTAAATCATTTGGAATATTTGGGTGGTTCTTCAACAAAATAGAAGTAGTCCACTCTGAATTTTCATTGTAAATTATTTCTGAAATAACATTTGGTTCTGTCATTCCAACTTTGACATTAATAGTTAATAATAATAATCTATCATTCGGTAAAGTTGGGATAATTGGATTATCTGATGCTGTTCCTTTAATAACTGAAACTGTACCATCTTCAGATAAAACTATTAAGTCAAATCTATCAAAACTAACATCTGCCGTGTCAAGTGTAACACTCCCTTGAGGTGCTGTTAGTTGTACACCATCCCATACGTAATTGATATGAGGGTACAAGTATTCTAAACCAACACCGCTCCATATAGGAAACCCTGATATAATGTATCTTGAAGTATCAACAGATAGAATTTCTTCCCAATTCTCATTCATTCTGCCGTATAACTTACCATCATTCGGAGCTTCCGAAATTCCTCCCCCTCCTGCTCCTAAATCAAAATCATTCGTGGCTGAATTATATACTGGAACTTTTCCAGCCTGAGACGGAGACAAGGAAACAGTCGCAATTTCTGATAATATAATATGTTTTTTCTTTCCCATTTATTATAGTCAATTTAGAGGATGTGAAGTTTTAATGTAAGGGATTCTTATATTACTCCAAATATAGATGAGTCCTAATGATAGAGCTAATGAAGCAATAATTGCAAACCATGCTCCCATGCGATTTTGCGTTTTTTTGAAATACTCATTTTTTTTAGAATTTTATAAGGACGAAAAATATGAAATACACCTGCAAATAATGCGTATGCAGGTATTGCTAAAAGAGGTAACAATGTATTATATAAAGCAAGAGAGCCAATCGCTAAGAATGCAATAGCATAAGATACTCTGAATACAAAACCAAACACATGCCATGCGTCAGTAAGTGATACAAACCAACGTGAAGAACCAAAGAACTTCTCTCCTTTTCTTGGGTCTCCGTCTCTCCATTTATTAGGAGAAGACATAGCTTTTATCCAGTATCTTGAAGGTTTGAACTTAATCTTACCTTCTTCTGATAAATCCATCACAGCTTTAGCAAATCCACTGATAAACAGTAGTATTGGTATAAATATGTAGTATACTATAATCATGGTATTTTATAAATTAATCAGCGATATCCGCTATTACAAGTGTATCGGAGTTGTCATAATATCTAATTTTTAATGCACCGTCAGGGCGTTGGTAGACCTCTTTGATGTTACTGTCAAAAATCAGGGTTGCGGCAGATAAATCGGGAACTGTTGCTGTTTTTGTGGTGAAAGTAATATACTCCATGTTGGAACTAATTACCTGTGAGTTGTAGATTAATGCCGAACCACTTCCAAATGTGAGATTTTGTTGATATGAACCACTTCCAAATGTTATATTAGATTGACTTGAACCACTCCCAAATGTGATAATTTGTTGATTTGAACTAATTCCAAATGTGAGTTGGGATTGACTTGAACCACTCCCAAATGTGAGATTATGTTGATTTGAACCACTTCCAAATGTGAGTTGGGATTGACCTGAATTATTCCCAAATGTGATAATTTGTTGATATGAACCACTTCCAAATGTTATATTAGATTGACTTGAATTATTCCCAAATGTGAGATTTTGTTGATATGAACCATTAAAATTCACACTCTCATTATATCCATTATTGCAGATAATATTAAACTGACCTTTCCAGAAAGATACATTGTAATTATTCCCCCATTGCTGTACACTTAGAGTGTTGAAACTTAATCCATCGTCTATAAAATAATCATACTGAGCCTTACTGCACTTCACATCTATATTGGCTTCTTCATTGTACCTTCTAACAATAAAATCATTAGCATAGTCATACTCAATGACATCATACGCAAGGTTATAGTTAGTAGTATCATACACATCCTTAGCCCACTCGCTGTCCAAGTTCAGTACATCGGTACTCGTGCCTACATTGCCATTTACATTTGTCCAAGAATATCCTCCCCATATCACTTTGTCGCCAATGCTATAAGATGGCGTAACAAAACCAACGACATCAGCAGTAGCACCACTTACACTACCTGTAATTGACACCGCAGCACTCCAATCGCCACTAACCCACTGTATCATTCCATCGGCTAAAATAAGCCCCGTTGCCCCGTTGTTAGCGGTAACAAGTTCTTTGTTTAAATATTTGAAAACACCAACTACATTTGATAACGTTCCATACATCTTGTTTTCATATATTCCAAATCCATCTATGCTTTTGTTGTACTTTGGATTGTAGAATTTGCCAATCCCTTGAACCTCAAGCTGATTGGTTGAAATTGCCCTCAAGTAGATAGTAGTGCCTGAAGTTGTGCCATCATCATATAGCGTAGGATGCACGCCTGTAATCTCATACAACGCACCTGCCACGAGGTCATTACCTGCTATGAGTGCATCTATTTCTGCTTTTGTTTTGGTGAATGCAATCTGACCACCGCCGCCAGAAACTGATTGCCACCCCAACTGCCCCGAACCATCTGTACCCAATACCTGTCCCGCTGCACCGTCTGCAAATGGAAATGAGTAGTTATTATTGAAATTGATTGTCTGTGCAATATCATCAATGGTTATTTTAGTGTTGTTTCCTGCATATACATTACCGATTTCAGCTAAACCATTTACAACGTTTACATTAATAGACATTGTGTGGTTTGTTACAGTATTTGTACTGAATATTCCAGCAGTACCGTTGTCATTTTGCAATCCTCCTAGATAATCAGTGCCATCAGTATTTGCAATAAATGTTGTGTTTGCAGATAAGTCTACAATAAAGTTATCATTTAAAGTGATTGTTTTATTGTCATCATCAATAGTTATTTTGGTGTTGTTACCACCTGATAGGTTACCAGTTGTTACTGCTCCTGCTGAATGAGATATACCGTGTTCGATACCTGATACAGTATTTGAGTAAGTGAATTCTGTACTCTTGATTGTTCTTGTTCCAAAGTTTCCTGAGACTGACACATTATCTTGTATACCTGTGTTTATATCTAATTCTGAATATATAATATCAGCACCAACTTGAAGCGTACTTGTAATTCTTTTTGAGCCAGAAGCATCATATATTCCGTTGATAGCATAATCAGAACCATTGAACCATGTATTAAGTGAACCCTTAAATGCTCCACCAAAAAAGTTATTCCCTACTTCATAACCAAAGTAATCAGTTCCAAAGTCTGTACCGAACTTATATGTACCATTAGAGAAGTCTAATATGTTGTTTTGTACATTTGAGTATGTCCAAGTCCATTCGTCTGATAGCGTGTGGCCAGTTGGGTTAGCAAATTCTGCTTTTATACCATTAGATAGTAATACACCACCTAATACTGGTGCATTTGAATATGTAATAGTACCATCTGTAAATCCAAATGTATCACGAGCCTCGTAACTACCAGTACCTGTTACTCCTGTTCCGTTATCAATAGTTTCAGAACTACCAAATGTTCCAGCAGTTACTGTAACACCAAGATAAGTGTAGGCTTCTAATGAATCTCCAATTTCAACCTGAACGACAGAGTTCACTGTAGCAATTCCACCAAGACCATTTGTAATAGTATTTCCTACTGCAAATGTTCCGCCAGAAATTGTTGAACTTTCTATTGAAATAATATCAACATTTACCCCATCAATAGTAACTGTGTATGTTGTTGGTACTGTTCCAGAGAATTTACCCATTAATGTCAAATCATCTAACCCACTACCTGTGAATGTTATAGGTGATTGTGCTGTGTGGTCTAGTCCAAGATTAAATCCTGTATCAGACTTTTGGAATGTACTATCTGCAAAGAAAGCACCTGATTGATTGATTTGGATTTGATTATCTGAACCACCTGGAGAACCGCCACTACCAATTATATCCATAAAATATCTTTTGGAAGTGTATCCTACTGTATCTCCTTCATTCAAAAATACAGGGACATCATTTGCAGGTGCAACTGTTTGTTGAGTATTATAAAAATCTGAGCTGCTAATAAGTATTAATGATTCATTTGAACTTTGGTTAGAGTATCCAGGTGAGTACATATATACTTTTTCGCCAACAGTTCTTTCAAAATAATTATCACATGGATAGTTAGTAGTTCCTGCAAATACACCTATTAATTTATTTTTTTCTATAAAAGGTGCAGATACAGGCATTGTAAGCCCTACACCATCAAGGAGAACGAGAAATTTACCTACATCACTTGCTCGGAAATCCCTTGTTGATGAAACTATCTCAACTCCATTTGGAAAGAGATTACCACCTGTTATCTCTACATCTATCTTCTTGTTGATGGGGTCATTAGTAACAGTTACAGGCGCACCTTTGAAGTTTATTGTGGAGGATTGCCCAACTAATGTCCCATCTTTAAGAATATTAAACGCCTGTTCATTGATAGAAGGTACAGAATTATCTGTCAATGAAATCAGGTCTATATCCCATTGCCTTGCTTGACCAACAGTGCCACCTGCCATAATTATTTTCATACCTTTTACTGATGCTGGCAATAAACCAAATGCAGTAATAGGGGCTACAACAAGTTGCCACACATCAAGTAAGTTTCTTTGAAGACCAAAGCTAAACAAATTGATAGAATTTGCAACAAGCGAACCTGCTCCGTTTTCAAATCTAATCTTTAAAGATTTATTAGTAGCTACATTTGAACCAGTGAATCTAACCCACAATGATAACATAGTATACTGATACGGATCAAATGAAGTAGCGCGAACAAATCTCGCGCCTAGTCTTGCATCAGTATTAGCGGAAATGCACTTAACTCCTTGTTTGGGTGACAATGCACTATCAAAATCTATACTACCCGTAGATACCCCCGTTGTATAAGTAGAAGTAGTCCACTCCGTATTTTCTAGATAGATATCTTCCTTTGCAATATTGGGTTCAGTAGTAGATGCTTCTACTAAGATGTACTGTATAAGTAAATGCGAATCGGGAATGGAAGGAGTAATAGGGGTTGCACTAGCCTCCCCTGATATTATACTGATGGTTCCATCTTCATCTACAACAATCGCATCGAATCTATTATTGTCCGGATCTGATGCATCTAGAGTAACATTCGTTGCTTCCGTTGTTTTATTTCCATTGAAATAATATTGGATTGTTGTTATATCATATGTTAACCCCATACCTGACCATGAGGCTCCCCCGCTTATCAAATATTTTGATGTGAATTGCTCTCCGCCTGCAACTAGATCAAAATCATTTGTATCTATATTATAAATTGGGACTTTCCCTAAAGATGACGAAGACAAAGATGCAGTTGCAATTTCTGATAATATAACGTGTTTTTTATTTCCCATTTATGATGGTTAATTTAGTATCTGTAGATTTTTATAATACAAAAATCTATAAATTAAATAATTAATTATAAAATTTATAATTTCTGTTCATTTGATTGATATAACACCAATCAAATCTTTCTGAAACAACAAGTGTTTCAAATGGCGGATTATAATCACCCATGAATTGTTTGTAAATGTTTATTGCACCATTAATGTCTCGATTTAAGTCATTACCACACTCACAAATATATTGTCTATTACTTAAATCTAAATCATGATTAATATTACCACATTTATAGTCTTTTAATTCTTTTTGTTGTTTGTAATAAGAAATAAATGTCTTATCTTTTTCATACTGTTCTTTTAATTCCACTAAAAAATGATTATACAACATTCTACCATCATTGGACATAGAGTTAATAATAGATTGTTGTCTATCACTTAAATTAATTTGTATTTTAAAAGTTAATAACATTCAGTTTCCTTTTTATCATATATTAAAGTTTTAAGAAAAACGTTGATTTTTACAAAATATTTTAAAAATAAATTTTAATTATAGAAAATTACTTTAATTATGGTTATTATAAAATATTATTGATAATTTGTATTATATATCACAAAATTGAGAAGTTCGTAATCTAAAACCATATAGATGCGAGAATGAGATTAACTGCCCTTCTTAAATCAACAGTAGAATGGATCCAACATGAATTTTACTGAGCACAGTCTAATAATAAAGATTAAAAATCTGCATCCATAGTGAAAACCTTAGATGTCTCATTTCCACCTTCTGTTTTCATTACGCCAGCCTTTTGGTATGATCCAATTCTTCCCTCGAAGAAATTCCCCTTAACCTCCATGGCAATGTTGGTCATAAAATCAAATGGATTTTTGGAATTCCAGATCTTAGAACATCCTAAAGTAGTCAATAATCTATCCGCAACATATTCTATATACTGACTCATCAGATCTGAGTTCATACCAATCAGTCTAACAGGCAATGATGCGATAATAAACTCCTTCTCGATTTCCACTGCATCTTTAATGATTGCTTGGATCGTTTCAACCGGCAATTTATTTTGGATGTAGTTATTGTAGAGCATACATGCAAAGTCGCAATGTAATCCTTCGTCCCTAGAAATTAGCTCGTTAGAAAAACAAAGTCCGGGCATCAGACCCCTTTTCTTAAGCCAGAATATAGAGCAGAATGATCCAGAAAAGAATATTCCCTCGATCGCCGCAAAAGCTATTAGTCTCTCAACGAATGTTCCATTATCGATCCATCTGAAAGCCCATTCAGCTTTCTTTTTTACAGATGGAACGGTTTCTATGGCATTAAAGAGGTGCTTTTTCTCCTCATCATCATTGATATAAGTATCAATCAAAAGAGAATATGTTTCTGAATGTATATTTTCCATCATCAATTGGAATCCATAGAAACATCTCGCCTCGGGGAACTGAACTTGATTTAGAAAATTCAAAGCCAAATTCTCATTCACGATTCCATCTGAATTATTGAAAAAAGCCAAAACATTCTTAATGAAATATCTTTCATTGTCATTGAGCTTTTCCCTCCAGTCGATAAGATCCTGATTCAAATCAATTTCCTCTGCAGTCCAAAATGAGGCTTCAGCAGTTTTGTACATTTTCCAGATATCCTGGCAGTGAATCGGCAACAACGAGAATCTCGAAGGGTTCGATTTTAGTAATGGTTCTTCCATGTGCATTTTTAAGATATTTATCCTGTTTATTTTATATCAGTAGGCTTTATTCCTTTTTTACTGATGACTTTTATATTAATTTTTACTTTATCCCCCGATGGTAAACTATAAATAGCATGGGAAGGTTTAAGTTTAAATGAAGCATCTTCGAACATCTTTGTATATTTTTTCCCCTTTCCGCTTGAAATATAGGCTATGGTTAGATGTGGGTGATAATCAGGAAAGTCTGTGGTATGCGGGAGCTCCGATAATTTTGAATTGCATTCTTTTAGATTCTTACCCTTTACATCAAACTTTAAAACATCATATTTCTCATTTTCAAAAAGTGAGATATTGTATATCTTACATATTCCAAATTGAAATCCTTTCAGAACATCCTTTATATCATCAATCGACACTTCTTCATGCAATCCATATAAAAGGGTAGTATGTGGTTCGTCTTCAAGACCATAACTTCTATCCCCCTCTTCAAAATAAACATCCTTGGGGTCTATTTCTGAGTGAATGTCCTCGATTTCAGAAAAATGAAAATATAACATGACGCATCCGTATTTATATTTCTCCTTCTTATTTTCCTTCTCATTCAATAAGAATTCATCTATCGGTTTATATTTATCATCTGATCATTATTTTAGTAACCTCTCTGTTGTCTTGCCCTATTCTCTTTATTTTTACTCATATACATATTGTACATTTCCTGTGAAGTCATGCCTATAGATGCAGCATAATTCATAAAGAAATGGAGCATATCGACTATCTCGAACTTGCATTCGATCTGATCAGATTCGGATAGGTCTGAAAATTTCTTATCTGAATAGGTTGGATAAGCTTTCTTCCATCTTTTCCATATCGCGTTTCCGTTTCCGTCTTTGATCCCTCCCAAAGCATCCGTAGCTTCGTGAGCCTCGTCGATTAGGGCGTGGGTGTTCATGTGCCAGAATTCCATGATCTCTCTGAGAGTCATATTTTCGAAATCATAGCCATAAACATTTTTTTGGGTTTCTGCTTGCAGATTGAGAATGTCTCCGAGAGTGTCGTATCTTATGCTATAAATTTTGGGGGTAGCATCGTTCCATACATCTTCAATCTCAAGATTTGCACAAGTATTGTCTGTGTTTGCCATATTAATTTATTTTATCTTTATACCATAAAAAAAATGGAAGGTTTCGATTTAAAAACAGTATTTGGATATATAGATGAAAAGTCAAATTATGAATCTGTATATAGAAGACCTAATAATGGATTATTATTCGAAGAAGGGAGATGAAAGAATATGGAAAAAGAAACTATCGGCTCTATTGAATAATATGCCGGAGGAGTACGGGAAATTCAAGAATGATAAATTTCACTTTCTAATAAATCCGTCGGACTATCAAATAATGTGGCATGTTATAAATGGTGATTATGAGCATAAAAAATGCAGGAATTGTGGAGGATTTACTAGATTTAATAGACAATTTTTCTACCATGATACATGTTCCAGAAAATGCTCCGCCATAATATCGGGACATAAAGATCCCGAGGACAGAAAAAAGATCACAGAGAAATCAAAGAAGACTTGCCTTATGAGATATGGTGTAGATTCACCATCAAAATTGGATGAATTTAAAGATAAGGTTAAAAAAACCAATATTGAAAAATATGGAAAAGATAGTCCAATGAAAAACACAGAGATACAAAAAAAGCAATTTAAAAAGATGCAGGAGACAAACATTAAGAGATATGGCGTAAAAAGTACTTTATCTGACGAGAGGACGAAAGAAAAAATCCGAAATACATTGCTTAATAAATATGGGGTTGATCATCAATGGAAGAGTGAATTAATAAGAAAAAAATCGGGAGATACCATGGAATCTAGATATGGGGCTAGAATATATTCAAAAACTAGGGATTGGATGAATAGATTCATGCTTCATGAATGGGGAAACAGATATTACGAATATAAGATGCCATCAGGTGAAGCGATAAAAATACAAGGATATGAAAATTTCGCTCTCGACGCATTGCTGAAAGAATACGACGAGAGCGAAATAGAGGTTAAGAAAAAACCTAGGATATTCTATGAATATGAAGGAAAGAGGAGGACATATAGATGTGATATTATGATACCAAGGGAGAGCAGAATAATAGAAGTTAAGTCGAAATTTACATACGAACTGCAGATTAATAAAAATATAGAGAAAGCTAAGGCTTGCTTATCTGCAGGCTATTCATTTGAATTCTGGATAATAAACAGGAAGGGAGATATTTTAATAGAAAAATTTAATGGTTAAGATCTGGATTTTATTATCCTTTCTATTTTTTCTATTTCAACCTGGGTTTCATTATATTTCTTCTTAGTGGCTTTTCTTTTTGAATATAAATCCATAAGGATCCCCTTTAGAATAGGTTCCTCATCTTTTTTTGGTAGATATACTGCTCCAGAGGATGTTACTATTGACCCATCAGGGGGATTTTGTATATTTTTGCCTATGAATATCTCAGGGGATATGCCCCACTGGATTAGCGTGTTTGGATATAGAGAGGCAAAGTCAAAACATGCTATCCATTCATACATTCCTTTCTCTGGTTGCTTCACATAGGCTCCCTCGAATTTAACTGCCACGTCGTTCTTTCTCTCATAGACTATAACCTGGTTTCTGGCTAAGAACTTTCTGAGCATCAGTACCTCTGTGGTCCAAACAGGGGAAAGTGCACGATTGATTTCAACTCCACTTACGTTGGCTATTTTAAAGAATGTCGCCATCGTGTTTAACTTCTGGTCTATATAATGAAGCAACACACAGTCGACTGCGTTATAGAAAATATATGTTTCAAAATCAGACTCATATAAATCCTTGAGTGTTCCGTCATATTGAATCTTTTTGACTCCAAGAGCTGCATTAGCAACATAGTCTAATGAATTAGATTCTCTAATCTTGATAACTCTATCCCATTTCTTGTAGATCTCCAAGTAGTCGACCATGAGCACGTGCATAGGGATCTGGTTCTTTCCCAATAAAATTCCACTTGGAGATGCGATAGAAGGATCTATACCAAGTCTCTTACATCTGCCAAGAATATACGGCCAGTCATATCCAAACCAGTTCCATCCGGTGACCAAGGGCATCTTATGGAGGAGTTTAGCTAAGAAGGTATAAATCATATCAAATTCCGTTTCGAATTTTCTATAATTAAATGTCCAATCTCCTTTAAATCCTTTAAAGTGCTCTTTGACTCTCTTCTCTATGCTCAGGATTTTTTCCTGTGACATTTCATCTATTCCAAGGATTAAAATTTTTCCCATCGATGACGCTATACCGATAGAAAGGATTTTATTTTTAGCTTGGGTAGTATCCAATGAATCGGCTCGATTATCTGTGATCTCTGTCTCAATATCGACGAAATATTTTTTAGGAACCTGAGTCTCCCAGAGTGGCTTAGTGATATTCTTATCAAAGCTCTCTAATATTTCTACTATCCTATACTTGTCGAATTTTTCACCCATCGATTTTTTGACCGGGTAACCATCCCACGATCTCCAAACAGGATCCTTAGATTTGTCACTTTCTGATGTTTTTCTCCAAATGAATCTCTGTGATTTTGGGATATCAAGATTTAAAAATTCCATATCTCCATCTTCATTATAATGAGAGATTTTAAGAGAGTTGCCAAGGTTTTCAATATCTATTATCATCCTACTTTTTATGACCCTTATCCCATAAGGTTTCCATAAAACATGATAAAAGATAGAAATGCTATTTAAAAGCGTTTTTAAGGATCATTTTAGAAAAGGCAATGAGAATGCTTCTCGAGATCTCAAACTCGCAGATTTCGTCCCTTTCTGGATGAAATTGGACTAATATTTTATCTGGATCCTCTAGGATTTCTATGGTTCCATCCTCGGCTTTACCCTTAATAGATAATTCGGGTGCAACATCTTTAACGGCCTGGTGATGACGAGAATTGACAAGATAAGTCCCGTCGGATATAAACGAGCTGCTTTCAGTGATTATTTTATGGTAGGACGAGAACTTATTGTGTGTGAGGTGGATAGAATACTTCTCGCTAATATCAGTGACAATATCTCCATATAGGGTCCCGCCCATTAGTGAATTTATTAGCTGCATTCCCCTGCATACTCCAAGAATTGGAATTTTCCCTGAATAGTGCTTGAAATATTCTTTCTCGCAAAGATCTCTTTCTGATATTGGATCCGCTGAATTAACACCATAAAAGCTGGGATGAATATCAGCCCCCCCGGTAAAAACTATCCCGTGTATACTAGGAAACGAAATCGACCGAGAATTGGTAGTCTGTAATTGAATAATGCTTATGGGGGATGAAATAGGAATGCCATTTATCCATCTCTGGTATTCACTGAATGTGGAATTAAACCTGGGTTGAGTTATACCTATCCGAATTTCCATTCCTGTTTTTCCATTATATATTCATATGGTCTCTTATCAGTTGGATGAACTACACATTAGCTAAAGACTAATGTGTTTCAGGTTTCATAGCCTCTTCTAACGAAAACGACTCCACCTGTTTTTGTTTAATGTCCGAATTAGTCCCTAACCCAGACAATATTTTTAAACCTTGCTTTAAAATGTTTTTACTTGCGTTAAAATCTCTATCATGTTTTTTTCCACATGAAGGACATTTCCATTCTCTAATGTTTAATGTCAAATCTTGATTTACCCATCCACAATTAGAACACATTTTAGATGATGGGAAAAATCTATCTATTTTAACAAATTGTTTATCATTCCAACCACATTTATATTCTAACATAGAATAGAATGTTCCTAAACTAGCATCAGACATTGCTTGGGCTAACTTGTGGTTTTTCATGATGTTCTTTACTGCTAAATCTTCAACTGATATAATGTCGTGGTTTTTGACAATTTCAGTTGAAACTTTATGTAAATAATCTTTTCTCACATTAGTTATTTTTTCGTGTAAAATAGCAAGTTTTTTTCTTTGTTTATCTCGCATTGAACTTCCTTTGACTTTCTTTGAAAGTTGTCTTTGTTCAAATTTTAATTTCTTTAAATTATTCTTTAATGTTTTAATATTCTCATATGTTGTTCCATCACTTAATACAAATTATCAATAATATTTCATAACAAATATAATTAAAGTAATTTTCTATAATTAAAATTTATTTTTAAAATATTTTGTAAAAATCAACATTTTTCTTAAAACCTTAATATATATAATAAAAAGGAACTTGAATGTTATTAACGTTTAAAATACAACTTAATTTAAGTGATGAACAACAAACTATCATTGACGCTATGTCCAATGATGGTAGAATGT
>JACCDT010408164.1_pt1 | contig 24299 bp, 26 predicted proteins | sample 7446291 | NCBI WGS metagenome assembly JACCDT01 (sample SAMN15323446, study PRJNA562643) | freshwater metagenome | isolation source: river surface water | place: USA:Blue River Watershed | collected 2017-08-17 | reverse complement strand
TCGGCGCGCCTGGAGCGCCTGGGCCCGGACGGCCTGGAGTTCCAGCTGACCTACTGGATCGAGGACCCGTCCCACGGCCAGCCCTCGGTGCGCTCGCACGTGAACATCGCCATCCTGCAGGGCCTGCGGTCCGCGGGCATCGACATTCCCTACCCGCAGCGGGTGGTGCGCATGGTCCGCGAGCCGGGCACTCCCCCGAACGGCCTATAATCGAAAAAAGAACGATCGTTCTTTTCGGCCGGATTTCCCTCTGAATTGTCCTGATGTGGACGGTGCGGAGAAGGGCTCGGCTTAGAATCCGCCAGTTTACGTAAACGTCAATCAGAGACAGCCTCAGCAGGCACCAGGAGCTCCCCCAAATGAAGGCATTGGTCGCAGTCAAGCGGGTGGTGGACTACAACGTGAAGGTCCGCGTCAAGTCGGACAACACGGGTGTGGACATCGCCAACGTCAAAATGAGCATGAACCCCTTCGACGAGATCGCCGTCGAAGAGGCCGTCCGCCTGAAGGAAAAGGGTGTGGTCACCGAGGTGATCGCCGTCTCCTGCGGTCCCCAGGCCTGCCAGGAGACCCTGCGCACCGCCATGGCCATCGGCGCCGACCGCGGCATCCTGGTGCAGACCGACGAGGAGCTGCAGCCCCTGGCCGTGGCCAAGCTGCTCAAGGCCCTGGTCGACAAGGAAGGCCCCCAGCTCGTGATCCTGGGCAAGCAGGCCATCGACGATGACTGCAACCAGACTGGCCAGATGCTGGCGGCCCTGGCCGACATGCCCCAGGCCACCTTCGCCTCGAAGGTGGAAGTGGAAGGCAGCAACGCGAAGGTCACCCGCGAAGTCGACGGCGGCCTGGAAACGCTCCAGATCAGCCTGCCCGCCGTGGTCACCACCGACCTGCGCCTCAATGAGCCGCGCTACGTGACCCTGCCCAACATCATGAAGGCCAAGAAGAAGCAGCTGGACACCGTCACCCCGGCGGACCTGGGCGTCGACGTGGCCCCGCGCATCAAGACCCTCAAGGTCAATGAACCGGCCAAGCGCTCGGCGGGCGTCAAGGTGCCCGACGTGGCCACCCTGGTCGCCAAGCTCAAGACCGAAGCCAAGGTGATCTGAGGAGAACACGAACATGACTTCCCTGGTTATTGCAGAACACGACAACGCCTCGATCAAGGGCGCGACCCTCAACACCGTGACCGCCGCTGCCGCTTGCGGCGGTGAGGTGCACGTGCTCGTCGCTGGCCACAACGCCGGCGCCGCCGCCGCGGCCGCCGCGCAGATCGCCGGCGTGTCCAAGGTGATCCACGCCGACGGCGAAGGCTTCGCTCACGGCCTGGCCGAGAACGTCGCCGCCCAGGTCCTGGCGATCGCCTCCGGCTACAGCCACATCCTGTTCCCGGCCACCGCCAGCGGCAAGAACGCCGCCCCGCGCGTGGCCGCCAAGCTCGACGTGGCCCAGGTCTCCGACATCACCAAGGTGATCAGCCCCGATACCTTCGAGCGCCCGATCTACGCCGGCAACGCGATCGCCACCGTGCAGTCGACGGATGCCACCAAGGTGATCACCGTGCGCGGCACCGGCTTCGATGCCGCAGCAAGCACCGGTGGCTCGGCCGCCGTCGAGACCGCCGCCGCCGTGGCTGCCTCGGCCAAGAGCCAGTTCCTGGGTTCCGAGATCGCCAAGAGCGACCGCCCGGAACTGACCGCCGCCAAGATCATCGTCTCTGGTGGCCGGGCCCTGGGCTCCGCCGAGAAGTTCAACGAAGTGATGACCCCGCTGGCCGACAAGCTGGGTGCCGCCCTCGGCGCCAGCCGCGCCGCCGTCGACGCGGGCTACGCCCCCAACGACTGGCAGGTCGGCCAGACCGGCAAGATCGTCGCCCCGCAGCTGTACATCGCCGCCGGCATCTCCGGCGCGATCCAGCACCTGGCCGGCATGAAGGACTCCAAGGTGATCGTCGCGATCAACAAGGACCCCGAAGCGCCCATCTTCAGCGTGGCCGACTACAGCCTGGAGGCGGACCTGTTCGCCGCCGTGCCGGAGCTGGTGCAGGCGCTCTGAGCGCCTGGCTGACGCGCATCCCCTTCAAAGGCATCGTTCGCGATGCCTTTTTTCTTGTAGTTCAGGAGACAGTGCCATGAGTTTCAACGCCCCCGTCAAGGACCTGCTGTTCAACGTCCGCCATCTCGCCAACATCGACGAGATCGCCCAGATCCCCGGCTTCGAGGATGCCGGCTTCGAGACCGCGCAGGCGGTGGTGGAGGAATGCGCCAGGTTCAACGAAGGCGTGGTGGCACCCCTGAACTGGGACGGTGACCAGAAGCCTTCTTCCTGGAAGGATGGCGTGGTCACCACCACCCCGGGCTTCAAGGAGGCCTACAAGCAGTTCGCCGAAGGCGGCTGGCAGGGCCTGCAGCATCCGGTGGACTTCGGCGGCCAGGGCCTGCCCAAGACCATCGGCGCCGCCTGCGGCGAGATCATCAACAGTGCCAACCTGAGCTTCGCGCTGTGCCCCATGCTCACCGACGGCGCGATCGAGGCCCTGCTCACCGCCGCCTCCGACGAGCTCAAGGCCACCTACCTCGAGAAGCTGGTGACCGGCGAGTGGACCGGCACCATGAACCTCACCGAGCCCCAGGCCGGCTCGGACCTGTCCATGGTCCGCTCGCGCGCCGAGCCCCAGCCCGACGGCACCTACAAGGTCTTTGGCACCAAGATTTTCATCACCTATGGCGAGCACGACATGGCGGACAACATCGTCCATCTGGTGCTGGCTCGCGTGACCGGCGCGCCCGAAGGCGTCAAGGGCATCAGCCTGTTCGTGGTGCCCAAGTTCATGGTGAACCAGGACGGCTCGCTGGGCGCGCGCAACGACGTGCACTGCGTGTCCATCGAGCACAAGCTGGGCATCAAGGCCTCGCCGACCGCGGTGCTGCAGTACGGCGACCACGGTGGCGCCGTCGGCTACCTCGTCGGCCAGGAGAACCGCGGCCTCGAGTACATGTTCATCATGATGAACGCCGCCCGCTACGCGGTGGGCGTGCAGGGCATCGCCCTGGCCGAGCGCGCCTACCAGAAGGCGGTGCAGTACGCCCGTGACCGCGTCCAGTCCCGCCCGGTGGACGGCAGCCTGAACCAGGCCGCGCCCATCATTCACCACCCCGACGTCAAGCGCATGCTGCTCACGATGCGCGCCTACACCGAAGGCTGCCGCGCCATGGCCTCGGTGGCCGCCGCCGCCTACGACGCCGCCCACCACCACCCGGACGCCGAGGTGCGCAAGCAGAACCAGGCCTTCTACGAGTTCCTGGTGCCGCTGGTCAAGGGCTACAGCACCGAGATGAGCCTGGACGTCGCCTCGCTGGGCGTGCAGGTGCACGGCGGCATGGGCTTCATCGAGGAGACCGGCGCGGCCCAGTACCTGCGCGACGCCAAGATCCTGGCCATCTACGAGGGCACCACCGCCATCCAGGCCAACGACCTGGTGGGCCGCAAGACCGCCCGTGACGGCGGCCAGACCCCGCGCGCCATCGCCGCCATGATCGAGAAGACCGAGGGCGAACTCGCCAAGCGCGCCAGTGCCGACGCCAGGGCCGTGGCCAGGCGCCTGGCCGCTGCCCGCAAGGCCTTCCTGGACGTGGTCGACTTCGTCGCCGGCGGCGCCAAGGCCTCGCCCAACGCGGTCTTCGCCGGCTCGGTGCCCTATCTGATGCTGGCGGGCAACCTGGTCGCCGGCTGGCAGCTGGCCCGTGCCCTGATGGTGGCCGAGGACCTGGCCGCGAAGGGCGAGGACGTGGCCTTCATGCAGGCCAAGGTGATCACCGCCCGCTTCTACGCCGACCACATCCTCTCGAAGGCGCAAGGCATCCGCGACAGCATCGTCGAGGGCGCCGACGCGGTGGTGGCGATGCCGCTCGAGGCTTTCTGAGTGCCGGGACCGGACGACAGAGAACAACCACAAGGAGACATCCGATGAGCCGCCTTCCCCCGACCCTCCAGAAGCTGCCGCTGCCGATCATCGGCTCGCCCCTGTTCATCATCAGCAATCCGAAGCTGGTGATCGAGCAGTGCAAGGCCGGTGTGGTGGGCTCCATGCCCGCGCTCAACGCGCGCCCGGCCTCGCAGCTGGACGAGTGGCTGCACGAGATCACCGAGACCCTGGCCGCCTACAACAAGGCCAACCCGGACAAGCCGGCCGCGCCTTTTGCCATCAACCAGATCGTCCACAAGAGCAATGACCGGCTCGAGCACGACATGGAGCTGGTGGTGAAGTACAAGGTGCCGATCATCATCACCTCGCTGGGCGCGCGCCCGGAGGTGAACGAGGCGGTGCACTCGTACGGCGGCGTGGTGCTGCACGACATCATCAACAACGCCTTCGCCCGCAAGGCGATCGAGAAGGGCGCCGACGGCCTGATCGCCGTGGCCGCAGGCGCTGGCGGCCATGCCGGCACCAAGAGCCCCTTCGCCCTGGTGCAGGAAATCCGCGAGTGGTTCGACGGCCCGATCGCGCTCTCGGGCTCCATCGCCACCGGCGGCGCGGTGCTGGCGGCCCAGGCCATGGGGGCGGACTTCGCCTACATCGGCTCGGCCTTCATCGCCACCCACGAAGCCCGCGCCACCGAGGCCTACAAGCAGGCCATCGTCGACTGCAACAGCGACGACATCGTCTACTCCAACCTCTTCACCGGGGTGCACGGCAACTACCTCAAGCCCTCCATCGTGGCCGCCGGCATGGACCCGGACCATCTGCCCGAGGCCGACCCGAGCAAGATGAACTTCGGCGGCGACGCCAAGAAGGCCTGGAAGGACATCTGGGGCAGCGGCCAGGGCATCGGCGCGGTGAAGTCGGTCACGTCGACCGCCGAACTGGTGGGGCGCCTGCGCCGCGAGTACGAAGAGGCGCGTGCGCGCATCTGCGGCAACTGCTGCTGATCACCCGATTGCAGCCAGGAGGCCCGCCACGAGCGGGCTTTTTTTGCCTCTCAGACCGGCCGGTTCCGTGCCAGTGGCGGGTTCGCGGCGAAGTAGCGCAGGATGCCGCGCAGGAGCGCGTCGGCCAGCTGGTCCTGGTACTCGGGGCTCTTGAGGCGCTGCTCCTCCTCCGGGTTGGAGATGAAGGCCGTTTCGACCAGCACCGAGGGAATGTCGGGGGCCTTGAGCACCGCGAAGCCCGCCTGTTCGACCCGGGGCTTGTGCAGCCGGCCGACCTGGCCAATCTCGCCTAGCATCGCGCCGCCCAGGCGCAGGCTGTCCTTGATCTGGGCGGTGGTGCTCAGGTCCAGCAGCACGCGCGCCACGCCCGGGTCCTGGGCCTTGACGTTGACCCCGCCGATCAGGTCGGCCTTGTTCTCCTTGTCGGCCATCCAGCGCGCGGCGCTGCTGGAGGCGCCGCCCTCGCTCAGCGCGAACACGCTGGCGCCGCGGGCGGTGGGGGTGAAGAAGGCGTCGGCGTGGATGCTCACGAACAGGTCCGCCTGCACACGCCGCGCCTTGTTCACCCGCTGGTGCAGGGGCACGAAGAAGTCGGCGTCGCGCGTGAGGAAGGCGCGCAGCGGGCTGCCACCCACGCTGGCGGCGTTGAGCCGCTGCTGCAGGCGCTGGGCCACCTGCAGCACCACGTCCTTCTCACGCGTGCCGCCGGGGCCGATGGCGCCGGGGTCCTCGCCGCCATGGCCGGGGTCCAGCGCGACGACGATGAGGCGGTCGGTGCGGGACGGGTTGGCCGGGACCACGCCGGTCGTCGCCGGGGCACCCGGGGGCTGGGTGGGAAGGGGCAGGCCGGCCGCCTCGCCCGGTCCCGTGCCCGGGAGGGCTTGCGAGCGCTTGGCGATCAATTCGCCCAGCGGGTCGGCAGGGGTGAGCAGGGGCTGCACGGGCGTCACCGGGCCGGCCACCGGCCCGCGCTCGCGGGTGCGCTCGGCGATCAACGCCTCGAGCGGGTCGACCGCGCGGGCAGGGTAGAAGTCCAGCACCAGCCGGTGCTTGTAGCTTTCCACCGGCGCGAGGTTGAACACCTGGGGCAGGGCGGCCTGCTTGAGGTCGATGACCAGGCGCACCGTGCCGGGCAGGTACTGGCCCACCCGGATGCCGGCGATGTTGGGGTCGTCCGCGCGCACCTTGGCGACCAGCTCGCGCAGCTGCGGGGAGAGGTCCAGGCCCTCGATGTCCACCGCCAGCCGGGGCGGCTGGGTGACCTGGGTCTGGCGGGTGACCAAGGGCACGTCGGACTCGATGGTGACCCGGGTGTAGTCGGGCGCGGGCCAGATGCGCACCGAGACGATGCCCGCGCCGCGGGCGATTTGCTGCGCCCCGAGCAGGAGCACCAACGCGCCGGCCTGGAGCAGGTCGCGCCGGTGCAGGCCTTCGGCGGGGCCGTGGCCGGGTGCGAGAGCCCGGACGCCGGCCGCCGCGGGCCCGGGGCCTGGGAGCTTGCGCCCGCCGCGCCTCATTCCGCCTCCAGCAGGCGGGCGCCGCGCGCGGTGCCGGCGGTGGCGGTCACCTCGCGGACGTCGTCCTCCCGCGCCACGAGGTCCAGGACGAGGTCGGGCACCGGCAGCAGGCCGGCGGCCTTGTCCGGCCACTCGGCCAGCTTCAGCCCGGGCCGCGCGAAGACGTCGCGAAAGCCGGCGTCCTCCCACTCGCGCGGGTCGTTGAATCGGTAGAAGTCGAAGTGCGAGACCGCAAGCGGCGCGCCGGAGGCGGGCCACCGGCCCTCGTGCGGCTCGACCACCGCATAGGTGGGCGACTTGATCCGGCCCTGCACGCCCAGGGCGCGCAGCAGGTGGCGCACGAAGGTGGTCTTGCCCGCGCCGAGGTCGCCGCGCAGCTCGAGGAAGGCGTCCTGGATGTCGGGCCGGGCGGCCAGGCGGCGGGCGAAGGCCTCGGTGTCCGCCTCGGAATGCCAGTGCAGCCGCAGGGGCGCGGGAAGCCCGGGGGCAGGTGGGCTTCCTACAATCGGCGGGTGGTGTCCGGCAGCAGTCACGGCGAGTTCGACGGTTCTTCCCTGGTTGCGGAAATCGGGCGCTGGGCCCATGAGCTTGGATTCTCCCAAATTGGCGTGGCCGGCATCGACCTTTCGTCCGCCGAGCAGGGGCTTCTGGCCTGGCTGGCCCGGGGCTTCCACGGCGAGATGGGCTACATGGCCGCCCATGGCCTCAAGCGCGCCCGCCCAGCCGAACTGGTGCCGGGCACGGTGAGCGTGCTCACCGCCCGCATGGACTACCTGCCCCGGGACATCTCCGCCCCGCCCGCCGCACCCCCAGCCGAGGGGGCACGTGCCCCCGCCGCGTCTGCCATGCCCGAGGGCTGGCAAGCCCTCGAGTGGCAGCGGCTGCAGCGTCCGGACGAGGGCATCGTCTCGCTCTACGCCCGCGGCCGGGACTATCACAAGGTGCTGCGCGCCCGCCTGCAAAAGCTCGCCGACCGCATCGCCGGACGGGTGGGCCCGCTGGGGCACCGGGTGTTCACCGACTCCGCGCCGGTGATGGAGGCGGAGCTGGCCGTCCGCAGCGGCCTGGGCTGGCGGGGCAAGCACACCCTGGTGCTGCATCGCGAGGCCGGCTCGATGTTCTTCCTGGGCGAGATCTTCCTGGACCTGCCGCTGCCTGCGACGCCGGCGGTGGAGGCCCATTGCGGCAGCTGCAGCGCCTGCATGGACCTGTGCCCTACCCGCGCCATCGTCGGCCCTGGCCTGCTGGACGCGCGGCGCTGCATCTCGTACCTCACCATCGAACACCCGGGGCCCATTCCCGAGGACCTGCGGCCGGCGCTGGGCAACCGCATCTACGGCTGCGACGACTGCCAGCTCGCCTGCCCCTGGAACAAGTTCGCCCGCCGCAGCCCGCTGCCGGACTTCGACCCGCGCGAGGGGATGGCCGGCAGCAGCCTCGCATCCCTGCTTGCCTGGGATGAGGCGGAGTTCCTGCGCCGCACCGAGGGCAGCCCCATCCGCCGCATCGGGCACGAGCGCTGGCTGCGCAATGTGGCGGTGGCGGCGGGCAATGCCTTGCGGCAGGCGAAGGCAGAGGGTGCCGGGGAGGGGGCCGGAAAGGGCGAGGCGCGCGCTGCCTTGCGTGGCGCCCTGCAGGCCCGCGCCACGCATCCGAGCGGGCTGGTGCGTGAACATGTGGCCTGGGCCCTGGCCCAGGGCGATTGAGGGAGGTGGCGGCACGGGCCGCCTGGTGCCGCGTGCCCGCGGTCAGCGCAGGGGCAGCAGCAGCCCCAGGGCGAAGGTCAGGCTGACCGCGCCGAGCGCATTGGACAGCGTCACCAGGGCGCCCACCAGCGGGCCGTTGTAGCCCATCTTGCTGGCCAGCACATAGCTGCTGGGGGCGGTGGGCATGGCCGAGAAGGCCAGCAGCACCGTGGTCTGGAGCAGATCCAGGCTGAACGCCCGCGCGATGCCGAAGGCCGCCAGCGGCATCCACAGGTGCTTGATCGACAGCACCGCCACCGCCAGCGACTTGGCCCGGCCCAGGGCAGAGAACTGCATGCCCGCGCCGGCGGCCATCAGGCCCATGGCGATGCCGGCCTGGCTGATGCGGCTCACCGCCGGGTCGACCCAGGCCGGGATGGAAAAGCCGGCCAGGTTGGCCAGGAGCCCGGACACGGTGGCGATGATGAGCGGATTGCGCAGGAGCGCCGCGCCGAAATGCGCGTCGGAGTGGCGCGCCATGGGCCAGACCGCAGCCACGTTGAACACAGGAACGCAGAACCCGATCAGGACCGCCACCAGGGCAACGCCCGGCCCGCCCGCCATGCGGTCGACGATGGCCAGGGTGATGTAGCTGTTGAACCGGAAGGCGATCTGGGCGCTGGCCGCGTGCTCGCGCAGGTCCACATGCCGTCGCAGCCAGGGCAGGCGGGGGATGGCATAGGCCATGGCCACGCCGGCCGCGGCCAGCGCGAGTCCGCCGGCGATCATGGCGCCGGTAGCCCCCAGGTCCAGCGGCTTGCGCACGATGGCCTGGAACAGCAGCACCGGAAAGAGGAAGTAGTAGACCAGCCCGTCGACCTGCTGCCAGACGTTGCGTCCGAGCGCGGTATACCGACACACCAGCCAGCCAATGACGATGAGGGAGAAATCGGGGAACAGCAGCTCGAAGAAATTCACGCGTCGAGGATACCAAGCGGCCGCAGGGGGCCTTCCCCGGTGACCCCGGCCCCTCCGCCCCGGCCCCTTCGCCCCGGGCCGGACCCCCGGGCCAATCCCGAGTCTGGCCGACCAAGTCGCGGCTAAAGTCGGGGCCACCGGGTCGGGGCTAACATTAGCCACCCCCTCTCAACTTCCCCCATTCCAAAGAGGAACGCCATGCAACGACGCCACTGGTTCGCCCTGACCCTGTCCATTTCGGCCACTGCCCTCCTGGCAGCCGCCGGACCTGCGATGGCCCAGGCCTATCCGAACAAACCGGTCCGACTGGTCGTGCCCTTCGCCCCGGGCGGCACCACCGACATCGTTGCCCGCGTCATCTCCGACCCCCTGGGCAAGGCCCTGGGCCAGAGCGTCGTGGTGGAAAACCGTGCCGGTGGCGGCGGCGTGGTGGGCGCCGCCGAGACGGTCCGCTCGGCCCCGGACGGCTACGCGCTGGGCATGGCCACCGTGTCGACCACGGCTGCCAACCCGGCGATCAACCCCAAGACGCCCTACAACCCGCTCACCGACTTCACGCCCATCGTGAACATCGCGGCCACGCCCAACGTGATCGCAGTGCACCCCAGCTTCCCGGCCAAGGACCACAAGACCTTCCTGGAGGTGATCAAGAAGAACCCTGGCAAGTACTCCTACGCCTCCTCCGGCACCGGCGGCATCGGCCACCTGCAGATGGAGCTGTACAAGAACCTCACCGGCGCCTTCGTGCTGCACATTCCCTATGGCGGTGCCGGTCCGGCCCTGAACGACACGGTCGCCGGCCACGTGCCCATGATCTTCGACAACCTGCCCTCGGCCCTGCCCTTCATCAAGGAAGGCAGGCTGGTGGCGATCGCGGTCGCCGCGCCCCAGCGCCTGGCGGTGCTGCCCAATGTGCCCACCTTCAAGGAGCTGGGCCTGGAGCCTGTGAACCGCATGGCCTACTACGGCATCCTGGGGCCGAAGAACCTGCCCAAGGATGTGGTCGACAAGGTGCACGGCGGCGTGGTCAAGTCGCTGCAGGACCCCGCGGTGCGCAAGCGCATCGAGGACACCGGCTCGCTCGTGATCGGCAACAACCCGCAGGAATTCGCCGCCCAGATCAAGGCCGAATACGAGGTCTACAAGAAGGTGGTCGACACCGCCAAGCTCAAGCTGGACTGAGCCTGCGCCATCTGCCCCTTGCCGTGACGTGACCGCCAGGGGCAGACCCTCCAGCGCCATCGCCGCCGCATCCTCCGACCCGGTCGTCGACACCTTCGTCGACGCGCTCTGGCTGGAGGAGGGGCTGGCCCGCAACACCCTCGACGCCTACCGGCGCGACCTGCGCGCCTTCTCGGCCTGGCTGGCGACCAAGGGCCTGGCCCTGGACAGCGCCAGCGAGCACGACCTGGCGGGCTACTTCGCCGCCCGCCACAGCGAAACCCGGGCCACCTCGGCCAACCGCCGGCTGGCGGTGCTGCGCCGCTACTACCGCTGGGCCCTGCGCGAAGGGCGGGTGCAGGCGGACCCGACGCTCAAGATGCCCTCGGCCAAGCGGCCGCTACGGGTGCCCAAGTCGCTCTCGCAGTCCCAGGTCGAGGCGCTGCTGGCCGCGCCCGACACCGACACGCCCCTGGGCCTGCGAGACCGGGCCATGCTCGAATTGATGTACGCCAGCGGCCTGCGTGTGAGCGAACTGGTGACGCTCAAGGTCCTCAATGTGAGCCTCACCGAGCACGTGGTGCGGGTGCTGGGCAAGGGCGGCAAGATGCGCCTGGTGCCCTTTGGCGAGGTGGCCCGCGACTGGCTGGTGCGCTACCTCGAGCAGGCCCGGGCCGAGATCCTCGCTGGCCAGCAGACGGAAGACCTGTTCGTCACCGGCCGCGGCGCGGCCATGACCCGGGCGATGTTCTGGGTCATCGTCAAGAAGTCGGCGCAGCAGGCAGGCATCACCGCGCCGCTTTCGCCGCACACCCTGCGCCATGCCTTCGCCACCCACCTGCTCAATCACGGCGCCGACCTGCGCGCGGTGCAGATGCTGCTGGGGCATGCGGACATTTCCACCACCACCATCTACACCCACGTGGCGCGCGAGCGGCTGAAGCAACTGCACGCCAGGCACCACCCGCGGGCCTGAGCGCGGCAGGCGCTGCACCACGCGCTGCACCACGCGCTGGAGCGTGTCAAAACCGGCCGGAACGTTCGAGCGGACTTCGTGTCCGATTTGGCAAAGAGGGGCTTGGCGTGCACGGCCACCTGTCAATCCTGCCGAAGCGGATGGCGGCCGGTGCGGCGCTTGGGGCAATCTGCCCGGATGCTCAAACGTTCCTATTTCGACATGAGCGGCCTGCGGGGCCAGCGACTGCGCCGCCTGCTGCGGCAGGGGACCCAGTCCCTGGATCTTTCCGCGGTGGAGGACAGTGGCTGGGACTGCTGGACCTCCCCCGCGCCCGGCATCGGCGGCCGTGAGGCACGCCGGCTCGCCCTGGCCATGGAGGTGCTGCACGCCTGGGTGTTCTACCTCGCCCGCGCCGCCGATGTGCGGAACGCCGAGGAGCGGGTGCCCGTGCTCGAGCTGGCCATTTCCGAGGACACCATCGCCCGCTGCCAGGAGCCGGGCTTTTCGGAAATGGGCGGAACGGGCGGGGAGGACCTGCTGATGTTCCCTCACAGCACCTCCTTCGTGGTGCTGCGGACCTCCCAGGGGCTGACCCACTATGCGGGTGTGCCGCACTTCATCGCCATCGTCCGCGGCGACCCGGGCTCGCTCGGCCCGGGCATCACCGACGACAACCTGCCGGAGGTGCGGCCCTGGCGCCGGCCAAGGGGCGAGGGGTGAGGAGGAGGCGCGCCGCGTGACGGGCGCTCCCGTGGGTGCGGGGGAGTCGTCCTTCCCGAGCCGGTGGGTTGGGGGCCGTTACCTGGCGCCGTCCATCCCGGCCAGCGCGCTCACCGCCAGGGCGTAGCCCGGCACGCCGAAGCCGGCCATCACCGCCTTGCAGGCCGGGGAGAGGTAGCTGTGGTGGCGGAAGCTCTCGCGCGCGTGCACGTTGGAGATGTGCAATTCGATCACCAGGGCGCCGGCGCCCTTGATGGCGTCATGCAGGGCGATGCTGGTGTGGGTGTAGGCGCCGGCGTTGAGGATGACGCCCGCCGCCTTGCCTTCGGCCTGCGCCTTGCCCGCCTCGTGGATCCAGGTCACCAGCTCGCCTTCGTGGTTGCTCTGGCGGAAGTCCAGGGCCAGGCCGTGTTTCGCGCAGGCCTCGCGGCACAGGGCCTCGACGTCGGCGAGGGTCTGGGAGCCATAGACCTGGGGCTCGCGGGTGCCCAGCAGGTTGAGGTTGGGGCCGTTGAAGACGTAGGCGGTTTTCATGGTGCGTCGATCGGGATGGGTGCGAGGCGCCGGAAGGCGGCTGGCCCGCCGGGCAGGCCCGGGCAGGCGTGAACGACCGGAGGGTAGCAGACTCGCCCGGGCGGCCTGATCCCGGACGGGGGCGGGGAGGACGGGAGCCTAGGGCAGGCTGCGGGCACAGCGGAAGCCGATGTAGACCACCGCGGTGTCACGCGGCTTGGACTGCAGGTGCTCGCGGTGCATCTGCGCCGGCCCGTACCACCAGGAGCCGCCCCGGGTCGGGCGCTCCGGCCCCGGGGCGCCGTCGTCCGTCCACTCCCACACGTTCGCGCCCATCTCGTGCAGGCCGTTGACCCCGGCGCGGGTGCTGCCGGCCAGGGCATGGCCGCGCCCCCGCGAGGTGGCCTGGCGCGGGTCGGCCAGCACCGTCGGCACTGCGCCGCAGCCTTCGGCGCAGTTGGCGCCCTGCGGGCTGTCGCCAGTGGGGTAAGGGTGGCTGCGGCCATTCGTGAACCCCACCGGGGGCTGAGGCCGCCGCTCGGTGTAGGCCGCCTCCATCCATTCAGCGTCGGTGGGGAGGCGCTTGCCCGCCCAGCGGCAGTAGCCCTGGGCCTCGTCGAAGGTGAGGTGCACCGCGGGCTCGGTGTCGGCCGCGGGCTGGCCATAGGGCGCGCGCCAGGTCCAGCCCCGGCGCTGCACCCAGCCGCCCTCGAATGTAGAGCCGCCGCCTGCGCGCTCGGCCTGGGACACGAAGCCGGTGGCCTGGGCATAGCGCCGCAAGGCGCCGACGGTGACCTCGGTGCGGTCGATCTCGAAGCGGCCGATGCGCTGCATGGCCTCAGAGCCGGGCCCTTGTGCCGCCAGCGGGCTGGCGGCCAGGCATGCGGCGACGAGGAGAAGTGTGCGACGCAGGCGATCGTTCACGCCGAGGACTCCCGGGGCTGGCTTGCCTTGCCGCCGTAGGTGGCCTCTAGCCGTTGCCGAAGATGCTCGGCAGCGGTGATGGGCGGGTGACGTGGCGATTCGCCCGCTGGCACGCAGCCGGGCAGGGCGCTCACCAGCGCGTCGGGGTTGGGGTCGAGGAAGAAGGCGATGGAGTGGCGCAGGCGCGGCGGCGGGCCGACCCGGTGCGGGGTCGATACGTACACGTCGTTGGACCAGCGCATGAGGCAGTCGCCGATGTTGCACAGGAAGGCGCCGGGCAGGTGCGGCGCGTCGATCCAGCGGCCGTCCCGGCTTTGCACCTGCAGCCCGGGCACGCCGTCGGTGGCCAGCAGGGTGACGTTGCCGTAGTCGGTGTGGGCGCCGGCACCGGCCTGGGCCGCCGCTGCCTCGGGGGTGGCGGGGGCAGACGCAGACCCGGCCGCCAGGGCGGGCGGGTAGCGCAGCAGGCGCAGCGTGGCCATCGGCCGGTCCAGCTTGTCGGCGAAGAAGTCTTCGGGCAGGCCCAGGTCCAGGGCGAAGGCGCGGTGCAGCCGCCGGCCCACGTCCAGGGCGGCGTCGAAATAGGCCTGGGCCTGCTCGCGCCAACCTGGAAGCGGCGGCCAGACGTTAGGTGGCCGACCCGGCTCGCCGTCCCAGACCAGGTTGTAGGCCTCCTTCAGGTCGGGCGCGGCCTTTTCGTTGAGTGACTCCACGCCCAGCGCCACATAGCCCCGGTTGTGGCCGTGGCGGCGGATGGAGAGCGCCTCCTTGGCCTCGGCCGGCAGCGCGAACAGCTGGTGGGCGGCGGCGAAGGTGGCCTGCAACCGGTCAGCCGGGATGCCGTGGCCGGTGATGGCAAAAAAGCCGATGTCACGGCAGGCAGAGCCCACCTGCCGGGCGACGGCGGCACGCTGCGCGGTATCGTCGCTCGCCAGTACGCCGATGTCGATGACCGGCAGGTGCGTCGACATGGCCGTCATGGCCCTCAGTTGGGCAAGGAGACGCGCTTGGTATCCAGCGAGCGCAGGACCTCGGGCGCGAAAGCCCTGCGGTAAAGGGCCGTGCTGGGCTCGCCTTCCTTGACCAGGCCATTAGCCTTGAGCCACTTGCCTTCACGCACCATCAGGTCCAGCGTGCTGGCATCGAGCTTGATGCGGAACTCGTACTCGGGCCAGGCCGTGCGAACCGCGTCAACGGTGGTGGCTCCACCGACAAAGCGGGCCGTGACCTCCTGCGACTCGCTGGCGTTCTTGCCGATGAATTCCTCGCCCTTGATCAAGGCGGCCAGCACGCGCTTGGTCAGCGCCGGGTTGGCCGATACCTTTTCGGAGGCGGCCAGCACGAAGCTGCTGGCGTATTCGGGTAGGTTGATTTCCTGGTATTGCGCACCCAGGACCTTCTTGGCGTTTCCATAGCCACTGGGGAAAGTCATGATCGCGTCGACATCGCCGCGGGCCAAGGCGACGGCCATTTCGGGCGGCGGCACGTTGACTAACTCGGCCTTCACGCCCAGTTTCTCCATCGCCTCGGCGACGATGAAGTGAACGTTGGTGCCCACCGGCACCGCCACCTTCTTGCCGGCCAGCGATTTGAGGTCCACCGGCTTGTCGCTCTTGGCGATCACTCGGAAGGCCTTGTACTGCGAGAGCACGCCGACGATCGAGAACTTCAGGCCGCGCATGACGCCAGAGACGGCGGGAAATTCGGCCATGACGGCGTAGTCGACCTGGCCACCGATCAGGGCCTCGAAGCCGGCGCGACCGCTGGCGAAGGGGATGATCTTGGCGTCGATCTTCTCGGCAGCCCACAGCTTCTTGTCGGCGGCCTGAGCGATCTGCGGCACGTCGGGGTAGGCGCCCCAGCCGATGGTCACGGGGGTGAGTTCTTGTGCGAGGGAGGCGCCGGTGGCGGCAGCCAGTGACAGGGCGAGGGCAGATTGCAGGAATTGGCGGCGCATGAAAAGTACTCCAGGAGCGTTGTGAATCAGTGGTTGTGTCCGCTGGCGCGCAGAAGCTGCAGCATGCGCGCGCGGTGGGCGATGAAGTCGGCGTCGATCACTTCGATCGAACGCGGTCGGGGGCTGGCGACACCCAGGGTGTCGACGATGCGTCCGGGGGCGGCGGACATCACCAGCACACGATCCGACAGGATCAGGGCCTCATCGATGTCGTGGGTGATGAACAGCACCGTGGTGCGATGAGCGTCCCAAACCCGCAGCAGCAGCTCCTGCATCGACATGCGCGTCTGCGCGTCGAGCGCGCCGAAGGGTTCGTCCATCAGCAGCACGTCGGGCCGCGCGGCCAGGGTGCGTGCCAGCGCCACGCGCTGGCGCATGCCCCCCGAGAGCTGTCCGGGGTAATGGTCGGCCTTGTCTGCCAGGCCAACTTCGGCCAGGGCCGCCAGCGCCGCTCGCTGGCGTTCGGGGCGGCTCATGCCGAATCGCTTGAGGGCGAAGGCCACGTTGGCCTCGGCGGTGAACCAGGGAAACAGGGCGTATTGCTGGAACATCACGCCCACGCGGGGCGACGGTCCGGCGACCGTGATGCCGTCGACGGTGATACGCCCGCCGGTGGGCGGCGTGAAGCCAGCGATGGCGTTGAGCAGTGTCGACTTGCCACAGCCCGAAGGGCCGATGACCGCGGTGAAGGAGCCGGGTGACAGCTGCAGCGACAAGGGCGCGAGCGCCTGCACGCTGCGACCACGCTGGCCGAAGGTGACCTCCGCCTCGTCGATGACGACATGGCCTCGAAGCGGCGTCTGCGTCATGTGCTTTCCCAGTGCACCACCCGGCGGCTGATGCGCACGAAGCAGTAATCGAGCAAGCCGCCTAGCACGCCCAGTTCCACCAGGCCGACGAACATGCGGTCGGTGCGGAAGAACTGTCGCGACTCCTGAATGCGGTAGCCGATGCCGGCCGAGGCGCCGGTCAGTTCGGCCGCCACCAGGCTGAGGAAGGCCAGCGCTGCGCCCAGGCGCAGGCCCGAGACGATGTGCGGCGCCGACGCCGGCACGATCACCTCCCAGAACTCGCGCCACAGGCCTGCACCCAGGGAGCGCGAGGCGCGGATGTAGGTCTGCGCGACGTGCGAGGCGCCATGGTCGGTGTTGAGCCACACGGCCAGGAAGACGGTGTAGGTGATCAGGAAGTATTTGGACGATTCGCCGATGCCAAACCAGACGATGGCCACCGGCGCCAGGGCGATGGCGGGAATGGGGCGCAGGATGTTGAGGATCGGGTGCAGCACATAGCCAACGCTGCGCAGACGCGCAGTGAGCAGGCCCAGCACCACACCGAGCGAGGCGCCCAGCACAAAGCCGACGGCGGCACGTTTGAACGACACCGACAGGTCCGACAGCAGAACGCCGTCGCCGTAGAGCTCCATGGCGGCGCGGGCGATGGTCAGCGGCGAAGGAACGAAGTCGGGGTTGGCCAGGCCGGTGACGGACGCGGCCGTCCATGCCAGCAGGGCCAGGCCCACTGAGACGAGCAATTGCGCGAGTCGGTCGATGCTGCTGCTCATCGCCGGGCCAGCCAGGGTACCTGGTCCGCCTGGTAGCGGAAGGTCTGGAACACAGTATTGAGCATGCCGCCACCGGTCTTGCGCGCGGCCTCGTCGGGGTAAGGAGCGAACCAGGGCAGGATGAATTCCCACACCACCTCGCCCGCAGGCGTCACCTCGAACAACCGGCCGGTGGACGACTCGGTGATGTGCGTGTTGCCATTAGGCAGGCGCTGCGCATTGCCCATGAAGGGTGTGAAGAAGGAGGTAACCACCGAGTCGGCGTAGGACCACGCCACGCTGTTGGTAGCCGGGTCGATGTCGACCACACGGCAAAAAGCCACATGGGCGCCGGTGCGGAAGTTGCCGTTGTCGAACGCCAGGATATGGCCGTTGGCCAGGGGTACCGGAGCGTGCTGGTGCGAGACCACGCTGGGCGGGATGTGCAGGGTGACTGCGCCGTCGGCCTTGTTGACGCCGATGATGCCGGCGGTGGTGCGCAGGCTCATGAGGACGGTGCCGTCGGCCATCACGCCCAGGCCGTTGACCAGAGGCCAGTGGTAGCGGCCGAAGCCGGGGTGGATGGGAAACTGCGCCGGGTCCAGGTGCTCCCAGGCCTTCCACTCCCACACCAGATCGCCCTGGCGATTGACCTCGCGGATCACGTCACCGTACATCACTTCATCGGGGCCATGGGCGGTGCCGCCCGCCACGCGCTCGGCAAACCCCTTGGGCACCGGCGCGCAGCCGGCGTACAGCAAGTTGCCATTGGGCAGCCATTGGGCGTCATGGTGGTGGGTGACGTCTTCGTAGCGCCAGACCACCTCGCCCTCGGGCGTGACCTCGTAGAAGTCGCCGCCATGCCACATGGACCAGGGGGCATAGAGGTCGGGCGAGTTGGCGTGATTGCCGTTGTAGCCCAGGTTGCCATTGGGCAGGATCACCGCGTGACGTCCGGCGCGCACGGGCATCTGCCACTGGTGCACCACCTCGCCCTGAATGTCGATCAGGTAGACCTTGCCGCCAGCAGTTTGCGGGGCGATCAGGGTGTAGCCGCCGCAGGACAGGGCGGGATCGTGGGCGATGAGGCCAACGCCACGGCGGCGTTGGGTGACCTGGTCGACGGTACTGGAAGGCAAGGACAAAACTCCTGAGCGAAAGCACGACTGTAGCGTTTGGAACGTGTCCGCAATAGCTGCTTTTTTCGATTAAGGCGTTAAAAAAAATCTTACACTCGTACATGCCCGCCATCTCCCAGGCTTTCCGCTGCTTCGACGAGGTCGCCCGGCGCGGCTCGATCCGCAAGGCCGCCGAGAGCCTTTACCTGACCCCTGCTGCCGTCAATCAGCAGATCCTCAACCTCGAGGCCCAGGTAGGCATGCCCCTGTTCGACCGTCTGCCTCGCGGCGTGCAACTCACAAGCGCCGGCGAAATCATGCTTGCCTCGGTGCGTCGCAGCCAGCGTGATTTCGACAACGCACTGACCCAGGTGGAAGACCTGCGCTCACTGCGGCGCGGCCATGTCAACGTGGGGGTGTCGCATTCGACGGCGGAATACCTCTTGCCCCAGGTGATTGAGCGGGTCCTGACCACCCACCCGGGCCTGACCTTCAGCGTGCGCGCCGGCAATGGTGAGTCGCTGCTGCGATGGGTGGCCAACGGCGAGGTTGACGTGGCTTATTGCCTGCGGCGTCCGCCGCCCCCGGGTGTGCACGAGGTGCGGTCCTGGCCGCAGCCGCTGGGCGTTGCCATGGCGCCAGAACACCCGCTGGCCCGGGAGCGCACCAGCCTGGGCATTCGCGACTGCCTGGACCACCGGCTGGTGCTGATGGCGCCCGACATGGAGCTGCGCACTGTGCTCGAGCGGCTCAACCCGCGCCTGCAGCGGCTAGGTCGGCCGGTGGTAGAGACCAGCTCGGTGGCCATGGCCAGCCGCCTGGTCCAGGGCTCGGATGCCATCTCCTTCCTGATTCCCGAGAGCGTGGCCCACCAGTCCGAGGCGGGCTCGCTGGTCTGGCGGCCCTTGAGCGATGCCGGCGCGCAATTGCACACCTGCCTGTATCAGCGCGTGGGCTACACCACGGCCGTGGCCATGGGCTTGTTCCTCGAGGCGCTCGAGAGCGCTCTGGATGAAATGCGGCAACGCTTTTCGTCACCCGGCTCGCTCAGAGCTCCTGCGCGAGCAGGTAGGCCAGCTCCGCGTCGCTAAAGCCTGCGCGTTTGCGGGCCGCTTGGTTGAACGGGGGGTGCAGGCGCGGCGCCGCGTGGCGCGCGGTCAGGACGCCGTAGTGGGCCACTGGATCGAACCCCTCGCGCACGCAGAGCCACCGGTACCAGTGGTTGCCGATCGCCACATGCCCGACTTCGTCGCGCAAAATGATGTCCAGCACCGCCACCGCCTCCAGCGCCAGCGGCGTGCCGACGGCGCGCAGCTTGTCCTGAATTTGCGGTGTGGCGTCCAGGCCCCGTGCCTCCAGCGTGCGTGGCACCAGGGCCATGCGGGCGACGATGTCGTCCTGCGTCTTCACGCACATGGACCAGAGGTTGTCATGGGCGTCGAAGTCACCGTAGGCATGGCCCATCTTCGCCAGCAGGTCGGCCAGCAGGCCGTGGTGGTAGGCCTCTTCGGCGGCGACGCGCACCCAGTCTTGGTAGAAGGCCTCGGGCATGCCGTCAAAGCGCCAGGCGGCGTCGAGCGCGAGGTTGATCGCATTGAACTCGATGTGCGCAATGGCATGCAGCAGTGCCGCCAGGCCTTCGGGCTTGTGCGGCGAGCGCCGGGGCACCCGGGCGGGGTGGACGAGGCGGGGTAGGGCCGGCCGACCAGGCAGCTCGCCGGTGCAGGGCGGGCGTTGTTCGGCCAGCGTCAGAGGCGGGTCTGCGGCGTCCTCTTCGCCTCCTGCGAACCCCTTGACCTGCCGATTGGCAGGCCCGTCCGCGGCCTGGGCGCCCTTCCAGGCCTGGGCCCGCGCATGCAGGGCCTGCGCCCGCGCGGACTTGGCCGCCGGATCGGGCTCGAGCAGGGCCGAAAGGGCCAGGGCGCGTAGTTCGGACAAGGGTTTGGGAGAAAGGTGCTTCGGGGCGAGCGCGTCGAGATTGTGGCATTGCAGCCCACCCCGATTGGCCAGGTCAGCGGGGCCTGGCTGCCTACAATCGAGGCCTTCCCCTCTCCAGACGAAATCTCCCATGGCTCTCTACGAACTCGACGGAAAATCCCCTCGCCTCGGCGCCGGCGCCTGGGTCGCCGACAGCGCCGACGTGGTCGGCGACGTGGAGCTGGGCGAGAACGCCAGCGTCTGGTTCGGCGTGGTCATTCGCGGCGACAACGAGACCGTCCGCATCGGCAAGGGCAGCAACGTCCAGGACCTGTCGGTGCTGCACTCCGACCATGGCAAGCCGCTCACCATCGGCGAGAACGTGACCCTGGGCCACCAGGTCATGGTCCACGGCTGCACCATCGGCGACAACAGCCTCATCGGCATCGGCGCCATCGTCCTGAACGGCGCGGTCATCGGCCGCAACTGCATCGTCGGCGCCGGCAGCGTGGTGACCGAGGGCAAGGAATTCCCGGACAACTCCCTCATCATCGGCAGCCCCGCCAAGGTGGTGCGCGCCCTCGACGACGCCGCGGCCGCCAAGCTGGCCGCCAGCGCCGAGAACTACATCGCCAACAGCCACCGCTTCGCGCGTGGCCTCAAGAAGGTCGGCTGACAACCCGCAGAGTGTTCCCTTGAGCGAGCTCCACAAGTTTCTATTCGACGGCCTGCCGGTCCGCGGCATCATCGTGCGCCTGACCGACGCCTGGACCGAGGTGCTGCAGCGGCGCCAGGGCAATTCCGCCACCGGCCCCTGGCCGCCCGAGGTCGCCGAGCTGATGGGGCAGATGGCCGCCGCCGGCGCCCTGATGCAGTCCAACATCAAGTTCAACGGCGCGTTGGTCCTGCAGATCTTCGGGGACGGCCCGGTCAAGGTGGCAGTCGCCGAGGTGCAGCCCGACCTGTCCCTGCGCGCCACCGCCAAGGTGGTGGGCGAGGTGGCCGCCGGCGCCCGCCTGTCCGAGCTGGTCAATGTGACCAACCACGGCCGCTGTGCGATCACCCTGGACCCCAAGGACAAGTTCCCCGGCCAGCAGCCGTACCAGGGCGTGGTGCCCCTGCATGGCGATCACCAGGAAAAACTCGAGCGCCTGTCCCAGGTGCTGGAGCACTACATGTTGCAGTCCGAGCAGCTGGACACCAAGCTGGTGCTGGCCGCCGACGAGAAGGTGGCCGCGGGCCTGTTGATCCAGCGCCTTCCGGTTGAGGGCGAGGGCAACCTCGCCGGCTCGCTGGTGAGCCGCGCCAACGAGGACGCCATCGGCGCCGACGAGGACTACAACCGCATCGCCACGCTGGCGGCCAGCCTCACCGCGCAGGAGCTGCTGGAGCTGGACGTGGACACCATCCTGCGCCGGCTGTTCTGGGAGGAGCAGGTCCTGCGCTTTCCGGCACAGACCCCGAAGTTCGCCTGCAGCTGCAGCCGCGAGCGGGTGGCCGGCATGATCCGCAGCCTCGGCGCGCAGGAGGCCGAGGAGATCCTGGCCGAGCGCGGCGAGATCGAGGTGGGCTGCGACTTCTGCGGCCACCAGTACCGCTTCGATGCGGTCGACGCGGCGAGGCTCTTCACTTCGCCGGGGGATCAGCCGCCGGTGACGTCGGTGGTGCAGTAAGCAGCCGCCAACGCGCGGTGCGGTGGCATCAGCCCTGGGCCGCCTTGTTTGCCAGGGCGTGGGCCACGACCGCGTTCGCATGCCCATGGCCCATGCCGTGCTCAGACTTGAGCCACGCCACCAGCTCCATGTGTTTCATCCCCTGGCGTTTCTCGACCAGGCCTAGCCAATGCGCGATCGGGTGGCCGTACTTTTTCTCGATCGAGGGGAAGTAGGACGCGGGGCCCTTCACCTTGGCTGCTTCTGTCATCGCTCGCTCTGTGTAGGCAATATGCACATGATGTGAGAAGGTCGACCCGGATCACGCCAGGCGGCATTCGCACAGCATAAACCTGAGGCCTGTCCCTCAGCTCTCTGGGTCGTAGCCGAACTCGCGCAGTTCCTGCGGACAGCGGCAGGCCTTCGCGATCTTCGCCGCCCACTGGACAGCCGCTTCCCGCGAAGGAAGCTCCAGGACGCAGAAGCCGCCATCGAATTCTCGTGTTTGGGGGTAGGTCGAGAATGAGACGGTGCCGTTGGCTGCGACCCTCTGTGGCACGACGCTCTTGTTGATGCCCCCGCCGAACACATAGACGCCGGCGGCCTTCGCTTCCCGAATGACGGCACGCGCCGCATCGCTGACGGCCGCCATGTCCTCGGCAGGAATGTCCATGGCCGATTCGGGGAAGGAGATCAGGTACTTGGTCATCGTCGGGTCACCCGGGCAGAGTCCCTTGCCGCGCCCATCATGGCACGAGCCGCCCGGTGAACAAGCGGTGCTCGCACGCCGCATCCCCGCACTTCTCGCAGTTGGCCTGCAGCCGCTGCCAGCGGCCCGCCTCGGCCTCGCTCACCGTGGCCTGCCAGGCCCAGGGCGCAACCTCGGCCACCGCCTGCAAGGCATTGCCCAGTCGCTCGGTGCCCTGTCCATAGACCACTCGCCAGCCCAGGCCCGCCACCTGCAGGGCCTGGCGCAGCGCGCTGTCCTGCCGGGCCTGTTCGGCCGGAGGGAGATCGGAAGAGGGAAGGTCCAGCCCAGTCAGGAGGACCAGATCGAACGGAAAAGCGGAAGCGGACATGAGCTGGCCCAGGTCGACTTCGGCAGGGAGGATGCGGTCACTGGCTGCGGCCAGTTCGCTCACCAGGCGGCTGCGCCCGCTGCGGGCGGCGCCCAGGACGGCGACACGCAGGCGTCGCTCGTTCGATGGCTCAAGAGCGCGAGGGCTCAAGGGGGGAGTGCTTCGGAGCGCAAGCGCGCTCAGTTGGCGGCGCGTGCTGCGGCCGCGGCCGCCGGCAGGGTGACCTGCACGTAGACCTCGTTGGGCTTGACCATGCCCAGCTCGGTGCGGGCCTTCTCTTCGACCATCTCCAGGCCCTCGCGCAGGTCACGGACCTCGTTGGTCATGCGCTCGTTGGCCTGCTGCGACTGCAGGTTGGTCACCTTCTGCGCGTCGAGCTTGCGCTGCATCCTGGCCACGTCCATCACGCTGCCGCGGCCGAACCAGATCTGCGCCTGCAGCACGAGCAGCAGGGCGGTCAGGAGGCCGGCGACGACGCGGGAGGACATGGCTGGGCGGGAATGTAACCCGAAATGATGGTCAAGTCGACAAAGGTGCGCTTATCGAAGGTTGTAGAAGGCCGCGCGGCCGGGGTAGCTGGCCACGTCGCCCAGGTCTTCTTCGATGCGCAGGAGCTGGTTGTACTTGGCCATGCGGTCCGAGCGCGAGAGCGAGCCGGTCTTGATCTGGCCGGCGTTGGTGCCCACCGCGATGTCGGCGATGGTGCTGTCCTCGGTCTCGCCGGAGCGGTGGCTGATGACGGCGGTGTAGTTGGCGCGCTTGGCCATCTCGATGGCGGCGAAGGTTTCGGTCAGGGTGCCGATCTGGTTGATCTTGATCAGGATCGAGTTGGCGATGTTCTTCTCGATGCCTTCCTTCAGGATCTTGGTGTTGGTGACGAACAGGTCGTCGCCCACCAGCTGCACCTTCTTGCCCAGGCGCTCGGTGAGGGTCTTCCAGCCGTCCCAGTCGCCTTCGGCCATGCCGTCCTCGATGCTGATGATCGGGTACTTGTCGGCCCAGGTGGCCAGGATGTCGGTCCACTCGGCGGCGGCCAGCACCTTGCCCTCGGCTTCCACGTGGTACTTGCCGTCCTTGTAGAACTCGCTGGCGGCGCAGTCCAGGCCCAGGGCGATGTCCTCGCCCGGGCGGTAGCCGGCGGCCTCGATGGCCTGCAGGATCATGCCGAGCGCGGCTTCGTGGTTCTCGACGTTGGGGGCGAAGCCGCCCTCGTCGCCGACGGCGATGCTCATGCCCTTGTCGTGGATGATCTTCTTGAGGGCGTGGAACACCTCGGCGCCCTGGCGCAGGGCCTCGCGGAAGCTCGGCGCGCCCACGGGGATGATCATCAGCTCCTGCAGGTCCAGGTTGTTGTTCGCGTGCGCGCCGCCGTTGACGACGTTCATCATCGGCACCGGCATCTGCATGCCGCCCATGCCGCCGAAGTAGCGGTACAGGGGCAGGCCCGATTCCTCGGCGGCGGCGCGGGCCACGGCCATCGAGACGGCCAGCATCGCGTTGGCGCCCAGGCGGCTCTTGTTGTCGGTGCCGTCCAGGTCGATCAGGGTCTTGTCCAGGAAGGCCTGCTCGGAGGCGTCCAGGCCCAGCACGGCCTCGGAAATCTCGGTGTTGACGTGCTCGACGGCTTTCAGCACGCCCTTGCCCAGGT
>JACCDT011799686.1_pt1 | contig 24314 bp, 19 predicted proteins | sample 7446291 | NCBI WGS metagenome assembly JACCDT01 (sample SAMN15323446, study PRJNA562643) | freshwater metagenome | isolation source: river surface water | place: USA:Blue River Watershed | collected 2017-08-17 | reverse complement strand
TCAGCTTGTTCCATTTGGCCGAGTACGGCGTGGTGAAACTATCGCCGGCAGCGTAAACCCACTTGTTCGGCGCCGTACAGGTCGCCGGAGTCGGGCTCACCGCCGTGCCGTCAGGACGACGGCAGAGACCTTCGATCGTCACGTTCGGCCGCGGATCGTTCGGATTGAAGCGATCTCCGGTCGCCACGACGATGCCCTGCACCACACCGGACTTCTTATCCGAGGTATGACGCAAACCGGCACTGACCTTCACCGTCTCGCTGACCTTCCAGCCAAGGCTCGCGAAAGCCGCGACGTTCTCGATCTCGCCTTGGTTGATCCACTTGTTCTCGCCCGAGAGCGTCGAGAGCGGATTGTTGCCACCCGTCAGCAGAGCGCCGAGAAAGTTCTCGCCGATGAAGCGGTCGGTTTTGTCGATCTCGTCTTTCTTGAAATAGGCGCCAACGATCCAATCAATGTTCGAGTCAGGATTGGCTGACGTCAGTCGGAACTCCTGACTGAACTGCGACGCCTTGACGGCCTCGGCAACCGGCTGAGCAAACAGGAACTGGCCGTTGTTTGACGTGGCCGGTCGCGTGCCGTAACGGTTGTTCATGTAGGCCATGTAGGCCTGCCAGTTGGTGATGCTCCAACCGAGGGCCTCGGGACCGGCGCCGGTCTGATCGTAAGACTGGGCGCTGTCACCGTGCGTGTAACCGGTGAGCGAGTTGAACGCGAAGTTCTCAAAGTCTCGCTGCACGTCCAGCGTCATGGTGTAGCCATCGCGACGCATGAACTGATTGGTGGGCTTGGTGTCGCCCTTGTACTGCACGCTCTGGGCCACGTTCACGCGCGGGTCGGTCAAGCCGAGGTACGCACGCAAGTTGCTCCAAGGACGGGTGCAGTTGGTACGCAGGTAGCTCGTTTCACAACTCGGCGTGCCACCTTCAACCGCCACGACGTTGATGCCGTTGGTGTTGTCTTTGTAATAGTTGAAGATGCCGCGCACCGTCCAATCCGAATCTTCCGGGTCGTAGAGAAATTGGCCGCGCATCTGCACTGACGACAGATCTTCCACGTCGCGATCGTGCAACTTGTCGTAACCGAAACCGTCACGACCACGGTACTGGAACGAGAAACGACCGGCGACCGAATCGGTCATACCGCCGGTGACGTAACCACTGACGAGCTTGCTCTGGTAGTTGCCGTAGCCGACCGTGAGCGAGCCCGACTGATCGAACTTGGGCTTCGCCGTCATGATGCTGAGTGCACCACCGACCACGTTCTTGCCGAGCAGTACGCCTTGCGGGCCGCGGATGACTTCAACGCGCTCGAGATCATAGAAATCGAAGTTGAGATCACCTGTACGACCCATGTAGATGCCATCGACGAAGGTGCCGACCGAGGGGTCCGCCGAGGGCGAATCCAGGCGCGTATTGGTGATACCGCGAATATTGAGCTCGACGTCGAGCGGCGTGTTGGCGGTCAAAGAGAACGCCGGCACGGCAGCCGCAAGATCGTTCGCCGAGAAGACCTTGGCATCGGCCAAAGCTTCACCGCCGTAGGCGCTGATCGCGATCGGTGTGGTTTGCAGCGCTGTCTCGCGACGCTGCGCCGTCACCACGATTTCTTCGAGGCCTTGTGAGTAGGAAGGAGTCGATGTGGCCGTCAAAGCCACGATTACGGCCGCTGCCACAGGCGTCGTGCCCGAGCGAATCCAACGGCGATTACGAAGCGTCATGCTGTTGTCCCCCATATGACGTTTTGATGCAGGTACTTCGATCAAGCCAGCGCGCTGACTTGCATAACGGAACCTTTCAACGCCTGAGGCTACTCCCCTCGGCCGACCCGATGCAAGCCCTGTTGCGCGCAAGCCAAAAAGTCCGCGTGGGCGGCCAAAGCATCGGCAAACTCTCGTGGTGGCGATGTCGCAACATCCTCGGGCGCCGTGGTCATTGGCCCCGATGGCGGGGCGACGGCATAGCCCTCACCCCACTCGACACTCGACGCACGGCGCGCCCACCCCGCACCGACCACCCAGGTCTGCCCGTGCGAGGTCGAGTCGGGATGAATGAGACCGGCGAGAAAGGGTGCCACGCTATCGGCTGACATCCGCTCACGCAGCTCGTCGCTGAGATGCGCCTCGGTCATCCGGGTCGCGGCATAGGGTGCAATCGCCGAAATCAGCACCCCTCTGGAGACCGCCTCCGCAGCGAGACTTCTCATGAAGGCAATCAGTGCCGCTTTGGAGGCAGCGTATGCCGAGAGACCGTGCAGTCCGTGCAAGCCCGCACTCGAGACGGACACCACGATACGCCCCGACCCTTGTGCTCGCAGATGGGGATAGATGGCATGGGTAATCGCCACCGTTCCATCGAAGTTGATTGCAAAGATGCGCCGGAAGTCATCGAGGCTGATTTTGTGAAACGGTGCGTGCTGATCGACGCCGGCGTTATTAACCAACGCATCAAGACGCCCCCAAGTATTCAAGGCCGTCTGTAACAGACGCTCACCGGCACCCTCGCTGCAAACATCGTCGTAATGCGCGATTGCCTCGCCTCCCTGCGAGCGAATCTGCGCAACGACGTCGTCCGCACTCGACGAGCGTTTGCGATTGTTGACGACGACGCGCCAACCGAGGCCCGCTAAGTGCAGCGCATACGCACGACCCAGCCCAGCACCCGCGCCGGTGACGATGACGACACGACCTTCACATCGAGAGTCCTTGACCATGGGTGCATTTCCTTGTCAGTCTTGCAATGAAAGTTGCGGGTCATCATACCCGCCGTGAGGGGGCTCACCATATGAACGAACTCGATCCGCGCCTAGCGCGTCTTTTTGACAAAGAAGCGATTCGCGAGGTGCTGTCCAAATATGCTCGCGGTGTCGACCGAGGCGACGGCCCACTACTCAAAAGCTGCTACCACCCGGATGCGATCGAGGAGCATGGCGGCCGCTACACCGGCAATGCGCATGAATATGTGGATGGCGCCATTCCGCGCATTCGCTTAATGGATTCGATGCAGCATGTGCTGGGAAATACCCATTTCGACTTCGTCAGCGATGAGCTCGCCTACGTCGAAACTTATCTCGTCACGCTGGCGCGCATCACCGTCAACGGCGAGCGCCTTGACACCTTCACCGGCGGTCGGCTCATCGACCGCTTCGAGAAGCGCCTCGGCGAGTGGAAGATTGCGCACCGCCGCACGATCTTTGACTGGAATCGCGACACGCCCTCCCGCGAAGGCTGGGTTGGCGGCATGTTCATTCCGGGGCAACCGGGTATGCGCATGGGCGCCAAGGGAGAGACCGATCCGTCTTACGAGCGCTTCTGAGGCGATGCCTTCCGAGGTGATGACATGAGTCGCCCCAACGCACCTTTCAAAAAAACGTTTTTCCCCTCCTCGGCGATGCGCATCGAGCGCCGCTCCGATGGCTGCATTCTCGCCACGCCCGAACTGCCGCTTGCCCATTACCTCAGTAATCTACCGAAGGTATTGGCGCAAAAAGCAGCGCGGCATCCGCAGAAAACCTATTTGGCCGAACGTCGTGGCGGTAAAAACTCGCCATGGACAGAAGCGAGCTACGAGGAGATCAACGTCCGCTCGCAATCGTTCGCAGCTTGGTTGCTCAGTCGCCATATCGACCGATCCCGCTCCGTGCTCATCCTCTCGGGCAACTCCATCGCTCATGCCATCATCAAATATGGCGCGATGGCGGCGCGCATTCCGGCCTGTCCCGTCAGCGTCAATTACGCCTTGATGGGCGGCGACTACGGCCGTTTGAAACACGTCATCCAATTGGTGAAGCCGGCCGTCGTCTTCGCCGAGCAGACAAACCAGTACAAAAAAGCATTGGAGAACGTCGACTTCGGCGATGCAGCCGTCATCACCGATCATCCGAGTGAGGTCGCGAATCTGGTCGGTAGCGGCCAACTATTTGCTACGACCGATGTGCTCGCCACCGACATCAGTGCGGATGTTGCGCAGTCGATCGAATCCATCGACCCGGACGAACCCACGCTCTACATGTTGACCTCCGGCAGCACGAGCCTGCCGAAAGCCGTGATTCAAACACAACGCATGCTCGCCTCGAATCTCGCACAGGGACAGCAAGTGCTTGGGGCGACGGCGGGCTGGGACGATGTGATGCTCGATTGGCTGCCCTGGAATCACGTTTCTGGCGCCTATACAAAGATGGGCACGCTCACGAGCGGCGGCACGCTTTATATCGACGGCGGGCGACCCATGCCCGGCGCCTTCGATGAGTCGCTGCAAAACCTCAAAGAAATAGCTCCGAAGTTCTATGTCAATGTGCCGTTCGGCTACGCCATGCTCGCCGATGCGATCGAGAAGGACGATGAACTGCGACGGCGCTTTTTCGGGAACCTACGTCTGGCTTTGTATGGCGGCGCGGGACTACCGCAGGCGCTTTACGATCGCTTTCAACAGTTGTCCGTCGACACGGTCGGAGAAAGAATCTTCTTCACGACCGGTTACGGCGCGACTGAAACCTCATCGGGCTGCATGGCCATCTACTTCCCGACCGAAGAGGTCGGTATCGGCTTGCCGATGCCGGGCCTAACCTTGAAGCTCGTGCCGAATGCCGATCGATATGAGGTTCGCCTCAAAGGCCCGATGATCACGCCGGGTTACCTCGGCTTTAGCGAAGAAGACAATCGCAAAATTTTCGATGAAGAAGGTTTCTATCGAACCGGCGATGCCGCACAGCTGCACGACCCGGATGACCTCGGTAAAGGCTTGAAGTTTGCGGGTCGCCTCGCCGAGGAGTTCAAACTCTCAAGCGGCACCTGGGTATCGGCGGGACGACTGCGCGCGCAGTTAATCGAAGCGCTCTCTCCGCTCGTCTCCGACCTACTCATCTGCGGCGAAAATCGGGATCGACTCGCCATCCTAGTCTGGCCAAAAGCGCCCATGAATGCCGAACTCGAGACCGAACTTGCTCGACGACTACGGGCCTTCAATGAGGGGCGCGGCGCCAGTGAGCGGATCACGAGTGTTGGCATCCTCACCACTCCGCCGAGCGTCGATGAGCACGAGGTATCCGACAAGGGCACCATCAATCAACGGGTCGCGCTCATGCGACGCGCTGCCGACGTCGATCGGCTTTACCAACAACCGGAACTCTGAAGTCATGAATCTCGAAAACAGTGTCGCTTTGGTGACCGGCGGTAACCGCGGTATCGGCGAAGCTTTCGTCAGAGTGCTCCTCGCTGAAAAAGGCGCTGCTAAGGTCTATGTCGGCAGTCGCGATAAGACCGCAGCCGCCCATCTCGAGAAAGAATTCCCGGGGCGCTGTGTTGCCATCGAACTTGATGTCACGGATATGCAAGAGGTGGCGGCAGCCGCAAACAATTGCCCCGATTTGAATCTCTTGATTAACAACGCCGGCTTGTTCAGCAATCATTTGCTGATTGGTGCCGACGACATGTCACACGCCCGCCAAGAGATGGAAGTGAACTTCTTCGGGCCGCTCGCCTTGATTCGTGCATTTGCGCCCATCTTGGCTCGTAACGGTGGCGGAGCCGTGATCAACGTGCTCTCGGCAGCGGCCATCGTCGCTGTGCCAAACATGGGCGCCTACTCACCATCAAAAGCCGCCGCACGAATGCTCTCGACGTCAGCGCGCGCCGAGCTAGCGTCCCAAGGAACTCATGTCGCTGCGCTGATCGTCGGATCAGTCGACACTCGCATGGCCGCACACGTGCAAGGCGCCAAAGAAAAACCAGAGGACATCGCCCGTGTTGGCCTACGCGCGGCTGAACGTAACATCGATGAGCTCGACACCGATCGCATGGCCGTAGATGTGCGAGCCGCATTGCAACTCGACCCCAAGGGGCTCGAGAAGCGAATGGCGAAGATGCTACACGCCGCGACCATCAGCACCGGGCGCTGAGACGTCTCGAAACGCCCAGCGCCCCGCCGATAGCGTGAGCTCTAGAACAGCGCCTTGCGCGTCATCAAGGCGCTCATGTGCGCGGCTGGCGCCTCACCCGCTTTGAATCGATCAAAAGACGCACGATCGAAATAATCGCGCCACTCGACGATCTTACCGTCGCGAAAACGGAAGACGCCCGCATAAGGGATCGCGACCTCTTTGCCATCGGGTGCTGTGAAATCATCGACACCTTCGCTGAATACGACGTCACCGTTTTCCGCGTAATGGAAAATCCGCCATCGAACCACCGTCATCTGAGCCGACAGCTTTTCCATGAAACTGGCCATTGCCGGCTTACCAACGATGGGCGGACTGCCCACATGCGAATACCACACGATGTCATCGGCGCAGAGATCAAGCACCGCCGCTAAATCCTTGCGACGCCATCCCATGATCACCGCTTTGACCTTGTCGAAGTGAGCGCCTGAGGCCGCCTCGCTATTAGCGGCAGCCATGGCATCACTCACACCGACGAATGCAGCTGCAGCCGGCGCAGCCATCAACCAATCGCGTCTATTCATGAACCCCTCCAGAGACATTGAGCATCGTGGCTTTCACAATTAGACCACAGTTATACTTTGGCGCGAGACGTCACACCAGCAAGGGGGATTCGAGGTGCGTACGACTCCAGCAGACAAAATCCGCGACTACCGCGCGCGCGGTTGGTGGGGTGACACCCGTATACAGGATATGTTCGATGCGAATGCGCTTGCCGAGCCCGCGCGCTTGGCGATCGTCGATGCGCCGAATCGTGCCGACCTTGTCGGCACAGCACCTCAAAGACTCAGCTTCGCAGACGCAGCGCGCTTGGTCGATGGCTATGCACTTAGTTTGACCCGACTCGGCCTCGGCAAAGACGATGTTCTCATCACGCAGCTGCCGAACATCGCCGAGTATCCAGCGCTGTACGTTGCGGCCATGCGCCTTGGCATCATCGTAAGCCCCGTGCCGATGCAATTTCGTCGACATGAGCTTGAACAGATCGCGCGACTGACGACCGCCAAGACGATTCTGACCATCGACCAACTCAAGGGCGCGGATCAAATCGGAACCGCGCTGTCGTTGAGCGCCGATCTCGGAAAAGAAGGTATACCGCTTAAGGTGTTGAGTCTACGCAGCGCGACGGTGACAACCCGGGTGCCAGACGGCGCTATCGCCTTCGAGGCCGCAACGCTTGATCCGGAGTCGAAACAGGAACTCGGCGCAGCGATTGATGCTGCCGATGTGAATGCCGATGACATCGCGACGATCTGCTGGACATCCGGGACAGAGGGCACACCCAAGGGTGTGCCGCGCTCACACAATCATTGGTATGCGATCAGCTTCGCGCACTTACGTGGCGCTAGCATCCAGCCGGGTGAAGTTCTACTGAACCCTTTCCCGCTCATCAATATGGCCGCTATCGGCGGTTGCTTCATGAGCTGGATGCACAATGGCGGCACTTTGGTGTTGCACCATCCGCTCGATTTGCCGACCTACCTCAAACAAATCGCCATTGAGCGTCCGCAATACGCGATCGCGCCACCCGCCTTGCTCAACATGCTGCTGAAGAACGAAGCGCTATTGGCGACGGTGGATCTGTCGTCATTGCGCTGTATCGGTTCGGGCTCGGCACCGCTCGATCCGGAGATGATCGCGGGCTATCACGATCGCTTCGGCATCGAGATTTGCAACAACTTCGGTTCCAATGAAGGCGTCTCGCTGATCAGCAATGCTGAGAATGCGGCCGACCCCGTCCATCGCGCGCGCTGGTTCCCACGCTTTGGTCGCGACGAGGTCCACTGGGATCCGCCGCCACCGGTACACATTCGCACCCGCATCATCGATCCCGATACCAACGAAGAAATTTTGGTCGCTGGCAAACCCGGCGAGCTACAGATCACCGGCCCGACCGTGTTCGACGGCTATTACCGAGCGCCTAAAATCACCGCAGAATCTTTTACGAGTGATGGATGGTTTCGCACCGGCGATCTGTTTGAACTCTGCGGTGATGAGGACGATCTGCGCTTTTATCGGTTCGTCGGCCGCCTTAAGCAAATCATCGTGCGCGGTGGCGTGAAGATCGCCCCAGAGGAGCTCGACAATCTGCTTTCGCAAATGCCGAGCGTGCTCGAAGGCGCGGTAGCGAGCTACGCGGATCCGATCATGGGCGAAAAAATCTGTGCTGTCGTGGTTCCGCGGCCTGGTGCCGACGTGACGCTCGAGAGCATCTGCGAGCAATTTCGCGCAGCAGGTCTCGCGATGTTCAAGTTCCCGGAGCGATTGCGCATCGTCGCGCAGTTGCCGCGCAATAGTGTCGGCAAGGTACTGCGCGGCGAACTCACTCGCATCGCAGAAAGCCCAGAGGCGGTTAACGCCTAGCGCCACTCCCTCGCTATCGTCACGGCCTCGCGAAAGCCTGCTCGACAATGATTGAGCATGGCGGCAGAGGCGACGATGGTGATGCCGCTCACGATCGACAGTGACACTCCAATCTGCGACGGGCCACCGAGCAGTGTGTCACTGACGAAAGCGACGATCGTCGGCCCGATGCCGAGCGACATCATCGTGCCGATGAGGAAGTACGCAGCGATGATCTGACCGCGAAGTTGATTAGGCACCACGAGTTGTAGCGTCGTTCCTGGTAAGCCGTTCAACATGCCAAACCCGAAGCTCACTACTGCAAGACTCGCCAGCAACCACTTCATGTCACCCAAGATGGGCGTGATGACAACAAGTGGCGTGAGCGAGAGCATGATGACAATCGCGACAACCAAAGGAGCATCGATCTGGCCGCGCGCCGTGAGCTTGTCAGAAATCCACCCACCCACATAGACGCCCGGAACCGATAACAACAACAGGATCACGCCATAGGCGAGCCCGATGTCGCCAGGACTCCAGCCATGGACTCGAATGGCCACTGCCGGTATCCACACCAAGAAGGAAATTCCGGCGATACCGAAGACCGAGAAACCCAGAAACAACAGCAGGAACAACAATCGTCGACGACCAATGAAGGCAACCAGACCAACATCGGCACTCTTGGGCGCAAGACCCCGACGCTCCGGCTCTCGAATCAGGAGAAATAGCAGTGCGATGATCACGCCAGGCAAGCCGACCGCGAAGAACACCACCTGCCAAGGTTGGAAAGTACCGAAACCCTCGATGGTGAACGAACCCATGCGACTCGCCGCCTCAATCACCTGACCGCCGATGATCAAAGCCAAACCAGAACCGAGGTAGGGCCCCATTGCATACGCACTGATAGCTCGGGCGCGTCGCTCTGGCGGAAAATAATCCGAGATCAAAGAATAGGCGGCAGGGGACAATGCAGCCTCGCCGATCCCGACGCCGACTCTGGCCAAAAACAAGGCTAAAAAGCTCGTCGCGAGACCGCAGAGTGCCGTCATGATGCTCCAGGCGATCATGCCGACGAGAATGATCATGCGCCGGCTCATGCGATCAGCGAGCCAGCCGAGCGGCAACCCCATCACGCTGTAGAAAATTGAGAAGGCGAGTCCGGCGAGTAGACTGAACTGCGTATCCGTGATGCCGAGATCCGCCCGGATCGGTTCGACCAGCAGGCTCATGATCTGTCGATCAATGAACGAGCTCGTGTAGGCGACCATCAGCAAGCCGACGACAATCCACGCACGCAGCGGACTTGGCCAGGGAGTCGTACTAGACAAAGGAGTGCTCATCAGGAAGCGCGCTCGACGATCATGGCTGCACCAACGCCACCCGCCCCAGTACAGACGACAAGCCCAAGACGGCCACCGCATTGATCCAGATTGTCGAGCAAACTGGAGAGCAAGATCGCCCCCGAGGCACCCATCGGATGTCCCTTGGCCATATGACCGCCTGCGACATTGACTTTATCGAGATCGACCGCGTGATCTCTCAAAAATATCGCCATCGTGACGGCAAAAGACTCCATAAACTCGATGCGATCCATTTGATCGAGCGAGAGCCCTGCTCTCTCTAGCGCGCGATGCATCGCCGTGATTCCGGCGAGCAGCGAGGCATGGGGATCACCCCCCGCTTCGGCATAAGCCACAACGCGTGCCCGCGCTCGGCGCCCACCCATCTCCGCTCTACCACCGACGAGCGCGAGCCCAGCCCCATCACAGACCGGTGGTGCATGCGCAATCGTATGACGATGATCGATCGGTCCGTCGAGTGCCGCTGCGTAATGTTCGGCGAGCGCAGCAAACCCTGGCTCCATCGCTGCAAGCGACTCCGCGCTGGTTTGCGGTCGGATGCACTCGTCGTAACGCAGCTGACCGATAGCAACGCGCGAAGCCGCGAAAGCGGCTATCGACTCGGCAGCCGCGGCTCGCCGCTGTGAGAGCAACGCAAGGCGATCCAGTTCGGCTCGTGGAATATTTTGTGCATCAGCGAGGCGATCAGCGGCCAGCACAACGGGGACGTAGCGCGAGCGCTTTGGGAAACTGGCATCGGTGTAGTAGCCCGCCTTGTCAGCCATGAACGGCACGCGCGACATCATTTCGACGCCGCCAGCGAGCACCGCCTTGTCGGACTCCGCCACCTGCATAGCAGCGTGGCCGATCGCGGTGAGACCCGATACGCAATAGTTATTGAGCGTGAAGGCACTGGCCGATTCATCGATACCGGCATGCAGCTTGGAAACGAGCGCAATGTTGCCGCCCTGATCGCCGATTTGACCAACGCAACCGAGAATCAGCGACTCGACTTCGCGCGGCGAACTGCCCCGCGATTCCAACGCTGCGACAAGCGCGCCGACGAGTTCATAGGGCTGCTGACTCGCGAGCCCGCCATCGGGCCGCGCCTTACCGCGCGGCGTGCGCACGGCATCATGAATCCAAGCCTGCATCGGTCTCCCCCCGTTTGGCTCACCCGTCGAGTGTGCCGCGCTCCGACGTCGCTGGGAAGAGTCTTATAAAGAAAGTCTCTGGACGTATGCTGCTGGCAGGTTCAACTTGCGATCATCGCGACGCCCCGCAGCGCCGAATGTTCGTCCGTCAGCAGGTGTATCGGGATTTTCGATACCCACGAGGACATCCGACCCTTATCGTTGAATCGATCAATGAAGGCGCTCTCAGGCAAGAGCGACGAGAGTCGCGGCACGATTCCGCCCCCGATATAGACACCACCCCGAGCCGCGTACATCAAAGCGCAGTCGCCCGCGAAACCACCGAGGACACCCAGAAAGCGCAGGACGGATTCGCGAGCCAAGCGCTCGCCCGCGAGCGCCTGCGCAGTGACTGCCGCAGCGGTGATACTGCGAAGATCCGATACGCCTGCACGCGATAGCAAAAATTGGTGGATGGCTATCAGCCCATCGCCACACAGCACCCGCTCTATCGACACCCGTCCGTAGCGTGCGCGCAAAAATTTCAGGAGGTCGGACTCGAAGTCGTCACTGGGTGCGAAACTGACATGCCCTCCCTCGCCCGGTACCGCTTGCCAGTGTCGCCCGTCTGAGCCAACTGGCACGATGCCGGCAACACCGAGCCCCGTACCGGGACCTAACACCAACTTAGCCGATTCGGCCTCCTCTTTTCCGGGACGCAGCGCCTGCAGCTCCGCATCTAAAACAGACGGGATACGGCGTGCCAGCGCTTCGAAATCATTGATCAAGGTGAGACGGCGCATACCCAAGCTCACCTGCAAATCTCGATCGACGAACGACCAAGGTGAGTTGGTGAAGCGGACCGTCCCTCCGACGAGCGGTGCAGCCACGGCAAAACCACCACCGATCAGATCGCTCGGCGCGGCGCCGACACGACCGAGGTACGAGCGAACGGCGGCCTCGAAGTCGACATACTCAGCGGCGAGTAACACGCGAAACGAATGCAGCGGTCCGTTACCGTCTATTCCGCCTTCGTACAACGCAAAGCGCGCGTTGGTAGCCCCAATATCGCCAACCAGCAGCGCCATGATCAACGCACCAACAAAGATCGATTGACCACCGTAGCGAGCGAAACCATCAGCATGCTTTAGGGCGCAACCGCCGCTGCACCCGGCCTTCGTGGATCTGCACCGCCAAAGAAATAACCATTCTCGAGTACGATCGCCTGGACGCTGCCCATCGTCTCGCTCGATTTGATCTTATGGCCTATTTTTTCGAGTCGCTTTCGAGTATCCGGGTTGTAGTTTGGCTCAATCTCTAGGGCGCCGGAGACTAGCGACACCCGCGGCTGATGAATCGCTTCATCGATATTGAGCTTAAAGTCGATGGCGTTCACCACGACCTGCAAAATGGTATTGACGATTCGTCCGCCACCGGGCGTCCCGACAGCCATCCACGGCGTGTCGCCCCTGAAGATCAAGGTAGGCGTCATGGTCGAGACCATACGCTTGCCGCCCTGCATCGCATTGGGCGGCAGCGGCTCACCGCGCTGGGTCGCCACCAGCGCACGCTCGTGACTGAAGTTATTCATCTGATTATTCAGAAGAATTCCAGTACCCGCGATCATGGCGCCGGAACCGAAGTCGGAGCCGAGCGTGTAAGTCACCGACACGAGATTTCCCTCGGAATCGGCGACCGAATAATGCGTCGTGCTCGGACTTTCGTAATCCGCTGGATTGCCCGCCTTGATCGCCGCATCTTTACTCGCCTTGCGAGGCTTGATCAGCTTCGCACGATCGGCAGCATATTTCTTTGAAATCAAACCCTCGAGCGGTACTTTAGCAAATGCGGTATCACCCAGATGCGCGATACGATCGCGATTACCCAAACGCATGGTCTCCGCTAGTAGGTGCACGGCATCCGCGGAGCCCGGCTCATACTTCGAAAGATCGAAGTTCTCGAGAATATTGAGCATCGTCAGCAAGGTCACACCACCGCTTGCCGGTGGCGCCGTGTAGATCGTGTAGCCGCGATAGGTGCTACTGAGAGGCTCGCGCTCGATCGCCCGATAGGCTGCAAGATCGGAGCGCGTGATCAACCCGCCTTGTTGCTGCATGTCGGCTTCGATGCGAGCGGCGATCTCACCGCGATAAAAGGCATCGGCACCGCCTTTGGCGATTTCATCGAGCGTCCAAGCCAGATCGCTTTGCACCAAACGCTCGCCTGCACGATATCCGCTACCGTCTGCCTTGAAAAACGCCCGCTTTGCTGACTCGCTCGCCTGCAGACGCTTCTTTCCCCAGCCAAATACGAAAGCTTCATCAGCGCTCAGTACGACACCGTCACGCGCCAGAGCTGTAGCCGGTGCAATCAATTGAGCCCAAGGCAACTTGCCGTATTGCTTATGCGCAAGTTCCAGACCCGCGACCGTGCCGGGTACGGCTGCGGCACGATACCCCACCGATGCGGTATCGGTTTCTTCGCCCTTCTCATCGAGAAACATCTCCAGCTTGGCGTTTTGTGGGGCGGTGCTTCTAAAGTCGATCACAGTCACTTTCTTTTGGCCCGAAACGTACGCCGTCAGAAAGCCGTCGCCGCCGATATTTCCAGCGCGCGGCAGCGTCACTGCCAGCGCAAAACCGACTGCGACGGCCGCATCGATCGCGTTCCCCCCTTCGGCGAGAATGCGCGCACCTACTTCGCTCGCGATCTCATTTTGGGAAACGACCATTCCCTGCAACCCGACCTGCGGCGAATGAATGCTGGGGTACTCGAGAAGAGTTTGTCTCTGCGCGGCAGCGGTGCCTGACGTCAAACAAAATAATATTGCAAACGTCAATAGGCTGGCCCGCCGAAACACTAGGACAAGCCCATACCGAATGTTTCCCATCTTCATATAATCTCCCCGCTTTGCCGGTTCGCGGCATTCAATACAAATGGAGAGGGACATGCAATCGAGGAAGAAAACAGCGATCGACGTTTTCGTCGCGCTGACCATCGGCGCTAGCTTGCCGCTGATGGCCCAACAACCGGCGCCGGCGGATGAGGTGCTCGAAGAGGTCGTCGTGACAGGCTCGCAAATACGCGGTGCCGTCATTTCAGACGCCCTGCCCATCTCGATCGTGGGCAGCGAAACGATTGAAGTATTCGGCATCGATTCCGGTGACCAACTCCTCGATCTCATTCCCGAAAACGGCAACAACTTCGTCAACGAAGCAGCCAATATCAGTGGCGGTGTGAACTCGGCAGGCGGCGATGTTGGCGCCTTCAACCTACGCAGTCTCGGAACGGGCAACACCCTCGTGCTGCTCAACGGTCGTCGCATGGTGAACTCGCCGCAATACCAGACCGAACAGGTCGGCGGCAGCTTCGTCCCCGTCAACAGCGTGAACTCCAACATGATCCCGACCTACGGGGTTGACCGCGTCGAGGTACTGCGCGACGGCGCTTCGGCGATCTATGGCGCTGATGCCGTCGCCGGCGTTTTCAATACGGTCATCAAGCGCGATTTTGAAGGCCTCAATATTGGCGCTCGCTACACGGACTATGAGAATTTCTCGCGTAGCAACCAGACGGTTTACGTCGAATTCGGTCAAACCTTCAACGAGGGCCGCACCAAGCTCAACGTTTTCGCAAGCTGGTTCGATCGTGATCGAGTGAGCTCGCAAGACGATCCGCGTTGGGCAGACTCCGACTACACCCGATACCTCGCCGCAGACTCACGTTGGGCAGGCGACTCGCGTTTCACCAACGACTCGGCGAACTCGAACTGGGGTCAGTTCGACGTGGTTCCGGCAGTGACGGCTTTCGGTCTCACCAATACGATTTGGGACTCCGCCGGTGAGTTCGAGACATACCCGGTCGGCGATCCGCGCTGCAAATATGTGATCAGCGCCACGGTGTGCGGTGCAGTCGACGGACAAGGCACCTTTCGCTACAACCTCAACGAAGATCGTGACCTTCGATCGGCGCTCGAACGCCTGAACGTCTACGCGACCATCGATCATGAGATCAACGAGTCGCTCGAGAGTTTCACGGAGTTGATGTACTACTCCTCTGAGACCATCACTCGTCGCGGTCCGAGCAGCTTCGTCAACGCCGCCTCGAATCTCGTCGTCGGCGCCCAAAACTACTACAACCCGTTCGGCCCCTGCGGCTCGCCGAATCGACTTCCGGCCTCGGTGATTCCGCGCGTGCCGTGCACCGGCGTCGCATTGCTGATGGACAACTACCGCTGGTCCGAAAAGGGACGCATCGTCGATAACGACGGTGAGATGTTCCGGATCGTTCAGGGCTTCCGCGGTGAAATCGGCGCCTGGGACTGGGAGGCTGCAGCCACCTGGAACAAGGCCACTAACGATGACATCACGAGCAACCGCATCAGCAACACGCTCATGCAAGCTGCGCTCAACGACTCAACGCCGGCCGCATACAACCCGTTCAGTGGTGGCGTGAACTCGAACATCGAACGTGCTTTGATCGACGTCTATCGTCTCACCGAGACGGAACTCACGATGTTTGATGCAAAGTTCTCGCGTAACGATCTCTTCGATCTGCCAGGCGGCAAAGCCGGAATGGTGATCGGTCTCGAAACCCGCGAAGAATCGTTCATCGACGATCGTGATCCGCGCTTGGACGGTACGATTCGCTTTACGGCATCGGGCGGTGAAACCTATCCGTTCATTTCCGATGTCATGAACTCATCGCCCACGCCGGACAGCTCGGGTGATCGTCGCACCAACTCGGTGTTCACAGAGTTCTCGCTGCCGGTGCTGCAAAACCTCGACATGCAGCTCGCTGGACGTTACGAAGACTTCTCGGATCTCGGTGACGCCACCGTCGGCAAGATCGCGCTCGGCTGGCGACCGCTCGACAATCTTTTGTTGCGTGCCTCGTGGTCGCAGGGATTCCGCGTGCCGAACCTCGTGACCGTGAATGAGTCCATCGTCTCGCGCACCAACACCACGACGGACTACGTCTGCCAATACGCAGCGGAGAAAGCGGGTGTCAGCGCAACGCCGTGCCGCGAAGGTACCTTGCGCTTGGCGCAGGGTAGCGATGCGCTCGAGCCTGAAGAGTCCGAGAATTTCTCTGTCGGCTTTGTCGTCGAGCCCATCGAAGATCTCGCGTTCAGCGTGGACTATTGGGAAATCGAAAAGACCAACACCATCGGTCTGCTCGGTGAGGAGAACCACACGCTCGTCGATTTGCTCGCACGCATCGCCAACGGCACCAGCAATTGCGGTGCATTCACGGGCAACTCGGCGGTCGTTCGCTCGACGACGAGCTTCAACATCGACCAAGCTAATTACTTAAAGGCCGGCATCTGCCCGGCCGGCGATGTGAACTTCATCGACGATCGTTACACCAACCTCGATACGCGTACAGCGGCAGGCATCGACGTGGCGCTCGACTACAGCTTGCGCACCGATCTCGGTCGCTTCTCGGTTCGCTACGCCGCTTCATTCATGACCGAACTCGAGCAGTCTGCCGGCGGACTCGCCGGCGACCTCGTGGCCGCGCAAGCGGCTGGCACCCTCCCGGGCAACTATCCGGTCGACGGCTTCGCGAACCTGATCGGAATGGACGGTAATCCGCGTAATCGCCACAACCTCACGCTCAGCTGGCGAAAGGGTGACTGGAGCGCCTCGGTGTCGGGCTTCCGCATCGGCAGCGTTTACGACAGTGGTGTTACGTTAGCCGATGGCACTCGCTGGATTCTGCCGGCGATGACCACCGGTAACGCAACGGTCGACTATCGCTTCGACCTCTCGGGCGTGAAGAGTCGCGTGCGATTCGGCGTAAACAACTTCACGAATGAACGCGCACCGCTCGCGGATGACTACTTCGGCTATGCGTCCGACGTACATTCGGATTACGGTCGTCACTACTATCTCGACCTGCGCTTGAGCTTCGGCAAGTAAGTCCGCAAAGATGGTGGTGGTGTCGGGTCATCAAGCCCGACACCACCGCTATCGACCTAAACGAGGGAGTGACCTCATGTTCAGCCACATCATGATCGGATCGAACGACATCGATCGTTCACAACGTTTCTACGATGCCGTGCTCGCCGTATTTGGCGCCAAGCCCGCTACGCGCAACCAGGCGCCGACCGGCCACATGCGCCTTTTCTATCAAGCTGGCGGAAATATGTTTTGCGTCAGCGAGCCGATCAATGGTGAGCCCGCCACCGTCGGCAACGGCAGCACGATCGGCTTCAAGTGCGACTCACCGGAGCAGGCGAAGCAGTTTCACGATGTGGCTGTGGCGAACGGAGGAACGTCGATTGAAGATCCGCCGGGCGTGCGCAGCGGCAGCATCGGCTCGATTTATCTCGCCTACGTGCGCGATCCCGACGGCAATAAGCTCTGCGCGCTGCATCGCATCAAGTAGCGCGATTCCCTCACGCGCTGTCGCTTGATCGCGAAATAGTTGGTGCCGGGTGAGGGATTTGAACCCCCGACCAACGGTTTACAAAACCGCTGCACTACCACTGTGCTGACCCGGTGGATCAAGGACTTAGGATAAACCAACGGAAAACTGTCCTTCAGTTGTCCTGCAATGGCCAACGGAGACGGTATATGGCAACTATTCGGCGGCGTCTTGGCAAGTTTCAAGCGCGCATCCAACGGCGAGGCCTACCTCACTTAGCGAGAACTTTCACGAATCGACGGGATGCAGAAAAGTGGGCTAGGGCCACAGAAGTTGAGATCGAGCGAGGCGCGATCCGGACGCATACTAGGTCAATCACGCTTTCGGAAGCGATTGCTCGTTACCGCAAGGAAAGAACGCCGCAAAAGAAAAGCGCCCGAAGCGAGCACTACCTTCTGGATGCGTGGACCAAGTCGTCGTTCGCCGATACCCCGCTCAATCGAATCAGGCCCGCTCAGATCGCTGAGTGGCGCGATGGTCGGATTGCGGGAGGGGTCTCAGCACAGACAGTCCGAAATCACCTGACGGCCTTGTCATCGGTGTTCCAAGCCGCGATCACGGAATGGGGTCACGACGAACTATCCAATCCAGTGAGGCGTATCCGACGGCCACCGCCACCCCACCCTAGAACGCGTCGAGTTACCCCTGAAGAAATTGAGGCGATCAAGAAACACACTGGATCGGAAGATCTTCCCGATCTGGTCGACCTCGCCGTCGAGACTGCCATGCGGCTCGGAGAAGTCGTCGCGTTAACCGCCAGGAGCGTCGATCTGAAGAGTCGCACACTGACTCTGTCAGACACCAAGAACGGCCACAGCCGCGTAGTGCCACTCTCCCAAAAAGCAATCACCATTCTTGGGCCGCGGATCGCCCGAACATCTGAGCACGCCAGTCGCCTATTCCCAATCACCACCCACGCAGCAACCGTAGCATTTCGAAGAGCGGTATCACGGGCGCGCCGCGCTCATCGTATAAAACTTTTTACACCACACCGAGACACCTACCTTAACGATCTCCGCTTCCATGATCTACGACGGGAGGCCACCTCACGGCTGTTCGAGCGAGGCCTGAGCGTGATGGAAGTGTCGTCAGTCACCGGGCACCGCGTTCTCGAGATGCTCCGGAGGTATACGGCTCTCCAAGTAAAAGATATCGCCACAAAACTTGACACACAAAACCGCTTGTCAATCCACAGCGCCTGATTTAACTTCTAGCCACTTAGTCGTTCCGCCGGTACAGGCGCGACTCTGCATTCAAGACGCACTTCGTCAACCCCTCGTCCGGGTTAGCTGTACCGCAAAACAGCCGCTTTCGCGGCTGCAACTACAACTTAGTCTTTACCGCGGGTCACGCTGCTGCAGCACTTGATCGGGCTGCGCCGCGCAATCTCCTCGACTCCGGGCAGGTAGTGGTTGTGCCAACGGCGCCCCACGCCTGTGCATTCGCCGATCAAGGCCACCCCGCGAGGGGTGAGATTTTTTTCTGCTTCCATCGACAAAGTCTCGATGGGGCGAGGAGATTTAAATGACCTTGAATTTTCAACGACCAGTGCCACTACGCGTTCGCCCCGAGACAATTTGGGAAGAACTGAAATCTCTTATCCAATGGGTTTGTTGGCGGTATGTCTGGCGCGACAGCCGATGGACGAAAGTCCCATTCAAACCTGACGGAACCCCCGCAAGCAGCACCGACCCTCTTGCGTTTAGCACTTTCGAGGCCTGCTTACAGGCTTATCAAAGCGGGGGATTTGACGGAATCGGGTTTGTGACGACACCGGAAGACCCGTTCGTACTGATTGATCTTGACCACGTGATGCCCGCGGACTCGCCAATGCCCGATTGGGCGAAGAACATCGTCACCACCGCGATTCGCGAAGGCGCTTATGTCGAGACGAGTGTCGGCGGGGACGGCATCCACATCATCGGTAAAGGCCCGCAGGGATTCAAGGGGCGCAAGGCGAACCAGATCGAAATCTATGCATCGGGGCGCTTCTTCACCATTACGGGAGAGACGCCATGAAAAAAGCCATTGGGACTTTGCAAGACACTCTCGATCTGGCATGCACTCGGCTTGGTATTAGTGTCGCCGATCTAATCAATCCAAAAAAGCATTCAGGCCAACTCGTCACCTCACATAGCCAACCGAGTCGATTCCAAGACCATGAGATCATCGAAAAAGCCCGGAATGCCAAGAACTCACAAAAGTTCATACGACTTTTTGATCACGGTGATCTTCGGGACTATGGCAACGACGATAGCCGCGCCGATATGGCATTAGCAGCGATACTCGCTTTCTACACGGGCGAGAGTCTAGATCAACTCGAGCGGCTGATGCGCCAATCGAAACTCGTGAGGGAAAAGTGGGATACGCATCCAACATATTTGCGCGAAAGAACTCTGACGGCAGCCATACAATTTGTCGCGAAAACAGGATTTTATGTTGGCCCGATAGCTCAAATATCGCCGACCCCGGCCGTTCCCAAAAACATGCGAGTCGTGGCGCCAACCGCTCACGCACATTCCGTCGCCCAGACCACGTCGCCACCATCGCTAACTTTGATCACTACTCGACGAGGCGTTGTCGATCCCGTCGTCTCAAACGTCGTCGAGATCTTGTGCAATGACCCTATCTTGAACGACCTTTATCACTTCGATGAATTCGCTCGACAACGCAATCTGAATCGACCAATACCCGAAGGCGCACCCCCCAAACCCGGAATGACGTACCCCCGTAGGTGGACGGATGCCGATACCATCGATCTTCAGATATTTACTCAAAGACATCACATTGATCGAGTTCCAAAAAGTGTCGTAGAGGATGCGCTCACGGAATTCGACTGCAGGGTTGTACGACATCCCGTAAAGGAATATCTCGAATCCCTTAAGTGGGACGGAACGTGTCGACTTGATAGCTGGCTCATCGAGTACCTGAACGCAGACACCAGTTGCACTGCTGCTATTCTCGAAACTATCGGCGCCAAGTTTCTGATCAGCGCCGTCGCACGAGTGATGCAGCCGGGCTGCAAAGCGGATCATGTGCTCGTACTTGAAGGTCGACAAGGAATAGGAAAGTCTCGAGCAGCCGTAACGCTTGCGGGAGAGTCGTGGTTCACAGACGGGCTTCCCCGAGATCTTAGCGATAAAGATGCAGCTATTCACCTGCAAGGCCGCTGGATCATTGAATTAGGAGAACTCAGCCAGTTGCGAAAAAACGAAATTGAAACGGTAAAAAGTTTTATCTCGCGACAGATCGATAAGTTTCGCCCGCCATTTGGCCGAGTTGAGGTTGAAGTGCCGCGGCAATGCGTGTTCATTGGCACTACAAACGAGGCGGAGTACCTTGTGGACGTCACCGGTAACCGGCGGTTCTGGCCTGTCCGATGTGGACAGATTGATCTTGCCGCTCTCGCTCGGGATCGAGACCAACTTTGGGCTGAAGCGTTCCATCGATACCAGCAGGGTGAGTGTTGGCACATTGAGGACACCGAGACCCAGCAGCAACTGGCCGAGGAAGTTGCACGTCGTACTGTTTCGGACCCTTGGCTGCCGCACGTTGCAGAGGTGCTGGCGCAAGTGCAGGAGGAGACCACTCCCGGCGAGGTGCTACAACGGTTAGCCGACCTGAAACTAACGGACTACTCGAAGGGTCTTGCCGCCCGAGTCGCCAATATCATGCGTGACCTCGGATGGGTCCAGAGTCGTCGAGATCGTAAGCGCGGGCAACTGTACCGTCGCGGCACCTGACGGAGCGTGAAAGCGTGCAAGACGTGAAGCAAGTTCACGGTAGGTATCAGGGGTTCCGTGGCTCTATAGAAATCCCTTTCTCGGCTTGCACGCTTTCACCGTTGCGTTTTACCGAGTTCGAACTTCCGAGAGGTCAGCGCGTTATGCCTCGATCTCCGCCCATTCAAGCGCCCATTTTGGTGGAACAACCATGCCACTACCAAACGTAGTATCCGGTCGAACTGCGCAATGCACAGCTCGATCCAAACGCAGCCTAGAGCAGTGCAAGAACCCCGCCGCCTACGGCTGCACGACCTGTAGATTTCACGGCGCTCGTCGAAAAGAAACTATCAAGCGAGGCTCTGCTCACCCTCAATTTCGGCACGGGCGCGAGACCCTCGAAACCAGACAACGAAGAGTCGAAAGTATGTCCCGCCTGAGGCGCCTTATTGATCTCGCCGTCGATGCCGGCTTCATCCGCACACGCATTACCGGGCGGCGCCTCCGGTAGCCACCCTAATCCGCCTTTCGCAAGCACAGCAAACACTGACTATCAAATCGTTCATCGATACTTAAATTAGAGAGACACTCATCTTGGGGGCCACTTGCAGCTCCTTTAATGGCGGTCGAGCAGGCTTGACGGCCTGTAATAGAGCAATCATTTCCAAAACTGTGTTGCGACCATGGGTCAGCTCTCGTTCGAAATCAGCGTGACCAAGCGCATCATAAATTGACTTTTTTGCTATCAGCGTCAGGTTTTGAGTCTGCCAGTCAGCGCGATACCCGTAATCAGCGCGCCAATAATAAGGCTGACTGTAGTACCCAAATGAACCGCGAAAATAGGGCCGCACATGGGTGGGGTCTTCCCAGGCATCATCACTAGAACCGTACGGCACTCTTATTTGGCAAATCGCGCCCGGCTTGGCGATTCGGTACAACTCTTCCATAACAGCTAAAGAGTCCCTGATGTGCTCAATTACATGACTCATCAAAAATTCGTCAATGCTGTCGTCAGGCAATGGTATTTTTGCTGTTCGGGATGTTTCTAAATCGAAAACAACGTTAACACCCTCGATGGCGACGCTGTCCAAGTTGAGCCACCCATCGAGGACATTTCGCCCGCAACCCACATTGAGTCGTTTAGGCTCAATCCCATTCAAAATTTGCATGCCTTCTTCAGTAAGCACAACTTGCCCCTCCAAAAAAGTTAAATCTTAAGTCGTTTTTTTTCGCATCACCCGCCCGAACCTCACAGCTGACCTCCGAATACCGGAGGTCGGTCTCGCCGCACACGAAAAATACGTTGGCAGCCGGCGCGATCAACCTAGTGCAGTTTGATCCAAACGAGATCGAGGGTTGATGTAGAACCGATCAAATTCACCCCTCTACCGGAATAAATCTCACCGTTCGGATTCTCGCTCGCACATACGATGCTTAAGTGCCGTCAGAGAATCAATCGCCAAGTTGGATTCTCGGCCACACACAATTTTTGATTTTTGCCCTTCAGCCCCCAACGCCAAACACCGAGTAAATGCGTTCTCTGCAGTTACCAAGCTGGCGTCGTAAACAGATGTACTCCGGTAGTGATCCGCGGTCATTACTGAAAAAATACCGACTGAATACCAAAAGTCCACAGAGCGACTGAACAACTGACTTTCACTATCGATTAACTTAAGACCTGTTGAAAAAAGTTTTTCCTCGGCATACAACTCAAGACCTAGGCATACCGCCTCCTCCCACCAAGGCCTCGCTCGAACAAGAGAGCTCGGGATAATCGACTGGAAAACAGCTAATGCGTCTTCGTAAGAGCCGGAGATCTTGAGCTCCCGTGAATATTGAAAGAGAAGGTACGGATCGCGCGGACTTTGCTTGAGCGCGCTTTCCAGTAAAGATTTATTGCGCCCCCTTTTCTTTGCGCGCTTTGCATCGGTATATCCATCGTGATGCAGCACAACAGCTGTGTCTACTATCGGTAGGCTATGAACTACTTGCTCATGAATTGCACCGCGGTAAAACACCCCCATCGGCAATAGTCGCGATATCAAGGAAGTCGAACACAAGTATTTCTCTAGTTCGCTTGGGTCATTATAGAAACTCTGAATTTCGATTCGCCCAACTACAGACGGGTGATCAGCCGACAAGCTAGAAAGCCACTCGCCGCCTCTCACCAACCATTCGTCTCCATCAAGCACGATACGCCACTTTTGCGAAGCCTGATTCAAAGCGAAGTTCCGCGCTGCAGAAAAGTCGTCAGCCCACGAATAGTGAAACAAACGAACCGGATAGCTAGAGACGATTTCGACTGTACTGTCGATGGAGCCGGTATCAACGATTATGGCCTCAGTGACATAAGGCAGTATGCTTTCGAGCATTCGACGAACACCAGACTCTTCGTTTTTTAGGATCGACACGAGTGAGACCGCCATATTCCGCCCCTCCTAAGCTACTGATATTTTCGACCCTACGCTCCAGACTTTCCGTGATTTAACTTAGCTTCTCAACACGAATAAGTCGACGATAAAATATTTGATATTTCGCAGATTTGAGGAAATACGTCGCATAACGCCCTTCGACTGTTGGGTGGCTTGGAAATCGTCGCTCGGCCACCAAGATCTGGATCGGCTCGAAAATTATCGGCCCGCTTGACACCCACGCCCGTGCTCTCGCTTCTGGTTTTGCTCCACCGCAAAGTCCGTTCGACATAGAAAATCGACACTCACCGAGGGCGAGCCAAACTCCATAAAAGGCGGACATAAATGGACGCTCGTGAATTGGCGCGGTCAAACCTTGGGCGTCAGAGCGACAAACTTAACTGCGAAAACTGGCGGCCCACTTGGTCCACTACTTACAGCGACGGGTGAAGATTCACCCGAGCCACCGCCAGAGCACACCGCCAGCACGGCGGTAAGCACGAGCAGCAACCAAGCACGCGCTTGTTGAAAATACGGTTTACCTAACATCAACCACCGTCAGCACCGGCGATAAACCAAGACCCGCAAGGCCGCCGAACTCAGTGCTACGCCGATAACGAAAAGACGTACTGGAGCGCACCGGTGTAACGGGGTTATTTGTCCGCATCTTAAGAACAAGGCGCTGCTGACGGGACTCATAAACTATTTCTGGGGGTGCCCCCGGGGGTGGGGGTCTGTGTTCAAAAATTGCTCTTGCCTGCATAAAAGAATAGCGAGCACGACACCTAGCAACGGTTTAAACTGCGCTCTGCTGAAGGATCTGTTTTTTCCGCCTGACCCTGTCCTTTTTTCGTCCTGCGAAGGACTTGATATCTGGATGGTCGCGGTGGACGTGGTGTCTCTAAGTCTTTGAAATTGGTGCCGGGTGAGGGATTTGAACCCCCGACCAACGGTTTACAAAACCGCTGCACTACCACTGTGCTAACCCGGCGCCGAGGT
>JACCDT010540083.1_pt1 | contig 24324 bp, 24 predicted proteins | sample 7446291 | NCBI WGS metagenome assembly JACCDT01 (sample SAMN15323446, study PRJNA562643) | freshwater metagenome | isolation source: river surface water | place: USA:Blue River Watershed | collected 2017-08-17 | reverse complement strand
CCGGCCTGGTAGTGCAGAGGGCGAAGTCCGCAAGTTTCCGCATGAACCCGCAAGAACACGGGGCAACACGCGTGATCGCCCAAGAAAAAACCCCAACTCAGACGAGTTGGGGTTTTGCATATGGTGGTGCAGAGGCGACTAGTTTCGAACTTACTCTCCAGACACCTGAGTAACGCTTGGGGTTGGTGATGAAGGATTCGGGTGTTTGGCCGTTCTGCCCTCGCTTCGCCGATGCATCATTCAGTTCCGGTTTCGGACCTGATCAACTCCCCACTTGGCTTTTCCGGCAAACAGCGCCTTCATGCGAGTCCTGACAACACTTGCGCAAGGACGCACATGAAGACCGAACGATGCATGACCCAAACCGAGCTGGCTGAGCGCTGGCGGATCAGTGAGGCGACCTTGGAACGCTGGCGAACCGAATCGGGCGGTCCGCTGTTCCTCAAGCTGGGCAACCAGGTGCGCTACCGGTTGCAGGATGTCGAAGCGTTTGAGGAGGCCGCGCTGCGCGGGTCGACCAAGCCCGATGCGGAAGTCGATCAGGGTTTCGAAAGCGGAGCAAGCCATCGGACGCTTCCTCGGCTCATGCAACCACCACCCAAGCCGACCCGGCCTGTCACCATCTGGTTGCGCACCGGTTCTCGACGCACCGGCTTTCGCCCAGTGTTTTCCGGCAGGCAACGCTGACAGTGCCAAATTCAACTTGCCACCCCCAAGGCCTGTGCCTCGGCCTCTTGCTCCATGTACACCCAGTCGACAATGTCGTCGCTGGGAATGTAGCCAGCCACCAGTTGCTGCATCATCAGGCGGATCACGCCCACGTCGTTCACGTTCAGGGCCATTTCCAGGGCGGTGAGCTTGGCCTCGAATTCGGCCCAGGGGATGAACTCTTCGTGGGCCTTCATGATGCGGGGGTGCACGGTGGGCTTGGGGTTGTCGCCGATCAGCAGTTCTTCGTAGAGCTTTTCGCCGGGGCGCAGGCCAGTCACGGCGATCTCGATGTCGCCCTCGGGATTTTGCTCGTCTTTCACCGTCAGGCCCGAGAGTTCCACCATGCGCCGGGCCAAGTCCATGATCTTCACGGGCGGGCCCATGTCCAGCACGAACACGTCGCCCCCCTTGGCCATGGCACCGGCCTGGATAACGAGTTGGGCCGCTTCGGGGATGGTCATGAAGTAGCGCGTCACGTCCGGGTGCGTGAGCGTGATGGGGCCGCCCTCGCGGATCTGCTGGCGGAACTTGGGCACCACCGAGCCGGACGAACCCAACACGTTGCCAAAGCGAACCATGCTGAATTTGGTTGCGCCCGTTCCCGCCTGCGTGGCCGCCAACGCTTGCAGTGCCATCTCGGCCAGACGCTTGCTGGCCCCCATCACGTTGGTGGGGCGCACGGCTTTGTCGGTGCTGATGAGCACAAAGTCGGTCACGCCATTTTCTGCCGCCGCCTGCGCGGTACGCAGCGTGCCCAGCACGTTGTTCTTGATACCGGCCGCCGGGTTGTGCTCCACCAGCGGCACATGCTTGTAGGCGGCTGCATGGTAAACCGTGTCCGGATGCCAGGTGGACATGATCTCGCGCATGCGGGCGTCGTCTTGTACCGAGGCCAGCAGGGGCACCAGTACGGGTGGCGTGGCAACGTCCAGCCCAGCCAGTTTTTCTTCCAGCTCCTGGTGAATCGCGTAGAGGGCAAATTCGCTCTGCTCAATCAGCAGCAGCTTGGCGGGATTTACCGCCAAAATTTGGCGACACAGTTCGCTGCCGATGGAGCCGCCAGCGCCCGTCACCAGCACCACCTTGCCTACGATGTTCTTGACCAGCAGGATGTGATTGGGCGTTACCGGTTCGCGGCCCAGCAGGTCGTCAATGTCCAGCTCCCGCAAATCCGAGATGCTGACCTTGCCCTGGGCCAGGTCGGTCACGCTGGGCAGGGTGCGCACGGCCACGCGGGCCACACGGATCTGACTCAGTATCTCGTTGCGTCGCTTGCGGCTCAGGCTGGGCATGGCCAGCAGCACGTCGCTGATGTTGAGCGTGGTGGCCAGGTTGTCCAAGTCGGTAGGGTTGTAGATGGGCTGGCCGTTGAGTACGTGGCCGTGCAAACGATCGTCGTCGTCCAGAAAGCCCGCTACCTGCATTTCGTGGCTGTTGGCCATGGCTGCGGCCAACTGGCGGCCGGTGGTGCCTGCGCCGTAGATCAGCACCTTGAGGCGCGAAGCGCGCTTCAAGATGCTCAGGTACTGGTCACCCAGCCAGACCCGAGCCAGCGCACGCGATGCGCCCACGAACAACAGCAACAGTATCGGCTGGATGATGCCCACCGTGCGGGGCACCCCGGCCACGCCAATGGCCGTGAAGACCGAGGCATAGAGCAATCCGTAAATGCCCACCGCGCGCGCCACCGCCAGCAGGGCAGGCCAGCCGCTGTAGCGGAAGATGGCACGGTACAGACCCGAAACGATGAAGATGGGTAGCGCGATGCCAACGGACGCCGCACCCGCCCAAACAGCCCCTTGAGCCCACTCGCTTGCCCCAGCAAAGCTGATGAACTCGCCCAGGCGCAAGTAGTAAGCCAGCCAGACCGTCAACACGCACAAACCGAGATCGACAATCAGGGCGACGAAACGCTTCGCAGGTCTTGGAAGTGCCAAGACAGGAATTACAAGTGTGGATACCGGCTTTCTCATCGTCATTACTGCCGGATGCGATCACCCCGGCCTGCGCCGGTGACTGTCTTGATGATGTAGAGGAAGTACGCGGCCAGTCCCAACCCCTGCAACATGCGTGCATCTGTCTCTGCAAGCAGCTTGGGGGTGGACATGTCTATTCCAATGATCTGGGCCAGTCCCGTGATGCCTGGGCGGGCGGCAAAGACGCCTCGCGCAGCACGTTCCTCAATCAGTTCCGACTGATTGAACAAGCAAGGCCGTGGCCCTACCAGGCTCATCTCACCCTTGAGCACGTTCCACAGTTGTGGCAACTCGTCGAGCTTGGTGCGTCGCAAAAAAGCACCCATGGGCGTCACCGCGGCCGGGTTGGCCAGGTGGGTGGCGACCGATTGGGTATCAGGCCGCATGGTCCGGAACTTAACCAAGGTGAATGGCTTTTGATAGCGACCCACACGTTCCTGACGGAAAAGGGGAGACCTGGTATCCAACCAACCCAACACCATCAAAATGACCAAGACTGGAAACCCAATAACTAGCCCAGCAAGGGACAAAACGACATCAAACACGCGCGTCATGCTGCGCCATCTTTTGTAATTGCTCGTACATGCATGATGGCGGATGCCATCCAAGCAATCGCCGAGCTTTTGAGTCATCGACCACCAAGGATCCGAAAAGACGTTCGGCAACCGAAGCTTTCCCCATCCACCGGGCTACCACACGCATCAAACGCACCGGGACTGAAAACAAGCGGGCTCTGCATCCGTATGCTTTAGCTACGCGACGCAACAGCTCGGTTGTCGAAACATCTTCACCATCAGACACCAGAAAAACTTGATCCTTGGCATTTGGAGAGGCGGCGGTGTCTGCACATAGCGCAGTGAAACTCACCAAATTTTCCAAGGCAATCATCGACCGGCGATTGTGCACAGCGCCCAATGGCAGTGGCACACCGCTCTTTACCCATTTGATCAAGGATGCAAAATTTCCTTTGACTCCGGGACCATAGACAAGGGGTGAACGGATGATGACCACCTCCAGGCCGGTACTCTTTGCTATTTCTAAGAGACCTTGTTCAGCCTCCATTTTGGATCGCCCATATGCGTCCATGGGGGCTGGCATATCGAGCTCGGTGAACACCTGACCGGCGATAGTTACTTCGCCATTCACTTTGACCGAGCTTAAAAAGACAAAACGCCGTACACCCGCCGCCGCAGCTTGCAGTGCCAACGACAGCGTCGCCGCTACATTGCTTCGGTGAAAGGCTGCCCAAGAATCGGTGGCATTTTCGTGCATCACATGTACCCGTGCCGCCAAATGAACAACCACCTCACACCCCTGAAGTCCGCTCGTCCAGTCTGGAGCATTATCAATATCGCCAACCACGCACTCGTTACGCAACCTCTGCGTTCGTCGTACTGCGGGCACCACCTGATGCCCTCCCTCGTACAGGCGGGCGCAAAGTGCTTTGCCAACAAAACCATTGGCCCCTGTGACTAATATCTTCACTTGCACAGGAACTCGATCAGTTTGGCTGGGTACTTGGAAAGAATCATCAACCAATTGCTGCGTATGCCGTTCTCTCTACAGGCCCGCAGTACTTCCCGGTTAAGCAAGAAGATGCTGCGGAAACCGCGAGTACTCACGCCCCCAGTGCGCATCCGCACGAACACTTCCGGCACATACCGATAAGACAGCTTGTTTTTGTGAAAGATACGAGCAATCAATTCGAAATCACCCGCGATCCGATAGTCGACTCGAAAGCCACCGTAGCGCTCGAACACTTGCCGACGAAGAAACAAAGCTGGATGGGCCGGCATCCAACCCCATGCAATTCGACTGGGGTGAAAGCGCTCAGAGCGATAGCGGCGTATAGGGTTTCTCAGATCTTCCGGACGAACAAACTCGGTATCGCCGTATAGAGCATCTAGCCCCTCTTTCTGCATACATTCAGCCACACTCTCCAAGACACGCGCATGCGAATACACATCGTCGGCGTTAAGAAAGGCAATCACCTCACCGCTTGCTATGCGTAGCCCCTTGTTCATCGCGTCGTATATCCCAGCATCTGGCTCACTAACCACCCGCGCCACCCTAGTGCCATGGAGCCCTATTACGGCTTGGGTACCATCTGTTGAGGCCCCGTCGATCACAATGTGCTCCACGTCTGGCCAAGTCTGGTTGGCAACAGACTGGAGCGCATCGGTAATCGTTTCTGCACTGTTGTAGCAGACCGTGATGATGGAGATCTTCATCAAATCTGCCACAGCCGGTTGCGCAGGCCGCGTGTCACGTAAGCCCACTCACCGTCAGCCACCATAAGGGACAGACGGCGCAGCTGATAGAGGCGCTTGCGCCACCCTGGCAATCCCCTTCCAGCGACAATGGACGCATACTCTCGCGTGAAATCTGATTGGCTTTGTGCTGTTTTTGTTGCCTGGTGCATGCGCAGTCCACCCCACATTCCGCGAACATGCTCCGCCCGAACACCACTCCTGAGGATGCGCAAGAACCACTCGAAATCGAACCCAAAGTGGAGGTCTTCGCGCAAATAGCCCAATTGCTGATGAAGTTCACGCCGCCAGAACGCCGCCTGGTTCGTCAATACCATTCCTTCGGCGAGCATCGCGCCATACGTAGGACGAACATACTTGATATCTCGCAGGACCTGATCATGCACGTCAATCATGCTCATGTCACCAACAATGAGACCCGCACCTGGCTTTCGCGACGCGCACTCAGCCAAATGACTGAATGTACCCGGATAAAAAATGTCATCGGAGTTCTGCCACGCCAACCAAACACCGGTAGCACGCATCAAGCCCTTGTTGATAGCCTGCGACTGGCCGCTATCCTTCTCGCTAACCCAATACGCCAGTCTGTCAGCGTAACGACGAATAACGTCCATACTGCCATCCGTTGATCCGCCATCGATGATGATGTACTCAAGATTTGGATAACCTTGGTCCAGCACGGAACGAATGGTTCGCTCCAAAAATTCCGCCTGATTGAAAGACGGGGTGACTATACTGATTTTGGGCAGTTGCATGGAAATGGAACGCGATTCTTCGTGCGCAAAGTTCAGGTCGCGATCACTCGCTTATAAACCTCGAGCGTTTCGTCCGCACACTTCTTCCAGGAAAACTCTGCGCACCTCAGGCGGCCTTTATTAATGAGAGTCTGGCGAAAGGACGAGTCAGACACTACTTGGTTGAGTGCATCGATCAACGAATCAACAGATTCAGGATCGAAAAACCCCGCAGCGTCCCCAACCACTTCCGGAAGTGAGCTCCGATCCGAGCAGAGTACTGGACAAGCGCAACTCATCGCCTCCAGAGGAGGAATGCCAAACCCCTCATAACGGGAAGGATAGACAAATACCTCAGCGAACGAATACAAATCGGCCAAGACATCATCCCCTCCACTGAAATGATGTACATGCCACTTCCCACGACTCAAAGTTTCGACACGGGCCTGCTCACTCGCCGTAAGCGGCCCGCCACCAAAAGCCACCAAGCGGAAATTGCTGTGAAGGTGACCAGACGCTGCATAGGCTTGCAGCAGACTATCAAAGTTCTTGTAGCCACCACGGCTTCCAACATACAGAATATAGGCTTCGTTACATCGCCGTATTCCAGCAGGGGCTTGCGACAACTCGTAGCCATGATGCACGACAGATGTCTTGGCAGGGTCCACATCCAAAATACGAACAAGATCCTTCCTCGTATTTTCGGACACGCAAATAACGTGATCAGCTCGCTTGACCGCCGACGCCTTCTCTTTCGAGGTGGCATCCCATTTAGAGAAATCGGCTGGAAACAACTCATGAATCATGTCGTGGACCGTGATCACCACCTTTGCACGACGCGGAGCCACCGTGCCTTGCGAGTAATAAGTCTCATGAACCAGATCGGGTTTGTAGTGACGCATTGCAAATGGAGCCAGCCAACGATTCAGCTCCCTGTACAGCCTTCCGGTTCTGCGTATCTGCAGAGCGTGAATGCCAGCGACAGGAAGCCCACTTGCTAACAAATATTCGTTGACAAACAACGGACTAATAATCTTTAAGTCCACTCCCTCGTGCACTTCAATGTGGCGTGCCAGTTCGAAAAAATAGCGGGAGATTCCTCCGTATCGCTGCCATCCGAAGATCTGATGGTCGTAGGCAACCCTCATAGGACCTCAGTCAAAGAGAGCCCATCATCTTAAAATGGTCATCCATGGTCTTAGAACCCAGGTGACGACGAATCCATAAGAGTGATACCTTGGACATCCAAGGATGCGTAGCCCACCGCAATCGTTGTTCGCTAATGGATTGACGGGTTAGCACATGCAGGCCATTCGCACTGTGAAAATGAAGTCCAAGGCGCTCACCAATCTTTTCAATGCTCGCTTGGGTAAAGAAGCCAATGTGCTGTCCTGTGGGAAACGCGTAATACCACCAGTCTTTTCCTGGAGGTTCACCGGCATAAAGCTCTGTTGTGAAGATCAAGGTGTCGGCGTTAGCCGACCGCAAGGCTTCGTCCACAAACGCCACAGGATCTGTGACGTGCTCCATCACCTCCATAGCAGTCACGGCACGGCATCCCTTTTGGTGCTCACTGTATTCGAATCCCCTCGCCAACAAGTTGTCGCAATACTTGTCTGCCCAGTAGAAATCGAACCCTAGGTCCCGCATCAGGCGGGTCAACATCCCATAGCCCCCCGCTGCATCCAGATAGCACCCCTGCCCCCGCTCGCCCATCACCCAGTAAAGAAGGCTGGCCACCTTGATGGCCAGGGAAACGTTACGGGCGACCAGCCCGGTATCGGCGGCGGCGATAGCCGACGAGTAAGCCTCCTCCAACCAATGCGGTTCATGCGCGCTCAAATAGCCACACGCGTTACAGACTTCGTATTGCGTGGTGTACTTGTGCAAAACCATGGCTTGGAAACATGGCCGCATCATCCCGGCGCAAACTGGACAACCAACCGACATATCAGGCCACCATTCGATTGAGTTTGCTCACTACCCGACCCAAAATCCGTTTCCATATCGGGGGACGAAAACAGACTCTATCGCTGAACCGATCAGCACAGCCATTACGTGCTCGAAGAGCGGGATGGACCAACGGAAACTGCATCGGTTCTGTAGGCAAATTTGCAAGTGGACTGGTGCCAGTTGTATGCGTTGCGTCCACGCCGAACCCGATATTCGATATCAGATTGACTGAGGGCAAGATACTTAACCTGCCTTCCACCCAGTTTGCAAATACCCATTGGTAATCCCAGGTATCAATCCCACCTTGGTAGACACGCTCGAAGATGCCTGCCCAGTAGCCTGCCTCATCTTTGTCAAAAACAAGGTCTGGCAAGCGGCCATTGTCGCGCACCATTGGCCAGTGCGCCATGCTTACATCGTATACGCCATGCCACCGATCCCGCCAAGTCGCCCACCCCCAGATATGGACGTACTTAGAGAAGTAATAGCTATCCTCGCCATGGCGTCCTCCGAGCTGAAAATTGTCACCGCTGATCATCCCAATCCGCTGGTCATGTCGATAGCGCTCCAACATCTCTTCGCAGAAACGAAAGAAGTTCGGATCGGGGAGACAATCGTCCTCTAGGATGATGGCCTCCTCTACATTATCAAACACCCAGTCAATACCACTGGAAACACGCTTCTTGCAGCCTAGGTTGACGTCGGAGAAGTTTGTCAGCACTTCACATGGCCAGTCCACTCGCTCAATAATGGCACGTGTAGTTGCACACTTTTCGGCCTCACCAGGCCGATTTGCTCTTGGTCCATCGGCAACAACCAGCAGTTTGGGTGGCTTGGCCTTTGCAATCTCGGCGAAAACCCGCTCTGTCGTGTCTGGCCTGTTGAAAATGATGAATGCGACCGGAGTCTTCAACTGCCATTCAGACATTTAGTGTTTTCCGAAAGTAGGTCACGGTTTCTTTCAAGCCGTCTTCAAGGGCAACTTTTGGCTCCCACCCAAGCTTTCCCTTCGCCAAAGTGATGTCTGGTTGGCGTTGCTTGGGGTCGTCAGTAGGCAAGGGATGGAAAGTGAGTTTGGATTTGCCACCCACCAGCTTCAAGACTTTTTCAGCCAGTTCCAGCATGGTGAACTCGCCTGGGTTGCCCATGTTGACGGGGCCAACAAAATCCGCAGGGCTTTGCATCATGCGAACGAAACCTTCGATCAGGTCATCCACGTAACAGAATGAGCGGGTTTGCTGGCCATTTCCGTAGATTGTAATGTCCTGCCCTCTCAGTGCCTGAACAATGAAATTGCTTACCACACGACCATCATTGGGGTGCATACGTGGCCCGTAAGTGTTAAAAATCCGAACCACTTTTATTTCTAAATTATGTTGACGCTGATAATCAAAAAATAGGGTTTCGGCACAGCGCTTTCCCTCGTCGTAACAGGATCGAGGTCCGATCGGATTTACCTTACCCCAATAACTTTCTGGTTGTGGATGAACTTCCGGATCGCCGTAAACTTCACTGGTCGATGCCTGAAAAATACGCGCCTTTGTGCGCTTAGCCAAACCTAGCATATTAATTGCACCGTGCACACTAGTTTTAGTAGTCTGCACAGGATCGTGCTGGTAATGAACCGGGCTAGCCGGGCACGCCAAATTATAAATCTGATCAACTTCTACATATAACGGAAATGTCACATCATGACGCATCAATTCGAAATGCGGATTTCGCAGCAAATGAGCGACGTTATTTTTCGTGCCTGTAAAGAAGTTATCCAAGCAAATTATGTCATGACCTTCCTTAAGCAAACGCTCACACAAGTGGGAACCAAGAAATCCAGCACCGCCTGTCACCAATATATTTTCAGGATCATTCATAATTTTCGTATTTATAAAAATCGGGGTTCTGAGGATCCACTGGCTGGCTCAGAAGATTAATCCACTGCGCCCTTTCCTGGATGTGGAAGGTGTGCTCTACCTTTGGCTCTACAATGAAAACATCGCCCGCGCTGAAATCGTGGGATGCGTGGTCCCAACTTCCGTCGCCCACTGGCTTGCGAAACACGACATTAATACGCCCCGATAGAATGACGAAGCATTCAAGCGTCGTCTTATGGTAATGGCGTCCACGTACCGCACCGGCGTCGGAACAGATCAGATTCATCTCACACCAGGTGCCTACGTTGAGAAGGCCCGAAATCGAGCCGCGGGCATCGGCATGCTCGAAAAAACGCGGAAGGATACGGAACAAGCTGCTCAAAACACGTTCTCCAGGTCGTTCCAGTCCGCGGCGCTGCCGAGCGCGGTCAGCCCGTCGGGCAGCAAAGCCAGATCGGCCTGGAAGGCGCTCGCCGCGATGTCGGCCTTGCCAGCTTGCAGCCGGGTCGTCGTCAGTCCCTTCAATTGGGCCAAGCGCAGTCCGAACTCGTAGCGCGACATCCGGCAGCCGTCGCTAAGGTGTGCCACCGTCATCCCGCCGCCTGCGCTGATTGTCGCCCGGTGCAGCACGAAATGGCGCACATGTGCACACAAGCGACCAATCGAGGTGGGCGAAAAATAGGTGTTGTCGAACAGGGTCACGGCCGTGCCTGCGTGCAGCTCCCCTTCGAGCCAGCGGAAGAAGCCGCCGCGGCGGCCCATCACCGCCGACACGCGCAGGATCTGCCCGGGCAGCCCGGAGGCCAGCAGCAGGCGCTCGGCCAGCAGCTTGGTGAGACCATAAACCGTGGTCGGCCCGACCCGCGCATCGCGGCCGTAAGGGCCGTGGCGGCCGTCGAAGACGTAGTCGGTCGATACGTATAGCGTCGCCGGACGCGACTCGCCTGCGGCGCATGCGTCGATGTAGTGGCGAATCGCGCCGACGTTCAGATCTAGCGCATGGGCCGGCTCGCGTTCGCAGCGATCCACGTCCTTCGTACCAGCGAGGAAGACCACCGCGGCCGGACGCAGATCGCCAAGCAGCACCTTCATCGATGCAGGATCGGTGATATCGACCGCCTGCAAACCGGCCGCCGCGCGGCGATGCGCCGTGCCGCTGACCCTCAGTCCGGGTAGGCCGCGCAGATCGTCCAAAAGGTAGCTGCCGATGAAACCGCTGGCGCCGATGATCAACACGTAATCAGGCATTGATCCTCGTCACATTGATCGTCTTCATCACGGTCTCTTGGCCACCGTCGTATTTGCGGAAGTCGTGTAGCACCTCCTGGTTGCCGCTGGCTTTGAGTTCTTCGTACATCTCCGTGCCGGGGAAGGGAGAGCAGCGGGACAGTTGGTAGCTGCGCCGCATGTCGTCAGTAGTGAAGCCCAGGTCATGAATGATCTTCATATCCAGTTGATGCGCTTCTTCGCTCTGGCCCGGCATGTCGCGCATCATCGTGATGTGCAGCATCAGGTTGGGATACTTGTTGCAGAGACGCTCCAGCGTGCCGCGGAAGTCCTTGCGCTCGATGCCCTTCTTGACCCGTGCCAGCACTTGCAGGTCAAAGGTCTCGATGCCGAAGCGCATGCCAACGCACCCGGAGTCCACCATCTTCTCGTAGAGCCAGTCGGGGGAGATATCGAGGCGGCCCATCATGGTCCAGGGCAGGCCGATCTCCTTCAGCAGGTCGCACAAACGGCTAATTCGCTCGGTGCCCATGTTGAAGGTGTCGTCGTCGAAGAAGATGCTGCGATATCCATGCAGGGCAATAGCCTCGCGGATTTCAGCCGCGATCCGCTCCGGCTCGCGCAGCGACACCTTCTTCTGGAACATGGCCTGCGGCCACACGCAGAATGTGCACTTGAACGGACAGCCCTTGCTGCCGTAGATCTGCAGCTGCGGCCGGGGGGTCGGCATCGTCGGGTCGTAATACTTGGCCGCTGCCGGATAGGTGCGGAACGGGAACGGTATCGTGTCCACGTCGGTCACCACCTGCGCCTCGTACACCCCCGGGCGTAACTCGCGAACCAGCTTTTGCGCGCCATAGATGTACTCGCCCCGCAGGATGTACTTTATCTCTGGGTAGTCGCGCTGAACCTGGCTAACGATCTCGTCCACGGTGAAATGTGGGCCAGCCACCGCCAGATCAGCGATCTTGGTCAGCTTGCGTGCCATCCACAGGTCGATGTCGATCGTCGGCGTAGCGCACTCCTGCACGATCAGGTCCGGCTTCCAATCGCTGACACGCTTGAGGAAACGTTCGTAGCTGTACTCCTCGTCCGCAACGGCGTCGATGATGTTCACCTCATGCCCGTCGGCGGCGACGAGGGAGGCGGCATAGCCCATGAAGAAGGGATAAGGCGGGCCTTCGTGCGGGATGTCCATGGTCCACGGCCAGCGTGATCCGGCCCGCACCCCGTAGCGGATACCGCGGCCGATACCGAGCTGGCGCCACAGGAAGCGCATTCCCAAGATCTTGCGCAGCCAGGGATACAGCGGCACGCCATCCACTTTGAAGTCATTTTCCGCGGACGATTTCTCGGTGCGGATCACAGGGGGATTGACGAATAAAACGCGCATTTAGAGCTCCTGCAAATACTTCAACAGTTTGACGGCCGTGGCCTTGATCGAAAAGTTCCGCCGCACGAACTCGCCGCCGGCGCGGGCCATCCGCTGCCGCTCGTCATCGTGCGCCAAGTAATGGCGGATCTGCGCACGCAGCTGGTCGTGCCCATCAGTAAAAACAACGTAGTCGCCCAGCAGGCGCTGCGACGCCGGCACCCGATCGGAGATCAGGAAGCCGTCGCAGGCCAGGACCTCAAGGGTACGCAGCGTAATGACATCCCAGTCCACGCAGTCCTGGATCGTGCAGTTCAGGTTGATTTTGCTGCTGCTGTAGAGGACCGGCACCTGCTCCTGCGGGATTTTGCCTCGACTGAGGCGCTCGAAGCGCTTTTTGTAGCGCGGCAGCAGCCAGTTCTTCCAGATGCGGAACCGGGCCCGGGGAGCCCGCCAATTGCCGAACAAGCCAAAGGCGAAGTCGGCTGCCGGCTCGAGATAGGCCTCGCTGCGTTCGGTGCCCTTGATGTCGTTGCCCACATAGGCCACCTCGAAGGCCAGCGCCGGATCGACCGGTTGCGGGCAGAAGGCCGCGACATCGACGCCGAAGGGCAGGAAGATGCCCTGGTAGCCAGCGGCCTGGTGCATATCCAGCAGCCTCTGCGAGATGAAGGCATAGCCGTCGTAGCCGTGATGACGCAATTCGGCAAGCTTGCGGTCGCAGCCCTCGCCGTAGGCGTTCTGCAGGTAGAGCAGGGACTTCGCTGCCCAGTCCGCGCGCGGCGCGTCGTCGTTCATGTACACCATCGCGTCCAGCTGGCCTTCCGGCAGCCGATTCGGCGCATAGACCTGCACATCGAGTCCCGGGTCCAGCTCGCGCAGCGCCCGCGTCAGACTGTTCGCATACAGCTCGTCGCCCAGCACGTTGCCCAGCTTGCTCTGCAAGCTGCCCAGGTTCCAGGTCAGGTAGAAGCCGATACTCCGCATGCTCATCACCGGATCCGCTTGTACACCGCGTCGACATCGTTGGCGCCGATACGCTCGATCTCGACGAAATGCCGGGACAGGGCCGCACGGCCGCCGTTCCCGTAAAAATCTTCGGGTGCGGCATCAATATGGGTGAGCTGTCCGCGCCAGGGCGCCCGCAGGATCAGCAGGCCGCCGAGCGCGACCCGCGGCAACAGGCCCTCGATGAAGACCTGCGAGGGATTTTCCAGATGCTCGAGCACGTCGATGCACATCACCAGATCGAAGGCTGCTTCCCCGCTCAAGCCGGCCAGGTCGGTGCTGCGTACCCCTGCTAGGCCATGGCGCTCGACGCGGAACTGAATGAATCGGCGGACCATCTCCTGCAGTTCAACGAGGACGAATGCAGTTTTGCCGGCGCGACGCATTGCGTGTGCCAGGGTCACCGAGGCGGTGCCGCAGCCGTAGTCGAGCACACGGCGCGCTGCGGCGATATGGCGCTGAACCGCGAAGTAGATATCGGCCGACAGGAACTGGTTGAACACATTCGCGCAAAGGTTTGCGCGTCCGTGCTCACCGTCCCAGGAGCAATAGAAATCCATCAGATCGCGCTTGTCATGGAACAAGGCTTCTTCGATGTGCGGCCAGGCTTCGATGAGCTGCCAAAACTGATCGTCACCGATGCCGAGAAAGTTCTCCAGATCGGCCTTAGCCCGCGCGTAGTCGCGCAGCAGCGCCCCCATGTCCTGGGCGGAACCATTGCGCCGGCCGAGCAGCGCAGCGAGCTTGCCGAGCCGGAAACGGAAGATGGCCAAGCGGCGGTAGGTGGTTTCAGACAGCATTGCGATGTTTGAAGCGGAACGTGATCGCATCGAGGAAGGCGCTCCCCACGCGACGGTCGAACAGCAGGCTGACGATCACCGTCGGCATCAGCATCGAAATCAGCGCGGCATAGACTGCACCCGGCAGGCCGAAGCGTTGGATCAGCAGGTAGTTGAGCAGCAAGGCCGATGCACCGCCGATCACGGTGCCGTACATCGAGATCGCCGTCTTGCCGTACAACACGTACCAGTGGCTGAAGACAACGCTCATGCTGATCAAGGGAAGCAGAAAAATGTAGATACGGGCAATGCTCGCCGATTCCGCATAGGACGGTCCGAGCAGGATTCCGATGAGCCATGGTGCTGCGAAGGAGAAGGCCAGGGCGATGGCGAGGCTGCCGTAAAAGAAAGCGGCCATCGCCTGCAGCAGCCGTTGCCGATAGCGTTCCTCGTTCGCAGCGTGCAGCGACACCAGCGTCGGATAAATCGACAGCAATACCGCGTTCGGCAGCAGGTAGAACAACTCGCAGAGTTGAACCGCAACGGAATAGATGCCGACGGCGCGGTTGTCGAGAAGCGAGCCGATCATCACGCGGTCCACGCGCATATAGATGCCGATCAGCACGCCGGTCAGGATCAGGCTTTTGCCTTCCGCCAGATAGGCGCGCACGCGGCGGCAATCGGCCGCGCGAAGGTCGAGAAGCTGACCTTCCTTCTTGCGGTAAAACCCATGAAACAGCAGGCCCGCGACCAAAGTTTCCACTGCGACCGCGATCGCCAGCAGCGCCACGTCCGCGTCCGCCAGGACGGCAGCGATCCGCAGGCTTGCGCCGACCATGAAAGCGAGGCTGCGCACCATCGCGCCCACGCGAGTCTGGCCCTGCGACTGGTACCAGCTGTCGACCACGAACGCGGACTGGAACAGCGTGGACAGCGCGGCCAGCAAGACGAGAACTACAAGGGATTGATCTTCCGGCCGCGCGGCGATTGCCATCGCCAGCGCGCCGCCGATGCTTACCAGCGCAGCAAGCAGACGCAGCACATGCGCGCTGGCGAGAATCACGCGCGCCGCCGCAGCGTCCTTGACCAGATCGCGGATCACCAGCACATCGAGGCTGGCCGAGGCGATCGGCGTCCACAGCGCAACGATGGCCATCGCGTAGTTGAATGCGCCCAGCTGCGTGGGCCCGTAATGGCGCGCGATCCACAGGCTCAGCAGCGCGCCAGCGGCGATGCGCAGGAACTGGTCGAAGAGCAGCCATCCCGAGTTGGACAGCAGCCGACGCCAGGGCCCATCGACGACGAACAAGTGGTAGAACCGGGCCAATGCGTGGACAGTCATTCGCGTCCCGACTCCGTTGATGCGATCAGCGGCGACGGCCCCTCCCAAGAGCTGCGCATCGTCATTTGCTCCGCATGTGCTGCTGCATGTCGCGATAGGCCAAGCTCAGGCCTTCCTCCAGCCCGACCGTCGGCCGCCAACCCATTGCCAGCAGACGCGACGAATCCATCAACTTACGCGGGGTGCCGTCCGGCTTGTTGCGGTCAAACACGATCTCGCCCTGATAACCGACCACCTTCGCCACGGTCTGCGCCAGTTCGGCAATGGTCACGTCGGAACCGAACCCGACGTTGATCAGCGACATCTGCGGCTGCACCTGCGCCTGGTACTCGGCGGGCGCGAGGTTCATCACGAACACGCTCGCGCGCGCCATGTCGTCCACGTAGAGGAACTCCCGCCGCGGCGTGCCGCTGCCCCAAATCGCCACCTGCGGCGCGTTCTCGACCTTGGCCTCATGGAAGCGGCGGATCAGCGCCGGCACCACGTGGCTGTTCTCGTGGTGGTAATTGTCGCCCGGTCCGTACAGGTTGGTCGGCATCACGCTGCGGTAGTCGCTGCCGTACTGGCGGTTATAGCTTTCGCACAGCTTGATACCGGCGATCTTGGCGATTGCGTAGGGTTCGTTGGTCGGTTCGAGCGGGCCGGTGAGCAGCGCCGACTCGGCCATCGGTTGCGGCACCAGCTTGGGATAGATGCAGCTCGAGCCAAGGAACAGCAGCCTCTGGACCCCATGGCGGTGCGCCGCATGGATGACGTTGGCCTGCACCATCAAGTTCTCGTAGATGAACTCGGCCGGGAAGCTATTGTTGGCGTGAATACCGCCGACCTTGGCCGCTGCCAGGTACACCTGTGTGGGACGCTCGCGCGCGAAGAATGCCTCCACCGCCGCCTGGTTGATCAGGTCCAGTTCGGCGTGGGTGCGCGTCAGGATGCGTGACGGCTCGATCCCCTGCGCGTGCAGCGTGCGGATAATCGCGCTTCCCACCATGCCACGATGGCCGGCAACGTAGATTTTTTCGTCCATGAAGCTCAGTTCTCCTTGCTGACCTGCACGCTGAAGCCGTGCCGCTGAAGCAATGCATGCTGGCGCGCTTGCTCAAGATCGCTGGTCACCATCTCCGCGATCATCTGGTCCAGCGTGATCTGCGGAATCCAGCCCAGTTCCTCTTTGGCGCGCGTCGGATCGCCGAGCAGCGTGTCTACTTCCGCTGGACGGAAGTAGTGCGGATCGACACGAACGATCACGTCGCCCACCTTCAGCGCCGGCGCCATATCGCCGGCTACCGCTGCGATGATGCCCACCTCGTCGACGCCGCGGCCCTCGAAGCGCAGTGTGACGCCCAACCGCGCGGCACTCTTCTCGATGAACTGGCGCACGCTGTACTGCACCCCTGTGGCGATCACGTAGTCCCTAGGCGTGTCCTGCTGCAGCATCATCCATTGCATGCGCACATAGTCCTGCGCATGGCCCCAGTCGCGCAGCGAATCCATGTTGCCCATGTACAGACATTTCTCGAGCCCCTGCGCGATGTTGCACAGGCCGCGCGTGATCTTGCGGGTGACGAAGGTCTCGCCGCGACGCGGGCTCTCGTGATTGAACAGGATGCCGTTGCAGGCATACATGTCATAGGCCTCGCGGTAGTTCACCGTGATCCAGTACGCATACAGCTTGGCCACGCCATAGGGGCTGCGCGGGTAGAAAGGCGTGCTCTCCTTCTGGGGGATTTCCTGCACCAATCCGTAAAGCTCGCTAGTTGAGGCCTGGTAAAAGCGCGTCTTCTTCTCGAGGCCGAGGATGCGGATCGCCTCGAGCAGTCGAAGCGTGCCGATCGCGTCCACATCAGCAGTGTATTCCGGACTCTCAAAACTCACTGCAACATGACTCATGGCACCGAGGTTGTATATCTCATCCGGCTGCGTTTCCTGCACGATTCGGATGAGGTTACTGGTATCCGTCAGATCTCCATAATGGAGCTTAAATCCTACGTTATCAATGTGGGGGTCTTGGTAAATATGATCTATGCGCTGAGTATTAAATGAACTACTACGCCTCTTGATCCCATGAACGACATAACCTTTTCCCAACAAAAACTCAGCAAGATAAGAGCCATCCTGACCGGAAATCCCGGTGATTAGCGCAACTTTATTCCTTTTATTCACAACTTTCCCTCAAATTTCGAATAGGACGAATTCACAATGGACTAAGTTCGAGAGGGATTCAAATTTGACTCATGATTTATGTCGCCCGTATGTATCCTCAAATCGCACAATATCATCTTCGCCCAAATAACTACCCGACTGAACTTCGATGATCTCCAAAGGAATTGTTCCAGGATTCTTAAGACGATGAACCTCTCCCAATGGGATATAGGTGGATTGGTTCTCAGTCAAGGTAAGCACTTTGTTACCGTTGGTGATTTCAGCAGTACCGCTAACCACTATCCAATGCTCTGCCCTGTGATGGTGCTTTTGCAGGCTTAGGCTGGCACCGGGCTTGACCTGGATGCGCTTAACCTTGAAGCGCCCTCCTTCGTCGATACTGTCGTACCAGCCCCAGGGGCGGTGGACCTTGCGGTGCAGAGTGTGTTCTTCGCGCTTTTGCTGCTGCAGGGCGTTGACGATGTGCTTCACATTCTGGCTCCGTGACCGGTCGGCCACCAGCACGGCGTCGGGCGTTTCCACCACCACCAGGTTTTGAACGCCCACCAAGGCCACCAGGCGGCTGGTGGCATGTACCAAGGTGTTGCTACTGTCGGCAACCAGTACGTCGCCCACATGGGCGTTTCCGTGCGGGTCTTTGGGCAATACGCTCCACACGGCGTCCCAGGCGCCGAGGTCGCTCCAGCCGGCGTCAAGCGGAACCATTTTGATGAGGTATTCACTGCCGGGGCAACGCTCCATTACTGCGTAGTCAATGGATTCGGGCGGGATGGCACGGAATTCAGCATTGCCGGGTCGCACAAAAGGTGTGGCTGGGTTGGCGTCGGTGCTGCGCTGTTCCCAAGCGGCAGCGGTAGCGTGGAGGATGTCCGGACGGAATTGCCCCAAGGCCTTGAGCCAGACCGAAGCCTTGAGCACGAACATGCCGGCGTTCCAGTAATACCCGCCTTCGGCCAAGTACTGTTGGGCCGTTGCCACATTGGGCTTTTCCACAAAGCGCTGGACCAGCATCGCGGGCTCTAGGGCTTCCGCAGTTGCCTGGATATAGCCGTAGCCGGTTTCGGGTGAGTGTGGCGTGATGCCGAGAATAACGATACAGCCGTTAGAGGCCTCGCGCACAGCTTCCTGCATCGCTTGGGTGAAGGCTTCGGTGTTGCCCACGGTTTGGTCGGCAGGCGTGACCACCAATACTGGGTCCAAACTGTCAGCTATTGCCGCCAGTGCGGCCAAAGTCAGCGCCGGTGCAGTGTTTCGCCCAATTGGTTCCAGCAAGGCGGCGCCCAGTTCAATGCCGGCTTCGCGCAACTGCTCTGTAGCCAGGAAGCGGTGTTCTTCACCCGCACAAATCATCGTCTTGGCAACTTGCAGGTTCGCTGAACCCAGGCCTACCAACCGTTTTGCCGCTTGCTGAAACAGGCTTTCAGCGCCGGCGAGGCAGAGAAACTGCTTAGGAAACCCCGAACGCGACAGTGGCCATAGCCGCGTACCTGAGCCACCACAAAGAATGACGGGTTGAATCAATTCAGTCATGTCCAAACAAATCGCGCGTGTAGATTTTTCCTGAGACATCGTTCAGATCTGGCGATCTCCGATTGGCAATTATCACATCTGCCTGCTGCTTGAAAGCAGCCAAATCATTCACCACACGCGAATGGAAGTACCTCGCATCCTTAAACGTGGGCTCGTAAACGATGACCTCAATACCTTTGGCTTTGAGGCGCTTCATCACCCCCTGAATGGCGGAGGCGCGAAAGTTGTCACTGCCCTGCTTCATTACCAGACGGTAAATGCCGACCACGGGCACTTTGCTTGAGTCACAAGTTTGGCAAAAGCGCACCACCTCATTCGCAATAAAGTCCTTGCGCGTGGTGTTGGCCTCGACGATGGCGTGGATGAGGTTCTGCGGCACGTCCCGGTAGTTGGCCAGCAGTTGCTTGGTGTCCTTGGGCAGGCAGTAGCCGCCGTAGCCGAAGCTGGGGTTGTTGTAGTGGGCGCCGATGCGCGGGTCGAGGCACACACCGTCGATGATCTGGCGCGTGTCCAGGCCATGGGTGGCGGCGTAGGTATCGAGTTCGTTGAAGTAGGCCACGCGCATGGCGAGGTAGGTGTTGGCGAAAAGTTTGATCGCCTCAGCCTCGGTGCTGTCGGTGAACAGCACGGGTATGTCTTGCTTGATTGCGCCTTCCTGCAGCAACCGGGCGAAGGTTCCGGCGCGGGCCGAGCGTTCGCCAACGACGATCCGCGAGGGGTTGAGGTTGTCGTAAAGGGCGCGCCCCTCGCGCAGGAATTCGGGCGAGAAAATGAGGCTGTCGCAACCGAGCTCAGCCTTGAGCTTTGCCGTATAGCCGACCGGCACGGTGGACTTGATGACCATCACCGCCTGCGGATTGATGGCCATGACGTCGCATACCACGGCCTCGACGGACTTCGTGTTGAAGGTATTGGTTTCGGGGTCGTAGTCGGTAGGCGTGGCGATGATGACGAAATCGGCGCCTTCATAGGCCTCGCGCTTGTCCAGGGTGGCGCGCAAGTTCAGCGGCTTGTGCTGTAGGTAGTCCTCGATCTCAGCGTCGACGATGGGCGAGGCCTTGCTATTGAGCATAGCCACCTTCTCGGGGAGGATGTCGAGCGCAACCACTTCGTGGTGCTGAGCCAGCAAAACGGCATTAGATAGGCCAACGTAGCCGGTGCCGGCAATGGCGATTTTCATAAGGGGAGATACTCCCGGAGATTGCATGCGCGAACCATGGCAACGATTTCATTTCGGAAACCGGCCATTTGATTCAATTGGGAAATGGTGATCAATGCGCTTTAGGCACGCTACCGCGATGCCGTTTCACGATCAGCAAGCGCGGTCTGCGAGATCCAACAGAGGGAATCCGAGGCTTTTTATAAGCAGCGGAGTGCTGCAAAAGGCCTAACGGTTGACGGCATTTTGCCACACCGTCATGACTTTGAGAAATGTTTCAACAGCGCTTCAGCCAACCTTGCGCAGATTAGCCGGTGCAACCCGCACCCTAACTTGCTTGGAGAGCAGTTCGATCAAGACCATGACGCGGCGCTCGCCATCTGCCATTTGGTAGATGCCTTCGATGCCGACAAACGGCGCTTCGGTCAGGCGCACGCGCTCGCCCGGGTTGAACAGGCGCTCAGGCTCGGCCTGAACAGACGCTTCTTGCGTGCGCAGGGCTTCGACCAGTGAGTCGGCCACCTTGGCCGGCTCCACCCCAAAGCTGACAAGTCGGCTGACGCCTTTGGTTGAACGGATGGGTGACCAGCTTGGGGCCGAATCGCCCTGGCCCAAGCGGATGAACAGATAGCGCGGGAACAGGGGTTCATCTGCAACCGTCAGCACCCCCTGGCGGAGCTTTTCGGAAGGAAGGGTGGGCAGATAGCACTGAAACCCTTGGCGCTGGAGGTTTTCCAGGGCGCACTTTTCCTGTCTGGGTTTGGTATGAACGAGATACCAGTGCATGACCACCTCCGAAGGTTATCTTTATTGTCAGCATTTTACCCTTCGGTATTGTGGTGCGGCAATGAATCTGACCTATTGCGCCGGAGCCTCCCCCTCGGGCGGCTCTTCGAATTCGCCATCGGCCTCCAGTTGCTGTTGCACGGCCTCTTCCATGCTGACCGTGTTCACCACCAGTTCGAAATGCTCGAGGATTTCGGGTTCGTGCCGGGAGATGTAGCTTTTGACGGCATCGTTGCCGAGCAGCTTGGTCAGGTAGCCCTTGGCCACCACTAGATTGAGCAGGTCAGAGCCGTAGTTTTCTTCGGCGTCCTTGTACTGGGTCTGGACCTGGCTCATTTCCTTTTCGAGTTTGACGATCTGCTCGATGGGCGCCATCTGCTTGTCGCGTTCGGCAGGCTTGAAGTCGGTGCGCTGCTCCGGGGGCGTGGCTTTGAGCAAAGCATCGGCATGTGCCACGGTGATGGTGTTGCTCGCCACCATCAACTCCACCGCCTCGACCTGCCGGGCGGCTTTCATGTTGCGCAGCACCCGCGTCACGTCGGGTGTGAATTGCTTGTCCTGCAGCCGGGCGATCGCGTCCGGGCAAATGCCCGCTAGCAGGTTGATGCGCCGGTTGATGGAGCTCAGGTCAACCCCGAAGGCCCGGGCCAGGCGTTCTTTGCTGACCCCGCGATCGATGGCGCGGCGGATCATGTAGTGTTCCTGGATGGTGGAGAGCCGGTTGATGCGGTGGTTGTAGGTGTAGGTCTCGTCGTCCTTGGCCAGCAGGCAGGGGGCTTCGTGAACACCCAGATCCTTTAAGGCCAGGACGCGCAGATGGCCATCGAGCAAGATGAATTCCGACTTGGCCGGATCGTGCTGGATCACCGACAGGGGCTCGATCAACCCGATTTCGTGGATGGACGAGACGACCTGCTTGTATTTGCGGGTGCTCATCACCCCGTCCGGGATCCGTTTGCTGGGCATCAGGGTATCGAGCGGGATCTGGTAGGTCTCCAGGTCGAAGCCGAGCAAGGTGTTCAGCGGCGCTTTCGGCAAGTTCGGCCCCTCTTCAGTTTCATCGGCCTGGTTGATGCCGGGGTACATCGGCGTGATGTTGGGCTGGGCCAATTGTGCGTTGGTGGCGGGATTCATGTGGTGGCTCCATTCAGGTTGTCGCTGCAAAGTTGTCAATTCTTTCGGCCAGGTACTTGGGCAAGGTGTCCAGTCCCTCGGCGCGCAGCAGGTTGACGAAATGCTCGTCGGCAAACAGCTTCTTCAAGCCCTGGACCACCAGCAGCAGGCGCTGATGCGCATGCTCGGCCTTGAGGACCATCTTGCGTTGCCGCTCGACTTCGCGCTGGTAGGTGCGCACCAGGCTGTAGCTGGAGGTGGGTGGTTTGATCTGGGCAGGATCGGGTGAGCCTGGGCCGTAGGCCTGGCGTTTTTCGACGAGGCGCTTGGTTTCGATGATCTGGCGGCGATTGAGCTGGCCGTTCTCGTAAGCCTCCTGGAGCATTTCGCCCAGGCTCTCGTCATCGTCCTTGGCGCGGGCGATTTCTAAGGCCGTGGTCAGCGGGATGGCGCCCCGTTGCACGCCTTCAATCAGCCGCTCCTCCCCCTGGTCGAGCAGGAAGACGATGTCCTTGACGTATTTGGGCGAGAGGCCGGTTTTGTGAATGATGGTGTCGGCGTCATAGCCACGTTTGCGCAGGATTTCGATGTCGGCCAGGATTTCCAAGGGCCGGTGGCCGCGCCGGGCGATGTTCTCTGCCAGGCTCATGATGAAGGCGTCTTCATCGCTGACGTCAACCACCAGGGCCGGGATGTGCGTCTCACCCAGGATGCGGAAGGCGTTCAGACGCCCCTCGCCGCAGACCAGCAGGTATTTGGGATTTCCATCATCGCCCGGGCGTTCAGTGACGGTGATGGGTTTCTTCAAGCCGATCGATTTGATGTTCTCGACGATCTCTTCGAAGATTTTCATATTGCGTTCGCGGGAGTTGAGAATTTCCACGCGCGCAATCGGGATCAGGGTGACGGTTTCGGGGGTGCCGGTCAGCATGGGGGCCTCCGTTTGTGTGGCTGGGTTGTCGTGGGTGTCATGGGGCTTCCTTTCTTGGGATGGTTGGGTGGATGGGTCGGCTGCGTCGGATTCGTCAAATGCGCCGCTGCAGGCGCTCCCGCTCGGACATGCCGTAGAAGAAGGTCAGGTCGTCGAAGCGAAAGCACTCGATGTCGGCGCTGTTTTTGTTGCTGACGCGGATTTCCTGCTCGGGCAGGTCGAGCCTGGGCAGCAGGTAGTAGTCGAGCTCCTGGGTGTTGGCGGGATCGAGCCGAATGGCGACCGTAATGTCGGGGTGGCCGCTGTCAAACAGCCGCGCTGGATCGAAGCGGATGCGCCAGCGGAAATGGCCCGTTGGGGTGGTTTGGCAGCGGGCCAGCACCAGGCTGATGACCAGCTCGTCGTTGAGAGTCAAGAGATCGGTCTTGGGATCACGGCGGATATGGCCGCCCAGCTCGGCAATGGTGTGCTCGGTGCGGGCGATGATTTCTGGGTGGAGCTGGCGCAGGCGGCGGTTGATTTCCAGGTGCTCGGTGCCGCCCGGTGGGCGGTAGCCAATCAGCTCGTAGGCGCGGACGAGGCTGCCAAAGCGCGAGGTGTACAGACTGGCCGAGGGGCCGTTGGCCACCTGGTCGATGATGAAGCCCGACAGGCGCCCGCACTCGGCGTAGAGCGCCTTCAAGTGGTTGAGCAATTCCTCGTCCGTCAGCCGTTTGCTGCGCTCGGTCAGCACCTCCTGGGCGGCCAGAAAGGTGTCCAGCGGCACGATGCCCTCGAACGCCCCCTCCTTGCGGATCCACACGCCAGCGACGAGACTCAGTTTTACGGTGGTCGGAGTTCAGCCTGGGATTAGTCTTGGCCAAGTCGATGCGCACCTCGCCGACTTGATGATGTTTGGCGTTGACTATGCAAAGCGGGGGGGAGCTGCAAAAGCTTACTGGCTTGTGAGTGAATAGGAGCTATTCAGACCGTGTTCCGTGCAGCCGTTAACTCGAACTCCAGGGCAACTCAGGGTAGTTGCAGATTGTTTGATCCGGGTCGCCAACGAACACTGTTTTTTATAATGAACAATGAGCCGGAAACTCTCGTCATTGCTGACTTTGGCGCGGCGACGTCCTTCGCAGAAACAGAGAATGGGCGGGAACAGAGAACGTAAAACCGCTTGAAGCGGGATCATCCGAGACGACGGCGTCCGTCGCACCCTTACCAGAACCCGCGCCAGCACTGGGGCGCAGCAAGAAAAGAAAAGGGGAACAGAGTTAGTCTGTTCCCCGGATATGGTGGTGGATGGTTCACCACTCAGGAACTTTCTATTCGCATTCAAGCGTGCTAGAGAGTTCTAGGGCGTGAATGCGAGGTAGAGACTTAGACCCAGCCGATGGTCAGATCTTACATCGCCCCACTG
>JACCDT010336141.1_pt1 | contig 24330 bp, 23 predicted proteins | sample 7446291 | NCBI WGS metagenome assembly JACCDT01 (sample SAMN15323446, study PRJNA562643) | freshwater metagenome | isolation source: river surface water | place: USA:Blue River Watershed | collected 2017-08-17 | reverse complement strand
TGGCACAAGCTGCGTGATGATCCTATCCTCAGGTTCCTGATCACCTCGCTGTCGTTCTACGGCATGTCGACCTTCGAAGGTCCGATGATGGCGATCAAGACCGTGAATGCGCTGTCGCACTACACCGACTGGACCATTGGCCATGTGCACTCCGGCGCTCTGGGCTGGGTGGGCTTTATCTCGATTGGCTCCATGTATTACCTGATCCCACGCTTGGTCGGTCGCACCAGCATGTTCAGCATCAAGGCCATTGAGCTGCACTTCTGGATTGCCACCATTGGCATCGTGCTCTACATCGCCGCCATGTGGATCTCGGGCGTGATGCAAGGCCTGATGTGGCGGGCTCTCAACGACGATGGTTCGTTGACCTACACCTTCGTCGAGAGCGTGAAGGCCAGTCTGCCCTATTACCTGATTCGCCTGGCCGGTGGCGTGCTCTACCTGAGCGGCATGGCCGTCATGGCCTGGAACGTGATCATGACCGTTCGCAACCCACAACCCGTGAACGCCAGCATTCCTGCTGTCGCTCACCACGCCTGATCATCGGAGAATAAATATGGGATTTCGTCACGACGTCATTGAAAAGCGCCCGGCGCTGCTCATCGTTCTGGTGCTCATCGTGGTGGCCATTGGCGGCCTGGTGGAGATTGCACCGTTGTTTTTCCAGAAGTCGACCACCCAGCCAGTCGCTGGCATGCAGCCCTACACGGCCCTGCAATTGGCTGGACGCGACCTCTACATCCGCGAGGGTTGTGTGGGCTGCCACTCACAGATGATTCGGCCCTTCCGGGCCGAGACTGAGCGCTATGGTCACTACTCGGTGGCCGGTGAGTCGGTCTATGACCGCCCCTTCCTGTGGGGTTCCAAGCGCACCGGTCCAGACCTGGCTCGCGTCGGCGCGCGCTACTCTGACGAGTGGCACCGCGTCCACCTGATCAATCCCCGCGATGTGGTGCCGGAGTCGGTCATGCCAGCCTATCCCTGGCTGGAAGGCACCCCCGTGGTCATGCCTGACATTCAGGCCCGCATGAAGACCATGCGGACCATGGGCGTGCCCTACACCGACGAGCAGATCGCCAAGGCCCCCGAAGAACTCAATGGTAAAACTGAGATGGAGGCCATGATCGCCTACCTGCAGTCGCTGGGCTTGGCTCTGAAGGACAAGCGCTCATGAACGATCTGCATGCGGCCCTCACCGTTTTGTTCTTTCTGGTCTTTATTGGCATCGTGGTCTTTACCTACAGCAAGGGCCAGAAAAGCAAGATGGACGAGGCTGCCCAGATTCCCCTGAAAGACGACCTGCCGGTCGGCGCTCAACAAACTCATAAAACGCACGAAGGCTGAACATCATGGCTGATTTCACCAGTAGCTTCTGGAACCTCTTTGTCATTGTCATCACGATCATCAGCATCCTGGCCTGCGGGGTCTTTCTCTACTTCTTGTCCCGCACCAAGATCCAGATCAAAGACGGCAAGGTCGATACCACGGGTCACACCTGGGATGAGAACCTGCAGGAATTCAACAACCCCCTGCCCCGTTGGTGGATGATCCTCTTTTATCTAACCATCGTTTTTGGCTTTGGCTATCTGGCCCTGTTCCCTGGATTGGGCAACGTCAAAGGCATTCTGGGCTGGAGCTCGACTGGCGAATACAACAAGGAAGTCGCCAAAGCCCACGAGACCTACGGCCCCATCTACGCCAAATACGCAGCCACCGCGATCGAAGAGATCTCCAAGGACCCGGCTGCCATGGCCATCGGTCAGCGCATCTACGTCAACAACTGTGCCCAGTGCCACGGCACTGATGCTCGGGGCGGCAAGGGCTTTCCCAACCTGGCCGACAAAGACTGGCTCTACGGTGGTGATGGTGCCTCGATCAAGACCACCCTGCTCGAGGGCCGCAACGGCATGATGCCCCCGATGGCCGATGCGGTCGGCGGCCCAGCCGGTGTTGAAAACGTGGCCAACTACGTGCTGAGCCTGTCCGGCAGCGCCCACGACTCGGTCAAGGCGGCAGCAGGCAAAGAGCTCTTTGCAGCCTGTGCGGCTTGCCACGGCGCAGATGGCAAGGGCATGACGGCCATGGGAGCGCCCAACCTCACCGACAAGATCTGGCTCTACGGCGGCACGGTGGCCACCATCAGCGAGACCATCAACAAGGGCCGTGCTGGCGTCATGCCCGCCTGGAAGGACATCCTTGGCGAAGAGAAAGTCCATCTGGTCTCGGCCTACGTCTACAGCCTGTCCAACAAATAAATGGCACAAGGACCCGCGGAGCCAACCGCCCAAACAAACGAATCACCAGTCGTAGAGCAGACCGTTCTGCTCTACGCCGCGGGCAAGAAGATATACGCCCGCAGCATCGCGGGTCATTTCAACAACTGGCGCTGGGCCTTTGTCTTCCTGACCCAGGCGCTCTACTACTTCACGCCATGGCTGACCTGGAAGGACCGTCCAGCGGTCTTGTTTGATCTAGAGGCACGACGGTTTTACATCTTTGACCTGATCCTGGTGCCCCAGGACTTTATCTACCTGACGGCCCTGTTGCTTCTGTCGGCCTTTGGACTCTTTCTATTTACCGCCGTGGCCGGCCGACTCTTCTGCGGCTATGCCTGTCCCCAGACGGTCTACACCAGCATCTTCATGCAGATCGAGCGCTGGATTGAAGGTGATAGACATGTCCGCATTCGTCACGACAAGGAGTGGTCACTGGCCAAGCGCATGCCGCGCAAGCTACTCAAATGGCTGGCCTGGGCTGCCATTGCCCTGTGGACCGGCTTTACCTTTGCAGGCTATTTCACACCCATTCGTGACCTGGCCGCTGGCGTGGTGGGTGCTGGCATTAGCCTGGGCTTTTGGCAATGGTTCTGGATGCTGTTCTACAGCTTCTTCACCATGATGCAGGCCGGCTTCATGCGCGAGCAGGTCTGCAAATACATGTGCCCCTACGCCCGCTTCCAGAGTGCCATGTTCGACCGCGACACCCTGATCGTCAGCTACGACACCGCCCGTGGTGACCCACGCGGCAAGCGGGCCAAGCACGAGGACTACAAGGCCGCAGGCAAGGGTGACTGCATTGACTGCGGCGTCTGCGTCGAAGTCTGCCCCACCGGAATCGATATTCGCGATGGTCTGCAGTACGAGTGCATTGGCTGTGGCCTCTGCGCCGACGCCTGCAACAGCATCATGGACAAGATGCAATACCCCAGGGGTCTGGTGCGTTACACCTCGATCAACGCCCTAGAACGCAACTACACGGCCGCCGAGGTCAAAAGACATTTCTTCAGGCCCCGCGTCCTGATTTACAGCACCATCTTGCTGATCATCACCGTGGCAGTGCTGACCTCCCTCTTCATGCGCACCCCCCTCAAGGTCAACGTCATTCGTGATCGCGGTGCCCTGGCTCGCGAGGTCGAAGGGGCCTTCATCGAGAACACCTATCGGCTGCAGATCAACAATACCGGCAACCATGCCCATGTGTTCCTGATCAAGCCCGTTGGCAAAGAAGGCCTCGAGAACCTGAAGGCCCTCGGTGACGTCAAGGTCGATGTCGCTGGCGGTGCCGTCAAGACCGCCATCATCAGCGTGCAGATGCCGATTGACCAGGCCAATGCTCTCACCAAAGGCTCTCACCCCATTCAGATTCAGGTGCAGTCTCTTGATCAGCCCGACTTGAAGGTCAGCGAAAAGGCTGTCTTCTTTACGCCTCGCTAGTCCTGAGCCAAGCCAAGCATATGAGTCAATTCGACCCCACTCAAAAAGAAATTTGGTGGAAACAGCCCTGGCCCTGGATTATCTTGGCCATGCTGGGCAGCGTCGTGGTCGCCAGCATGGTGACCATCTTCATCGCAGTCAAAACCCAAGACTCACTGGTCGACTCTGATTACACCAAGGCAGGCAAGTCCATCAACCTGCGCCTGGAGAAAGACCAAAAGGCTGAACGCCTGGGCATCAACATTCGTCTGGTGGCCAAGGCCTCGCCAGATGGTTACAGCCTGATCACAGCCAGCTACAAGGCGGCCGACTCGGCTGCGGGCCGGCCCAAATTTCTAAGGCTTAACCTGTCGCACCCCACCCTGGCCAATCGAGATGTCTCCATCGCGCTAATTCTGAGAGAGACGGGTGATTACAGGGCACAGGTCACTGACCTGATGTCAGCCCATTGGCACTACAGCATTGAAGATCCTGATGCACAATGGCGAGTAAAAGGACGCTTGGAAAACTGATATGACGTCCAAAGGAGACCCAGCCATGAACCAGTCCATCGACCTCATCGAAGGCGTCCGTGACGTCCGTCAGACCCCCTGCATGGCTCGTGCGGCCATGAGCATTGCCTGGCCCTCGTTTCTAGCGGCTGCAGCCCTCACAGGCCTTTTCTTCTCGTCCGTAGACCCCAACGAGCTGATCATTTTTGGTGAGCATGTCGACATCGGTCGACGGGAGGCCTACGGGTTGGGCTTCATGGTCTTTTGGGGCTTTTCGGCCCTGGCCAGTGGCATGACCTATCTGTTGGCCAGACCACCGAAGTCAGACCTGATCTGCGGATCTTCTTCGAGCGACAACTCCTGAATCTTTCGGGTAATCGTGTTGCGGCCCACCCCCAATAGACTGGCGGCCTCTAGGCGTTTGCCCCTGGTTTTTTCAAGGGCGGTGCCGTAGACCACCCGTTCAAACTCGCCCGATAGTCGATCAAACAACTGGCCGTCTTGCTGGCCGGCGCGAATGGCGGAGACCAACTCGGACCGCAACAACTCCCGCCAATCACCGCCGCCCGCGACCCCCTGGGCAGCTGCTGGCTGCTGAGAGGCACTCGCCACGGCTGTGCCCAGACTACCCTGGGTCAGCTGCAGCCCGGGAGTGCTGTGCGCACCATGTGCGCCGTTTGGGGCAGTCGTCGCGGAGACACCATGGCCAGCCACTCCCGAAGTGCCAGCCAGACCTCTGAACTCCGGAGGCAGGTCGGCCAGGGCCACCTGGTGACTCGGCGCCATCACGGTGATCCAGTGGCACAGGTTTTCCAACTGGCGGACGTTACCGGGGAACGGGTGCTGCTGGACCACTTCCATGGCCTCGGCAGAGAGCTGCTTGGGCTCGACCGACAGGCTCTTGGCCGAGCGCATGAGGAAGTGTTGAACCAACCCAGGAATGTCTTCGCGGCGCTCTCGCAGGGCTGGCAGGCGCAGACGAATCACGTTCAGGCGATGAAACAGATCCTCCCGGAACTTACCCTCGGCCACCCGTTGCTCCAGATTCTGGTGGGTGGCGGCAATGACCCGTACGTTGGCCTTGAGGGCCTGCTGACCACCAACCCGGTAGTACTGACCATCGGACAGTACTCGTAAGAGTCGAGTCTGCAGATCCAGAGGCATGTCGCCGATCTCATCGAGGAACAGGGTTCCACCATCGGCCTGCTCGAATCGACCCTTGCGGGTCGCCTGGGCGCCGGTAAACGAGCCGCGCTCGTGGCCGAAGAGCTCGGACTCCAACAAGTCATGCGGAATGGCCGCCGTGTTCAGGGCCACAAAGGGCTTGTCAGCCCGTGGGCTGTGGCGATGCAGGGCATTGGCCACCAACTCCTTTCCGGAGCCCGACTCGCCGGTGATCAAGACCGTGGCCGATGACTGGGAGAGCCGGCCAATTGCGCGGAAGACCTCCTGCATGGCGGGTGCCTGACCCAACATCTCCAAGGGCACTTCGACCGCTACAGGTCTGTCTGCCCCATCACCCGCAGACTCCTTGACCGCGCGCTGGATCAAGGCGGTTGCCTCATCGATGTCAAAGGGCTTGGGCAGGTACTCAAAGGCGCCACCCTGAAAGGCATTGACGGCACTGTCCAGATCACTGAAACCGGTCATGATGATCACAGGCAGGTCTGGCAGTCGAGCCTTCACCTTCTCCAGCAGCTCCAGGCCGGAATCACCTGGCATGCGAATGTCAGACACCAACACCTGGGGCGTGTCGTCCTGCAGAGCGCGCATGGCGTCGTTGGCCGATTCGAAGAGTCTCACGGGCAAATGGGCCCGGCTCAGTGCCTTCTCAAGAACCCATCGTATCGATGCATCGTCGTCGACTACCCAGACTGGCTTCATTCAACAATCCTTTCGCGCTTAGAGGCGCATGGGGTCACCAATTGGCAACAAGATCTGAAACGACGTTCCACTGCTGTCGGACTTGCAATCAATGGCACCCCCATGCTGGTGCACGATGGTCTGAGCAATAGTCAGGCCAAGTCCGTGACCTTTTGGATTGCCAGACACCAAGGGATAGAAAATTTCATCTCGAATGGCCTGAGGAATGCCAGGGCCGTTGTCGGTGATGCTCAGGGCCAAGGCCAATCGATAGCGTTGCCGGTGAAGCGTCACCTGTCGGGCTGCACGGGTTCTGAGGATGACCTCACCAGTCTGGTGCGATCGTGCCGGATCCGTGATGGCCTGGGCCGCGTTTCGCACAATGTTGAGGACCAACTGAATGAGCTGTTCCTGGTCGGCCTGCACCTCCGGCAGGCTGATGTCGTAATCCCGACGAATGGTGAGCCCCTGGGTAAATTCAGAGAGCACCAGGGTGCGGACATGCTCGAGTACCTCGTGAACATTGACTGCTGAGCGGGTGAGTCGACAGCGAACCGGTGCCAGCATGCGATCGACCAAACCCTGCAGTCGATCTGACTCCTTGATGATGATCTGGGTGTACTCCCTCAACTCGTCGGTCGGCAGTTCGGCATTGAGCAATTGCGCCGCCCCACGAATGCCCCCCAGCGGGTTCTTGACCTCATGGCCCAGGTTGCGCAGCAGCGACTGGTTCATTTGTTGGAGCACCGCCTGGCGCTCCTCGCGGTCAATTCGGATTAAGGCATCGTTATCCCGCAGCTCAATCGAGGCCAGCAGACCGGGCTCGTCCAGACCCAGGACGGTGGTCTCCAGCGGCTCGTCATCGGACTCTGAGTTGGCGGTGCGCCAGACGACTTGCATGCGCCGAACGGTCAGGCTTCTCTCCTGGGCATCCCGCAGCACCTGGTCAACCTCACTGGGGTTGGCCAACAAATCCCTTAGATGCTGGCCCACCAGAACCTGAGCAGACTGTCCCAACAAGGCTTCAGCCGCTGCATTGACGCGCGAGACACGACCATCGGTTGCAATTAGCAAGACGGCCGTGGTCAGCAGGTCAAAGGGATGGGGTTCGCGCATAAATAAAAAAGGGGGCGATTGCTCGCCCCCTTCGTTGGTCTACAGAGCCAGACGTCGAAGGCTGGCGAGCAGATCAGCTGCCTTACAGTGAGTAGTACATGTCGAACTCAACCGGATGGGTGGTCATGCGGAAACGCGTGACCTCTTCCATCTTGAGGTTGATGTAGGCATCGATCATGCCGTCGGAGAAAACACCGCCACGGGTCAGGAACTCGCGATCCTTGTCGAGGCACTCCAGCGCCTGGTCCAGCGAGGAGCAGACGGTTGGGATCTTGGCATCTTCCTCGGGTGGCAAGTCATACAGGTTCTTGCTAGCAGCCTCACCCGGGTGGATCTTGTTCATGACACCGTCCAGACCAGCCATCAGCAGAGCCGAGAAGGCCAGATAGGGGTTGGCCGAAGGATCGGGGAAGCGAGCCTCGATGCGGCGAGCCTTGGGGCTGGCCACGTGAGGAATACGGATCGAAGCCGAGCGGTTGCGGGAGGAGTAAGCCAGTTTGACCGGCGCCTCGAAGCCAGGCACCAGACGCTTGTAGGAGTTGGTGCCCGGGTTGGTGATGGCATTCAGGGCACGGGCGTGCTTGATCACACCACCGATGTAGTACAGGGCGAACTCGGACAGGCCGGCGTAGCCGTTGCCCGCGAACAGGTTCTGGCCGTCTTTCCAGACCGACTGGTGAACGTGCATGCCAGAGCCGTTGTCACCAACCAGGGGCTTGGGCATGAAGGTCGCGGTCTTGCCGTAGCTGGCTGACACGTTGTGCACGACGTACTTCAGGATCTGGGTCCAGTCAGCACGCTGAACCAGGGTGGAGAATTTGGTACCAATCTCGCACTGACCGGCACCAGCCACCTCGTGGTGGTGGACCTCGACGGGCACGCCCATCTGCTCGAGAATCAGGCACATCTCTGAACGGATGTCTTGGAACGAGTCGACAGGGGGAACGGGGAAGTAGCCACCCTTGACGGCAGGACGGTGGCCCAGGTTGCCACCCTCGTAGTCGGTATTGGTGGACCAGCTGGCTTCCTCGGACTTGATCTTGACGCCGCTGCCAGACATGTCAGCAAACCAGGTCACGCCATCAAAAATGAAGAACTCAGGCTCGGGACCAAAGTAGGCGGTATCGCCCAGGCCGGAGGACTTGAGAAACGCCTCGGCGCGCTTGGCGATGGAACGGGGATCCAGATCGTATCCCTTGCCATCGGAGGGCTCGATGACGTCGCAGGTGAGGATCAGGGTGGATTCCTCGCGGAACGGGTCCATCACTGCGGTCGAGGGATCGGGCATCAGCAGCATGTCAGAGGCTTCAATGCCCTTCCAGCCAGCAATCGAGGAACCGTCAAAGGCATGACCCGATTCAAACTTGTCTTCATCTACCTGGTGGTGAGGCACCGATACGTGCTGCTCTTTGCCACGGGTGTCCGTGAAACGGAAGTCGACGAATTTGACCTCGTTGTCCGAGATCATTTTCAAGACGTCTTTGGGTGTAGCCATCGCTAAGCTCTCCTGATCGCAAAAATGGGTAAATCGATGAATTGAAGGTACGGCTCTAGAAATGCATGAAACATGCCAACCAATAAACGACCATTTAGCGCGCAGTCTGCGCCAGCGCAAGGCCCATTATGCACTTTTAGCGTGCTTTATGCACTAACATAGTGAATAAAGATCTCTATTGGTGCAAAAACAGGCCCTGAAGATCGTTGAGGAAATCCAGCCCTTTGGCGGAGGGACGCCAGCATGATACATCCGCTAGCAAAAGCCCTTTGGCCTGCGCCTGCTCGAGGCCAGGCAGTACGGTCTCCAGGGGCAGGCCGGTCCTCTCTCGGTAGAGGGCGGGCGAAAATCCCTCCACCAGCCGCAGACCATTGAGCATGAACTCGAAGGGCAGCTCTTCTGGTGCGACCGTCACTTGTCGTCGATGAGACCCATCCGCTCTGGAGACGGCGTCCATGTAATCCTGCGGTCGACGCAGACAGTTGTGTCGACTCACCACCAACCCTGCCTCGCTCGTGGACCAGTTGGCTGAGCGGCTGGCGGAGTGGCTAGCTGAGTGACTGCGCCGGGCCTCAGCAGAGGCATCGGCATGGGCGCTCAGCTTGCTGTGTGCTCCCGCTCCGATCCCCAGGTAGTCGCCGAACTGCCAGTAGTTCAGGTTGTGTGTACATCGCTGGCCAGGCTTGGCGTAGGCCGACACCTCGTAACGTTCAAGGCCTGCCTGCGAGAGTTGGTTCATCAGGGCCAGCTGCATGTCGTAGATCAGATCCTCATCCGGCAGCACAGGTGGCTTGTTTGCAAAGACCGTGTTGGGTTCGATGGTGAGTTGATAGAGGGACAGGTGTCCCACGCCGAGCGAGAGTCCCGTTGCCAGGTCATCACAGGCCATCTGCAAGGTCTGCCCCGGCAGGCCGTACATCAGGTCTAGGTTGACCCGATCAAAGACCCTGGTGGCCTGGGTCACCGCAGCGAGAGCCTGGTCTGCCGAATGAACCCGGCCCAACGCCACCAAGCTCCCCGGATCAAAAGACTGCACCCCAACCGACAACCGGTTAACCCCGGCCTGACGATAGCCCAGCCAATCGCCCTGATCACGCCCAGCCCCTGGGTTGGCCTCCATGGTCACTTCAAGACCCGCCAGCCAGGGCAGCCGTGCTCGACAGCCAGCCAACAATTGGTCAATGGCCTGGGGAGAGAAGACATTCGGCGTCCCGCCACCGATAAACACCGCAGAGATGCTGCGACCCCAGACCAGGGGCAAGGCCTGCTCCAGATCGGCCAAGAGTGCCTGGATGTATCGCTGCTCAGCGCTGATCAGGTCGAGTCCGTCGCGCGCCAGGCCATCGAGCCCATGGGAATTGAAGTCACAGTAGGGACACTTCTGCACACACCAAGGCAGGTGGATGTAAAGGGTGAGGCTACCGGTCAAGGTCAGACCTCAGACGCCGGTGCGCAGAGCGACAGCATCATCCGAGCGCAACTGATCCATCAACTGGGCAAAAGCCTTGGCACGGTGGGAGCGGGCGTCTTTTTGTTCAGCCGTCATCTCGGCTGCCGTGAGACCCAACTCCGTGTCAAGAAACACTGGGTCGTAGCCAAAGCCCTGCTCGCCCCTGGCCGCATCAGCCACCTGACCATGCCAACGACCCACGGCAATCACAGGGTCGGGATCATGGTCATGGCGGACCAAGACCAGGCAGCAGACAAAGTGCGCGGTGCGCCCACTGGCCTCGCGTCGACGCAACTCATGAAGAAGACCCTGACAGCCATGAGCTTTGAGGTAACGCGCCGACTGGACCCCTGGTGCACCGCCCAAGGCATCGACCACCAGGCCGGAGTCATCGGCCAAGGCCGGCAGGCCGGTGACCCTGGCTGCATGCCGTGCCTTGCGAAGCCCATTCTCAACGAAGGTCTCAAAGGGCTCGTCGATCGGCTCGACACCCAAGGAAGACTGCAAGACCACGTCCAGCGAGGACCAGGCCGTCGACGCCCCACGAAACAGGCGAACAAACTCCTGGGCTTTGCCAGCATTGCTGGATGCCAGTACCCAACGCATGGGCCTTAGCCTTTTAGAGTCGCCTGCAACTGCTCGGGCTTTTGCATGAGCTCAGCCTGCAGGGCATGCAGACGACGCAGACCCGACTCACCCAGTGCCAGCATGGCATCGAGCTCCGCGCGGCTGAAGGCCTCGCCCTCTGCGGTGCCCTGAAGCTCGATCAATCCACCCGAGGCAGTCATGGCGATGTTCATGTCGGTGTCACAGCCAGAGTCTTCTGTGTAATCCAAATCCAGCAGCGCACGGCCAGCCACCAGCCCAACCGAGACCGCCGCAACGCGGTCCTTGAGCGCGGCGCGAATTTGCTGAGCCGCTGCCGCATCGGTCTGCCGCACGGCCAAGGTCTCCAGGGCATCAAATACAGCCAGGCAGGCCCCAGTCACGCTTGCAGTGCGCGTGCCGCCATCGGCCTGCAGCACATCGCAGTCGACCGTGATGGTGCGTTCGCCGAGGGCCTGCAGGTCCACGACCGCACGCAGACACCGGCCGATCAGCCGCTGGATCTCCATGGTCCGTCCGCCCTGCTTGCCCTTGGCCGCCTCGCGGTCGCTGCGGGTGTGGGTGGACCTTGGCAGCATGCCGTACTCCGCCGTTACCCAGCCCTGCCCTTTGCCCTTCAAGAAACCGGGGACCCGATCCTCAACCGACGCACAGCACAGCACCTTGGTCTGACCAAAACTCACCAAGACCGATCCCTCTGCGTGACAGGTATACCGCCGCTGAAGGCTGACCTGCCGCAATTGATCATCCCTGCGCGGGCTGCCCTGGCCGGCCTGCGGGCCATCGCCCGCGCAGCGGTTCTGGGGAAATGTGCTGCTGTCCTGACTGTTCAAGAAAACTCTCCTTGCTTCATAACGAGTGACTGACTGCAGACCTTACAATACCTGCACCATGAACACGATCAGCATGACCGGCTTTGGTGCCGCCAGCCAACCGACTGCACTGGGGCTCTTGCAGATCGACATCAAGAGCGTCAACAGCCGCTTCTTCGAGTTCAACGCTCGACTGCCGGAGGAGTGCCGAAGCCTGGAGGCAGGCCTTCGCGACTCTCTCGCACGGGCGGTGGCCCGAGGCAAGGTGGAGCTCCGGATCTACCTGTCGCGAGACCAGGCGCCGCAGCAGGCCGCTCCCAGCATTCGGGAGCCTCTGGTCAAGCAGTTGCTGGCCGTGGGCCATCGGGTTCAGACCCTCTCCAACCAGACCGTGGAGCCCTGGCGCATGGTGGACCTGCTGCGCTGGCCAGGCGTGATGGTCGAAACGCCTGCGGATCCAGAGGCCTTCGCCCAGGCGGTCAACGGGTGTTTTCAATCCGCGTTGCAGGCTTATCAGGCCTCCAGGCAGCGTGAGGGACAGGCCCTGGGTCAGACCATTCTGGACAAGGCGCAGGCCCTTCAGACACTCTGTGCGAGAGCAGCCGAACAACTGCCAGAGGCCTTGACGGCTCAGACCGATCGTGTGGCCAGCCGGCTTCAAGAAGCCTTTGCCGACCTGGCTGAGGCCGACCGTCAGGCCATGATCGAAGACCGAATTCGGCAGGAGGCCAATGCCGCGGCCATTCGCTCCGATGTCACCGAGGAGCTAGACCGCCTCAAGGCTCATCTGGCTGAAATGGCCCGTGTCATCCACAGCAGCAAGGACAGTAGTCTGGGCAAGCGCCTGGACTTTCTCACGCAGGAGTGTCACCGCGAGGCCAATACCCTGGGCTCCAAATCGCCGGGACTGGCCCTGACGCAGACCGCGATGGAGATGAAACTGCTCATTGAGCAGATCAAAGAACAGGTGCAGAACCTTCAATAATGGCCGGGCGTCTCATCATTCTCTCGGCACCTTCTGGGGCCGGCAAGACCAGCCTGGTCAAGGCCCTGCTCCAAGACAGCAGCCTGCCGCTGCGCCTGTCCATCTCCACCACCACTCGACCACCACGACCTGGTGAAGTCCACGGCCGAGAGTATTTCTTTACCGATGTGCCGACCTTTGAGCAGCGTATCGCCAAGGGGGAGTTCTTGGAGTGGGCGAGAGTCCACGACAACCTCTACGGAACGGCGGCGGCCGATGTCCAGGCTGCCCTGGATCGACAAGACCAGTTGCTGCTGGAGATCGACTGGCAGGGCGCGGCACAGATCAGGGCCCGTTTCGCACCCCAGCAGCTGATGAGCATTTTTATCCTGCCGCCCTCTCTGGCCGAGTTACGCCGCCGACTGGAGAGTCGAGGCCAGGACAGCCAGGCGGTGATCGATCGGCGAGTGGCTGCTGCTGAGGCCGAGATGGCCCACGCCAATGAATTCGATCATGTTATTATGAATCAAGACTTTAGCGTGGCTTTGGCCGAGCTCAAGCGACTCATCTGCCACCACGACAGCCCCACCCAATCGGAGTAAAGACCACCATGGCCCGTATCACCGTCGAAGACTGCCTGCATCAGATCAACAACCGCTTTGAGTTGGCCCTGGCCGCCACCTACCGCGCCCGCCAACTGGCCCAGGGTGCAACGCCCAAGGTGCCCGACCAGAAGGACAAGCCCACGGTCACGGCCCTGCGCGAAGTCGCCGCCGGTCAGGTTGGTCGTGAAATGCTGCGCAAGGTGCCCATCTAAGCCAGCCAGCACAGCATGGGCGACCACTCTCTTCGTTCGCCTGTTGTGATCTCCCCGCGTGAGTTACTCGCGCGGGCGCAGTACCTGAGCAAGTCCGATCAGAAGCGCCTCACCGAGGCCTTTCACTTCAGCGACGCTGCCCACCTTGGCCAGACCCGGCAATCGGGTGAGCCCTACATCACCCATCCACTAGCAGTAGCCGAGGTCTGCACCGACTGGCAGCTCGATGCCGATGCCCTCATGGCTGCCCTGCTGCACGACACCGTCGAAGACTGCGGTGTGACGCGACAAGAGATCGCTGAAAAATTTGGCACCACCGTCTCGGCCCTGGTCGACGGTCTGACCAAACTCGATAAGATCGAATTCAAGAACCGAGAGCATGCGCAGGCGGAAAACTTTCGCAAGATGCTGCTGGCCATGTCAGATGACGTACGGGTCATTCTGATCAAGCTGGCCGACCGGCTCCACAACATGCGAACCCTGGGCGTGGTCTCTGCCGAGAAGCGACAACGCATTGCCCGGGAGACACTGGACATCTACGCGCCCATTGCCCACCGATTGGGCCTGAACGAGGTCTTTCGGGACTTTGAGGATTTGTGTTTTGCTGGCCTCTATCCAGATCGCTTTCGGATTCTGAGCCAAGCCCTTCATGCGGCCCGTGGCAACCGTCGAGAGATTGTCAGCCGACTGGAAAACACCATTCGTGAACACCTGCCCCGATTCAACATCAAGGCCCAGGTCACAGGACGCGAAAAGAGTGTCTTCTCCATCTACCAAAAGATGAAGGAGAAACGGCTGAGCTTTGCCGAGGTCTTGGACATCTATGGTTTTCGGGTCTTGGTCGACAGCCCTTCAGACTGCTATCTGGCCCTCGGAGCGCTGCACGCCCTGTTCAAGCCAGCACCAGGCAAGTTCAAAGACTACATCGCCCTGCCCAAGTCCAATGGCTATCAGTCTCTGCACACAGTGGTGGTGGGTCCCCAAGGAACACCCCTGGAGTTTCAGATTCGAACCCACCAGATGCACCAGGTGGCGGAGGCTGGCGTTGCAGCCCACTGGCTCTACAAAGAATCAGACCATGCCTCAGCCTCTCCACTGCAGCGCAAGGCGCACGAGTGGATGAAGTCCCTGCTATCGGTCCAGACCAAAGACCCAGGCGACTTTCTTGAGCACGTCAAAATCGATCTCTTCCCGGATGTGGTCTACCTCTTCACCCCCAAGGGTGAGATCAAAGAGCTGCCCCGGGGCGCCACGCCCATCGACTTCGCCTACATGGTTCACACCGACATCGGCAATCGCTGCGTCGCGGCCCTGGTCAATGGCCAGGCCAAACCACTCGATACAGAACTTCGCAATGGCGACGTGGTGCGCATTGAGACTCGCCCAGAGGCCACACCCCACCCAGGATGGCTCGGCTTTGTTCGGACCGCCAAGGCCAGGGCCGAGATTCGCCACAACCTGAAAACCAATACCCAAGAGCGGGCGATTGGCTTTGGTCGGCGCCTGCTGGACAACGCCTTGAGGGCCATCGGATCCACCGGCGTCGAGGATGAACAGTTGAACTGGACCGGACTGTTCCACGAGACCACCGCCAACGACAAAAACGGGGTCTATGAATCGATTGGCCTGGGCCTGACCCTGGCCCACGTCGCCGCGAGACGATTGCTCCCGGCCGACAGCAGTTCGGCTGCCGCTGGTTACAGCGGCGCTCTGCAGGCCGAGGCTGGCCTCCCAACCAGCGGCAAGACCCGACAATTGAGCGAAACGGCCCGACAGGCCCTTCGGCTATCCGAGCAACACCTCACCCATCAAGCCGTTGGGATCACCATCAATGGTGCCGAGGGCACTGCCGTTCAGTACGCCCATTGCTGCTATCCCATTGCAGGTGACAATGCAGTGGGCTACATGCGAGGCGGCACGGGCCTGCAAATCCACCGGGCCAGCTGCCCGACGGCCAGGCGTCAGCAGGACAAAGACCCCAGTCGATGGGCCGAGATCAGTTGGGGAGATCCGCTCTACCGAGACTTTGAGACCCACCTGGACATCGAGGTCAGTGACAGCCCTGGTGTGTTGGCCAAAGTGGCCTCCGCCATTTCGGCCAGCGGCGCCAACATTGTCGACATCAGCATCGAGCAGCACGGCACCGGCTTTGCCCGTCTGCGGGTGGCCATCGAGGTCAAACACCGACAACACCTGGCGGACGTCCTGCGTCGGGTTCGCCGAAATGCAGTGGTCACCAAGGCCAGCCGGATCACCCGAGCCAAAGCCGGCGATCTGCTGGCAGCCCGATCAGCTGCCCGCAATCGTCATTCGGTCTAGCAGAATCGACCCCGTGGTTTTGGTGCCGCGGGTGATCTCATCGCTGCCCACGGCCACCAGACCGGCGTACATGTCCTTAAGATTGCCAGCGATGGTGATCTCTTCGACTGGATGAACAATCTGGCCATTGTCGACCCAGTAGCCAAAGGCCCCACGGGAATAATCCCCGGTCAGGCCATTCACGCCCTGGCCCATCACCTCGGTCACCAGTAGCCCCTTGCCCATGGTCTTGATCAGAGCAGCCAGATCGTCTTTGGGCTTGGTTCGACGACTGCTCAGGCGCAGGTTGTGAGCGCCACCCGCATGACCGGTGGGCTCCATCGATAGCTTGCGGGCTGTGTACATGGACAAAAAGTAGCCCTGCACCACACCGTCGGATACCAGCTTGCGAGGACAGACCGCAAGGCCCTCGTCATCAAAAGGTGCACTGCCGGCCGCCCCTGGAATAAATGGGTCTTCGTCGATCTCGATGTGATCCGGGAAGATCTTCTGACCCTTGGCATCGAGCAGAAAGCTTGCACGCCGATAGAGCGCGGACCCGCTGAGCGCGTGGACCAAGGAGCCGATGAGGCCAACCGCCAATGGGGCTTCAAAAATCACGGGCCACTGACCCGTCGGAATCTTCCTGGCCCCCAGCCGCGACAGCGCTCGCCTGGCTGCATAGCGACCCACGTCCTGTGGACTGGCCAATTCGGTTGGCCTGCGGCTGGTGCTATACCAGTCGTCGCGCTGCATGGCATCGCCACGCTGGGCAATCGGTGCCACCGAGAGCCAGTGGCGGCTGTACGGGTAGCCGCCCGAGAAACCAGCGGTATTGGCACTGAAGAACTGGCCATGGCTGGCCGACACGCCGGCCCCTTCGGAGTTTTTGATCAGTGGGCTGACGGCGCGAGCCGCAGCCTCGGCCGCCAAGGCCATGTCAGCAGCCTGCTCGGGCCGAACCGACCAGGGGTGGAACAGATCGAGGGAGCGCTGCTCAGTGGGCTGGTAACGCTTCTCGGGCAATCCCGAAAATGGATCCTCAGCGGTGTGGCTGGCGATGTCCAAGGCGCGCTTGACCGCTGCGGCCAGGGCGTGATCGGATAAGTCAGACGTTGTGGCATGACCGCGCCGATGCCCCTTGTACACAGAGACAGCCGCACTGCGGTCTCTGGTCTGCTCAATGGTCTCCAGCGAACCCATGCGCACGCTGACCGAGAGTCCGGCATGCTCGGAGACCTCTGAGGAGGCGTCGGTTGCGCCATACTGCCGAGCCATGTCCAGCAGCTTGTGGGCGATTCCTGCAAGGGCCGGCTGGTCGTAGTAAAAAGGCGTTTGATTTGTCTTTGTCATAACCGAGAATAGTGCCATGAACCCACACAGCAATACGCGTACAGCCCGCATCGGCATGGTCTCCATCAGCGATCGGGCCTCATCTGGGGTCTACCAAGACCAGGGTCTGCCAGGCCTCAAAGACTGGCTGAGTCGCGCCCTGACCACACCCTGGGAGGCCATTGAACGGCTCATTCCAGACGATCAGTTCACCATCTCTCAGACCCTGGTGGACCTGGTGGACCGGGAAGCCTGTGACCTGGTGCTGACCACCGGTGGGACGGGTCCAGCCAAGCGCGATGTCACCCCCGAGGCCACCCTAGCAGTAGCCGACAAGGAGCTACCCGGATTTGCAGAGCAGATGCGACAGATCTCGCTTCAGTTTGTGCCCACCGCCATCCTGTCGAGACAGGTGGCCGTGGTACGGGGTCAGGCCTTGATCATCAACCTACCAGGCCGACCCAAGTCGATTCAAGAGACGCTTGAGGGCCTCAGAGACGACCAGGGCGAGATCAAGGTCCCGGGCATTTTTGCGGCTGTGCCCTATGGTCTGGAACTCATTGGTGGCCCCAGCCTTCACACCGACGAATCGATCTGCCGGGCCTTTCGTCCCAAGAAATAACGCGACAGTCGATCCAAGCCCTCTGACAAGACCGCGATGGGCTTTGGAAAGGACACCCGAAGGTAGCGCTCGGACTGGTGGTCACTGAAGTCCCGGCCTGGCGCCAGCAACACCCCCAGTTCATCACAGGCTTGAAGACACAGGCCGTAGCTGTCATCGGTCACGGCCGAGACATCACAGTAGGCGTAGAACGCGCCATCGGGTCTGGCGGGAACGGCCAACCCCATCTGCTCGAGCCTGGGCAGTACGTAGCGGGCCTGCTCGGCATAGGACTGCCGATAGGTCTCGACAATGGCGCGGGTCTGGGGCGTGAAGGCCGCCAGGGCGGCCTGCTGGGGCAGACTGGCCGGTGAGATAAACAGGTTCTGGGCCAGACGCTCCACGGCCTCGATCACCTGGGCTGCTGCCACCATCCAACCCAGGCGCCAGCCGGTCATGGAATAGGTTTTGGAAAAACTGTTGATGGAAATGATGTGTTCGCCGAACTGCAAAAGGCTCTTGGGCTGAGCCTCAAAGCACAGCCTCAGGTAAATCTCATCGGCAATAAACCAGCCCCCCTTGTCACGCACCACCTGATCAATGGCCCGTGCCTGCTCCAAGGGCAGCAGACAGCCGGTTGGGTTGGCTGGTGAGGCGAGCAGCAGGGCCTTGGTCTTGGGTCCCCAGGCAGCGGCCACCTGCTCCGCTGTTGGTGCAAAGTGATGCTGAGGGCTCACCACAATGGGCTTGGGCACGCCGCCCATGGCGGAGATGAACTGTCGGTTGCAGGGGTAGCCAGGATCGGCAATCAGGACCTCATCACCCGGATTCAGAATCGCTCCCATGGTCAGCAGCAAGGCCGCTGAGGCCCCCGCCGTGACGGCAATCCGACTGACGTCAATCGCCAGGCCATCCCGATCTGCATAGTCCTGTGCAATCGCGTGGCGAAGGGCCTGGGTGCCAATCGCATCGGTGTAGTGCTGCTGGCCAGTGGCCAGCGCCTGTTGAGCAGCCTGAACAATGGGCGCGGGTGTGGGGAAGTCGGGCTCCCCGACCACCATGCTCACGGTCTGAATGCCCCGAGCCCGAACCGCATGGGCCCGAGCCAGGATCGCCATCACATGAAAGGGTCGGGTCTCGACGGCACGATCGGATAGTCGCGGCCAGGCATCGGCGCGCGGGTTGCTGGTCGCAGCAGTCGCCGCAGTGGTCCGTGTAATAGGTGGTTGGGTGACAGTCACGATCGGACTAGTCTCTCACGACCGACCGCACGCCCGGCAGGCCCCGAAGGGCTGTGAGGCAATGGTCCAACTGGGCCGCGTCTTCCACCTGAACCTCTGCGTTCAGGGTCAGGCTCTCGCTGGTCTGGTGAGTGGTCAGTCGACCCAGACTGACCCGCTCCTTGATCAAGGTCTCGGTCATCAGACGCATGAAGCCATCTCGACGATCGGCCCGAAGGGTGAGGCCCACCGCGTAGGTGGCGCGAGGACCTGATGAGGCTGACGATGGGGAGGAGGGGCTACCCCAACTCGTCTCAATGACGCGATCCGGCTGGGCCGCTGACATACGAGCAAGGGTTGGGCATTGAGCCCTGTGGACGGTCACGCCCCGGCCACGGGTTACAAAACCCAGGATGGCATCGGGGGGCAAGGGCCGGCAGCACTTGGCAAAGTGCGTGAGCATCCGGTCCACGCCCACCACCAGGACCTGGCCCTTACCGGCGGTTGGCCTGGTGCGCTGGACCCTGGCCATCAGGGTCTGCTCGACCTCCTGCTCGTGGGCTGTCATCGCTTGCGTTGTGCTGGCCTGCTCCTCGGTGAGGCCAGTCGCCTGGCCAGAAGAACCCTTGTCCTCGGCCTCAAGCGCATTGAAATAGGCCCGAACCTTTGACCGGGCCCGATTGGTCTTCAGGTAGCCCAACTCCGGCTGCAGCCAATCGCGGCTGGGTGTCCCCTGCTTAACGGTCAGGAGTTCAATCGTCTGGCCCGTGGCCAAGGGGGTCTGCAGCGTGATGATCTGTCCATCGGCCTTGGCCCCTCGGCAGCGGTGGCCCAATTCGGTGTGCAAGGCATAGGCGAAATCCAAGGCTGTGGCACCCGCAGTCAACTCCACAATGCGAGCCTGTGGGGTCAGGACGTAGATTCGGTCCGATGAGAGTCGAACCTGACCGACTGCCTGTCCCCAGTCCAGCATCTGGCGAAGCCACTGAATCTGCTGCTCATGACCGGATTTGGCATCAGAGCCCGATGGCATCGGGGCAGAGCCGCCGGTCTCTTTGTATCGCCAGTGGGCGGCCACCCCGTACTCGGCTCGAAGGTGCATGTCATGGGTTCGAACCTGAACCTCGAATGGCCGATCCTGCTCATCGAGCAAGACCGTGTGCAACGACTGATAGCCATTGGGCTTGGGCCGCACAATATAGTCATCGAACTCATCGGTCATCGGCCGATAGGCCGCATGCAACTGGGCCAGGGCCTCGTAGCAGTCGGCCTGTGTCCTCACCAGAATCCGAAAGGCACGCAGGTCCCTCAGATCATCAAAGGCCAGGGCCTTCTGGCGCATCTTGTTGTAGATGCTGTAGAGGTGCTTGGGGCGACCTGCGACCTGCGCCTCAAGGCCAGCCTTTTGCATCAGCTCGGTCAGGGCCGATATCGTGCGGTGGACAAAGGCCTCTCGCTCGGTGCGTTTCTCATCTAGCCAGCCCGCGATCTGCTTGTAGACCTGGGGCTGGGTGAATCGAAAGGCCAGGTCCTCCATGGCCCATTTGAGCTGCCAAATGCCCAGTCGATTGGCCAAGGGCGCCTGCACCAGCATGGTCTCTTGACCGAGTCGCAAAGCCTGCTCACGAGCGGTCTCGCTGTCTGACTGGCGCAGGCCCTGGGCCATGTCCTCCAGGCGAACCTGGTGAAAGGCCAGCCGGGCAATGACCACTCGAATGTCATCGGAGAGCGCCAGGATCATGCGACGCAGGGTCTCCATTTGGTCTTGTCGACCATGGGACGAATCAGCACCAGCCTGGCCGGATCCCAACTGGCCCCGCATGCTGGCCAGTCGGTCAAAGCCCTTGAGCAGGCCGACGATGTCCTCGCCCCACTGGACTGCCAAGGCCTTATCAGAGCTGGCCCTCTCAAGGGCCACCGGGTAGATCAGGCAGGCCGTCTGGGTGGCCTGGTCTAGACCGAGAGTAGCGACCCAGTCAGAGGTTCGGGCTGCGGCCAAGAAGGCCTGCTCACTGGACCAGCCAGCAGACTGCCAGTCCTGCGACTGCCGCCAGGCGTGGGCCTGGGCCAGAAGCGTGGGCTCGGCCAAGACATCAGCGGCCCAGCAGCCGCTCCTCAATCAGACCGCAGAGCAGATGGCCGATGATCAGATGACCCTCTTGAATCTGAGGCGTGTGGTCGGACGGCATGTTCAGAATGACACTGCTCAGAGGTCCCAGGTCACGTGGGTCACGGCCCGTGAGCGAGATGGTCTGCAGACCCTTGTGCTGAGCAGCCTGGAAGGCCACGACTAGGTTCTTGGAGCGGCCTGAGGTCGATAGGCCCACCAGAACGTCACCGGCCTGGCCGATGGCCTGCACCTGTCGAGCAAAGACGTGCTCATAGCCGTAGTCATTCCCAATGGCGGTCAGCGCCGAGGTGTCAGTGTTCAGGGCCACCGCCGCCAGGGGGGATCGCTCCTTGAGGAACCGGCCCACCAGCTCGGCTGCAAAATGCTGTGACTCGGCGGCGCTACCACCATTGCCCGCAAACAAAATCTTCTTACCGTTCGACAAGGCCGCCACGCAGAGATCCACGGCCTGTTCCAGACGAGCCTGAAGGTCCGCATCCGATTCCAGATCCAGGACCAGCTGCCGACTGGCTGCTAGCGATGACAGGATGGTCGAACTCATGATCAGGCCGCCTCCTCACGAGCGGCGCGACGACGCTCGTGCTCCACCAGGTGTCGCTTTCGCAGGCGAATGCTCTGAGGGGTGATCTCCACCAGCTCGTCATCTGCGATGAATTCGACAGCCTTCTCTAGGGTCAGTTGAATGGGGGTGGTCAGGTCGATGTGCTCATCCTTGCCTGATGCTCGAACGTTGGTGAGCTTTTTCTCTTTGACCGGATTCACCACCAGGTCGTTGTCACGAGAGTGAATGCCAATGATCATGCCCTCGTAAAGCCTCTCGCCCGGCGAGACGAACATGCGGCCACGCTCCTGGAGTTTCCAGAGTGCATAGGCCACGGCCTCGCCATCGTCCTGAGAGATCAGCACGCCGTTTCGGCGCTCCGCCAGCTCGCCTTTGTAGGGGCCGTACTCATCAAAGATGTGACTCATCAGCCCAGTGCCTCGCGTGATGGTCAGGAACTCGCCCTGAAAGCCGATCAGCCCGCGTGCGGGGATGCGGTATTCCAGTCGCACACGGCCCTTGTCATCCGGCACCATGTCCAACAGGTCCCCCTTGCGAAGGCCCAGATTCTCCATCACCGGACCCTGGTGCTCCTGCTCCACATCAACCGTCAACATCTCGTAGGGTTCCAGCCTTTCACCCGTCGGACTGGTTTTCATGACGACTCGCGGACGCGAGACCGCCAGTTCATACCCCTCGCGGCGCATGTTCTCCAAGAGAATCGTCAGGTGCAGTTCACCACGGCCCGAGACCAAGAAGGTATCGGTGTCTGAGCCAAATTCCACACGCAGGGCGACGTTGCTCTTGAGTTCCCGCTCCAGACGCTCACGCAGCTGTCGACTGGTCACAAACTTGCCTTCCTTGCCAGCCAAGGGAGAGCTGTTGACCATGAAGTTCATGCTCAGCGTGGGCTCGTCGACCTTGAGCATGGGGAAAGGCTCTACCGCCGATGGATCGCAGACCGTGGTGCCAATGTTCAGGTCCTCAATGCCATTGATCAGGACGATGTCGCCGGCGAGGGCCTGATCGACCACCTGACGGTCCAGACCTTTGAAGGTCAAGACCTGGTTGATCTTGGCCTTTTTGGGGGTCCCCTCGGGTCCGTCCTGAATGATCACGTCTTGCAGCGGACGAATGGTGCCGCGGGCCACACGACCGATGCCGATCTTGCCTACATAGCTCGAGTAGTCCAGTGAACAGATCTGCAGCTGCAAGGGTGCACTGGTGTCGTCGTCCCGAACAGGAACGTATTTAAGAACGGCCTCAAAGAGTGCACGCATGTCGGTGCCAGGATTCTTGTGGTCCAGGGTCGCCCAGCCGTTCAAGGCCGAGGCATAGACCACTGGAAAGTCGAGCTGCTCTTCGGTGGCCCCCAGCTTGTCAAAGAGGTCAAAGGTCTGGCTGACCACCCAGTCAGGCCTGGACCCTGGACGGTCAATCTTGTTGACCACCACGATGGGCTTGAGACCCTGGGCCAGGGCCTTTCGGGTCACAAAGCGGGTCTGTGGCATGGGGCCCTCGACGGCATCGACCAGCAGCAGAACGCCGTCCACCATGGACAAGACGCGCTCCACCTCACCACCAAAGTCTGCGTGCCCCGGTGTGTCCACGATGTTGATGTGGGTGTCCTCATAGGTCACCGCACAGTTCTTGGCCAGAATGGTGATGCCGCGCTCTTTCTCAAGATCGTTGGAGTCCATGACCCGTTCGGCCACGGCCTGATTGGATCGCAAGGTTCCGGCCTGAGACAAGAGCTTGTTGACCAGCGTGGTTTTACCGTGGTCAACGTGGGCAATGATGGCGATGTTGCGCAGTTGGCGCATAGAGACTCCCTAGTGAAAAAGTGGTTGCGCCACAAGGCGCGCGGGCCATAGTCGGTGATCGATCACCTGACCAATGCCCAGAAAATGTTGTTCGGTATCGTAAAGACGGAACTTGTCAGGCGAGTGACAGCCGGCCGACGCCAGCACCTGTGAGAGCCGTTCGGCCTCAAAGTCGATCGAGCGGCCAAAGGACAACTCCTGTGCCTCGGCTGGTGACAGGACAACGATGGGCCAGTGCCCTGCCAAGGCATCTACCGGCAGTAGGCAGTCCTCGCGTCTCTCCAGGCTCATGGCCTCTAGGGCCTCTAGGCTAAAGGACTGGTCAATCTGAAGGCTGCCAACCCCAGTGCGGCGCAGCGCAGCCAGATGAGCGCCACAGCCCAATTGCTGGCCGATGGTCTGCGCCAACACCCGAATGTAGGTGCCCTTTGAACAGCGAACGCGAATGACCGCGGTGGGGGAGTCAAAGGACAGGAGTTCGATCTGGTGAATGTGAATCTGACGGGCTGGCTTATCGACCGTCTGACCGGCCCGGGCGTATTCGTAGAGGGGACGCCCCTGGTGCTTCAGGGCTGAATACATGGGTGGCTTTTGGTCTTGCATGCCCAGCTGTGCAGCCAGTACTCGGTCGAGTTCAGCCCGGCCCACCGAGACCGACTGACTGCTGATCACCTGGCCCTCGGCATCACCGGTATCGGTCTCCTGACCCAGGGCAATGGTTGCGACGTAGGTCTTGTCGGCATCCAAGCCTTGCTGGGCAAACTTGGTGGCCTCACCGAAGAGAACGGGCAGAATGCCGCTGGCCATGGGGTCAAGCGTGCCACCGTGACCAGCCTTGATCGCGCCAAACAAGCGCTTGGCCGCCGACAGCGCCTGGGTAGAAGACGGGCCGACTGGCTTGTCCAAGACCAATACGCCATTGAGGGCCCTACGGGGCAAACGGGCGGCCACCGCGGTCATGAGGCGCTTCCCTGATTGGCCTGGTCGATCAGTTGACTCAGGGCCATGCCTCGGGCCACCGAATCATCACGAATGAAGTGCAACTCTGGCGTCGAGT
>JACCDT010462821.1_pt1 | contig 24347 bp, 24 predicted proteins | sample 7446291 | NCBI WGS metagenome assembly JACCDT01 (sample SAMN15323446, study PRJNA562643) | freshwater metagenome | isolation source: river surface water | place: USA:Blue River Watershed | collected 2017-08-17 | reverse complement strand
TCGACGCCGTGGTCGTCCACGTCGTCATCGTGGACGTCAAGGACGGCATCTTCTTCGCGCGCGTGCTGCTCGGGCAGGACGGCCCCGTCGCGCGCAAGCTGGCCGAGGTCGACGCGCGCCCCAGCGACGCCTTGGTCCTCGCGGTCAAGGCCAAGCGCCCGGTCTTCCTCGCCAAGAGCGTCCTCGACGCCTGCGAGGACATGACCGAGACCCTGGCCCGCCTCCGCAAGCAGGCGTGAGCACCCCGCCCCCAGACCCGGTCGTCGCCGGCACGCGCCCTTCGGTGCTGGCCCCGATGCAGGACGTCACCACGACGGGGTTCCTGCGCGTCATCGGTCGCAAAGGCGCGCCCGACTGGTTCGTCACGGAGTATTTCCGGGTGCACGAAAGCTCCACGCCGGAGAAGCACATCGTCGACTCGATCGTGCACCACGGCACCGGACGCCCGGTCTTCGCCCAGCTCATCGGCGAGGACACCCCGCACATGGTCCGCACCATCCGGTCGCTGCTGACGCTGCCGGTCGCGGGCATCGACCTGAACATGGGCTGCCCGGCCCCGAAGGTCTACCGCAAGAACGTCGGGGGCGGCCTGTTGCGCGACCCCGCGAAGGTCGACGAGCTCCTCGGCGCGATGCGGCAGGCCATCCCCGGCCGCTTCACCGTCAAGATGCGCATCGGCTTCGAGGACCAGCGTCACTTCGACGCGCTCCTCGCCTTGGTCGCGAAGCACCAGGTCGACCTCCTCACCGTGCACGGCCGCACCGTCAAGGGACTCTACTGGTCCGAGGTCGACTACGCCGCGATCGCGCACGCGGTCCGCTCGGTCCCCTGCCCCGTCATCGCCAACGGCGACGTGGCGACCGCCGACAAGGCCCAGCGGTTGACGGCCGAGACCGGCGCGCACGGCATGATGATGGGCCGCCACGCGATCCGGAACCCGTGGATCTTCCGCCAATGGCGCGAGACCCAGCAAGGCCTCCCGCGCTTCCGGCCGACCCTGGGCGACGTCCGCACCTACATTCAGGAGCTGGTCGAGGAATGCTGCGACCAGGCCCTGGCGCCGGAAAAGCAGGCCGGCCGCCTCAAGAAATTCCTGAATTTCGTCGGTCTGTCGGTCGACGCGGACGGCCATTTCCTGCACGAGATGCGCCGCACGGAGACGCTGACGCAGCTGCTGGGCGTGTGCGACGCGCACCTGCTCGGGGCCCGGGCCACGGAGACCTACCCCGACGAACCTTACCGCGGGCTGATCGCGCGGCCGACGCGCGAGACGCAGCAGGGCTGCGAGCTCTGAGTCACTCCGCGCGGAGCGCGGCGCGGATCCGCCGGTCGCGCGCGAACACGAGCAGGAGAGGTCCGCCGACCAAGACCAGCCCGATCAACCCGAAGATCAGGCCGACGAAAGTGCCGATCACGCAGACGCAGGTCTGCCGCTCGCGGACCACGTAATACCAAGGGAGCGACAGGGCCCAGCCGATGGCGGTCCCCCGCAAAGCCCGGGCGACGGCCCGCTCGACCGCGTCCGGCTCACCTTTGGAACGGCGCAGGAGCAAGGGGATCCAGACGAGCCAGGAGACGCCCCAAGCCACCAAGCAGCCGAGCATCGACATCTCCGCGATTACTTCGACGTCCTTGGCCGGCCCCGGCAGGAAATAGAGCGCATCGCTCAACCAAAGTCCGGCGAGGACGAAGGGAAGCGGGATCAACAGCGCGGCGGCGAAGATCCGGGGGCGCAGGCGACCGCCTTGCAGCGAGCCGGCAAGGTCGAGGGGCAAAGGCAGGAACACCAGACAGGCCTGCAGGAAAGCGACGGCCAGGATAACGATGAACCAAACGATGGGGGGCTTGTCCGGCGTCGGTCCGACATGGAACATGATGCCGAGCAAGCCTTGGACATCGCCCCAGAACGACCCCGTGAAGCCGCCGGTCTGCCCAGGGATGTTGGAGAGACCGGCGAAGATGCCCTGCGTCACAAGCAGGCCCATGACCAAGCCCGTGACGACATAGATGACCAAGGTCGCCAAAAGGATGAGGGCCATGCGGCGCATGCGGGTGTTTACCCCACCCTACCCGAGGAGGCAAGCCGCCAAGACCCGCTTCCGCCCCTTGACTCCCGCAGGATGGGCCTAAACTTGGAGGCATGATCCACCTCACCCCCGAAGCGGCCCGCCAGATCCGCTCCTTGCACGCCCAGCAAGCCGACCCGGCCTCGCTGCTCCGGGTCCTCGTCGAGACCGGCGGTTGCTCGGGTTTCGAATACGGCATGGCCTTCGACGTGCGCAAGGACGGCGACCTCGAGTTCGAGAGCGAAGGCGTGAAGCTGCTCATCGACCCGGCCAGCCACACCTACCTCGACGGCTCCACCGTGCACTTCGACGATGGCCTGCACGGCAAGGGCTTCGAGGTGCGCAACCCGAACGCGACCAGCACCTGCGGTTGCGGCAAATCCTTCAGCTAAACCCATGAAGCCCACCCTCCTCGTCGCCGTCGCCCTCGTCTCCGGACTCACCTTGTTCGCCGCCGCCACCCCTTCCACCCCGCCCGCCCCCAAGCCCATGACCAAGCCCGAAGCCTCCGCCCCGAAAGCCCCCCAGGTGCTCGTCACCCTCGACGACGGCCAAGGCGGCGTCGGCAAGCCCGTGCTCGTCGACAAAGTCATCAAGACCGACGAGGCGTGGGCCGCCCAGCTGACCAAGGAGCAATACTACGTGACGCGCGGCAAAGGCACCGAGCGCCCGTTCTGCGGCACGCTCCTCGATAACAAGAAGGCCGGCACGTACCACTGCGTCTGCTGCGACCTGCCCTTGTTCTCTTCGGACGCCAAGTTCAATTCCGGCACGGGCTGGCCGAGCTTCTTCCAGCCGGTCTCCAAGGAGAACGTCGCGACCATCGAAGACCGCTCGCACGGCATGGTGCGCGTCGAGATCCTCTGCGCGCGCTGCGACTGCCACCTCGGCCACGTCTTCGAGGACGGCCCCAAGCCGACGGGACTGCGCTACTGCCTGAACTCCGAGTCGTTGAAGTTCAAGGAGCGCAAGCCCGCCCAGAAGTAAGGGAGCGCCTTACTTCTTCTTGGCCTTGGTCCGGACGGCCGCCTTCTTCACCGGGGCGGCCTTCTGCTTGGCCGGGGACTTCTTCGCCACGACCTTGGGCTTGGACTTCACCTTCTTGGGGACGGCCTTCGGCGCGACTTTCTTGGGCGCGAGCTTCTTGAGCGGAGCCTTCTTCACCGGCTTCGCCTTGGCTTTGGGCGCGGCTTTCTTGGCGGGCTTGGCGACCGGCTTGGCTTTCTTCGCCGGCTTGGCCTTGGGCGCGGGCTTCGCCGGCTTCGGCAATTCATGGACGACCGGGGCCGGGGCCTTCGGGCGCTGGTCGACCGGGCCCTTCACGGCGTTCCAGAGCTGCGTGCGCAGGTCCTCGAGGCCATCGCCGCTGAAACAGGAGATCGGGATCACGCGTTCCTTCACGCGAGCCTGGAACTCCTTGAGGTACTTGGGGGCGTCCGGGAGATCGAGCTTGTTGGCCACGATCACGCGCGGCTTGCCGGCGAGCACCTGGGAGTAGAGGCGCAGCTCGCGCTCGAGCACCTTGAAGTCGTCCCACGGCTTGCGGTTCTCGCTGCCCGCCATGTCGATGATGAAGACGAGCAGCGTGCATCGCTCGATGTGGCGGAGGAACTGGTGACCGAGACCGCGGTTGTCATGGGCGCCCTCGATCAGGCCGGGGATGTCGGCCATCACGATGCGGTCGAAACGGTCGGGGTACTCGATCACGCCGACGTTCACATGCAGCGTGGTGAAGGGATACGGGGCCGTCTTCGGACGGGCCGCCGTGAGCAGGTTGGTCAGGGTGGACTTGCCCGCGTTGGGGTAGCCGACCAGCCCGATATCGGCGATGGTCTTGAGCACGAGTCGGAACTCGCCCTTCTCGCCGGGGTAGCCCGGGGTGGTGCGACGCGGCGCCTGGTTGACCGAGCTCTTGAAGTTCATGTTGCCGAGGCCGCCCTTGCCGCCGGCGAGGAGGACGACGCGGTCGCCGTGTTCGGTCAGCTCGGCCACGAGGCGACCGGTACCTTCCTCGAGGACCTGGGTGCCGGGCGGCACGGGCATGATGAGGTCGGTACCGTCCGGACCGGCGCACTGGCGACCCATGCCGGGCGTGCCGTTGCGGGCGGAGCGGTGGGGCTGCCAGCGGTAGGCCTGGAGGTCGCCCTCGTTGCGGTCGCACAGCAGGACGATGTCGCCGCCCTTGCCGCCGTTGCCGCCGTCGGGTCCGCCCTTGGGGATGAACTTCTCGCGACGGAAGCTCACGCACCCGTGCCCGCCGTCGCCGGACTTCAGGATGACCTTGGCTTCGTCGATGAACATCCCCCGATGGTTAGGCTCCCCGGGGCGGGGGTCGAGCAGGAAAGGCGGCGGACCTCAGCGCTCCAACCCGCGCGACCGGCGCAACCAACGCTCGAGCGGCGAGAAGAAGATCAGGTCGGCGAGCAGGCCGACGAGCATGACGACCGCCATGACGCCCATGACCTGGTCCATGCGGAGCAGCTCGCGGCCGGCGTTGAGGAGGGAGCCGAGCCCGAAGCCGGTGACGATCACGACGAAGATCTCGGCGGCCATCAGCGAGCGCCAGGCGAAGGCCCAGCCCTGCTTCATGCCGCTGAGCACGCCCGGCAAGGCGGCGGGAAAGATGACGCGGGACCAGAGGTGCCAGCCGTTCGAGCCCATGGTCTGCGCGGCGCGCAGGTAGAGGGGCGGGACGTTGAGGACGGATTCCTGGACGGCGATGACCACGGCCCAGATCGTCCCCATCACGACGACGAAGAGCACGGCTTCCTCGCGGATGCCGAACCAGAGCAGGGCCAGCGGCACCCAGCAGACGGACGGCAAGGTCTGCAGGCCGAGGGCCAGCACGCCGAGCGTGTCGCGTACCCAGCGGACGCGGGCGCAGAGGGCCCCTAGCGGCACGCCGAGGGCGGCGCCGATGGCGAAGCCGAGGATCAGGCGACGCATCGTCACCCAGGTGGCGGCGAGCAGCTCGCCGCTCAGCAGGGACTCCGCGAACCATTGCACGATGTGCGTGGGCGCGGGCACGAGGACCTCGCTCACGCGGCCGCTGCGCACGTACCACTCCCAACCACCGAGGGCGAGGAGGGCGACGAGGGTCGGGATGACGAAACGGGGCAGTCGCGAGGGGGAATTCATCGGGGAAGCCGCGAGGAGAGCGCGGTGGTGACCTCCGCGGCGAGGGTCGCGAGGGCGGGATCGTTCATGCGGCGCGGGCGCGGGAGGTTCACGTCGAACACCTGCTGGACGCGGCCGGGATTGGGGGAGAAGAGCACCACGCGGTCGCCGAGGCAGACGGCCTCGCGGATGTTATGGGTGACGAGCACGATGGTCTTCTTGCGCTTCGTGAAGATCTCCTGGATATCGCCGTAGAGCTGTTCGCGCGTCAGGGCGTCGAGCGCCGAGAACGGCTCATCCATCAGCAGCACGCGCGGGTTGGGGGCGAGCGAACGGGCGAGGGCGACGCGCTGGCGCATCCCCCCGGAGAGCTCATGCGGGCGTGCCTTCTCCTTGTTACCGAGGCCGACGAGGTTGAGGTAGTAACGGGCGGACTCGAGACGCTCGGCCTCGGTGAGGTCAGGCTTGAGGCGGAGGCCGAAGAGCACGTTCTCCAAGGCATTGAGCCAAGGGAAGAGCGCATCCTGTTGGAACATGACGAGGCGATCCCGGCCCGGAGCCGTCACAGGCTGATCCCCGAGGCGGATTTCTCCCTCGTTCGTGTGCTCCAAGCCGGCCAACAGGCTCAGCAAGGTCGACTTACCGCAACCAGAAGGACCCACGACGGCCAAGAACTCCCCCTCCCGCACTTCCAGGCTGATGTCCTCCAAGGCGGTGACCTGTCCCGACTCCCCCTCGAAACGTTTGGTCACGTGGTTGAGGGTGAGCGCCGCGGGGGCGGCTGATTTTTCGAGCAGGGTGCTCATGGCGAACAGGAGGCGGGATTGGGCAGACTTAGCCTTAACTTGTCAAGTTTAGTTAACTTATAATGATTAGGGTCGGTATCCCCTGTTTCCAACCATTTCAGGCCGAATGACGGGGGCAGGCAATCGCTTACTTGGCGGCTGTAACCTCGTCCGGGACCAGCTCATCCAGCAGGCCCCGCAAGGCGATGTCGCCACGGAGCAGCCCGGTGTCGCAGGCATCCTGCAGCGAGCGGGTGAAAGAGGCCGCGAGCCGGGCCTTGCGTGCCGCGGTATCTTCCCGCGGATCGAGCACCACCCGCCCGAGGGCGGAGTGGACCAAGGCGGCCGAAGGCGGCGTCGAACGGGTCTCGGCGGAGAGGCCGGCGCGCACGAGGCGCTCGTAGTCGGGTCGGTCCGCGAGCAACTTGTCGCGCAACGCCTGGTGCGAGCGGACGAAGGCCTCGATCTCGGCGCGCCGGCGCCCCAGCGCCGAGACGCTCGTCACCAGCAAGGTGATCGGCGCCTCCTTCTTCTCGACCAGGACCTCGCCTCCGAATTCCTCCGTCAGGCGCGTCACCCACGGCTCGACCGTCCAGGCCGCGTCGATGTCGCCCCGGGAAAAAAGCAACATGAGTTCGGCATTCTGGGCGGGCACCACCTGGGCGTCGCCGCCGCCGAGATGCACGCGCAGGCCGCCCGAGCGCAGCCAGACCCGCGCGTCGATATCCTGCGTGTTGCCAAGCTGGGGCGTGCCGAGCCGACGACCCCGGAAATCGGCCGGCGCGGCGAGGCCGGCGCCCTTGCGCACGACCAACGCGTTACCGGCGCGCGCCACGGTCGCGAGGACGCGGATCTCGGCGCCTTTCGTCCGGACGTGGGCATTGAGGGCGGGCGAAGGGCCGACATAGGTCACGTCGACGGCCCCGGCCAGCAAGGCCTCCATCGCCGACGGGCCGGCGTTGAAGGCGCGCCATTCGAGCCGGGTGCCGGCGGGCAGGCGCGACCGATGCCAGTCGGCCTGCTCCCGCTCGAGCTGGCGCGCGGCCAAGGCCGGCGCGTGCGTGAGGTTCGGGAAGAAGCCGACGCGCAAGGTCGCCGGTTCGTCGGCGCGCGCCGCGCCAAGGCCGCAGCACAGGACCGCGAGCAGACGCGCGAGGACGGGAAGACGGACGAAGAGAATCATGATCAGAAAGGTTTCCACTGCAGTTCAAGGTAGGCGAAATCAGTGTCGCCGCCGCGGACCTGACGGCGCATCCAGGCGCCCGCGACGAAATGGGCGTAGCCCAGGGTGACGTCGAGCCCGCGCGCGGCCTGCCAGCGGAGGCGGACGTCGAATTCGCGGCCGAGGTCGGCGCCGCTCGCGCCGGTCGCGTCGCGGTTGTTCGCCGCGTTGTAGAACCGGTCCGTCGCGCTCTGCAGCCGATACCAGCTGTAGCCGAGGTCGAAGCGCAGTCGCTCGGAGACCGTCGCCTCATAACGGAGCTTCGGCGCGAGGATATTCTCGAAGACCACGTAATCGTTGGCCGACCACGGCCGGCCGAAGCCGAAGAAACGCTCGAAGCGGTTATCCGCGCCGTCGCCCGGATCGCGATCCCCGGAAGCCGCGCCGAAGAAGCCGCTGAGGCGGGATTGCCAGGGGTCACGGAAACGGTAGCCCAACTCCGCGTTGGCCGCCCAGGCGGAGACTTCGCGGGCGCCCGCGTGGCCGAACTGCGCGAGGGCGGAGAGATCGAAGTCCCAGCCCGAGGCCCCGAGGAGGCCATAGGCCCGCAGGCCGGGCGAGTGCACGACGCGGCCACCGGCGACGCTGTCGTCATCCAGCCGAAGGTAGAACGGCTCGAGGGTGATGACCTCCGACCAGCGGCGCCAATGCCCGATGGCGGCCCAGAGTCGCTGGCCTTCGACGGGCCGGTCAGGCTCGCCGAGCAGTCGGGCCAGCGGCTGGACCGACAGCAGCTCGACCTGCCAGTCGTTGGCTTCCTGCCCCACATAGGCCTGGAAGCCGCGGAAAGCATTGGCCGTGTTCCGCCACTGGTTGTTGCCGATCAGGCGACGATCGAGGAACTCGAAATTATGGAGGCCATAACGCACCGCGACCGGTCGGGTCTGCCCGCGGGGGTCGCCGGGAAGCGCGTGGTCCAGCCTCAGCTCCGCGTAGAGTCGGATCAGTTCCCACTGATTGAAATCGCGGTTATCGGGGGCGAAGTTCCCTCCGCTCCGCCGCGCATCCTGGAGCTCGGCGGCGGCGCGGAACGGCGCGAACACGTCGCGTGCTCCGAGGTAAACCCGCGTCCGGTGCAGGAAGGGTTCGTCGGCGCCGTCGACGGCGCGGCGGATATCATCGTCGCGGTGCTCAAAGCGCAGACGATAGTCCAAACCCAGATCGTAGGAACCGACCCGCTCGACATAGGTCGGCACGTCGGGATCGCGTCGCGTGCTGTAACTCCCGGCCTCGCGGTAGTACCCGGTCTCAGCCGCGAACACCCCCGCACCTTGGACGACCAAGGCGAAGCAGAGCCCACGCATGAGGGAGAAAGGGTGCATTCCTTTATTTAGTTAACATTACTAATGTTACTATGATTAAGTCGAGTTAGATATTTTATTCACTTAAGACATTGATTTAAAATGGCTTAAGGAAATACGCCCGCCACGAACCACAGGCTGGCGCTCACGACGAGGGCGGTGGCGATCCAGCCCAGGATCAGCACCCAACGCGGCGCGACGAAGGCGCCCATTAGCCGGGCATCGCCCGTCATGCGGACCAGCGGCCAGCAGGCGAAACCGAGCTGCAGGCTGAGGATGACCTGGCTCCAGAGCAGCAGCGACTCCACCCTGCCCTCGCCCGCCAGGCCGATGACCAGCAACGCCGGCGCGAGCGCCGCGAGGCGCGTGGCCACCCGGATGATCCAGCCGGCCGTCTTGATCTTCAGGAAACCTTCCAGGACGATCTGGCCGGCCATGGTGCCGGTGATGGTCGCGTTCTGGCCCGAAGCGAGCAGCGCGACGGCGAAGAGCGTCCCGGCGAACGTGGCCCCGAGCACGCCGTCCAAAAGGCGATGGGCCTCGCGGATGTCGGTCACGGCCTCGGGACGGCCGTGGAACGCCGCGGCGCTGAGCACGAGCAGGCCGGCGTTGACGAAGAAGGCCAGGCTCAGCGCGAGCGTGGAATCCCACGTGGCGAAGCGCATGGCCTCGCGGCGCTCCGCGTCGGTCCGCCCGAAATCGCGGGAGCCCACGATCGACGAATGGAGGTAGAGGTTATGCGGCATGACCGTGGCGCCGATGATGCCGAGCGCCACGAAAAGCATGCCCGGACGGGTCAGCACTTCCGTCGTGGGAAGAAAGCCCTTCACCAACTCGGCGACGACGGGCTTGGCCAGCAGGAGCTCCACGCCGATGCAGGCGGCGATGGTCAGGACGAGCACGGCGACCAGCGACTCGAGCCAGCGGTAGCCGAGGCGCGTGAGCGCGAGCAGGACGAGCACGTCGAGCGCGGTGATGATGGCGCCGAAGAACAGCGGGATACCGAAGAGGATCTGCAGCGCGATGGCCGAACCGAGCAGCTCGGCGAGATCCATCGCGATGATGCCCAGCTGCGCGGCGACCCAGAGGAATTTGCCGACGAGCGGCGAATAGCGCTCCCGGCAGGCCTGGGCGAGGTCGAGCCCGGTCGCGACGTTGAGCCGCACGCAGAGGTGCTGGAACAGGATCGCCATCAGGTTCGACAGCAGGATCACCCACAGGAGCGCATAACCATACTGCGAACCTCCGGCCAGGTCCGTGGCCCAGTTGCCGGGATCCATGTAGCCGACGGAGACCAGGAAGCCGGGGCCGACGAACCCGAGGAACCGGCGAAAGGCTCCCCAGCGGGAGGCGGCGCGGACAGCGCTCGGGTCGGCTGGCTTCATCAGCCTCGAGCATCATGCCCGCCCGTTCGCTGTCAACCCGCGGCCCGCCGGATGGAATCCAAGGCTGTCAGCGTCCACAGCGCCGTCCGCCAGCGATGCGAGCGGATCAAGCCGGCCAAGGCGGGCGAGGCCGGCCCTTCGTCACGGAGCCGACGGTGGCAAGGCACCGACCACCCGGCGGTCAGCCCCCAGCAGACCACCACCAAGGCGAGGCCGAGGTAGGCGCCGGCGAGGAGCGCGGCGGCGAGGTGGCCGGCCATCTGCAGGCCGAGCAAGGGGCCGATGACCCAGCCGACTTTCCGCGTGTAGGCATCATGGGCCGCGGCGAAACCCTCGGCCCGCCAGCGGGCGAAATCCGGATACGTGCACAGCAGGATGAGCCAGCAGACCGCCGCCAGGGCGAAATCGACGCCGGCCAGGCCGGCACGGAGGAGGGGGGCGTCCATGAGGGGAGCAAAGCGGGTTTTACCCTTTGCACAACCCGCCGGGCCGCTAAAACCCTGACATGCCCCGCCTCTTCCTCGGCCTGCTGTTCGCCGTCGTCACCCTGTGCCTCCCGGCGCGCGCCGAGTACACGCCCCCGAACATCGTCATCCTCTTCGCCGATGACCTCGGCATCAACGACCTCGGTTGCTACGGACGCAAGGACCAGCGCACGCCGAATCTGGACCGGCTCGCCGCCGAGGGCGTGCGTTTCACCCAAGCCTACGCGGCCGCCTCGGTGTGCTCGGCGTCCCGGGCGGCCTTGCTGACCGGCCAGAGTCCCGCGCGACTACGGATCACGACCTTCCTGCCGGGCCGCTCGGACCGGGCGTCCCACCGCCTGCTCAGCGCCCCGGTCAACCTCGCGCTGCCGGCGGGCGTGCCGACGATCGCCGAGGTCCTTAAGACCAAAGGCTACGCGACGATGGCGGTCGGCAAGTGGCACGTGGGCGGCAAGGGACACCAACCGACCGACCACGGCTTCGACGAATTCGTCCCCAGCCGACCCAACCCCGGGGCGGAATCCCCCCTCGGCGGCAAAGGCGAGCTCGGCCAGGCCGAAGCGGCCGTGAAATTCATCGAACGGAGCAAGGCCAAGCCCTTCCTGCTGTACCTCGCGTTCGACAACCCGCACATCCCGCTCGCGGCCCCGGCCCAAGGCATCGCCGCGAACGCGCAAGCCTTCCACCCGACCTACGCCGCGCTGGTCGAATCGCTCGACACCGCCGTCGGCCGCGTGCTCAAGGCCCTCGACGACCAGGGCTTGGCGAAGAACACCGTGGTCATCTTCGCCTCCGACAACGGCGGCGTCCACGTCTCCGAACTCAAGGAAACGCCGCCGACCTACAACGCACCCTGGCGGGCCGGCAAAGGGTTCGTCTACGAGGGCGGGCTACGCTCCCCGCTGATCATCCGCTATCCGGGACGGCTCGCGACGCGCGAGATCGCGGCACCGGTCGTGCTGGGCGACCTCTTCCCCACCCTCTGCGGCCTGGCCCAGGCGGCCCGCCCCGCTGTCCAGGATTTCCAGGACCTGGGCCCTTGGCTCTTCGACAGCCAGCCGACCTCGCCGGCACCGCGCGCGCTCACCTGGCATCAGCCTCACTACATGAACCAGGGCGGTCGACCCGCCGGCGTCATCCGCGAAGGCGACTGGAAACTCATCGAGCAGTACGAGGACGGCAGCCTCGAGCTCTACCACCTCGCGAAGGATCCCGGCGAACAGACCGACCTCGCCGCCGCCGAGCCCGCCCGCGTCGCCGCGCTGCGCGGCAAGCTGGAAGCCTGGCGGCGCTCCGTGGGGGCCGCCCCGACCAAGGCCAACCCGGACTTCGACCGGGGCCGCTGGGAAAACTGCTTCGTGAAGTTCGACGCCACCCGGGTGCAGGCGCTCCCGACCTCCGCGGCGATGCGCCCGCTCATGGCCGACTGGCGCCGGGCGATGGACGATGCCACGCCGACGGGCCCCAACGCCCTGATCTTCCTCGAGGCCAAGGACGCCCAGGTGCAGGCGAAGAAGCTCAAATATGAAGACCCGCCCCAGAAGGATACGCTCGGCTTCTGGGTCGACCCGGCCGACACGGCCTCCTGGACCTTCCCGGTCGCGCAGCCCGGCAAGTATCGCGTGAGCGTCCTGCAAGGTTGCGGCAAGGGCAGCGGCGGCTCGACGGTCGCGCTCGAGGTCGGCGCGGCGCGGGCGGAATTCACGGTCGTGGAGACCGGCCATTTCCAGCGGTTCGTCCCGCGCGAGGTCGGGGTGCTCGAGCTCGCCGCCGGCGCGAACACGCTCACGGTCCGCCCCGTGAAGAAGAAGGGCGCCGCCGTGATGGACCTGCGCCGCGTCACCCTCGAGCGCGTCGAGTAACTCAGCGGCCCGCGAGCAAGGCGCGCAGTTCGGCCTCGGGCTCCTCGTGCCCCTGCGCCACGGCGAGGGCGAGCGCCTCCGTCCAGGCGGCGCGGGCGCCGGGACCGTCGCCGACCGCGGCCAAGGCCCGGCCGAGCAGGATCCGCGGCATCATCCAGTCCGTCTTCGCCGCGGCGGCCTGCCGGAGATGCTCGGCGGCCTCGGCGGGCGCCCCCTCCTTGAGCAGTTCCTGACCGAGGGAGAAACGGAACAGCGGGTTGGCCGGATCGGCGGCGAGGTGCGCTCGGAAAAGGTCGGAGCGAAGCGGGCTCATGGGGCGTCGAGACGGAAGACGACGACGGACAGGCCGGGCAAGCGGACCTCGATCGAGCAAGGCCGGCCTTGGCAGGGGATGCGCTCGGCCTGGACACCGCCGAGGTTGCCCAACCCTTGTCCGCCGTAGTGCCGGGAATCGGTGTTGAGGACCTCCTCCCAGCGACCGGGCCAGGGCACGCCGAGGCGGTACGTCCGCTCGACGGGCGTGAAATTGCCGGCGACGATCCAGGCGCGACCGCGCGCGCGGCGCTCGAAGGCGACCACGCTCTGGGCGCCGTCGTCCGTCACCAACCATTCGAAGCTCTCCGGGCGGAGCTCGTTCTCGGCGAGGGCGGCGTCGCCCACGTAAAGCCGGTTGAGGTCGGCCACGAGGCGCTGCACGCCGGCGTGCAGCGGGTACTCGAGCAGGTGCCAGTCGAGGGAGGCGTCGTACTTCCACTCGGCGAACTGGCCGAACTCGCAGCCCATGAAGAGGGTCTTCTTGCCCGGCCAGGTCCACTGCAGGGCCAGCAGCGAGCGGAGGTTGGCGGCCTTGGTGGCGTCGTCCGAGCCGCTCATCTTGCCGATCAGCGACCCCTTGCCGTGCACGACCTCGTCATGGGAGAAGGCTTGGACGAAGGCCTCGCTCCACTGGTAAAGCATCCCGAAGGTGAGCTTGTCGTGGTGGAACTTCCGGAACAACGGGTCCTGCCGGAAGTAGCCGAGGCAGTCGTGCATCCAGCCCATGTTCCACTTGAGGTCGAAGCCGAGGCCGCCGGCGGAGACCTCCTTCGTCACCCCGGGGAACGAGGTCGACTCCTCGGCGATCATCGCGACGCCGGGGTGGTAGAGATGGACGAGCGCGTTGACCTGCCGGAGGAACTCGATCGCCTCGATGTTCTCCCGCCCGCCGTGGCGGTTCGGGATCCATTCGCCCGCCTTGCGGGAATAGTCGAGGTAGAGCATCGAGGCCACGGCGTCGACCCGCAGGCCGTCGACATGGAAACGCTCGAGCCAGGACAACGCGGAGCCGACAAGGAAGCCGCGCACTTCGTGCCGGCCGTAGTTGAAGATGAGCGTCCCCCAGTCCTGATGCTCACCCAGGCGCGGGTCGGCGTGCTCGTACAGGTGGGTGCCGTCGAAACGGGCCAGGGCGAAGAAGTCGCGCGGGAAGTGCGCCGGCACCCAGTCGACGATGACGCCGATCCCCGCGCGGTGCAGGGTGTCGACCATCGTCATGAAATCGAGGGGCGAGCCGAACCGGTGGGTCGGCGCGTAGAAGCCGGTGACCTGATAGCCCCAGGAGCCGTCGAAGGGATGCTCCGACGGAGGCATCAGCTCCACATGCGTGAAACCCAGCTCCACGCAGTAGGCGGCCAGCTGCTCGCCCAGTTCGCGATAACCGAGGACGCGTCCGCCTTCCTCGGGGACGCGGCGCCAGGAGGCCAGGTGCACCTCGTAGACCGACACGGGGCGCGTCCGCGGGTCGCGGCGACGCCGGGCCTCCATCCAGAGGGCGTCGTTCCAGACGAAGCCGGAGAGGTCGCAGACGATGGCGGCGTGGTTGGGCGACGGCTCGAAGTGGAGGCCGTAGGGATCCGTCTTGAGAAACGGGGTGCGGTCGTGCGGCCCCACGAGCTCGAACTTGTACCGCGCGCCGGCGGCGAGGCCGGGCACGAAGAGTTCCCAGATGCCGGAAGCGCCCAAGGCGCGCATCGGGTGGGCGCGACCGTTCCACAGGTTGAAATCGCCGACCACGGACACGCGGCGGGCCGAGGGCGCCCAGACGGCGAAGGAGACCCCGGCGACCCCGTCCAACGTCCGGAGCTGCGAACCGAGCTTGTGGTAGACCCGATGGTCGTCGCCCTTGCCCAGCAGGAAAAGGTCGTCCTCGGAGATCGTCGGCCAGAAGCGGTACGGGTCTTCCAGTTCCCGCGTCGTGCCGTCGGCGTAGGTCGCGCGGAGCCGGTAACGCAACGTCTCGCGGCCGGGGAGCACCCGCTCGAAAAGCCCGACGGCGTGGAGCCGCTCCATCGGGAAGGCCGCGCCCGTCGCGAGTTCCCGGACCTCCACCGCGGTGGCGCCGGGCACAAGACAACGGACCACGCAATCCCCGTCCCCGAGGGGATGGAGGCCGAGGAAGCGGTGCGGGCAGGTCTCCGTCGCGTCCACCAGGGCGGTCAACTCGGCGGGACTCAGTCGCATGGTTGGACAATCCACGGGGGGCGGGGCTCGGCAAGCGCTCATTGCCCGAAAAACCTTGAGGGAAGGCCTCAACCGACAAGTCTGGGCGCGATGCCCGGTCGTCGTTTCTGGATTCTCGCCGCAAGCGTCGGCCTCGCCTGCGCGGCCGTCGCCGCGGAACCGGGCGACGGCGCGCCCAAGCGAGCCGGCGTGCAGCCCAACATCGGCGGCGACAGCTTCTACTCCGAGGAAGGCGGCAAGGTGATCGTCGCGGTCAAGGGCATGGTGGAGGTCAACGGCGCGACGCTCTCGGCGGACGTCGTCAAGATCGACCAGCGGACCGGGCTGATCGTCGCCCGCGGGAACTTCGTCTACGCGACCGCTAACCTGCGCATCTTCGGCGAGGAGGCCACGCTCGACCCGCGGACCGACACCGTGGTCGCGCGGCAGGTCCGCTTCGGCCGCAGCCCGATGTTCTTCACGGCCGAGGAGCTGCGCATGGTCCGCGGCGACAAGACCATGACCGGCGTGCGGATGTGGCGCAACGAACCCGACCCGCAGGGCATGAGCCTGGCCATCGGCCAGATCGCCTACACCGAGAAGGACGATTGGCTCTCGATGCGGAACGTGCGGCCGACCGTCGCGGGTATCCCTTTCTTCTATCTCCCCGCCTACGGTCAGCAAGGTTACCGCGACCTGCCCTACGAACTGTTCCTCGGGATGGGCAACGCCCCGCTCAAGGGTTTCTTCGTCCGCTCGACGGTGCTGATGCGCCAGACGCCCTCCTTCTGGGTGGGCGCGATGCTCGACAACTACGCCAAGGCCGGCTGGCTGGCCGGCCCCGCCCTGCGCTATGACAACAGCAAGGTCCCCGGTACCGGCACGGTCTGGAAGGCCCGCCTGAACAGCGCCTTCATCCAGGACAGCGGCGATCTGCTGGTCGATGATTTCGGCCGGCTGCCGGACCGCGCCCGCTCCTTCGCCTACGGCGAAGTCATCGGCCGCACCAAAGACAGCGTCGAGGTGGCGGGCCGGCTCTTCACCGAAAGCGACCCCGACTTCCTGCGAGATTTTCGACCCAACCTGGTGGGGCGGCTGACGACCCCGGAGGCGACCCTCCAGGTGACGTCGCCGGTCGAGGGCGGCTTCCTCAGCGCCGGGCTGGCGGTCAAGGCCGACGACTATCAGGACGTCGTCCAACGACTACCCGAGGTGCGTCTGGACCTGCCGACCCGGGCGCTGGGCGCTACCGGCTTCCAAAGCCGCGCCTTCCTGGGACTGGCCTACCTGAGCGAACGTCCGTCGGCCACGCTTAACGGCCCGGCCTACCTCGCCGCGACCGGCACCGCCGGCGCTTGGTCGACCACCCGACTCGATGCCTATTACGGCCTGAGCTACCCGTGGGTGGCCGGCGATTACCTGACGTTCACGCCGATCGCCGGCGTCCGCGCCACCGGCTGGTCGGATGCCTTCGGCAACGGGGCGGAGAGCAAGGTGATCGGGCAAGCCGGTTTCGATCTCGAAGGCCTCGCCACGGGCTCCTGGGAACTGGACGCCCCGAAGTGGGGCATCCAAGGGATGCGTCATAATCTCCGCCCCCTGCTGCAGGTACGTGCGATGCCCGGGGCCGACCGGAAGTTCGGGCAGCTGCCGCAGTCCGACCGCCTCGGCATCACGTCGGTGCTCCGGGATTTCGACCTGGCAGATCGGCTGGACCCGGCCGGCACCACGGCGACCGAGTCCGTGCGATTCGGCCTGCGCAACAGCCTCGAGACCCGCGACGCCCAACAAGGCACGCGCCAGCTGGCCCGGGCGGACTTCTTCACGGACTGGCGGGGGGGCTCGCCCGACCTCTCGGTCAACGGTCGCTCCAACTTCGTGACGCACCTCTCGCTGACCCCGGCTACTTGGGTGACGATCGACGCCCTGCACGTCCTCCCCAACGGCGGGGGCCCCCCGGTGGAATCGACCCAGTCCGTCTCCTTCCGGTCGGGCGACTTCTGGAATACCCAATTCTTCTGGACCGAACTGAACCAAGGTTTTGTGGCCCGCCAGCTAGGCCTGAGCGCCGACGTCATGCTCAACTCGGTCTACTCGGCCTTTGGTTCGCTCAGCCATGACGCGACGACCGACCAGACCAACCTCCTGATGGTCGGCCTCCGGCAACGTTTCGGGCAGTCCTGGGAGATGCAATACAGCCTGCTGAAGAGGGTCACCGACCGAGGAAACAGCTCATTGGGCTTCCAAGTCCGCCTCCGATTGTTCAGGTTCTGACCGTGCAGGACGACTCCCCAGCCACCCCCGCCATCCCGATCGACGGCATCCTGCCGCCGGCGGACCTGCCGATCCGGCTCGATGTCTTCGAGGGTCCGCTCGACCTCCTGCTGTTCCTGATCCGCAAGAACGAGATCGATATCTATGATATCCCGATCGAGAAGGTGACGCAGCAGTACCTCGAGGTCCTCCGCACCCAGGAGAAGGACAACCTCGAGCTGGCCGGTGATTTCTTCGTCATGGCCGCGACCTTGATGTACATCAAGAGCCGCATGCTCCTGCCGGTCGAAAGCCGGCCGGAGGAGGATCTCCCCGGCCCCGAGGAAGGCCAGGACCCCCGGTGGGCCCTCGTCCAGCAGCTCATCCAGTACAAGCGGGTCAAGGAGACCGCCGCGATCATCCGCGGGCTGGTCGACGACCGCCAAGGCCTGCTCGCGCGTTACGTCCTGCAGCCGCAGGGGGACGACGCCCTCGCCCGACCCGTCGCCCCGGCGGACCGCATCGAACTCTGGAACACCTTCAACCTGGTGCTGCGCCGCTTGGCCGAACGCATCCAACCGGGCTCGATCACGACGGAGAACGTCACCGTTTCCGACCGGATGGAATCCATCCTCCGCCGGCTGGAGACCGAACCGACCTTCGTGTTCACCAGCCTCCTGCCGGAGCGCCCGACCGTCGGCTTGCTCGTCGCCACCTTCCTCGCCTGCCTGGAACTGGCCCGCCTCGGGAAGCTCAAACTCGAGCAGGACGCCGCCTTCGCCGAGATCAACTGCGCCAAGGCCGAGGCGAACGCCGGTCCCAACGCCGGCGAGGCCGCCGACGGGACCTCCGAGTTCGACGCGCCGTCCGCCCCGGCGGAGTAAGCCGCGGGCTTGAAAAGACCCGGGCCAGCGCCCATCCTGAGCGGATGGCTCGCCCGAAGCGCGCGAAAAACCACCTGCTCGGTCTCGGGCTTGATGCCCAGGACCGTCACAAGCGGATCACCCGCGGCGAAGGCTTTTCCCTCGTAGGCGGCTCGGCGGAGACCCACGAGCGAATGACGGAGACGGTCATCAAGACGGTGGAGGATCTCCGGCGGCAAGGACGCAGCCTCCATGACGCGCCGGCGGAACAGGTGCGCGACCTGCTCCGCAAACACGAAGGCTCGGCCTGAAGGCGAAAAAACCGCCACTGGTTTATTGACTCACCTTCCGGCCGACATTTGACTGACGATCCTCCGATGAGCACCGAGTCCACCCCGCCTCCCCCTCCTCCGCCCGAAGGCGAAAACGCCGCTCCGCAGCCGCCGAAGCTGAAACTGGCCAAGCCGGTCTCCGCGACGCCCATCGTCCCCCCTCCGCCCCCTGCTCCCGGCGCGATTCCTCCGCCTCCGGCCGTCGGCGCCGCCCCGGCCCCGACCGCCCCCCGCGCGCCGATCGCCCCGCCGCCCTCGGCCCCGCGCCCTTCCCCGATCATCAACCGCAACGTCGGGCCCGTCGCCGCTTCCTTGGACGTCCTGGCCATGGCCGGCTCCATCGCCGCCGCGGTAATCCTTTACCTCGAGCTCTTCGTCAAGACGAAGGGTTGAGCGCTTCTCCCATGGCATCCGAACTGATCTCCAACCTCGACACGACGAACTTTGATTCGTCGATCAAGTCCGCCAGCGTGCCCGTGCTGGTCGACTTCTGGGCCACCTGGTGCGGCCCCTGCAAGCAGCTCGGCCCGGTCCTCGACCAGCTCGCCGGCGAGATGGCCGGTTCCGTCCAGATCGCCAAGGTCGACGTCGACAGCAATCCCGCCCTCGCCCAGCAGCTCGGCGTGACCTCCATCCCCGCCCTGTTCCTCTTCAAGAACGGCGTCGTGGTGGATAAGATGGTCGGCGCCCGTCCGAAGTCGGATATCGCCGCCTTCATCCGCAAGCACGCCTAAGCGCGGGCCCGCGGTCCACGAAAAGGCCCGGCAGCGCGAGCTGCCGGGCCTTCTGCTTGGGCAGGTCAGCCGCGGACTTACTTGGTCTCGAGCGGGTGTTCCTTCAGGAGGTCCGCCGGGGCGTACTGGCCGCGCGTGCCGATGGCCTTGCGGACCTCGGCGACCTTCGTGTCCATGACGGGACCGGCGGTGTTACCCCAGGCTTGGCGGACATAGGTGGCGATGTGGGCGACCTGCGCGTCCTTGAGGGCGGCGCCGACGTTAGGCATGTTGCCGTTGTACTTGACGCCGTTGACCTCGATCTCGCCGGCCAGGCCGACCAGGATGGCCTTGATGAGGCGCTCCTCGGCGCCGGCGACCCAGGCGGACTTGGCCAGGGGCGGGAAGGCGCCAGGTACGCCGAGACCGCTGGCTTGGTGGCAGGCGGCGCAGTTGGCGACGAACAGTTTCTCGCCCTTGGCGGCGTCGGGCTCGAACTCGACGGGTCCGGTCGCGGCCGTGACCTTGGGAGCATTGACATCGAAAGCGGTGGAAGCGAAGTCCCCGCTGTTACGGGTGAGGTAGAGACCACCCCAGAAACCGAAACCGCAGAAGAGGAAGACGATGAAGATGGGCGTCAGGGAGAAGCCTTCGCTGGGCTCCTCCTTCTCGCGGGCGAGCTGCGCGTGGACCTCCACGAGGCGGCCGTCGGAGAAGCCGTCGGCGGCGGGACCAGGATTACCCTGGGGCGGACGGTTGCGGTCGGGGTGACGATTACGGTCGTTCATGGGATCACTGCTTCAGTTTGGCTTCGGGCGAGGAGTAGTCCTGGCGGAGAGACTTGAGGTACGCCACCAGGGCGGCCGAACGCTCGGCCGTGAGGAAGGCGTAAGGCGGATGGCTGACGCCGGCCGCCGGGGCGGCGAGGAAAGCGGCGAGTTCGGCGTCGGACTTGGCGCGGGCGCCGTAGTTCGCGAGATCCGGACCGACGCGGCGCTGACCGAGCAGCACCTGCGGCTGGAGGACGTAGTCGCGGGCGACGCTGGGGCGGACACCGTAACCGCGGGCGATATCGCTACCCTGACCGGCCGGACGGACCTGCTGGGTGTGACAGGCCACGCAACCGAGGTCGAGGTAGACGGCCCGACCTTGGATGGCGAGGCCGGGCTCGCGCGCCGGGAACAGCGGACCGCCTTCCTCGGCGGGAGCACGGCCAAGGGAGCCGAGTTGGACCTGGGCGGTGACCAGCAGGCCGGTCCAGACGGCGGCGACGCAGAAGAAGACGCCGGCAAGGAGGAGGTTGAGGTTCTTCATGGGGCCGGATTAGTCGGAGCGACCATCGGAGGTCGGGGTGGTGGAAGAAAGGATCATGCCGAAGGCGTTGAGGGCGAAGGCGACGTGCCCGATGAGCAGCAGCAGGGCCGCGAGCGAACCGGCCAGCGCCCACGGGGCGGACTGCGCGGCGACCTGGGCGGCGGAAACGGCGGGAGTCGCCAGCTGCTGACCGGCCTGCCAGCCGCCGACCAGGGCCGCGCCGACGGCGACGAGCAAGCCGAGGAACACGGACCAGAAGTGGACGTGCACCAACTTGGAGGAGGGCCAGAGCGAACCGGTCAGGCGAGGGAGAATGAAGTAGCTGGCGCCGAAGAGGATCATGGTCGCGGCGCCGTAGGTCAGCAGCTGGACCTGGCCTTCGGCGAAGCTGGTGAAGGCGAGCGTCGCGCTCAGGTCGCGGGTCGAGCAGACCGCGGTCAGGAGACCGAAAAGGAGGAAACTCACGATGCCGACCACGACGAAGCGGAGCGTGGTGCTGTTCCACGAACGGGACCAGCCGCCGTCCACGGACAGCGTGGAGAGGAAGTTGATCGCGAGGACGACGACCGGCACGAGACCGAGGACCGAAGCCACGACACCGACGGACTGGAGCCAGATGGGAATCGGGGCACCGAGCAGCGCGGCGGGGGCGCCGAGGCCGGCGAAGAGGAAGAGGGTCCAGAAACCGACGGGCGCGAGGTAGTAATGCCCGAGGGGACGCCCCAGGATCTTCGGGACGAAGTAATAGGCGGCGGCCAAGGCGGAGGCGCCGAACCAGAGGAAGAGCAGGTTCTGGACGAACCAGGCATGCGCCAGAGCCTGGACCGTGCCGACCGTCGGGAACCACAGCACCATGAGCTGCGCGAGCAGGTAGACGAGCGGCAGCGCGAACGTGGCGCCGACGATGTACCACTGGGAGACGAAGTTCTGGCCGCCCGGGCGACGGGCGTAGGCCACGACGGACCAGAGGGCCGACAGGAGGAAAGCGAGCAGCAGCACCGGGCCGACCTCGCGGGGGAGGTCGAGCAAGGCGAAGCCACCGAGCTGACCGCGGATGATCTGGACGACGCCGTAGGTGAGCGCGAGGTTCCAGGTGGCGCCGCCGAGGGTGGCGAGCCAGCCGTTGCGGAACTCGAAGCGACCCAGCTGGGCCATCAGCCAGAAGTTGACCGCGAACAAGGCGTTGAAGCCCCAGCCGTAGACGAAGGTGTCACGGGCGGCGGCGGTGATGCGACCGTAGGTCGTCAGTTCGCAGGCGCCGAGGAAGTCCGGACGGTGCAACTTCACGGCGGCGACCAACGCGAGCACGGAGGCCACGACGAGCCAGAGCACGGCGGAGGCGAAGAAACAGAGGAACGGGCCGCGGAGGCCGGACTCGGTGCGCGAGAGACGGGCGAAGCCGGACTCGGGCGGGCGACCGGACGGGCGGGCGGGACGATTTTCCTGACTCATCTTGGGCGAAGGGTGGGAGGATTATTTGAGGCCGAGTTCGGCGGTGGTCCAAGGAGCGGTGCGGCCGGCGGTGGCGTCGCGCACGGCCTTGACCTGGGCCGGGGTGACCGCGTTGGCCTTGTTGCCGAAGCTCTGGCGGACATAGGTGAGGACGTCGGCGATATCCTGGTCGGAAACCCCGACCACGGGCGGCATCATGCTGTTGTAGGTGGTACCTTCGATGGTGATGGGTCCCATCAGTCCCTGGAGGATGAACTTAATCGGGAGCTCGGGATTGCCGACCACGATCGGGGTCCCGGCGATCGACGGGAAGACAGGCGGCAGACCCTTGCCCGTCGGCTGGTGGCAGGCCAGGCATGTACGGGCGTAGACGGCGGCGCCGCGCTTCAGGGTGTCCGCGTCGGCGGCGACGAAGGCGGTGGCGACCGGCGCGGATGCGGTGGCCGGAGCCGACGGAGCGGGTTTGAAGGACGCGAGGGCCTTCGGGTCGGCGGCGATGACCGACATCGCGGTCTCCACGGGGACGCGGAAGGTGCCGTCAGCGTTGCGGGCGGCGCCGGCGAGGAGGGCCTGCCCTTCCGTCTCGGTCTTGGCGCGTAGCGCCTTCTGGGCGGCGCGACGCTCGGCGTCGCTGTTGGTCGTCGGCCGGGTGGCGAAGTAGGCGTAGCCGACGACGACGGCGGCCGCGGCGAGGAAAGCCACGAGGCCGAGCCAGGAGGCGACCTGGGCCGGGATCAGGGGGCGGGGTTCCCGCGGTTGGGAGGACTCACTCATGGTAGTTGATGGACTCGAGGATGCGGGGGTCGTGGACCGGGATGGTCTCGTGGCGACCGGCGGCACGCAGCAGGACGGCGACGACGAGGGCGCCGAAGCCGAGGACCGCGAGCACGTCGACGGCGAGGTAGGAGGTCAGGAAGGGCGAGACGACGAAGCCCTCGGGGGTGCCGGCGGCGTTGATCTGGCGGGGCACCGCGTTGAACCACAGGTCGACGAGACCGCCGACGAAGATGATGGACGCCACGGCGAGCAGGCGGCCGGCGACGATCTTGGTGCGGTAGAAGAGCAGCGAGAGGAACGGCAGCAGGAAGAAGCCGAAGATGAGGTACAGCGAGACGCCCCACCACTGGTTCTTGGCGCCCGTCACCGGGTCGAACTCGCGGATGTTATACCAGAAGGTCTCCTCGGGGATGTTGGCCGTGTAGATCAGGAAGTACTGGGAGAAGCTGATGTAAGCCCAGAAGACGGTGAAGGCCAGCATCAGGCAGCCGAGCACGTGGCGATGGGCCTGGTTGAGGATGCCGTCGAGCCAGCCGCCGTTGGACAGACGGTAGGTCGCGATGACGGTGAACGCCAGCGCGAGTCGGATCGAGAGGGCGAAGAACCACACGCCGTACATGGTGGAGAACCAGTGGTACGAGAGGGCCATCAGGCAGTCGAAGGCCAGCATGGTCAGCGAGACCGCGGCGAGCGGGATGCCGGCGGCCGAGATCGCGTGGAGGCGATGCGTGTGGCCGGCGGTGCGGTCGGTGTCCTGGGCGAAGGAGCCGCGGCGGAGCGCCCAGACGAGCACGGCGAAGAACACCACGTAGTAGGCGATGCGGGCGAGGAAGAAGCCCTCGTTGAGGAACCAGCTCTTGGCCTGGAGGATCGGGTCATGACCGACGGCGTGGCCGCTGGGCAGGAGGTGCTCGGCGTTGGTCCATTCCCAGAGGAGGTGGCGGAACTTCGGGATGAAGGCCATCGGGACCACGCTCAGCAGCAGGACGATCGGCAAGGCCGGCAGCGCGAGCTCCCAGGTGCGGCGGATCACCGGGGCCCACCCGGCGTCGAAGACGCGGGTGATCATGGTGAGCATCAGCAAGCCGATCAGGGTCGCGACCCAGAACAGCGCGCCGAGGATGACGGAGAGGGGCCCGCGATGGTCGCCGTGCGTGGCGGCCTGGAAGGCGAAGAACCAGACGACCGCGAGGGCCGCGAGGCCGGCGAAGAGGAATTTCTTCCAGTGGGCCGGGAGGGAGGCAGGAGTGGCGCTCATGTGCGAATTACTTGACGGTGGCCTTCACGGCGGCGGGGACGAGGTCGGCCGGCATGGCCTGGGACAGCTGGAGGGCGCGGAGGTAGGCGACGACGGCCCAGCGCTCCTCGGGGGAGAGCTTGTCGCCGTAGGGCTGCATCGTGTTCTTGCCGTTGGCGATCACGTCGTAGATCTGGCCGTGCGGGTAGGCGCGGAAGAGCGGGGCCTGGAGGTTGGCGATGGTCGCGATGGCCGCGTCGCCCTCGACGGCGGAGCGCACCTTCATGATGCCGTTGCCGTCGGCGGCGGCGCCGTGGCAGACGGCGCAGTAGACCTGGTACTTCGCGCGGCCGAGCTCGAGGAGGCGGGCATCGACCTTGAAGGGCGCGAGTTCGCCGCCCGGGAGGAGGGCGAGGGACTTGGCCGGGAAGGCCGCGAGGAAGGCGCCGTTGGCGTCCTTACCGGTGACGAACGACGGGTTGAGGGACTCCGCGTGGCGGTAATCGGCGGCGAAGACCGTCAGCGGGGAAAGGCCGTCGCCGCGGGCGACGGTGCCGGCCACGGGCGGCCGGGCGTCCCGGCCGTCGGCGAAGAAGCGGTTCTCCCCCTGCGGCTTGTACTTGGCCTGGTAGTCCATGTCGTCGAACACCATGACCGGGGTGTCCTTGGAGGTCTTGCCCTGGAAGCCGAGGAAGCTGACGAGGG
>JACCDT010640837.1_pt1 | contig 24350 bp, 26 predicted proteins | sample 7446291 | NCBI WGS metagenome assembly JACCDT01 (sample SAMN15323446, study PRJNA562643) | freshwater metagenome | isolation source: river surface water | place: USA:Blue River Watershed | collected 2017-08-17 | reverse complement strand
TGTATGTTACTTGGCTCTGGTTGGCCAATGCATTTGGGTGGAATCTTGCCTTACTTAGATCGCGAAGGAATTAGTGAAGCGGTTTGCGGTTCGCGCTTTCATCCTGCGGGAGTTGCATCTCTTCCTTAACATTAAATTCACTTGAGCTCCAGGTTACAAGTGAGCGAGTAATGTTTTGAACTGTTATTCCTAGATCTTGCAATACCTCTGCACGCTTTGAGTGCTCAATAAATGCAAGTGGTACACCAATTGAGTGAACCGGTACAGCTAAACCAGCTTCGCGGAACATCTCACTTATAGTGCTAGCAATTCCACCATGCTTAATACCGTCCTCTAATACAACCACGCTCTTGTATCGCTGCGCCATTGTTATTAATGAAGTTGGTAATGGCTTTACCCATCTTGGATCAATTACCGTCACGCCAACACCCTCACGATAAGCCTGACCAGCAGATTCCACTGCCATCGCTGCAAATGCACCAACGCTAATTAATAAAATATCTGCACTCTCACCACGATATAAAACATCTATGCCATCTCTGCGTTCAAATGCAGGGATATCCTCATTGACCGCACCCTTTGGAAATCTAATAAGTGACGGAGCATTTGAAATATCCATTGCCTCGCGCAAAGTTTCGCGAACTCTTGCGCCATCACGAGGTGCTGCAACATGAAGAGTTGGAACAATTCCAGTTAATGCCAGATCCCAAATTCCATTGTGGGATGGTCCATCATCACCTGTTATGCCAGCACGGTCTAATACAAATGTAACCCCCGCTTTATGCAATGCCACATCCAAAAGTAGTTGATCAAATGCGCGATTTAAAAAGGTGCTGTAAACGGCAACAACTGGATGCAAGCCGGCGTACGCCATTCCTGCCGCTGCGGTAGTTGCATGTTGTTCTGCAATTCCCACATCAAATGTTCGCTCTGGAAAGTTCTTTTCAAAATTATCTAAACCAGTTGGCCCCATCATTGCAGCAGTTATTGCAACAACATCTGGGCGCTCAGCTCCTATTTTTACAAGTTCATCTGAAAATACAGATGTCCAGCTTTTGCCTGATTTACTTAACGGCTCACCGGTCTCCGGATCTACAACACCAACAGCGTGGAACTTTTCCGCTTCATCATTAAGTGCAGGTGCATGACCACGACCCTTTTCAGTAATGACATGTACCAATACTGGACCGGCAAAGGCTTTCGCACTTTGCAGCGCCTTTTCAACTTCGGCAATATTGTGCCCATCGATCGGACCAAAGTACTTAAGTCCTAAATCCTCAAACATGCCTTGCGGAGCCACAATATCTTTAATACCTTTTTTCATACCATGCAAAGTTTCATAAATTGGGTGTCCAACAACTGGAGTCTTCTCTAATACGCCCTTGCCCCAATCCAGAAACTTCTCATAACCCTTAGTAGTGCGAAGTGTTGATAAGTAAGTTGCTACTCCGCCAATAGTTGGTGAGTAGGAACGTTCATTATCATTTACAACAATTACTAATTTCTCATCGGTGCTTGCGGCAATATTGTTTAAAGCTTCCCAAGCCATTCCACCAGTAAGTGAACCATCTCCTACCACGCAGACAACGCTGCGATCATCTTGTTTACTGATCATAAAACCTTTAGCAATGCCATCACTCCAGGAAAGTGCGGTTGATGCGTGGGAGTTCTCAACCACATCATGTTCACTTTCGCTGCGATTTGGATAACCCGCCAAACCACCACGTTGACGTAATTTTTCAAATCCACTCATACGGCCAGTAAGTAATTTATGAACATAGGTTTGATGGCCGGTATCAAAGACCATCACATCCTTGGGCGATTCAAAAACTCTATGCAATGCAATTGTTAACTCAACAATTCCTAAATTAGGACCTAAATGTCCGCCTGATTTTGAAACCTTCTCAATTAGAAATGATCTGATTTCAGATGAGAGCTGGTCTAATTGATCAAAGCTCAATCCGCGCAGATCTGCGGGTGATTTAATCGATTCCAGCATTTTTTCTGACATGGCTTAAGTTTAAACCTGCGGTAATTATTTGGCGATTTACTTTAAAAGTGAGCGTAAAACGTACTGCATGATTCCACCATGTCGATAGTAATCAGCCTCACCAGGTGTATCAATACGTAGTTTTGCCTTAAAGCTCTTGCCCCCGGCTGTAACGGTTACTAATTTAGGAGTTACGCCATTATTTAATTCATCAACTCCAGTAATTTCAAAAACCTCTTCCCCAGTTAAACCTAGTGATTTAACATTTTCACCATCTTGAAATTGAAGTGGCAAGACACCCATGCCAATTAAATTAGAACGGTGAATTCTTTCAAATGATTCTGCGATAACGGCGCGAACACCAAGTAATGCAGTTCCTTTTGCAGCCCAATCACGGGATGAACCAGATCCATACTCTTTGCCAGCCAAGATAACTAATGGAACACCAGCTGCTTGATAGGCCATTGATGCATCGTAAATTGTGGTTTGCTCGCCATTTGCTAAGAAGTTTTTAGTAAATCCACCCTCTACGCCATCTAAAAGTAAATTCTTTAAACGAATATTGGCAAAGGTTCCCCGGATCATAACCTCGTGGTTACCCCGACGAGATCCGTATGAGTTGAAATCTGCGCGGTCAATTCCATTTGCAGCCAAATACTTTCCGGCAGGTGAATCAGCTTTGATATTACCTGCTGGTGAAATGTGATCGGTGGTTACTGAATCACCCAAAATTGCCATTACGCGGGCACCGGAAATATTTGTGACTGGCTTTGGCGCACGTGGCATATTTTCAAAGTAAGGAGGCTTGCGCACATATGTTGATTTAGGATCCCATTCAAATGTATTTCCGGTAGGTGTTGCTAGAGATTTCCAGCGATGATCACCATCAAATACAGATGCGTAATCTTTGGTAAACATTTCAGAGGAGATTGATGAAGCAATTACAGATTGGATCTCTTCTTCGGTTGGCCAAATATCCTTGAGGAAAACTGGATTTCCATCACTTCCTATACCCAATGCATCCTTTTCAAAATCATGGTTCATGGAACCTGTCAATGCGTAAGCCACTACTAGTGGCGGTGAGGCTAGGTAATTCATCTTTACATCTGGTGAAATACGACCTTCAAAGTTTCGATTTCCAGAAAGAACGGCGGAGACCGCTAAATCATTTTCATTAATGGCTTTACTGATTTCAATTGGAAGTGGCCCTGAATTACCAATACAGGTTACGCAACCATATCCAACAAGATTAAAACCTAATTTATCCATGTAGGGGGTAAGACCTGATCGATCATAATAATCAGTAACAACCTTTGATCCTGGCGCCAACGTGGTCTTCACCCAAGGCTTGCTAGATAAACCTTTTTCTACCGCCTTCTTTGCAAGCAGAGCAGCACCAATCATTACAGATGGATTTGAAGTATTTGTGCAAGATGTAATTGATGCGATTACTACATCACCATTTCCAACTGTTGTTGGCTTGCCATTTACTGAAAGCCCAACCTTATTTTTATTGGTTTTATCAGTGAAGTAAGTAGATGAGATCTTTTCATATGAACTCTTGGCATCACTTAGCGAGATGCGATCTTGTGGTCGCTTTGGACCAGCAATTGAAGAGACCACCTTTGACAAATCAAGCTCTAATTTTTCAGAGAATCTTGGCTCCGCTGCTGGATCATGCCAAAGTCCATTTACCTTTGCATACTTCTCAACTAGCTCTAGTTGATCTGTGGGGCGACCAGTAAATTTTAAGTAACGAATGGTTTCTTCATCAATTGGGAAGATGGCAACAGTTGAACCATATTCGGGAGACATATTTCCAATAGTTGCACGGTTAGCCATTGGTAAGGCAGAGACTCCTGGGCCATAAAATTCAACAAACTTTCCAACCACTCCATGCTTGCGCAACATTTCAGTAATAGTTAAAACTAAATCAGTTGCGGTTGTACCGACTGGAAGTTGACCATTTAATTTAAAGCCAACCACCTTTGGAATTAACATAGAAACTGGCTGACCCAATAGCGCAGCTTCGGCCTCAATTCCGCCGACTCCCCAACCAAGAACTCCTAGGCCGTTAACCATGGTGGTGTGTGAATCTGTACCAACCACAGTGTCTGGATAGGCGCGTAAAACACCATCAACAATTCTGGTCATAATTACACGGGCTAAGAACTCAATATTTACCTGATGAACAATTCCAGTTCCTGGTGGCACAACCTTAAACTCATCAAATGCGGTTTGGCCCCAGCGCAAGAAACGGTAACGCTCTTGATTTCGTTGATACTCAATATCGGTATTTTGCTCAAATGAATCTTTGGTACCAAACATATCGGCGATGACAGAGTGATCAATTACTAACTCAGCTGGTGATAGTGGATTTACCTTTGCCGCATCTCCACCTAGTTCAACAATCGCCTCTCTCATAGTTGCAAGATCAACTATGCAAGGAACTCCGGTGAAATCCTGCATGATCACTCGTGCAGGCGTAAATTGAATTTCAGTATCGGGTTCAACAGATGGATCCCAAGCAGCCAGTGCCTTAATTTGATCAGCGGTGATATTTGCACCATCTTCGGTGCGAAGTAGATTCTCTAACAAAACCTTTAATGAAAAGGGAAGATTTTTTGCTTCTGGCAGAGAGGTAATATCAAAAATTTCATACTTCTTACCGGCTACTTCTAGATTGGTCTTGGCATTAAATGAGTTCTTGCTCAAGCCAATCACCAACTTTCTTACTTGCCGATGCTGTAAATCTTACTGCTTTACCGGTGAAAATCCAGCCACACATTCCATGTGCTGGGTCATTGGAAATAAATCAAAGGCTTCTATGTGATCTAACTTATAACCACTTTCTTGTAAATACTTCGCATCACGAGCAAGTGCGGCAGGATCACATGCAACATAAACAATTTTTCGAGGACGCAGCTTAACCATTTGCTTAATCACCGAATCTCCGGCACCAGTTCTTGGTGGATCCAATAAAATTACATCTGCGCGTTTTACTTGTGATAATTGTTGATCAACTAAGCCTGCGTAAATATTTACATTCTCATGTTTAGCAAATATTTTTCTGGCATCTGCAACAGCGGTTTTATCACTTTCAATTAGATTAACTACGCCCTGCTTGCCAACATGGTTCAAAATCTCGGCACCAAATAAACCAACTCCAGAGTAAAGATCACAAACCCAATCCCCTGCCTTAACAGCTAACTGGGCCATGGCAGCCTTTACTAAGGTGGTTGGGGCGTTGCGGTGGCTCTGCCAAAAGGCAACTGGTGAAATTCGGAATGAGTTGCCACCTACCTGCTCGGTTAATTGGGTTGGGCCGCTAATGCTTCGGCCACTTCTCATTACCGAGATTTCAGATGTACTTGAAAGCGCTACCTCAACTCGGGCATCTGATTTCCAGCTGCGTTCAACTAATTCACTAACCTTCATTCGCTCATCGGCGATCGCACAATCCTCAATTTCAACTACCTGATTGCTGCGGGCTCCGTAAAAACCAATCTTGCCATTTGGTGAAACTGCAAAATCCATTCGGGTTCGCCAATGCATACCATTTTCTGGCGTTAGTTGTTGAACTTGAAAATCTAATCCTTCTGCAATTAAATCAATCTTGCCAATACGCAAAAATTGTTCCAAGATAACATCTCGCTTAAATTTTAATTGGGCAGAAATTGATATATGTTGAAAATCGCAGCCACCGCAAACACCTGCATATTTACATGGTGGTGTAACTCGGTCTACAGATGCAGACAAGATATCAACTACATCTGCATGAGCAATCTTTGAATTAACTGCAGTAATTTTTACCTTGCAATTTTCACCTTTGATTGCATGACGTACAAAAATAACCTGCCCATTGTGTCTTGCTACAAAGTGGCCGCCATGAGCAATTGCTCCAATTTCAACCTCAACAACCTGGCCTACCTTTAAGCGATCTCCAGCGTCTAATTCCACAAGTCGAAGAGTACGGGTGTAAGTTGTACTCCGTGCACGTTGTAATCATGGGCTGCGGCCGAGTCGGAGCAACCTTGGCGGTTGATCTGGAAAAAGCTGGTCATACTGTTTCAGTTATTGATCAAAATCGTGAAGCATTCCGCCGATTAGGCGCAGATTTCAATGGCCGAACCATTGCAGGTGTTGGCTTTGATCGCGATACCTTGTTGGATGCTGGAATAGAAAAAGCAGATGCATTCGCTGCAGTTTCAAATGGTGATAACTCAAATATTTTAGCTGCACGAGTTGCGCGTGAAAATTTTGGTGTCGCAAATGTAGTTGCCAGAATTTACGATCCAGGTCGTGCTGAAATTTATCAACGTTTAGGTATTCCTACCGTTGCTACTGTGCTTTGGACTACTGACCAAATTATGCGACGTCTGACACCATCTGGTTCCAAATCTGAATGGCGAGATGCGACCGGAAGTGTTCAATTAATTGAAGTGCATTTACATTCTGGCTGGTTTGGCGAAGCAGCAACATTGATCGAGAAAAACACAAAGGCGCGTTTGGCATTTATAACCAGATTGGGTGAGGCGCTAATTCCAGATGAACACACCGTATTGCAAGAGGGCGATCTAATCCATGTGATTGCATCAGATAACGAGATTTCTAATATTGAGAAAACATTAGCCAAATCACCGGATGGTAATTAATCATGAGAATCGCAATTGCTGGAGCAGGAAATGTAGGACGTGCGATTGCACGTGAATTGTTAGAAAATGGTCACCAAGTTCTTTTGATTGACAAGGATCCAAAGGCGCTAAAGATGGATTCTGTGCCAACTGCTGAATGGCTATTGGCAGATGCGTGCGAGATTACCTCACTTGATCAGGCGAAGTTAGATGGCTGCCAAGTATTGGTTGCGGCAACTGGTGACGACAAGGTTAATTTAGTTGCATCTTTACTTGGTAAAACTGAGTACGGAGTGCCACGTGTAGTTGCTCGAGTAAATCATCCAAAAAATGAATGGATGTTTGATTCATCTTGGGGCGTTGATGTATCCGTATCAACTCCTCGAATAATTTCCGCATTGGTAGAGGAGGCGGTGAGCGTTGGTGATGTTGTGCGCCTATTCTCCTTCCGAAAAGGTCAAGCTAACTTAGTTGAAATAACCCTGCCAGATAATGCTAAATGTTGTGGCAAAACTGTTGGAGAGATTGAGCTTCCAGAAGATGCATCATTAGCTGCAATTGTTAGAGATGGTCATGTAATTACGCCTAAAGAGCATGATGTTTTCTCATCCGGGGATGAATTACTTTTTGTGGCCTCTACTAAAGCAGAGGATTTATTAAAAGCCTGCTTTATAGGAAATTAACTCTTACTTAAATCTGATGCGCCAGGTGTTGTTGGCGCCCTCCTTAAAATTAACCAACTGCCCCAAGCCGCCAATAAAAACATCGGATATCCCATAAGTAATCTTGCTGTACCTAGTGCATTTATATTTCCACTTTTATACAGTGGATATTGAATCAATAATCTAGAGGCAAAGAGTGCAACCCAAATCCAACCAGCATTGATATATGCACGTAATCTCTTTGGATCTTTGCGCCAAAGAAAATTCTCACCAAGTATTGGTCCTAACATTATCCCCAGAATCGGCCATTTAATTAGATTTGTTATTGCATACAAGGCACCATAACCAATATTTATCCATAGGCCAGGTAGATAAAAATCTGCTGCATTTCCACTTCTTCGAGAGATAAATGCGCAAATTGCTACGCCAATTAATCCAGAGAAGGCATGTTGAACAGTCTCTCGCCTAATTAATCTAATCAGGGTCAAAATTGCAGACAAGGTTAGGGCGGAGTAAATAGCTGGATTTATTTGCTTATCCGCCAGATTAAAGACTATTAAGAAAATTAAGGCTGGCAGACCTGAATCAATCAACCCACGTTTGCCACCTAGTGCATTTAAGATCTTATCTTTATCTTGCGCATGTCCTTCGTAACTCATGATCCAGTAGATCCAAATCCACCAGCGGCACGCTCTGATCCAGGAAGTTCAGCAACCTCAATAAATTCAGCTGTTTCAACCTTTTGAATTACTAACTGGGCAATTCGATCACCCTTTTTAAAAGAGACGGAGTCGGTTAAATCATGATTTATCAAAATAACTTGTAACTCTCCTCGGTAACCTGCATCAACTGTTCCAGGTGTATTCACCATGGAGATGCCATTTTTAATTGCCAAGCCCGATCTTGGATGAACAAATGCTGCATAACCATTTGGCAAGGCAATGCTGATACCGGTGGGAATTAACATTCTGGCGCCAGGTTTAATTGTGAAATCAATTGTGGTTGTTAAGTCAGCACCAGCATCGCCACCCTTGGCATACTTTGGCATCGGCACAGTTGGATCTAGCCGTTTAATTAAGACTTCAACCTTGCTCATGGATTGATATCAAACTCTGGGTCAACAAAGGCCATTAAGTCAGGATGCTTCTTCAAATGATCTTTGTACTCTGCTGTTAAATTACTTAGGAAATGTTGCATTGGTACCTCAATAAAAATTGCGGCAGCTTTAACTGCAACTGCGCCATCTACTGAATCTAATTTTCCCTCTGCTGAAACATAAATTTTTCGACCGGATTGACCTGTTATTCGAGCATCAATAAATAAGGTTCGACCCATTGGAACTGGCATTAAAAAATCGGTTTCTAATCTGCCAGTAACAGCTGGAGTTCTGATTAACCACATCAACTTTCCCATCGCTTCATCAAAAGCTAATGAGAGCAGGCCGCCATGTGCCAAACCTGGCGCACCTTGATGATTTTCTGTAACTGTAAAATTTCCAGTTAGATCCAAATTACTGCCGGCAATTGCTGTGAAATGCAGACCAGATGTATGTAATTCACCGCAGCCAAAGCAATGACCAAAGTGTGAGGGTATCTTGCTGCCAATAGCTGGTGCCTTGGGATGTCTGATTGGCATAACTGCATCCGCTGGCGGAGTGGTCGAGGGCTGGCGACTCATAGATGAAGCGTATCCTTTACCTGATATGAATGAGGAATTAAAAGGTGTGATCTACTTCGAAAAATCCAAGTTGCCAATAATGATTTGGGTATTTATCGCTGGAATGTCCGCCTCTATCTATTTAGCGATCTGGGCGCCACTTGGTGATCTGCCAGCATTGCTGCTTACCCTAATCTTTACTATCGGTTTTCTTCTTTTGCTGCAAAGGATGCAAACCACAATTTATGTAACTAAAGAGTTCCTATATGCAAATAAAGCCAAGATTGAGATCAAATATATTAAATCGGTTACTCCATTATCTAAGGCAGAGTTTAAAGAGTTAAATGGAGTTGCCGCAGATCCAGCAGCATTTTTAGCAACTAATTTCTGGACCCACACCGGAGTCAAGGTGGTTATAAAGGATAAGAATGATCCAACACCTTATTGGTTGATCTCAACTAATCGGGCTAGTGAGCTTGCTAAAAAACTGAATTAATCGCAATCTTTACAAACAGCTTTTGCGCCTTCACCCTTAGATTTTTGGTTGATGTGCTTAACCAAGAAACAACGATTGCAGGTGAACTCATCCTCTTGCTTTGGCACAACTTTCAAGGCTAACTCTTCACCAGATAAATCTGCACCTGGAAGCTCTAGATTTTCAGCAGCCTCTTCTTCATCAATATCTACTTGACCGGATTGTGCATCGGCTCGCCTAGCTTTTAACTCTTCAAGGGATTCCTCGTGTAACTCTTCATCGGTTTTTCGCGGGGTATCGTAATCGGTTGCCATCTGTGCACCTCCTTCAATAATCTTTCATTTAGTACTAAGACAGTTAATGCCCTAACGGGGCGGATAATCCCCTAAAAGTGGTACCAGTGCCTACTAAACCGCAGGTGTGTCGCGATTATTCCTGATTTAAAGCTTTAGTACGACGCTCAGCCTCATTCATTCGCCATTTTTCAATCTCACCATGATTTCCAGAGAGCAAAACAGGCGGAACATCTATACCTCGCCAGGACGCAGGCTTTGTGTAATTTGGATACTCGACCAGTGTTCCACCTTTATTTATAAGGGAATGACTCTCCTCTTTTAGTGATTCTGGATTTCCTAAAACTCCGGGAAGCAAACGTGCAGTTGCTTCAACAATAACCATAGTTGCAACCTCACCACCGCCTAATACGTAATCACCTATTGAAACCTCATGAACGGTAAAATTTTTCTTACCGCCGTAATACTGGCCAACTCGTGCATCAATTCCTTCATATCTGCCGCATGCAAATATTAAATTTTCTTTAGCGGCAAACTCAGTAGCCATTTGTTGATTAAATTTCTTACCAGCTGGCGTTAATACGATTAAATCAAATTGATCCGAATCATTGGAGATCTCATCAATTGCTAGACCCCAAGGCTCTGGTGACATCACCATGCCAGCACCACCACCATAGGGAGTGTCATCAACTGAGTGGTGAATATCTGTTGTGTGCTTTCTTAGATCATGAATATTTATAGAGATCAAACCCTTTTCCTGAGCCTTGCCCAGCAGGGATAGATTTAGCGGTGATAAATACTCAGGAAAGATAGAGATGACATCAATCTTCAACATCTATTAATCCTTCCGGTGGATTTATCTGAATAATCTTCTTACTCACATCTATTGAGAGAATAATTTGTTTTACCATTGGAATCAAAATCTCACCTTTTTTGGCTGCTACTGAAAGCAAATCCTGTCCAGGTAGCTGCACAATCTCTGTAACCTCGCCCAAATTACTTTGATCAGGCAGAAAAACTTGGCAGCCAATCAATTGTTGAAAGTGGTACTCACCTGGTGCAGTGCTAGTGGTATCAACCTCTGCATACAGTAATTGATCCCTGAGCTCCTCTATTTTGTTTCGATCTGTAATTCCAGCGAAAGAAAGGAGAAGGATTTGATTATGCCAACGAGATCCAGAAACGGTTAACGCGCTTCCATTTTCCAAAGATAATTTTTCGCCAATTGCAAAACGAAGATCTGGATCATCGGTGCGAACTTCAATAGTTGCCTCGCCTTGAACACCATGTGCGCGGCCTATTCGGCCTACGACAAGTTGCAAATTACCGACCCTCGTCTGCCTCGATTAAATCAACACGAACTGATCTACCAGCAATTGCACTTACAACTGTGCGAAGTGCACGAGCAGTACGACCGTTGCGACCAATTACCTTGCCAATATCCTCAGGATGAACACGTACTTCCAGAGTCGTACCGCCGCGATGATTTTTCTCGGAGATAACAACCTCTTCAGGATTATCGACAATCCCTTTAACTAAATGCTCTAGTGCTTCGTCGATCATAATTACTCTGCTGGAGTTTCAGCTGGTGCTTCATCAACTGCTTCAGCAGGTGCTTCAGCAACAACCTCTGCTGGAACCTCTGCCTCAGCATTTTGAGTTACTGGCTCGGACACAACTTCAACTGGTGCAGCCTTGGCAGCTAACTTCTCAGCAGCTTTCTTCTTCAATGTTGTTGCGCCATCTGCTGGCTCATTCATCGCTTCTTTAACCGCTGCTTCATAAGCAACGCGCTTATCAACACGTGCTGGAATTGTTTTTAATGTTCCCTCTGTACCAGGTAGGCCATGTGCCTTTTGGTAATCGCCAGTAATTTTTAGAAGTGCAGTTACCGCTTCAGTTGGTTGTGCACCAACACCCATCCAATATTGGATGCGCTCTGAATTAACCTCAATTAATGATGGCTCTGATGCTGGTGAGTAACGACCAACCTCTTCAATCGCCTTTGAGTTACGAGCAGAACGTGAATCTGCAATTACGATACGAAAATGTGGTGTGCGAATCTTTCCAAGACGCATCAACTTAATCTTTACTGACACAAAACTCCCTGTAGAAATAATCGGTAGCGATTTCTTAGTAAACAGCGGGGGCGTTTACCAATCATCAAACCTGCGGATAAAAATTGCTACGGGTTAGAGGGTCCCATTAGCAGGAGGCTAATCTTGCCAGCAGCCCTGATTAATCCCAAATTGCTCGCTTACGCACCTTCTTCAGCTGCCCGTTTGGCGGGATTTCCAGAGCGGGATTTCTTCTTTGGTGGTGGATTGTTCTTTGAAATCTTTGGCATCCCTGAAATACCTGGCATGCCGGATAACCCACCCATGCCAGGAATATTTGGCATGCCACCTGATCGCATTTGTTTCATAACTTTTTGTGCCTGCGAAAATCTTTCTACAAGTGAGTTTATTTCACTAATTGCACGGCCGCTTCCCCTTGAAATTCTTGCTCTTCTTGATCCATTTAATACCTTTGGATTATTTCGCTCAAGCGGTGTCATCGATTCAATAATTGCTCGCGTTCTTACTAACTCACCTTCATCAAAATTCTCAATTTGTTTCTTCATTTGACCAGCACCAGGCAGTAATCCCATTAACTTGCTCATGCTTCCCATATTTTTCATCGCTTCTAATTGCGATAAGAAATCAGAGAATGTGAAATCCTCACCACTTGCAAACTTTTCTTCCAACTTTGCAGCGGTATCTCCCGACATTGCTTTCTTTGCTTGTTCGGCAAGTGATGCCACATCTCCCATGCCCAAAATTCGTGAGGCCATGCGATCTGGATAAAAGAGATCAAAGTCGCCAACCTTCTCACCAGTTGCTGCGAAGATAATTGGTTTACCAGTTAACTCAACAATTGAGAGAGCCGCACCGCCTCTAGCATCACCATCTAATTTAGTTAAGACAACTGCATCAAAGCCAACACCGCCTGCGAATGCCTGCGCTGTTTTAACTGCATCCTGTCCGATCATGGCATCTACCACAAAGAGAATTTCATCTGGAGAAATTGCATCCCGCACCTTGATTGCTTGCTGCATTAACTCTTGATCAACACCTAAGCGTCCTGCGGTATCGACAATTACAAAGTTATGTACTTTATCTTTGGCAAGTTGCACGCCAGCTTTAGCTACAACAACTGGATCGCCAACTCCATTGCCAGGTTCAGGAGCAAAGACTGGAACATTTATTGAATCGCCAACAACTTGTAATTGAGTTACCGCATTAGGTCTCTGTAAATCAGAGGCAACTAATAAAGGTGTATTTCCCTGATCCTTTAAATACTTTGCCAGCTTTCCAGCAAGTGAGGTCTTACCTGCACCTTGTAAGCCAGTTAGCAAAATTACTGTTGGGCCCGTTTTGGCAAAACGTAATCTGCGGGCAGAGCCGCCCAAGATCTGGGTTAACTGGGCATTAACAATTTCAAATATTTTTTGAGCAGGATTAGTACTTTTGTTAATCTCGTCAGAGCGCTCTCTGGCGATTTTTATTATCTGGTTAGCAAAGTTTTCAGCAACAGATTGAGCAACATCTGATTCGAGTAAGGCAATTTTTATTTCTTGCGCAAAATTATCTATATCTGAATCGGAAAGTTTGCCGCGTAGGCCAGAAAAAAGATTGGTGAACCTCTGACCTAACGCTTCAAACATGGGTGGAATCTTACTTAGATTAGACCGCCGCCTCTCCGCTTTCACCGGTGCGTACTCGGACTACTGAATCCACTGGTGTCGCCCATACTTTGCCATCACCAATGTTTCCAGTTCGCGCCGCTTCAGTAATTACCTTAATCGCCTTATCAGCTATTGCTGCAGTGACTAAGACCTCTAATCTAATTTTGGGAATTAGATCTACTTTGTACTGTGCGCCACGATAAACCTCAGTTAAACCAAGTTGGCGTCCAAATCCCTTTGCCTCTGAAACCGTCATTCCAGTAATGCCAGCAGCGATTAATGCCTCTTTCACATCATCTAATTTCTGTGGCTTGATAATTGCAGTAACTAGTTTCATGAGCCAAATCCTCCCCTTGAACTTGATGTCAATTCATATGCAGTTTCAGCATGTTGGTCATAATCAATACCTGCAACTTCGGCATCCTCTTTAACGCGGAAACCAATTGTTTTATTGATGATAAATCCAATAATCAAGGTTGCGATAAATGAGTATGTCAGAACAAAGAAGGCACCAAAAGCTTGTTTACCAAGTAGTGATGTTCCACCACCATATAAGAGACCATCTAGGCCAAGTGAGTTAATTGCGCTGCTACCAAAGAATCCGATTGATAAGCAGCCCCATAATCCACCAACTAGGTGAACACCAACAACATCTAGCGAGTCATCGTAATTAAATTTGTACTTTAATCCGACTGCGAGTGAGCAGAAAATACCGGCGATTAAACCAATTAATACCGCCGCCCATGGAGTTACGAATGCACATGCTGGCGTAATCGCCACCAAACCAGATACCGCACCAGATGCAGCACCTAATGAGGTTGGGTGTCCATCACGCAACTTTTCAACAATTAGCCAACCAACTACTGCAGCACCTGTTGCAACCTGCGTATTCATAAAGGCCAAAGCTGCAACACCATTTGCACCTAATGCTGATCCAGCATTAAATCCAAACCAACCAAACCAAAGCAATGATGCACCAATTAAGACAAGCGGCATTGAATGTGGTCGCATCGATTCTCTTCGCCAACCAACTCGTTTTCCAAGAACGATGGCCAGTGCTAGACCTGCAGCACCTGCGTTGATATGCACTGCAGTTCCGCCTGCGAAATCCTGCACCCCTCTGGCTGCTAAGAATCCAGCACCAGTTACGGTATCGCCAACCTTATTTCCAAATGCAAATACCCAATGTGCAACTGGGAAGTAAACCAGGGTTGACCAAATAACAACAAACAAACTCCAAGCAGTGAACTTAGTTCGATCAGCGATAGAGCCAGAAATCAATGCTGGTGTAATAACTGCAAACATAAGTTGGAATGCAGCAAAGGCTAGAAGAGGGATTGGATAAACCCCACCATTATTTGTTAGCTCATTTACCGCTGAACCCAAGCCAGAGAAAGATATTTCACCAAACCATTGCGAATTAGCTTCATAGCCAAATGCCAATTTAAAGCCATAGATAACCCACAAAATACTTACGATGCCAATTGTCACCATGGACATCATCATCATATTTAAAACACTTTTTGCCCGAACCATGCCACCATAAAACAAGGCAAGCCCTGGTGTCATTAACAAAACTAATGCGGTACTAGCTAATACCCATGCGGTATCGCCAGTATTTAAAATTACTTCTGTCATAAATTCTCCAGAATCTAGGAACCACTCGCCTTTGAGATGGGGCAAATACTGCTCTGAAGTAGTTACAAGAGATCACTTGCCAGATTTCTGTTTGGTGACGAAATGCCAATCTATGTTAAATCTTTGTTACAAGAAGAGGGAGTCTAGGTAGGAATTGGCATCGAATGTTGCTAGATCATCAATTGACTCCCCGGTCCCGATAAATTTAATTGGTAGTCCCGTCTCCTTCTCGATTGCAATCGCAATCCCACCTTTGGCGCTGCCATCTAATTTACTTATAACAAAACCCGTGACGCCGATAGCATCAATAAAGGTTTTTGCTTGGGTAATTCCATTTTGGCCAGTAGTTGCATCTACAACTAGAAGTATTTCAGCAATCTTTGATTGCTTTTCAATAACTCGAACCACCTTGCCTAGCTCATCCATTAAACCTTGTTTGGTGTGTAATCGCCCGGCGGTATCAACAATTAGGTAATCACTCTTTGCAGCATTTGCGACTGATACCGCTTCAAAAGAAACCGCGGCTGGATCTGAGTTTGTCTTTCCAGCCACGACCGGAATTCCTAGACGCTCGCCCCAGGTTTGTAACTGCTCTGTAGCAGCAGCCCGAAATGTATCCGCAGCAGCTAAAGTAACTTTGAAATTCTTTTGACTTAAGTAATTAGCGATCTTGGCGGTGGTTGTAGTTTTGCCAGTACCGTTTACGCCAACCAATAAGATGGTATTTAAAGTATTGGCTTCGTACTTTAGCTCTCTAGATTTACTACTTAACCAACCATTAATTACTTCGCTGATTGCACCTTGCGCATCATCTGGTTTGCTTTTCTTAGCGATTGCAATTACTTCATCAACTAATTTAACGCCTAAATCTGATTCAATTAAGTTGCTGCGAATTTCATCCCAGTCGCTGGCACTTACAGAGTCGCTCTTAACTGCGTTAAATAACCGCTTAAACAAACTCATTTAATTAAAGATTCGAGGATTTTAAGAAACGGCATCTACTTCGCGGATGCGTTGTGAAATAACTTCAGATACGCCATCGCCTCGCATTGTTACACCGTATAAGGCATCGGCGATCTCCATTGTGCGTTTCTGGTGAGTGATGACAATTAATTGGGATTTCTCGCGCAGCTCTTCAAAGACACCTAATAATCTTCCTAAGTTTGTGTCATCAAGGGCTGCTTCAACCTCATCCATAACATAGAACGGTGATGGTCTTGCTTTAAAGATCGCAATTAACAATGCAACGGCAACTAGTGATCGTTCACCACCAGATAGAAGAGATAAACGTTTAACTCGTTTACCAGGAGGACGTGCTTCAACATCAACACCTGATGTCAACATATCGGATGGATTGGTCAAAATTAATCGACCATCGCCACCTGGGAATAATCTGGCGAAAATTAATTCAAACTCACGAGCGGTATCTTCATATGCCTCAGTAAATATTTGCTGTACTCGGTCATCAACCTCTTTAATGATGTCTAGCAAATCTTTCTTGGTCTTTTTCAGATCCTCTAATTGTTCTGCTAAATAACGAAGGCGCTCTTCAAGTGATGTGTACTCTTCAAGCGCTAATGGATTGATCTTGCCCAGCAATGTTAGTGAACGCTCTGCCTGCGCCAATCGCTTCTCCTGTTGATCACGGCGGTATGGAATTAACTCACCAGGTACAAACTCGCCTTGCTCATTTTCAATAAAGGTTGGGACATCATTTGATGGGCCATACTCGCTTAGCAAGGTTGCAACATCGACACCAAGCTCCTCCACCGCTTTAATCTCTAATTGTTCAATGCGCAATCGTTGTTCAGCACGTGCAATCTCATCCTTATGCACACTTGATGTTAAGCGTTCTAACTCAGTTGCTAGCTCTCGACTTGCACCACGAATACTTAAAATTTCACCTTCGCGTTCTGATCTGGCTGCTTCTAATCTTTCACGCTCAGTTTGAGCTCGAGATATTGATGATTCAATTTGAATCAATGCCTCATATGCTGCATCTGCTATTTGCTGCGCAGTAATTGCCGCCTTAGCACGAGCATCACGGCGAGAGATTGCCTTGCTTGCTGAATCTCTTTCAGCTTGTGCTGCATCCTCTAGTGATTGTGCACGTTGGGCGATTGCGGTTATGCGCTCCTCAATTGTTCGTAAATTAAGCCTTGACTCAACCTCTTGTGAACGAGCATTTGAAACCTTGGTGCGCAAATCTTCTAGATGAGTTAAATCTGGCTCACGTGGCTCACTTTGAGATTCAAATTGCGAGATAGCAGCGGCAAGATCTCGCTCATCTGATGTTCGTTGACCAGTTGCCTCTGTTATGGATGAAGCTAAACGTTCAATTTCTCCCTGTGCACTCTTAACATTTTGTCCAGCAACCGCCATCTGTTCTGCCAAACCATTCATGCGGGCATCAGACTCATTTAACTTTGCAAGAAGTTGATCATATTGAGATTGTTTAACTGCCATAGCATCCTGTACACCAGTAATTTCAAATTTAATTCGATCACAATCGGCGGTTAATTTGTTCGCCTCTGCCTCTGATTGGGAGGTTAAATTTTCAATCTTAGAAATTAATTCGTTGTTTGCCGAACCTCGAACTAATTCAATAATCTCTTTAAATGCAGATAGTCGACCAAGTGAACCGGCACGTAATTTCTCCGCTGCATCCCGGCGCTCCTTAACAAGTTCAAAATCCTTTTCCGCAGATGCTAATTCACTCTTAGCATTCTCAAATTGGGAATCTAAGCCAGGCTCTGCAGCCCCAACACTTGCAATTTGGGTTTCAAGTAATGCGAAATCCTCTTGATATTTTTTAAGTCTAGAGTTTGCTTCATTTAATGATGTAGTTAAACGAGTTACCTCTGCATTAGTTGCATCAATTCTTGCCCGAAGTCCATTGATATGACCTTCTTGACGAGCAGTACCTTCGCGTTGATCAGCAATTGCGCGTAGCGCGGCTGAAACTGAATTCTCTTCAAGTGATAACTTATCTTCAATCTCTTTCAACGCTGTTGTATCGATATGTAATTGTGATTTAGCTGCATTTAATTCACGTTCAAAACCTTGTTGTTCTTGGCGAAGAATTGCCGCCTCTGCTTCAAGAGCTTCTGGATCCCGACCGGCAGATCTCGCCTCTTCTGCCTCTTCCGATAAAAATCTTGCCCGCTCTGAGGAAAGATTTTGTACTCCACGGAATTTCTCTCGTTGCGCAGTTAAGCCATAAAAGTTTTCTTGCGCCTTAATTAATAATGGATTCTCAATTGCGGAGTTGCGATCTAGCTCTTCCTCGCGCAATCTCATCTTCTCTAATTCAGCCTCAACCGCTTCTTTGCGAGCGCGTAGTGAGTTCTCATCCGCCTCTTCAACACTAAATGAATTTTTCATCGTTATTAGATCATCAGCTAATAATCGAAGCTTGGAATCACGAACATCAGATTGAATTACTGAAGCTTTACGTGCTACCTCTGCCTGCTTGCCCAGTGGTTTTAATTGCCGGCGAAGTTCAACAGTTAAATCTTGAATACGCGCCAGGTTTGATTGCATCGAATCTAATTTACGAATTGCCTTTTCTTTACGTTTGCGGTGTTTAAGCACACCGGCCGCCTCTTCGATAAATGCTCTTCGCTCCTCGGGATTTGCCAAGAGAATTGCATCAAGTTGACCTTGTCCAACAATTACATGCATCTCGCGGCCAATACCGCTATCGCTTAACAACTCTTGGATATCTAGTAAGCGAGTAGTCTCACCATTTAATTGGTACTCAGATGATCCATTTCTAAACAAGATACGAGTAATTGTTACCTCTGCAAAATCAATTGGTAGAACTCCATCAGAGTTATCAATTGTCACCGATACTTCAGCGCGACCAAGAGGTGCCCTACCAGTTGTGCCGGCGAAAATTACATCCTCCATCTTGCCGCCACGAAGAGATTTAGCGCCTTGCTCTCCCATTACCCAAGAGAGGGCATCGACAACATTGGATTTACCCGAACCATTTGGACCAACCACGCAGGTGATACCGGGTTCAAAATTTAGGGTGGTTGAAGAGGCGAAGGATTTAAATCCCTTCAGATTCATACTCTTCAAATACATAGGCGCAACCTATCCAAAAAGTGGCTAAATTTGCCGCTTCTTACCGCTGGCAACGCTGACAAAAATGGGAAGATCTGTTGGCAAAGGCAATTCTGCGAATTGCGCTGCCACATCTGGGACATGGCTCACCCTCTTGTCCATAAACGGCGAGTGATCTTTCGAAGTACCCACTTTCACCATTCACATTTTTATACTGCTCATCAAATGAGGTTCCGCCCGCAGCTATCGCCTCTGACATCACATCGATGGCGCAATTAATTAAACGCTTAACCTCGGCAATTGATAAATCTTCACAAATTATTTCTGGATGAATCTTGGCTCGCCACAGCGCCTCATCAGCATAGATATTTCCAATTCCGCTAACTATCTCTTGATTTAACAATGTGGGCTTTATTGCAGATTTTCTCAATCTGATCCGACTCACTACTGCGGCTAAATCAAAGCCTTGTTCAAATGGATCTACCGCAATATGGGCAACAGAGGTAGGAACATCTCCCTCATACTCTTCAATACTCACCCAGCCAAAGGTGCGCTGATCTACAAATCTAATCTCATTTTGTTTTTGCGAAAGAGATCTTCCGGAGAGTAAAAAGCTCGCCCGCATGTGCTTATGAGCTGGGGCATCCTTTGGCTGAACCAGCAACTGTCCGCTCATTCCCAAGTGCGCCACAACTGCAACTGGACGATCAAGTGTTAACCACAGAAACTTTCCTCTGCGATTTACACCCTTGATCTTGCTGCCAATAATTGAGCTAATTGGAGCAATTGATGTTGGCTTCACCGCTCTAGGATGAAAATCAGCAGCCTGCAATATTCGCTTACCAGTTACATACTTAGCCAGACCAGCTCTTACCGTTTCAACCTCTGGTAACTCTGGCATTTGGTTAATTTAAAATTTTAGATTACTTACGGTTTGAAATAACTTCATGTGCAAGCTTTGCTGCTGCTTGCTCTGCTTCACGTTTGCTTTTTCCAACTCCTTGCGGATAACGCTCACCACTTAGAATTGCAATTGCGGTAAAACTTTTATCGTGATCCGGTCCTGATTCACCAATTTCATACTCAGGTGAGGTCAAGCCAAGGGAGGCAGCTAACTCTTGTAGCGCAGTTTTACCATCAAGGGCAGCGCCAGAGCTCTGTGCCGAATCAATTACTGGTCTTAACAAATTCAAAACAATCTCTGCTGTTTTGTTGTAACCATGATCAAGGTAAATGGCGCCAACTAATGCTTCGAAGGAATCGGCAAGTATTGAGTTTTTATCCCGACCATTTGTCGCTTCTTCGCCTTTTCCAATTCGCAGGTACTGACCTAAATTTATATCGCGTGCAACCTGAGCAAGTGCTCGCATATTTACAACACCAGACCGAAGTGGACTTAATCGACTCTCATCTAAATCTGGAAATTTTTCATAAAGTTCATCGGTGACAACTAAACCTAAAACTGAATCGCCCAGAAACTCCATGCGTTCATTGGTTGGCAGACCACCGGCCTCATATGAAAATGAGCGGTGAGTTAATGCAAGTTCAAGCAACTCATCCTTAACCGAAATTCCGAGTTGCTCGGTTAGGCGAGAGTACAGATTAAACCTCTAGGACTTGGCGACGGTTATAAGTTCCGCAGGTTGGGCAAGCTGTGTGTTGCAACTTTGGTGATTGGCATTGTTCACATGTTGCTAAGTTTGCTGGAGTTGTCTTCCACATGCTTCGACGAGAGCGAGTGCGTGCTCGCGACATTTTTCGCTTTGGTACTGGCATGATCAGGACTCCTTTAAAGAAAGTTTTTACTTAGCTACTGGCTATCAAGTAGCAGGTGATAATTATCTAGGAAAATCCCTATCTTGTAAAAACGAGGCGATCTCCTGCGTAAATTTAGAGATCTAATCCTTTTAGTGCTGCCCATCGTGGATCCTCAGGATTATGGGCGTGACCTTCTGGCAAATTAATCCATTTTTCACCACAACCTTGGCACAAGCCCGGACAATCTTCATCGCACAATGGATTAACCGGTAAGTTTAAAATCACTGCATCTCTTATTGGTAACTCTAGATTTATTTCATCGCCAACCATATAGGTCAACTCATCCTCATCTAAATCAATATCTTTCTTGTCATCTTTTCTCTCATCTCGCTTATTACTTTTTTTCCCCTTTTCAGCTGCGCGAGATGCGGCGGTTTCATAATAAAACAACTCGGTAAATGCTTCATCAATTGGCCAATTAATCGGATCTAAACATCTGCCACACTCACCAGTTGCCAGGCCTCGAACTTCACCAGTTGCAAGTACGCCTTCATCAACAGAGGTTATGCGCAGATCAATCTCAATCTTCTCTCCTGCTTTGATCGAAAGAAGATCAACCCCGATTGGCTCCGTCATCTCGAGCGAAAGTTGATACTCCCGCATTTCGCCAGCACGATGAGGTAAATCATGAGTGTTAAATACAAAGACCGATCTGGCCATTTAATCTACCGATTTTTTAGATCAGAAAGTGCTTGCTTGGGATCTGCACCCGCTAACTTCTCACGGCCACGGCTGATCACATCTAAAGTCTTATTTAAAATTACCTCTAAGTTAGCAAGACGTGAATCAATGTACGCCTCAATCTCTTCCTTATCCCGCTTACCTTCAGCCGTTGCATCTGCCAATATCCGTTGCGACTCTTTTTTAGCAGCTGAAACAATCGCTGTTTGCTCTACCAAGCGAGATACCTCATCACGCGCTTGGCTAATAATTGAGTCAGCCTGCAGATTGGCATTCTCTAAAATCTCAGTTTGTTGCCGCAGGATAGTAATTGCTTTGGCTAAATCATTTGGAAAGGAGGATTTAATATTTTCTAAAAGTTCCAACATTTCGCCGCGATGGATTACACATGAGGCTGAAAGTGGAACTGAACGAGCTTCTTCAACCGCAGCAATAGCTGCTTCGATATTCTCAATTACATCCATGATTCTCCTCTTTGTTTTTAGAAAGTACCTAGATTACTTCGATTACTTCTTGGAATCTACTCTCGATTTTAACTTACTAACAATCGCAGCAGGCATATATGCCGAAACATCCCCGCCATGGCTGGCAATCTCTTTGACCAATGAGGATGATAAGAAGGAGTGAGATGGCGCAGTTGCCATAAACAAAGTCTCAACACCCTGTAGCTGCAGATTTACCTGACTCATCTGTAGCTCATAATCAAAATCGCTGACTGCGCGTAAACCCTTTACGATGATGGAAATTTGATTAGCTTTACAAAAATCAACTAGCAAGCCTGACCATGAATCCACTCGTACATTTTTATATTTGGCAGTAACTTCTTTAATCATCTCAATTCGCTCATCAACAGTGAAAAGTGAGCTCTTGGTTTGGTTTACTAAAACCGCAATTACTACCTCATCAAATAATGAACTGGCTCGTTCAATAATATCTAAATGACCATTGGTAATTGGATCAAAAGATCCTGGACAAACAACTCGTCTCATAAGTAAAACGCTAGCAAGTAATTGGAAAGTTTGCCATTTGAGTGCGATTAAATCGCATTATTGCGCATGCGAACCGTAATGAATTGCGCCTTGTCCATAAGAGCGAATTTTCGTCTCGATCAAACCATCTGGCCAGGTAAATGCCTCACCTTTAGCATCACGTTCAATAGCAATCACGCCAAACTTACTTAATAAATTATTGCTTTGAATCTTTTTTAAGATCTTTTCAATTTCAATATTTGAAACCTCATATGGTGGATCTAAAAATATTATCTCAAACTGCTTATTTGCTAGGTGGTTTAGATACTCAAAAGTTGTTGTTTTATGAACTTTGAATTTTCCTAGTTCTGGTTGATTTTTTAACAACTCAAAATTCTTTTCGCATACCTCGGCGCTAACTGAATTGTTTTCAACTGCTTCAACCAAACCTGCACCTCTTGATAACGCCTCTACGCCAACAGCTCCTGAGCCGGCAAATAAATCAAGAAAATGTAATCCATCTAGGGTGCCAAAGGTTGAGATTAAAGATGAAAACAAACCTTCGCGGGCACGATCTGATGTTGGTCTAGTAATAGATGGCGGTGAAAATAATTTTCTCCCCTTTCCTAAACCAGCAATGATTCGCATACTCATGATTTATCCATAAAGGCCGAGGATTCCTCATTCTTCAACTTATTTACTTCAACTAATAACTCTGGATAGGCAGCAAGCGTGGCATCCTTTTCCAACAATTTTTGTGCCTGCATTCTCGCCCTCTCAATTAAATCTTCATCACGTAAGACGCGAAGTAATCGTAAATGTGATTTGCCACCAGATTGGGAGGAGCCTAAAACATCTCCTTCTTTGCGTTGTTCTAAATCTATTCGTGCCAACTCAAAGCCATCTAAAGTTCCTGCTACTGCCGTAAGTCGCTCCATTGTCTGCGTACCCTCTTGTGCAGAAGTTACCAACAAACAAAGACCAGGAACACTGCCTCTGCCAACTCGACCTCTTAATTGATGCAATTGTGAAACGCCAAAGCGATCAGCATCCATAATCACCATCATTGATGCATTTGGCACATCCACACCAACTTCAATAACTGTTGTGGCAACTAATACTTGAATCTGACCGCTGGCAAAGGCGGCCATAGTTTGATCCTTCTCTTCACTACTCTGCCGGCCATGCAACATTGCAACTGTTATTCCCTTTAATGCACCCGTTGCTAACTCTGGTGCTAACTCCTCAACCGCCACCATCTCTTCATTATCTAAATACTCCTCACCCAATAATTGGGCTGCTCTAATTTCGCGTTCAGTTAATTTTTTATCTGGATTTGTTATGCGAGGTGCCACGATGTAAACCTGGTGTCCCTTTGCAACCTCCTCTCTTACTCTTTGCCAAGCACGATCTAAGTAATGTGGTTTTTCTAGTACTGGAATTAAATGAGTTTGGATCGGGGTTCGCCCACCTGGTAGTTCGCGTAAGGTGGAAATATCTAAATCACCAAATACCGTCATTGCAACTGTTCTTGGAATTGGGGTAGCTGTCATAACCAATAGGTGTGGTGGTTGTTTGGCCTTCATCCGAAGTGCATCTCGTTGTTCAACACCAAATCGATGTTGCTCATCCACTACAACCAAACCTAAATCAGCAAATGCAACACCATCTGAAATTAATGCATGGGTGCCGATTACTATTCCAGTTTGCCCACTTGCTAAATTGGCGTGAATCTCT
>JACCDT010981758.1_pt1 | contig 24363 bp, 21 predicted proteins | sample 7446291 | NCBI WGS metagenome assembly JACCDT01 (sample SAMN15323446, study PRJNA562643) | freshwater metagenome | isolation source: river surface water | place: USA:Blue River Watershed | collected 2017-08-17 | reverse complement strand
TAAATGGCAACAAAGAAAAGTCCTGATGAAAACGAAACTAAAGCCGCTTGTGGCGCATTATTGAGCTGATGGGAGAGTTCACCGTTAGCGCGCGCCTGGAGAGCAATCATTACTCCGGAGATTGCCGCCAATGCATCCAAACGTACGGCGCTACTCGTTGATTTTGCCACTGAGCTCCAACCATTCATCTTCAAACTTTTGACGGAGCGATTGTATCGTCTCTAACTTCTCCGCAATCTCAATCAGTTTCTGATGATCAAAAGATGCAGCTTCTTGTTCGGAAAGAAGATTTTTCTCTTCGCTTTGAACTTTCTCAATCTGCTTTTCTAACTTGGCGATTTCCTTCTTTATCAATCGAACTTGAGCTGCATCAGAGATTGTTTTCTTTGGCGCAGTTCTCATCGATTGTTCGATCATGGAGCTGCGAAGTTCGAGGTATTGATCTACCCCCCGAGGTAAATCACGTAGCGCTTGATCGCCTAATAATCCAACAAATCGATCACAGACGCGCTCTAAGAAATATCGATCATGGGAGATGACTATTAGTACGCCTGCGTACGTATCGAGTAAATCTTCCAGCGCAGTCAAGGTCTCTACATCGAAGTCATTGGTAGGTTCATCAAGCAGAAGAACATTGGGCGAATCCATCAAAAGCCGAGTTAGTTGAAGACGTCTTTTCTCACCGCCAGATAAGTCTCGAACCATCCGTTGCTGGCCTTCGTAATCAAACCCTAAACGTTCACAGAGTTGAGAAGCAGAGATCTCTCGACCACCTCCGAGTTCGACGTGTAGCGCAACTTTCTCCACCGCTTCGAGAACTCGCCACGACGGATCCAGTTCTTGAAGATGCTGCGAGAGAAAAGCTGCTTTCACCGTCACTCCAGTCTGTATCTTTCCGGCTGCAAAGCGATATTGACCTGCCAAAGTGCGCATTAAGGTCGTTTTTCCCGAACCATTAACGCCCACTATGCCAATGCGATCTCCAGGACCGATATTCCAATTGAGTGAATCAATGAGAGTTGTCTCGCCTATTGCTAGGCGGGCATGATGAATTTCGTAGACTGAATTTCCTAAACGATTGGCTGCAAAATTGAGCAGCTCTGCTTTATTGCGAGGCGCTGGTTCTGAAGCAATGAGTTGATTAGCTGCATCAACTCGGAACTTTGGTTTGGATGTTCGCGCTGGTGCACCACGGCGTAGCCAGGCTAACTCTTTTCGAATTAGATTATTCTTGCGTGCATCTTCTGCAGCTTGCTGTCTCGTACGTTCTGCTTTTGACAGGACAAAGGCGGAATATCCTCCGTCATAGGCTTCAACTTTTCCATCAACAACTTCCCACATGGTGTCGGAAACTTCATCTAGAAACCATCGATCGTGAGTAATTACGACAACAGCCAGTTCACGGCGTTTGCGAATGTGTTCCGATAACCACGCAACACCTTCGACATCAAGATGATTTGTGGGTTCATCCAACAAAATAATGTCGAGCGGTTCGATGAGTAATTTTGCAATTCCTACTCTGCGCTTCTCACCACCTGATAGAGAACCAAATGGTCGATCAAGAAGTTCACTGTTATACCCACCGAAAAGGCCAGCAAAAATTTCTCGGACTCCAGAATCACTTGCCCATTCATGTGTTTTCTTGCTTCCCACAACAACATCACGAACCGTGGCGCCAGCTTCTGCCGTATCAACTTGGGCAAGCATCCCAAGTCGTGCCCAATTGGCTCTTGTTACTCGGCCTTGATCGGGAGGTTCAACTCCAGCAAGAACTTTCACAAGTGTGGACTTGCCACCGCCATTTCGCCCCACAATTCCAATGCGCTCTCCTTCTGAAACCCCGAGTGAGACATCGACCAATAATGGGCGGATATCAAAGGCTTTCGAAACCCCTTCGATATTGATGATATTGCGAGCCACAGCACAAGGTTAATCTCTTGTTGGCTAGTGTTTTCTCGTGGAGTTCAAATTCGCAGCAGCAGCAATCGGCATCGGATTAGTGCTGATTTATGCCTTTGGCTCAGGTATCTGGGTTTCCAGCTCTCCTGGCTGGTACTCATCGCTGGTGCAACCACCATGGCAGCCACCTGACTTTATCTTTGGAATTATCTGGCCGTACAACTTCATCATGCTTGGTATTGCAGCTTTCAATGTGGCCCAATCGCTCACAAAGATTCAAACTGTCACCTGGTTAATCTTTTTTGCAGCAAGCGTGGCAGCGGCTTTAGTTTGGGCATATCAATTTTATGTTCCACATAATCTTTCTATTGCCGCCACTGCACTTGGTGTTGCCGCGCTTCTCACTATTCCAGTTCTCTATTTGACCTTCAAAGCTTCGCTGATGATTGGATTGCTGCTAATCCCATATCAAATTTGGGTGACCATCGCTACAACATTAGCGTGGGGATATGCGACAAGGAACTAGTTTTCTTTATCAGAGAGATTTTTCACTGATACTACGCCAGCTGACGCAATCAACACTGCTAATCCAATAAAGACAGAACCACCACCAAAAGGTGCCGCGAGCGCTCCGGCGCCCATCGGAACTATGAATTGCCCGAAACGATTACCGAAGAGTCTTATTGAGATTGCCATAGCCCTCTCTTCAATTGGCGTCTTCTTAGACACGATTGACATCGTTAGTGGTTGACCCATTCCCAAGAGAAAACCAATCACAGCCATTGATGCTCCGAGTGTTATGGCTGACGTTGCAAATACCGATACAAATAAGAGAAGTGCTGAGATGAAAATACTGTAATTCATGACGCGTGCACTTCCGAACCGCGCTGTAGATCGTCCTAGAAAGAATCTTGAGATCATCGCTGATCCAGAACGCAATGACAAGATGACTCCAATAGTTACTGGGCTGATGCCAAACTCGGTGCCAACTAAAGGCAGAATGACGACGAGAACGTCATTTGTTGAAGCAACCGCCAAAGAGGTCCAAATTGCTGGTTTTATGCCTGGTCGACGCATCACATCACGAGCTTTGATTGAACCTGCGGCATCGCGCTCAGCTTTACTTTTAACTTCTGCCAGTCCTTTGAAAAAAAGGAATGGAAGTAGTGAGAGCGCCGCTACTATGGATGCAAAGACAAAGGCAGAGGTTGAAGATTCTGGTAGAACTCCCGATGAACCAGCAATAAGTCCGCCAATGACTGGACCCACCGTATGTCCCAGCGAGGTTGAAAAAGAAAAATATCCAAAGTTGTGATCTTGTAAGTGGACTGGGCTACGACTTGCGACCATCGCTTGACTCGCCGCAACATTAGATAGATGCGCAACACCTGCAACAGCTGTTGCTAGCGCAATAGCAATCACATTATTGAGGAAAGCAAAAGCGATACCAAGTGCAATAAAAGAGAGAGAGCCAGCTACGAGAAGTGGGATCTCCCCTAATCTACCGACCCATCTACCCATGGGAACAGCAACTAGGAGCGGTAAAAGTGCATAGATTGAAGCAATTACTCCAATTTCAAAACTACTCGCTCCGTTCTCAATTGCACGATAGGTAATCATCGGGCGCATCACATAAATGCTTGCTTGCGCTAAAGCAACGTTGATAAGCAGAGCCCATAACCAACGATCAGATACTCCGCTTTTCATTACGACTGGACTTTTGTCGCTCTCTTCTTAAAGAGATTAATGACATTTGGCAAGAAAATTACAAGTACCAGTCCAAGATAAATGGCTTTTGGCAAGAGTCCTGCTAGCAATATCGAATAGTCTCCATTACTCAATTGAATGGCTTGGCGGAATTGGATTTCCAAAACTGGTCCGAGAATTACTCCCAGAACGAGAGGGGTATTGGGAACTCCAAAGCGCCGGAATAGATAGCCGACAAAGCCCAAAATAAGCGCCATCCGCATATCAAAGAGCGAGTTATTCAAACTATAAGCGCCAAGAAGTCCAAATGTTGTGATGCCAGCGTAGAGATAATGGCGTGGTATCTGAAGTAATTTAATCCAAATACGGATTAAGGGAAGATTGATTAGCAATAAGAGAGTATTTCCAATAAACAAGCTGGCAATCAAAGTCCACACCAATGGAGCATTCAATTCAAACAACATCGGACCGGGCTGGATATTGAAGTTTCTTAACGCCACTAACATAATTGCGGCAGTTGCCGAAGTTGGAAGACCTAAAGCTAAAAGAGGAACAAGAACTCCCGCAGCATTTGCATTGTTCGCTGCTTCTGGACCGGCAACTCCTTCGATTGCACCACTGCCAAATTCGTCTTTGTTTTTCGATAACTTCTTTTCAAGTGAGTAGCTCATGAAGGTTGGGACTTCAGAACCGCCGGCTGGAATAATTCCCATCGGAAATCCAATCGCAGTTCCACGAAGCCACGGCTTCCATGAACGCTTGAAGTCATTTTTATCCATCCATACTTTGCCTTTAACGGGCAAGACTTTCCACGCTTCATCTTTAAAGCGACTTGCGTAGTAGATGACCTCACCCAGCGCAAAGAAGGAAATCACAACAACGATTACTTCAATTCCGTCTGTTGCTTCTTGGATTCCAAAATTCATCCGATTGATTCCGGTTTGTTGATCAAGTCCCACTAGACCAATGATGAGTCCAATCGATAACGACATTAATCCGCGCACTTTGGAATTTCCAAGCAGAGTTCCTACAGTGATAAATGCAGCGAGAATCAGCGCCACGTATCCGGCTGGTTGAACTTTAAGAGCAAGTTCAGCAAGTGCTGGAGCTGCGGCAGCAAGGAAGATTGTTGCAATTAATCCGGCGACGAATGAGCCCAGCGCCGCAGTAGTTAGAGCTGCGCCCGCGCGGCCTCTCTTAGCCATCTGGTGGCCCTCTAATGAGGTGATGACTGCGCCTGCCTCACCCGGGGTATTAAGAAGAATCGAGGTAGTAGAGCCTCCATACATCGCTCCGTAAAAGACAGCGGCAAACATGATGAGGGCTGATGTTGGTTCGACCGAAAACGTCACGGGTAGCAATAAAGCAATCGCAAGAGCTGGACCGATTCCAGGTAACACTCCAACTAATGTGCCAAGAAAAGTTCCCAGCAAGCCGTACATCAGGTTCTGTGCAGAGAGCGCGCTCTGAAAACCCTCTAGAAGCAGATCAAGATTTCCCATTTACTGCGCCTGCTCACGAGAGAGATTGAATAAGTTTTCAAAGAGCCCTTCGGGAAGAAAGATCCGAAGTCCCTTCGAGAAGACGACATACACAACAACAGCAAAAATTAGAGAAATGAAAATATCTTTAAGGATCTTCCGTGACCCAAATGCATATGCCACACCAAAAAATGTGATGGTGGCCGCGGCTATATAGCCAATTCTCTCAATGAGAAAAATGTGTGCGGCCATCGAGGTGATGACAATTGACATTGTTCGTATATCCGGAGGAAGGAGTGGAGCTCGCGGATCTGCTCCTTCCGGAATTCCATACTTTCCGCGAGCAACCTCGACGAGTAGCAATACTCCAATTAGCGTTGCAAAAGACCCAATTATGTATTCGAAAGCTTTAGGACTGACTGCGGAGTAAACCCCGGACTCTTCGAGAGTGTAGGCGTCATATAAAACAAACAACCCGAGCAGTGTAAATAGAGTTGCAAAAGCAAGCTCTGAGATAACTGCTCGGGAAGTTCGCTGCATCAATGTATTACAGACCAATCTCCGCGATAAATGCCTTTATCTCTGGGATATGAGTCTTGAGATATGACTCAAATGCTTTACCGCCAGCAAATTCGTCGTACCACTTGTTATTTGCGAGAACCGTCTTCCAAGTTGAGGTGTTACGCATAACATCCATAACTTTGACGAAATTCAGGCGATTAGCTTCGGTAATGTCGGCAGGAGCCATGACGCCTCTCCAGTTACCGTAAACCAAGTTGTAACCCTGTTGAGTAAATGTCTTCGCCTTGACACCAGCGATTGGCTTAGGTGAAGAGATTCCTAGAATTCGCAACTTGCCGTCGGCTACGTATGGAAGTACATCTGCAATTCCGATCGAACCAACTGGAGCAGCGCCACTCAAGACCTGAAGAATTGGTGCTGAGCCAGTGGTAACCACGTAATTAAGTTTCGAAATGGGGACATTCGCGGTCTTGAGCAGTGCGCCGATAACCTGGTGATCAACGCCACCAGCATTTCCACCAGTTACAGCAATTGCCCTTCCGTTTGTATTTATATCGTCAACAAGTTGCTTCAAATTCTTATATTTCGAATTTGCTGGAACGAAGATTGCGTTGTACTCACGCATTACTCGTGCAATGGGGACTGAAGCCAACATATTTAAAGTGGACTTAGTAGTGGCAATTCCACCAGTCAGTGCGATACCAACAATGAGGGCTGCATTCTGCTTACCCTTAATTGTCTGGAAGTGGGCAAGACCGGTAGTTCCACCTGCTCCAGGCTTAAAGTCTGTTGTCTGTGAAGTCAAAAGACCTTCAGTTATCAGAGTCTTAGCAATTGCATCGGTGGTTGCCGAATATCCGCCTGTTCCTGCAGGAACAGTCCAATCAATTGTGGTGAGTGGCTTCAAATCTGGGTAGTACCAGCGAAGTGTTCCCGCCATCGTGCCAGTGGTGACGTTCATGCAACGAAGATCGCTGCCTTCAACTCCGCGACCCTTTGCGACCAAACCTGCACGGCCACATTCATCTCCAGCATTTGCTTTTGATGATGGAACTTTCACTGCAGTTGCTGGCGCAGTTCCAGAAAAAACAAGTGCAAGGGATGTTGCAAGAACGCCCGCACTTGTTACTAACTTCTTCAAAGACATATGTCTCTCCTAGGTTTTCTCTCGAGGGTGAGAGATCTTCCCCTTACCGTATCTCGCTGCGAAGCAGGTTTGAAGGTTTTAGAGGTGTCGGATTGATAACGCTTTATGAAAAGGGTTCGAAAAAGCTACTTTCCAAGGTCTTTCAAGGCCGTTCCTGAAACCCTATAGACAGTCCACTCATCCATCGCGACAGCCCCAAGACTTCTGTAGAACTCTATGGCTGGAGAGTTCCAATCAAGCACCCACCACTGAAATCTTCCGTAACTCTTCTCTTCACAGATCTTGGCTAGATGCTGCAAAAGCGCTTTGCCATAACCACGCCCTCTGAATTCTGGCTTAACGAATAAATCTTCCAAATAGATTCCATGTTTGCCTTGCCAGGTTGAGTAATTCAAAAACCAGATTGCCATCCCAGCGATTTCACCATCTACCTCAACTACATCACAAAAGACACTTGGGTTTGGCGCAAAAATAGTCTCCAGTAGTTCTTTCTCTGTTGCCTCAACTTCATGAGGTGCTTTCTCGTAATGAGCTAAGTCGTGAATGAGTTGTAAAACTATCCCAACCTCTTCACGAAGCGCTGGGCGAATTTTCATGGTGGATACTCTAGTCAGTCACACTCTAGAATCTCCATATAACTCAATGGAGAAGTGATCGGAGATGCCGTGTTTATCTGGGGAGTATCAACATCGTCTTATCAGATTGAGGGTGCCGCTAATGAAGGTGGTCGTGGACCATCTATTTGGGATACCTTCTCCAGAATTCCAGGCGCGGTAGCAAATGCAGATAACGGCGATATTGCTTGCGATCATTATCATCGCTATAACGAGGATTTGGACTTGATGAAGTGGCTCGGTGTTGGTGCTTATCACTTCTCAATCGCCTGGCCACGCGTTATTCCAACAGGTAGCGGGCCAATCAACAAAGTTGGAATGGATTTTTATGATCGATTGATTGACGGTGCTCTGGAACGTGGCATAACGCCGTGGCCCACTTTGTATCATTGGGATTTACCCCAGGCTCTACAAGATAAGGGCGGTTGGAATAATCGAGAGTGCGCACATTGGTTTGCCGAATATTCCTATCTGATGGCAGACGCGTTCTCTGATCGGGTGAAAAACTGGGTGACTATTAATGAACCTTTTTGTAGCGCTTGGCTTGGGCACCTTTATGGAGTAATGGCACCTGGCATTAAAGACCTCCAGACCGGCATCAATGCATCACATCATCTACTCCTCGGCCATGGTTTAGCTACTCGAGCTATTCGCGAGGCAGCAAGAGATGTGAAGGTTGGAATAACACTTAATTTCACACCTGCAATCACTCTTGGCGATAGCGCTGAAGATCAGCTTGCCGTTCAACTTGCTGATGGATTTGATAATCGATGGTTCGGCGATCCGGTATTTAAGGCGAGCTATCCGCAGGACATTGTTTCTGCGTTCAATAAAGAAGTCCCGATTCATGCGGGCGATATGCAAATCATCTCAACTCCCGTAGATTTTCTTGGGCTGAACTACTATTTTCGACAAACGGTTGCATATGACTCTTCTGCACAACTCTTGCCCTACAAGCAAGTCATTGCTCCAAATGTTGAGAGAACTGGAATGGGCTGGGAAGTCCATGCTGGAACCTTCACTGAGTTGCTCACTCACATAAATCAAGACTATGCACCAAAAGAAATCTTTATAACTGAAAATGGTTCAGCTTGGGATGACGAGGTTGTCGATGGGAAAGTTGATGATTCCAATCGTGTTAGCTATTTAGAGCGTCATATTGATGCCATGTTTGAAGCAAAGAGACAAGGTGTTCCTATAAACGGATACTTTGCGTGGAGTTTGATGGATAATTATGAATGGGCCTATGGATATGCCAAACGCTTTGGCTTAATTTACATTGATTACCCAACGCAGAAGCGAATTCCAAAAACAAGTGCCTACTACTATCGTGAGAGAATCGCTAAATCTTCATAGCGCGTTTAATTACAGGTGTAAGCCACTTTACATAGGTCTCGGTAAAGTGCCATTGATCAAAGTAGACGAATTTATTGCCAATCACGATCGGGCATAAGTAATCATTGCAAGCAAGCGAGACAGTATCGATGTAGGTAGCTCCAATCTCTCGAGCTGCCGCTTCTTCGATTCGATTTATCACACCATTTCCTGCTTGGCTTCGGCTAGAAATACACAATGCAATGTTGGCCCGGGGCTTACTAGAGCAAGTGACCGAGTCCTGCTGCATGCTGGGATTATTGCCTATCACTACGAGCTTCTGAGTGTAGGTATTGAGCTTCGCAAGAGCTTTTGGAAACTCTGAATCCCACACATTTGTAGTCTCGGCATCAGCTTTTTTGCCATCAACTACTGCAGGTTTCCATTGATCAGTTACCACCAAGATGTCTGGTTGTAATTCTCTGATTTTTGGTAAGACCATTCTCTGCCACTCATTACATTCGTTGAAGGGGCGATTTAGTTGATAACTCCAGATAGCTACTTCGACAAGTGGACAAGCTAATTTGGCAAAAAGATAGATCTTGTATCCTGAATTTTTTGCGATAGAGTTAAGTGCAGTCATCCACATTGAAGCATGTGAGTCTCCGTAAACGACCATAGTTTTCTTACCGGCTGGGTCGCCGGCTTGGCAATCCGGCACTTTGACATCAGGAAAGTCGACTGAACACTCTTGATCAAGCCAGAAACTTTTGTTGCGCCGCACATCAGATAACGCTGGCGTGAGATTTTTTGGTAGCTTCGAGCTCTTCAAGGATAAATTTATGACGGCTTGGACTGAAGATGTGAGGTCAAGTTTCTGCCATGTTTTTTTCTTATTCTTGGCGATACATACTAAATCAGCGCTGACCTCACCGATTACATTGCATGAAGAGCCCTCTTTCGCCGCTAAAGCAGAAGGAGTTGAGGAGAGAATAAGAATAATCGTAACCAAGAGCGTTAAACATTTTTTCACACGCCACCTCCCAAATAGCCAACTACTAAAATTGTGAGAACTATTGAGCCTATCCCTAGCACAATTGTTCGCGCCGAATTTTTGACTAGAAAAATAGAATAGCGAATTGGGTTTTCAAATGAATGATGTATCAAAGCAGAAATAAGAAAACAAAGGACAAGTAGTATGAGTGACTCAATCAGATTCACACTCTCTCCTTTATAAAGACGGTATATCTGAAGTATTGGCCAATGAATTAGATACAAAACGAAGGACGAGTCTCCTATCCAGACCATCACTTTTGACTGCAGGAATCTATTTCCTTCCGAAGTGATTACTGCGAGTACAGTCAAAGCAATAACTAGTAGCGCTGGAAATCCTAGGAAATCTTGGCTTGAATGAAGCGTTGATGAATAAATAATTAGAGAAATTAATCCAAGAGCACTAAATTTCTGATTCGGTCTTGTCACATTTGAAAGGGCTAAAAGAGCCCCCACACCTAACTCCCAGATTCTCGAAAATGTGGAGAAATATGTAGTTGCTGCATCAGTAGAGAATTGATTGAGAGCGAAAACGAAAGATCCGACTGTTATGCAGACTGCCACAATTTTCGCTCCAAATTTCCACCGCGCCAAAACAAAGAAGAGTAGGGGCCAAACGAGATAAAACTGCTCTTCTATTGATAGCGACCAAAAATGTTGAAGTATCGGTTGAGGTAAACCTGAAGCGAAATAATCTATAGCAAGTTTATTGAAATGAATATTCGCAATAAACAATGAGGCAAATATCCCGTCTCGAGCTGTGTCTGCACCAGTAATTGGACCGAGAAGAATATGTGACGCGAGAGTGATCACCACAATAATCAAAAGCGCCGTAGGTAGAATTCTTCTTATGCGCCTTGCATAAAAGTCTAAAAGAAATAATGACAATGGCTTCACTAAATCTCGCCGGAGAATCTGAGTGATGATGTATCCCGATATAACAAAGAAGATATCAACTCCAAAGAATCCTCCTGGAAGAAGATTAGGAAAATAGTGGTGGGCAATCACAAGCAGAACGGCTACTGCCCGAAGCCCTTGAATATCGCTTCGAAATTTCACGGTTGCTGATAGTGCAGATTGTGGGTATAAAAGCCATCAATATTTTCTTGATCCACCGCGCTTTTGTACTCTGATTGTGTTTCAGGATCCCAGGTTATTTCACAATTTACTAGGGAGATGTTCTCTGAATTCCGCAGCGTAAACGCGGAGGGCTTATCTCTGACAAAGTCTTGTGTGGGATTAGGTCTCAAGTCTATCCGGGGAGGCCATTTTGATATCTTCTTCATAGTGAGTGAAATTCGATTAAATTCAATGTTTTTCAGTAGATCTTGATGTGCTGCCCAGACAAGTATCGCCGCTTCACTCACAATTTTAAGGTTTGAAAACTTTATTCCGTCTACGCGGCCTTCGAGTTGCCTCTCCTGATTCCCGCGCTCTGGATTCCACACAATTGCCGGATCATCCCAAGAGAAAGCGGTTACATGAAGAGCTTCACCATGCCCCCACCATGATTCGCTAAATGTTCTGGTCTCTACAACAGAATTCTCGAATAAGACATTACTTATGAGACCACCTTCGCGTGCACGAACTGCAAAACCGCGATGAGAATCCTTCACAATACAATCAGTCACTATTACATTTTCTATGACTCCCACAGATTCTGTTCCCAGAGTAATTGCGCCAGAAGTACTTTTCATAAAGCATTTCGCTATGTAGATGTTCCGTACTGCGCCATATTGTGAAGTACCACAACATGACTTTAGAGAAATACAATCATCAGCGGTAATCAGAGTGCAATCAGTAATTTGAACATTTTGGCAGCGATCAATATCAATACCATCTGCATTGGGCACCATAAGATCCGTAAGGATCGAGATTTCTCGAATTGAAGAGTCGTTACAACCTGTAAGTCTTAGAGCCCAAAAGGCAGGGTCCTTAATGGTGAATTCATGCAAATCGACTGTTTCACATCCAATTAGAAATACCGTAAAAGGTCGTTCTAGATACTGGGACTTGCCTCCAACTGGCCCACGCATGCTATGTATGTACTGGCCACGTTCTAAAATAAAATCATCAGCACTCCCATCGATAGTTCCTTTGCCGGTAATTGAAAGACCATGAGCCTCAAACGCTGAGATGAAGGCACGTTGTGGTAACACCTCTTCAACAACTGTTCCATTGGAGATTGCTGGGATCTGGTGTTCGGGAAGGTAATCCTCATAATTATGTGACGCTTTAAGGTGTGCACCTTCTTCAAGGTGAAACTCGATGGCGCCTTTCAGCACTATTGAGCCGGAAAGAAAAGTTCCTCCCGCAGGAACTATTACTCGCCCTCCAACAATGCTCGCTTCTTCAATCGCACGATTAATTGCCTTTGTGTTAAGAGTGATGCCGTCATTGACAGCACCGTAATCTGATATCAGAAAATCTGTCACGGAAATTTCTTCTACGAATTTACTACGCGATTATGGGACCAGAGTAGGTCCTTTACTTGGGCTTCGACTTTTTCCAGAATGGAGTGTTCTCCAGAGACAATAAAGGTGTGCTCTTCTCCTGCAAGAAGATAAACCATTTGCGAGTCTACTTGTGTGCCTAGTCCAACAATTTCAGATAGTAAGGAAAGTTCGTGAAGATACTTGTTGGCACGAACTTGAACATAAAGCTTCTCAGACTTAAATTCGGCAGTAACAGAGAGGTCATGTTCTGGTGCGTGCAGAGCTGGCTGTAGCGTCGAACGACGTCCTGCCCGACATTCCGATGAAGTGGCGACTATAAACCCCTCGAAAGCTCCACTTCTTATCTCTGGGAAATATTCAATCATTGAAGTACGAGAGACTCCGTATGCTGGAATTTCGACTGAGATTTGATGAGTTCTCAATATTTCTCCATGACTTGAAATGAGCGCAACATCTACGGCGCAGTCCCACAAAACTGCAACGTCATTCAAAATAGTTACCTGTGCACCTTGGTCGACGCGACCAACACATATTGTTCGCGGGCGATAAGCAGACTTCATTGCATGCCAAGCCAATTTCCTAAAGCCTGTGTAATCCAACACTGCCCAGCTAATGGCAGGCCACATATCGTTAAATTGCCAGAGGATTGATCCAGAACATGTTTCGTACAAACTTCTGAAATGCTTTAGGCCAATTTCGACTGCACGGGCTTGATCAAGCGCAGCTGCAAAGTACCACGCCGGACCTTCCACAGGAGGATTAGCAAATTCACGCTTTAAACCATTTTCAATCTTTGTCATTCCATCAAAAGCGCGTTGGTGATAAGCAACTTCTGGTGTGCGAGAGTCAAGATTTTCAGAACCAATCGCTCGGGTGAGCATTGACCATGAACCCGGTCCATTAAATCCAAATTCTGCTGCGAATGAAGGTGAGTATTGCTCATACCGTTCATATCCAAGTTCATTCCAGACGTCCCAAATGTGATTTGTTCCAGAATCAAAATTTTTCACATCATCAGAATGGGTAGCAAAAGGGGATCCGGGAATATAAGGACGTGATTGATCTAAATCTGACAAGATTCCAGGAATTGTTCTGCGATAGAAGCTCTCCCCCCAAGGAGTATCTTGAAGTTGCTCTTTCCAACCCCAATATTGATAACCTTCAATACATTCATTGCCACCGCACCAAATCACTAAGCTGGGATGCGAGGAAAGGCGACGGACATTTTCATCAACCTCAGCTGCAACCTCTTCAAACATTTCGGGCGTTTCTGGATATGCCGCACACGCGAAGAGAAAATCCTGCCAAACGACGATTCCTTCTTCATCGCAAAGATCATAAAAGTCATCCGATTCGTAGAGTCCTCCACCCCATACTCGTATGCCATTTATGTTGACTTCAAGCATGTCATTAATGCGTTGGCGGTAACGCTCTTTTGTAACTCGGGTAGGAAATGGATCATCTGGAATCCAATTTGCACCTCGAATCCATAGTCGCTCGCCATTGACTTTAATTGCAAACATATGTTTTGCTTTTTTACCACTAATCGATTCTAGAATTAATGATGTATCGAGTTCGACTTTTCGAAAACCTATCCGTTTTTCACCTTTTTCAAGGAGTTTATTCTGAGCATCCAGCAACTCAAAGGTGACGTTATAGAGAGTTTGTGAACCTCTACCTCTGGGGTTCCAAAGTTCCGCATTGGGTACATCTTCGATTAAACGAAGCTGCGAACTTAGTAGTTCCGAAATCTTCTCGAAAACCACAGTACCTTCAGAACTTGTCACCCTGACACGTACCTTCTTACCATGGTAATTGCCACCAACCCGGACCTGATAGTTCAGGGAAGGTATTCCACTTTCTACAGTGGTTGTAATCGCAACATCGCGGAGAAATGCGTCATCCCAAAGCTGCAACTCAATCTTCTTCCAAATACCAGAAGAAACGGTTATGGGACCCCAATCCCAACCATAAGAACAGGCCATCTTTCGTTGGTAGTTATATGGCATCTCATATGGTCGAGCGTAGAAATTTCCTACTTTCGCAATTTCATCTTCTGCATCTGTTAGCGGAGCTTTAAATGCAATCCGTAGTTCAACATCCCCTTGGGAGAGCTCTCCCGTTAAATCCAATCGATAGGAGCGATGCATGTTCTTTGTATTGAGTCGAACGATTCCATTGACATAGATGGTGCAGATTGTGTCTAGGCCATGAAAAATCAGAGTTTTATTTCCTGTGCGTGAATCACGAGGGATTGTCGTGAAATATTCGGTGTCTGTCTTCCAAATCCAAAACTGGTCCTGTTCTTTACCATTTACCGATATATCTTTAATGACTCCTGCAGAAATTAGATCTGTATGAATGCAACCAGGGACATTTGCTTCAATTTCTGCGGGAACCACGATTGGCCTAATAGCCCCAGGGTCGTTGCGCCACGCATTGTGACCATCTTTAACGGGTGCGACTTGCCAAGCATCTGGACGCGGCAAGATCTTTACCCGCCACTTAGCATTAAGTGTTAATGTTGAATTCAACGACATTTCAACGACCAAAGTCGTCCTCTACACGCTCGATGTCATCTTCTCCAAAATATGTGCCAGTTTGAACTTCAACAAAAATTACCTCCGTTGTACCAACATTGTGAATGCGGTGCAGAACACCAATTGCAAACTGCACAGAATCGCCAGGACCTACTCTTTTGACAACCCCATCAATCGTTACTTCAGCGTCACCTGAAACGATAAACCAATGCTCGGCCCGCATCTTGTGACGTTGATAGGAGAGTCGCTTCCCAGGGTTGACCCAAATACATTTGACCTTATGTGATTCAGCTTCTTGTAGTACTTCGTAACGACCCCAAGGGCGCTCCGATTTTTCTAGCGACATAATCTCCCTTTCATCAGACGAGAACTGAGTTTCCATCTAGAACTCCAAGTGCGGCGCCTATGAGTCCGGCATCGCGATGTAATTCTGCGGGACGGAGAATAATGTCACCTAGAAAGCCAGAATAACGAGATTCGTTTTTCACATGTCTCCGCAACGGTTCCCAGTAAATTTCACCTGCTTGGCTCACTCCTCCGCCTACAACAACGGTTCTAATATCAAGATTTCCTAGAGTGTTGATGATTCCGATCGCAAGAGCTCTTGCACCCTCATCAATCACTGCAAGTGCGATGGGATTTCCATTGCGAGCATCTGCAGAAAGATCAACAAACGTCTCACCTTTATTCCAACCTCTTGCCTTTGCAATTGCCACCATGCGTGGACCGCTTGCATACACTTCAACGCATCCATTACGACCACAAGCACAAAGTTCGCCATCGAAATTTATAGTCTGGTGTCCTATAAAGCTGGCATTCCCAGTATCGCCAGTAAATACCTTGTTATCGATTATCAAGCCTCCGCCAACACCCGTAGAAACCACCATGCCCAACATATTCTCAGAACCTCGTCCAGCCCCAAGTACATGTTCTGCATGTGCCAGCGCCATAGCATCTCCATGAAGAATTACATTGTGACTTCCTGTCAATTCCCTAAATTTCGTGACGATGGGGTACTTACGCCATATAGGAATATTTACTGGACTGATGGCGCCAATTTCGAGATGAAGTGGACCTGCAGATCCGATGCCAACTCCCAATAGATTTCCGTTGAGACCAGAAATCAGTGGCATTGCACTTTCAGATATTGCTTTCCATAGATTTTCAGAAGTTAATTCTCCAATAATCAATTCGTGTTTCTTATGCACGGAAAGATCTCGATCAACAAGTGCAATAGCAACCTTTGTAGCACCAATATCGACAGCCAGAGCCACTTTAGCCATTAGCAACCGCCTGGTGAGAATGGGTACGATTTTCGCGTAAATCGAGTTTCATAATTTCGGTAGAGAATTTGCTCTCAGTCGGATTCTTGATTCTCTTGAGCAAAACTTCAGCGCTGAGTTTTCCGAGGCGTTGTGGATCGTGATCGAGTGACTTTATGCTAAAGAGGTCGGCGCTGGGAAAGTCATCAAAACTGACAACTTTCACAGTGGATTCTTCATTATGGAGAACTTCACCGACTCCCATCGCTATCAGATCATTGGTTGCGATAATTCCATCGATGTGTGGCATTGAACCGAGCAAACTATGTGTTGCGGCTCGAGCTTCATCAGTTGTGTGAATGCCCGTTACGACATGAATATCTCTTTTATCAAGACCCCGCGATAGACATGCTTTCTTAAAGCCTTCGATACGTTCTGAGGCGGTCCAAATACTTAATGTGTCAGCAATAATCGCAATTTTCTTGCAATTCTGACGAATAAGTTCATCAAGGCAGGTAGCAATTCCGCCTTGGTTATCAACTAAGACAGTATCAGCATTTAAATACGCTGCGGGACGATCTACAAAGACAAATGAGTAACCTCTCTTTCGCTCTATATTCAAATATGAGTAGTCTTCACCGGAAGGAACAACAAGCAATCCACGCACTCTTCTCTCCAACAAGGATTCAATGAGCGCTCGTTCGCGTCGCGCATCATCACGCGCAGTAGCGATGATGAGGTCCAGACCAGCTTCAGAGAGTCTCTCTTCAGCTCCCGCAGCGAGTCCTGCATAGAAAGGGTTTGCTAGATCTGAAATGACCATCCCAATCAAATTACTCAATGCTCCACCACGCAACTCTCTAGCAATTCGATTAGATCGATAGCCAATCTGAGCAGCAGCTTGACGAACTTTTTCTGCAGTCTCAGGAGCCACATTGATGGAATCATTGAGTACGCGTGAGGCTGTCTTAATACTGACTCCTGCGATAGAAGCAACATCGGCGAGAGTTGGGTGCGGAGCAGGTATGTTCACCATTATGCATCACCTCTCGTCAATCTAAACGCTACATCACCAGTAAATGATGGAATCCTAATGACTACGTGACCATTATCAGAAACTGCGCTCGTCCTATTAAGCACCTTCCCAGTAATCGTATGCAAGATTTCAATCTGATAGCGGCCTTGGGCTAGAACCGGAACTTTGATTTTTGCGCTTTTCACTTTAGGAGGAGGAAATTCTGTTTGTGGTTTTTTTCCTGTCGCGAGAGCTTTGATTGAAGCCTCCAATAAGAGTTTGCTCTTTGAACTACGATCGTGATTATTATGTCTAATCCAACCTAGAGTACGAAGTTGATCTTGCAAGAGCAAAGTGCTGGTGTTTGCAATACCCGTTATGGTTCTTGGTGCCATTACCGCTGGGTTACTTCCTGCAACCAACTTAGATAAGCCCCTTGTTAAACCCCAAAGATTGAGTGGATCGACATAAAGATCCCACCACCAATATGAAGCAGGCGCGCCAAAGCCAAGGAAAGTTGCCGCCCAGTGCGCGTTGTGAAGGTGTAAGCCTTTAGGATCGGTAAACGGATCCTCCGTGGTGGTGCCAGAACCCATTTCGCCAACCAAAATCGGTTTATTTGGGAGTACTGCTTTCATCGCTTCAGCTTGAACTGAGAGAGTTTTGATTGGATCTTTGTCGTCATACACATGCACGACTCCGTAATCAACTGGGCTCCAATCTTGCAAACTCGCAGCAGTAGACCAAGATGTGGTTGTTAAGGACTTGTATGGATCCCAGGTTTTAAGAATTGAATCCGACCACTTAATCCACTCAGTTAACTCACTTCCACTAAGTGGTGTGAAATTTACTTCATTCCACCATTCCCAAGTAAAGTGATTTGGTTCGCCAGCCCATCGCGCAGTTATATACCTTAATCTTCGTTCCCAGAATTTTCGCGCAACTTGATTACTGGCAAATTCTCCTGGATTTTCTATCGGACCACCATTACCTTTGAAATAAGCATTCGAATACCACTCAGCGTTAGTCGAGACGCTAAAAGCTCCGTGATTCAAGAGAACTAGGTTGATATAGATTCCATACTTTGCTGCAATGCGATAAATCTGGTCGAGAACCCACGCGCGCGGTAAACGTTTTGTGTAATCTCCAAGCCCAGTATCACTCCACTCAATTCCTACTGACCAGGAAGCCATCCACACTCTCGCTACATTCACACCACCTTCAGAGGCGGCCTTAAACCATCGCTCGTACCGATTGATTTCCTCAAAACGATTAGCCCATGCAATGTTGTAAGCAAATGGAATGAATATATCGTCGCCTTGTACAAAGTAATTATCTTTCACTCTTATCGGTTCTACTGTCGAATACTTTGTTGTCAAAGTGAAATCTGGGACTGCTACGACCTTATCTTTAATCTTTGCTAGAACCGAAATGTGATAAGTCCCCGGACTTAGCGAACGAAACTTTAATCGCCATTCTGGATTCCCAACTGCCTTTTCGGGACTTTGAGTAATTCCCGTGACAATGGTGAATTCCTGATACCAAAAGAGAGGAATTTGAATACGAGCCGATTCTGGAGTTGTAATTGTGGCAACTAAATCCGCCTCCGCTGGATCAAAAGCATTGCTTACTTCTGGCATTCCAAGTAAAGCAAGTTGAACCGCCGAATTTGTTGATCCCTCATTTCTAATTACCCACGAAATTTCGGAAGCACTAACTGGTGGCACCATCGTCGAGGTTAGAGTTGCAAAAATCGCGGAGTAAACGAAGAGGCGTTGCGCCGTTAGAGATCTCATTTGATGCCTGAGAGCGCAATACCTCTAATGAAATGTTTCTGGGCTAGGAAGAAGAGAAGTATCGTAGGGATAGATGTGATCAAAGATGCAGCCATAATGATGCCCTGCATTCCAACATTGCCGGCACCGCTATTCCGTAAGCCGGCAAGGGCCACAGGTAGATTTGCCATCTCTTGAGAGTTGGTAATGATTAGCGGCCATAAGAAATTATTCCATTCACCAATCGCAGTAAAAATCATCATCGCTATCAGCGCTGGCTTAAGTAGAGGAAGAATTATTCGCCAATAAATCGTGAATTCTCGCGCTCCATCAATTCTTGCAGCTTCTACTAATTCATCGGGAATACTCGAGAGATACTGAACCAGGAAAAAGACAATGAAAGCTTTGGGAAGCGCTGGAACTACATACCCAAAGTAACTATTGAGCCATCCTAAAGAATCTACCAGCAAGAATCCGGGAATGAGTCCTACTTGCCAAGGAATCATCATTGAACCAATAATCACTAGATAAATCGCACGCTTTGCTTTGAAGCGATGTTTACTTACAACGTAAGCGGCAAGTGAACCAATGAAGAGAGTGAATAAAGTAATCAAGATATTTACATAAATACTATTAAGCATAAAACGCATAAAACCGAAATTAATATCCGTATAACGCTGAAATAGTCCCTGAAGCACATCCTGTTGATAATTCAGCGGATCGAAACGTGAGTCGTAGTAGTTCCCCACAATTGGCTTATCTGGAAAGAGAGTTGGCGGTACTTGTTGTAACTCCTCCACGGATTTGAAAGAAGATGTAATCATCCAGTAATACGGCGCAATCATGACAACAGTCAATAGATAGATTGGAATGCGGCGTAACTTCTGTGATTTGCTTGATCGCTCGAATGGGGCGTGGAAGTTTCCACTTCTTTCCATAAGTGCTTCATTCCGTTTCTGGGCTTTGCGCTCTGCACGTGCAATTTGACGTGAAGGAGATTGCTTAAGACTCATCGCAAGTCCTCCAAAGATTTCGTTAACTTTATATTGATCATGCTTATAACAAAGATGATGATGAAGAGCACCCATGCGATTGCTGAGGCATAGCCCAGCCTAAACTTTAGGAATCCCATGTCATAGAGATATGGAACAATTGTTAGTGCCATATCTCTCAAACCGCCCACTGAACCCGTGCCGGATGGGAACAATAAGTAAACCGCTTCAAAGATTTGAAAAGCGCCGATTGTTCCTGTGATTCCGACGTACACCATTACCGGACGAAGCAAGGGCAAAGTAATGTTGAAGAATCGTTCACGAGGACCAGCGCCGTCAATGACGGCAGCCTCGTAATACATCGCAGGAATCGCATTGAGACCTGCTAAAAAGAGGATCATCCCGAACCCTGCTCCACCCCACACTGACATAAAAATCAATACGGGGAGCGCTAGAGAAGGGGTGGCTAACCATTCAACGGGTGAAATACCAATCTTGCTGATTAAAGCGTTGAGCAGGCCGACGTCATCGCCTCGAAATACCCAGCCCCAGACCAACACCACAGCAACGCCTGAAGTGACGGATGGGAGGAAGAAAATAACTCGAAGAATTCGATTTGATTTTGTATCAGCTTGAAGCGAGAGCGCTAAAGCTAAAGAGGCGACCATCCCAATAAGGACCGCACCTACAACATAAATTGAAGTATTCAATAATGCTTTATGAAAACGTGAATCATCAAAAATTAAAGTTGTGTAGTTCCCAAACCCGACGGAACCGCACGGGGACTGCTCGGGATTACAAATTGCGTTATATCTCATAAAGGACAAACGCAAACTAGCAAGTACGGGATAAACGCTAAAAATAAGAAAGAGGATTACAAAAGGTGCCAGCATGAGGTAGGAAGAGGCGCCTGCATCACTCCATTTATAAAAACCTTTTTTCGATTGGGAGGGATTAGTAGTTGTTTTTGTTTTCACTGGCTATTGCCCTCCTCCCTAAAACTCATTTCGAAGTAAGACTATTTGGATTCAAATTTCTATAAGTGCTGGGCGAGAGGATTTCTCCTCTCGCCCAGTCGTCCCTAAGGGTGACCCGAAATTCAAGGAATGCAAACTTGAATTTCTTCTTAGCTATGAACTATGCCTTGGCCTTCATTGCGGCTGCGGCTTGATCAAGAGCTGCTTGCGCTGTAGCACTACCGAACAGATAAGTCTGTAGGGCAGTTGTTACATCGTTTTGTGCATCTTCCCAACCATTGCAGTTAGGTGGTCCTTGAGCAGTGCTCAACTGAGACTTAATCGTTGAAAGCACTTCCTTTGGATAGATAGCAATGGTGTCGGCATACTTGATGACAGGTGAGAGGAAGATTGCGTTCTGAGCTGCGCCAACTTGGTTCATAGCCTTAACAACATTCATGTTGTAGAGAGATTTGATGAAGTTAGCTGCAAGCTTCTGCTTTTCAGGCTTTACGTATCCCATTATGGAGATTCCGCGACCGCCAATAAACGCGACGCTCTTCGATCCTGGAGCTGCAGGAACTGGCGCAACTGTCCAATCCTTGTAGTCCTTGTAGTAGGTGTAATAACCAGATGCCTGGAAGTTTCCAGAGAATCCAATACCGTAATTACCCTTCTTGATGTTGTCATTCATTGACCAATCAGCAACGCCTGGTTTTGGAGCAGAGTAATCAGCATAAAGTTTCTTGTACTGAGTGAGAGCTGCAACACCCTTTGCATTGTTGATAGAAACTTGGCACTTGCTGTCATATAGAGATCCACCCATGGAGTAGAGCCATGAGAAGAATCCAAGCCAGTCAGCATTACCCCATTCGTTGTAAACGGGATTCTTTATTCCTGCCGTTTTCAACTTCTCAGCAGCTGCGTTGAAATCAGCAACTGTTTTTGGAGCAGATGTAATTCCAGCCTTTGCCATGGTGTTCTTGTCATAGAACATCATCATTAGCGTTAAATCGAATGGAACTGCATAAACTTTGGTGCTCTTGTAACCAACTAGTGCCTGGAAAATTTTCGCAGGAACTTGTGGTTGAACATAACTTGCTACACCTAATTTGCGGAGATCGGCAAGCGCGCCCTTGTTACCTGCAGAAATACCCCATGAAAGTCCACCAGTGAATACATCTGGACCTTTCTTTGCGGCAGCTGCAGCAAGTACTTTCGCAAATCCATCTCCCCACGAAATTGCTTCAACCTTCACTGTTACATTCGGGTTGGTTAACTCAAAGGCATTCGCTGCTGCCGCTAAAACTGCTGCATCTGCATCGCCGCCGGTTGCCCAGACGGTGAGAGTTTGCTTGGCCGCATTAGCAGGAGCACTGATAGCGATGCCGGCGATCATTGAGATAGCGACAAGAATCGCTCCTAAACGCTTCACCTAGTTCTCCTTACGTTTGTGAACGAGGACCCAATTTGTGCCCTCGATTGGAGGTGAGATTTCCAGCGCATGTCATCGTTGTCAAGCATTATGTATCAGGCTTTTTTGTAACTTTTTACCATGCAATAGGACATAAATGGGACATATATGGACGTGCCGCTTAGGGCTCAGGGGTGAGAACTACTTGATTGAACTCTTAAAGGCCAGGAGGTTGTTATCGGTGACTGTCACATTGAGTGAAACGGGATCTCCTTTATTGGCTTCACACATATAAACCCAATGAAACGTTCGTTCGCCGCCTGCTTCAATCTCAAGATTGTCGGGGGGCATAGGCACATCATCTTGCATCGGAAATAGTTGTTCGCAATACGCGTCAGTGTTGTTATCGATGATAGGAGTGCCTAAGGAAAAACTGTAAGCCTCGAAAATTGAGCTCCCGTTGTTCTTTATTGTTGCAATGACGAGATTTGGAAATTTGCCCGTAGTGTCAATCGACTCGTCCGTTATCTTCAGGGCAACTGGTTCCGAGATTGATACCAGAACATCTCCAACAGTAATTTCTTTGCCAAAATCGGCGCTAGATTCATCCGCCTTTTCTGCCTCCTGTTCGGCTATCGCTAATTGGGATGTTTGATCATTATCCATTGGAACGCGCGGACCAGCAGAAAAATAAGCTATCGAGATAATTGATATCAGCACTGAAGGAGCGACAAAGTGCCACTTTTTCAATCGCGACTTTTTTAATTTCTCGGTAGCCACTAACTCCCTCTCGTTTCTACGCGCAGAATTTCATCAATCTCAAGAGGTTGTCAAGCAAACGACTCTTGTCCCACAAGACAAATTTAGGAAACTCGACTCTCCAGCATTAAATCCAATAATCCTCGATCTATATTGAGGCCTTCAAAATTCTCATACTTGACGCCTGGGCGATTGTGATTTGCTATACCAAAATTGCCGTCAAACTCCCACAACGAGTAACCCCAGCCCGATTTTCGATATATCGCAAATAAATCCTTAAACCACTTGAGGGCGACCTGGTTGTCGGTGTACTTGTAGCAGCCAAATTCGCCAATATGTACAGGACGGCCTTTGCTCTGAACCTCACGCCAAGGTGCATAAAACTCCCATAGCGCGTCGTAATCCCACCATTGTCCGTTGTATTCGCAAGGATAAGTAGGAACCGGCATTCCTTTACTTCCATCCCACCACTCTGCTTTGTAATGAGAGACCAACATAGGCTGATAGCCACGACCGCTATGAACCACATTCAAATCCGCTAATTCAGGCATAGCTAGGTGCCCTCCCGCTAACCCATTAATCACAACAATACGATCAGGATCAATTGCATGTATCGCGTTCGTAATTCGGCGAATAACCTTTTCATGTATGTCTCGAGTGAATCCCCGCTGTCCAATATCAGGCGGCTCATTCACTAAGTCAAAACTCATTTCATCTTTGTACTTACCTTTGTACTTCTTCGCCAGCGTGGTCCAAAGAATCTCAAATGCTTGTTGTGGAAGTTCATCCATCCATAGATTGGTGGACTCTTTCTCCCATCCATTGATGCAATAACCCGGCGCTCTATGAAGATTAATACTGATATGAATTCCGCGAGAGATGGATTCGTGTACATATGCATCTATTACTTGTAAGAATTTTTCCAGAGGATCTCTTGTTAAGTCTGGCATCCAATACCGATAGTCGAGCGGTAGCCTGAGAAAATTAAACTCATATTTAGCCATAAAATCCAACATGCGTGTATCTGCAGGTTTTGGTTCTGGAATCCACTCTGTCGAGTAAGCCCATTGGGCATTGAATCCGTAACCTAGATGATTGCGCATTAACGTGAACTGCCTAACTGTTTCTTGATCCACTCGGCTTGAACTATTTGGTTATCAGTCCCACCGCCTTCGTGAGTATTGAACTCCCAGACTTGTACATCTGCAGGGCCATTCCAATGATTTATGGCCGCATACACGGTGTCTGGCGGACATATCGGATCATGTAAGCCCACGCTTATAAGCGCCGGCGCAGAGGTAATTGATGCCAAGTTCATTCCATCAAAATAACTGAGAGTTTTCATAACTTGATCTATTTTGTTTCGATGAACTTTGCAGTAATTAACTATCTCTTGATAAGGATAGGTATCAACCATCTCGACAGCGCGCGCAAAGTGACAAAGGAATGGAACGTCC